>VFQQ010000352.1_pt1 | contig 99645 bp, 94 predicted proteins | sample 3512341 | NCBI WGS metagenome assembly VFQQ01 (sample SAMN10412373, study PRJNA504923) | tailings metagenome | isolation source: Relicate 2 Philex TSF1 revegetated site | place: Philippines: Tuba, Benguet | collected 2017-08-29 | reverse complement strand
AAACGAGACAAATACGGCGCTTCATCTCCGGCGACGTATTCGAATATCGCAAATCCGCGCGCCTATCCGGTCAAAAAAGTATCATAGTCATCTTTGAATCGTGGTGGCGTCCAATCTGGCGAGCGGTTACCGTTACCTCCAAGTTGCAGAGCCGGATCGAATTCGGCCGACTGGGAGCAGGGCGTATTGCGGCAATGATCGCGTTCGCCCGGAGGAAACAGACATGGAACCGGACCTGGAAGTCGTCCAGATTCGACGCGGTGAATCCTTCAAGGCGTGGTCTCACGGCTATCCGTTTCACACGGTGCGCTGGCACTTTCATCCGGAATATGAACTCCACCAGGTCGTCTCCACGAGCGGTCGCTATTTCGTCGGCGACTTCATAGGCGAGTTCGAGCCTGGCAATCTGGTGCTGACCGGCCCCAATCTTCCGCACAACTGGATAAGCGATATTCCGGAAGGCTCCAGCATCCCGCTGCGCGGACGCATCATCCAGTTCAGCGAGAGTTTCATCGCCGATGCCATGAAAGTTCTGCCTGAACTCGCAGGGATCGGACCAGTGCTGGAGTCCTCCAGGCGTGGGGTGCTGTTCAGCAGCGAAACCAGCAGGCAATTGTCGCCGATGATGGATGAGATGATGCAAGCTCAGGGGGTGCGGCGCATCGAACTCTTCATGCTGATCGCAGGTTTGCTCAGTCGCGCACAGGGAGCGCAGGTGCTTGCCAGCGCCGGCTATCTGCCTGATCCGTCGGGCTATATGTCCGCGGGCATCAACAAGGCTCTGGCCTATATCCGCGAGAACTTGACCCGGCCGTTCGGCGAAGCGGATCTCGCAGCCATCGCGGGACAATCGACCAGTGCATTCTCGCGAGCCTTCCGTCGCCACACTGGCATGTCGCTGGTGCAATATGTCAAGCGCCTGCGCATCAATCTGGCATGTCAGCTTCTGATGAGCGACGAGCAGGCATCGATCACCGACATCTGCTTTGGCGTCGGCTTCAACAATCTCTCCAATTTCAACCGGCAATTCCTGGCGGAGAAGGGCATGCCGCCATCCCGGTTCAGACGATTACTGGCAGACAATATCAACGCGGCCAAGGCCGCATAGAACGGAGGTCGGGGAGGAAGATCACAGGTCAGGAACGGAACGTGGATACGCATTATGCGGTCCGCGAAGAGGAGCCTTTTGCCTTGAATCCGCCGCCGCGTATCTGCGGCAAACCGAAGAATCGCAGTGGCCAGCAGGCGACACAGCGAGACTGAAGCAGCACTAAGAAGCACTACAACAATATCTCGAAACGGAGGAGATCAAATGACGACATTTTCATGGAAGTCCGTCGGCTTGGCGGCGCTGGCATTCTCAGCGCTCAGCGGCACAATCGCCTTTGCCCAGACCGCGAAGGTTTCTGACGCCACGGTTGCCTTCCTGATGCCGGACCAGGCGTCGACGCGCTACGAACAGCACGATCATCCCGGCTTCGTGGCCGAAATGACTAAGCTTTGCCCCAGCTGCAAGGTGCTCTACCAGAACGCCGATGCGGATGCCTCGCGCCAGCAGCAGCAGTTCAACTCGGTGATCTCGCAGGGCGCGAAGGTGATCGTCCTCGACCCGGTGGATTCGACCGCCGCCGCCTCGCTCGTCAAGCAGGCCCAGGGCCAAGGCATCAAGGTCATCGCCTACGACCGGCCCATCCCATCCACACCGGCCGATTTCTACGTGTCCTTCGACAATGAAGGGATCGGCAAGGCGATCGCGGATTCGCTGGTGGCTCATCTCAAATCGAAGAACGTGGAAGCCGGCGACGGCGGCGTGCTCCAGATCAACGGCTCGCCCACCGATGCCGCCGCAGGCCTCATCAAGAAAGGCATTCACGCCGGGCTGGACAATAGCGGCTATCCGATCCTGGCCGAGTTCGACACCCCGGAATGGGCGCCGCCAAAGGCGCAGCAATGGGCCGGCGGCCAGATCACCCGCTTCGGCAAGAAGATCCTCGGCGTGGTCGCTGCAAATGACGGCACCGGTGGCGGGGCGATCGCAGCGTTCAAGGCCGCAGGCGTCGACCCTGTGCCGCCGGTTACGGGCAACGATGCGACGCTTGCGGCACTGCAGCTCATCATCGCGGGCGACCAGTACAACACGATCTCCAAGCCGAGCGAGATCGTGGCAGCGGCAGCCGCGAATGTCGCCGTGCAACTTCTTGCAGGCGAGACGCCGAAGGCCGAAACGACGTTGTACGATACGCCGTCGCAGCTCTTCGTTCCCGCTGTCGTCACCGCCGAAAACCTGAAGGCCGAGATCATCGACAAGAAGATCGCGACCGCCGAAGAACTTTGCTCGGGCCGCTATGCCGAGGGTTGCAAGAAGCTCGGTATCGGCAACTGATCGTCTCATCGCCAGTCTGGCCGCCCAAGGCGGCCAGACGTTCATTCAAAAAGGCTTGCCACGCATGACGGACCCAACGGACGGAACATCGACAAGCGAACTCGTGCTCAGCCTGCGCGGCATTTCCAAGAATTTCGGCGCGGTCTCGGCACTGACCGACATCGATCTCGACGTGCATGCAGGCGAGGTCGTGGCACTCGTCGGCGACAACGGCGCCGGCAAGTCCACCCTGGTCAAGGTGCTCGCCGGCGTGCATCAGCCCAGTTCGGGAAGTATCGCGTTTCGCGGCAGGCAAGTGACGCTGCCTGATCCGAGCGCTGCGTTGAGGCTCGGGATCGCGACCGTCTTCCAGGATCTTGCGCTGTGCGAGAACCTCGACGTCGTCGCCAACATCTTCCTCGGCAAGGAGCTCAATCCGCTGCGGCTCGACGAGGTGTCCATGGAGATCAAGGCCTGGACGCTTCTCAACGAGCTTTCGGCGCGCATACCCAGCGTTCGCGAGCCGGTGGCCTCGCTCTCCGGCGGCCAACGCCAAACGGTCGCGATCGCCCGGTCGTTGCTGCTCGAACCGAAGCTCATCCTGCTCGACGAACCGACAGCCGCGCTCGGGGTGGCGCAGACCGCCGAAGTGCTGGACCTCATCGAGCGGGTCCGCGACCGGGGCCTCGGCGTGGTCATGATCAGCCACAACATGGAAGACGTGCGCGCCGTTGCCGACCGGATCGTCGTGCTACGGCTTGGACGCAACAACGGCATTTTCTATCCCGACGCATCCAACCAGGATCTGGTCAGCGCCATCACCGGCGCGTCGAACAATTCGGTTTCCCGCCGCGCCGGGCGACGGCAGGCCCAACGCGAGCAGGGGCAGGACAGGCAGCCATGACCAAGGATATCGAAAACGGCGCTCCGGCCGCACCGCTGCTCGACCGCGGCGACGTGCGCGTGAAGCATGAGGCCGGCTTTGGCGGCGCGGTGCGTTCCTTTCTCGACCGCGTGCGCTCGGGCGATCTCGGATCGCTGCCGGTGATCGTCGGCCTGGCGATCATCTGGACGGTCTTCCAGAGCCTCAATCCGGTCTTCCTGTCGAGCAACAACCTCGTCAACCTGCTCTTCGACTGCTCGACGGTCGGCGTCATCGCACTCGGCATCGTCTGCATCCTGATGGTGGGCGAGATCGACCTCTCCGTCGGCTCGGTCAGCGGCTTCGCTTCGGCCATGGTGGGCGTGCTGTGGGTGAACCAGGGCTGGCCCGTATTGTTCGCCATCCTTGCGGCCCTGGCCGTCGGCGCGGCCATCGGCTCGCTTTATGCGATGCTTTTCAACCGCTTCGGTATGCCGAGCTTCGTCTCGACGCTAGCGGGACTGCTCGCCGTGCTTGGCCTGCAGCTCTATATCCTCGGCTCGACCGGCTCCATCAACCTGCCTTACGGTTCGCCGCTGGTGAATTTCGGGCAGATGCTGGTCATGCCGCCGCCCGTTTCCTATGCGCTGGCGGCACTTGCCGGCATCGTGACCTTCATCACCGGTTTCCGCACGGCGGCCCGCCGCAGGCAAGCCGGCCTGTCATCGCAATCGCTCGGCGGCCTCATCCTGCGCGCGATCGTCATCACCGTCGTTCTGGAACTGATTGTCTTCTACCTCAATCAGGATCGCGGCATTCCGTGGATGTTCGGGCTCTTCGTCGGGCTGGTCGTGACGATGAACTACCTGCTGACGCGGACGAAATGGGGGCGCTCCATGAACGCCGTCGGCGGCAACCGCGAGGCCGCGCGCCGCGCCGGCATCAATGTGCGCCTGACCTACACCAGCGCATTCGTCATGTGTTCGGTGCTTGCGGCGGCCGGCGGCATACTTGCCGCCTCGCGCCTTGCCTCCGCAAGCCAGCAGGCCGGCACCGGTGACGTCAACCTCAATGCGATCGCTGCGGCGGTGATCGGCGGCACGAGCCTGTTCGGCGGACGCGGCAGCGCCTATTCGGCGTTGCTGGGCATCATCGTCATCCAGTCGATCGCAAGCGGGCTGACCCTGCTCGATCTGTCATCGTCGCTTCGCTACATGATCACCGGCGCCGTACTGGCCATCGCAGTCATCGTCGACTCGCTAGCGCGCCGTTCGCGCGTCTCCCATGGCCGCGCTTGAAGTCAATCTACAGGAAACAGCATAAATGGATCAGGATCTATCCGGAAAGGTCGCGGCAATCACCGGTGCCGCGTCGGGCATCGGCCTCGAATGCGCCAGAAGCCTTCTTGCCGCGGGCGCCAGCGTCGTGCTCGTCGACCGGGCCGAGGAGACGCTGAACAAGCTTTGCTCCGAACTCGGCCCCGAGGCGATCCCGCTGGTCATCGACCTGACCGATCCCGCCAGCATGGCTACCATGATGCCGCAAATCCTTGCAAAGGCCGGCAGGCTGGACATCTTCCATGCCAATGCCGGTTCTTATGTCGGCGGCGAGATAATCGACGGCGATCCCGATGCCTGGGACCGCATGCTGAACCTGAACGTCAACGCCGTGTTCCGGTCCGTCCACGCGGTTCTGCCGCACATGGTCGAGCGCAAGAGCGGCGACATCATCATCACCAGTTCGGTGGCGGGCGTGGTGCCGGTCGTCTGGGAGCCGATCTACACCGCTTCCAAACATGCGGTGCAGGCTTTCGTCCATACCGTGCGGCGACAGGTTGCCAAATACGGCCTGCGGGTCGGCGCCATCGCGCCCGGCCCGGTCGTTACCGCGCTGATCAGCGACTGGCCGAAGGAGAAGCTTGAAAAAGCGCTGGCGGCCGGCGACCTGATCGAGCCGGCGGAGGTGGCGGCGGCGGTGCTGTTCATGCTCACGCGGCCCCGTAACGTGACGATCCGGGATCTCGTCATCCTGCCGCAGAGCAACGACCTCTGAAGGCCTTGCCGTTGAACCATGCGGAGTGAGCCATGGCAAAACATTATCTCGGTATCGATGTCGGCACGGGCAGCGCCCGCGCCGGCGTCTTCGATGAGACAGGAACCCTGCTGGCTTCCGCCAGGACCGACATTGCCGTTTGGCGCGACGCGGGCGACATAGTCGAGCAGTCGGGCAACGACATTTGGCGGGCCGTCTGTGCAAGCGTTCGCGAGGCGGTCGCCCAGTCTGGAGTGACCTCTTCCTCGATCGCCGGCATAGGCTTCGACGCCACTTGTTCGCTGGTCGTGGTCGGCGAGAATGGTGAACCGTTGCCGGTGAGCAATTCGGGCGATCCCGAGCGCAACATCATCGTCTGGATGGACCATCGCGCCACGGAGCAGGCGCGGCGGATCAACCAGACGGGGCACGAAGTGCTGCGCTATGTCGGGGGTTCCATCTCACCGGAGATGGAGACGCCGAAGCTGCTCTGGCTGGCCGAGAACATGCCTGGCACCTTCGCCAAGGCATGGCAGTTCATGGACCTCGCCGACTTCCTGACCTGGCGGTGCACGGACAGCCTCGCCCGCTCCGTCTGCACAGTGACGTGCAAGTGGACTTACCTGGCGCATGAAAACCGCTGGGACGAAAGCTATTTCAAGGCGATCGGGCTCGGGGCGCTTGCCGATGAATCGTTCCGGCGCATCGGCACCGAGGTCGTGCCCGGCGGGACGCCGCTGGGCAGCGGTCTGACCGCCCGCGCGGCGGAGGACCTAGGGTTGACTGCGGGAACGCCTGTCGCCGCCGGGCTGATAGATGCCCATGCCGGCGGCATCGGCACGGTCGGTGCGCGCGGCGGCATCGGCAGTGTTAATTCGCGTATGGCCTATGTGTTCGGCACCTCGGCCTGCACCATGTCGACAACGGCGGAACCTGCCTTCGTGCAAGGCGTGTGGGGGCCATATTTTTCCGCCATGGTGCCGGGGCTCTGGCTCAACGAGGGCGGGCAATCGGCTGCAGGTGCTGCCATCGATCATCTGGTGCGGATGCATCCGGCCGCCGCGCAGGCCGCAGGAACCGCCCGCGAAAAGGGGCTGAGCCTCAGCAGTTGGCTGTCGCTGGAGGCCGAAAGGCGCGGCGGCGCGGCGGCAGCGGCGAAGCTCATCGGCGACGTGCATGTCGTGCCCGAATTTCTCGGCAACCGTGCGCCATTCGCCGACCCGGACGCACGCGGGCTGATTGCCGGGCTGGGTATGGAATTCGACCTCGACAGCCTGCTCGGCCTCTATCTGGCCGGCGTTTGCGGGCTAGGCTACGGCGCGCGCCAGATCGTGCGCGCTTTGCACGAGAAGAACGTGCCGATCGATACCATCGTGGTGAGCGGCGGCGCCGGGCAAAGCCCGTTGGTTCGCCAATTGCTTGCGGACACAACCGGCATGGTCGTAGCAGCCTCGACGTCGCAGGAGCCGGTCCTGCTCGGGTCCGCGATACTGGGGGCCGTTGCGGCGGGTCGCTATCAACACACCGTAGCTGCCATGTCTGCGATGTCGGAACTCGGCGAGTTGTATCACCCTGAGCCAACATTGGCTGACTGGCACGCGAGGCGGTTCGAAGCTTTCGAGCTCCTCCAGCACGCCGGCAGGGCCATCAGGAACTAAACGGCCCTCGACCGCAAAAAGCAGCATTACCCGATGCGTATGCATCCGCATCCCGCCCAGCTCCAACGCAGCATGCATTGTTGACTTCCGTAACCATGCCCGATATTGAACAGGATTAGACAGGTATACTGAACAGGTATGAAATGATGAAGCCGGCCGGAAATCTGGCACCTGGAACTGGCAAGCCTGAGCAGATCGCCACGGTTCTGGAAAAGGAAATCCGCTCTGGACTGCTTGGCTTCGGCGACCGGCTTCAAAGTGAGAACGAACTCGTTCAGCGGTTTTCCGTCAGTCGCAATACTGTACGCAAAGGCCTGGAAGAGCTTTCAAATCGCGGGCTGATCACAACCAAAGTCGGCATTGGCTCCTTCGTGACTTTCGACGGCAAGATGGTGGATGACGCCATCGGCTGGTCGCGCGCGCTCGCCAATGCCGGTGCAAATATTACTACGCGGACATTGCGGCTGGAGGTCATCGAAGATCCCGGCCTTGCTGCAATGCTCGGAGTTGAAAATTCGGCTTTCATAGCCGTGGACCGTGTCCGCACCAGCGCGAGTGATGGTCACGCGATCTCCATCGAACGCAGTCGGCTGCCGCTGTCTCCCGAACTCGAGGAGGTGCCCTTGAAGGGGTTGCGGGAGGGCTCGCTGCACGAAACGCTTCGGGGTGCGGGTCTGGTTCCGGACCATGGCGAGGAGTGGGCCGATATCGAAATGCTGAGCGCGCAGGACGCAGCCATTCTGGATTGCCCGACAGGTACGCCCTTCCTGCGCACGCGCCGTTTAACGCGGGCCAGCGACGGGCGGCTGATCGAATATGTAACCAGCCTGCTCAACCCTGCGCACTTCGCGCTGCATCTGGAGTTCTGAGCCATGCCGGGGAGGGGAGTGGCGCAAGAGCTGGACCGGGCGATGGGCGCGCTCATGGGGGGTGCACTCGGTGACGCGCTGGGCATGCCGACACAGCTTCTATCGCCGTCCCAGATCGCAGCGTCATACGGTTTTGTCGATAGCTTCGTGGCACCTTCCGAGGACCATCCCGTATCGAAGGGGCTGCCTGCCGGCACCATTACCGACGACACGGAACAGACACTTCTGCTTGGCGGCATCCTGCTCGAATCCGGCAGCATTTTCGATCACCGGCGCTGGGTGAACGCGCTGGTCGATTGGGAGAAGGATGTGAAGGCGCGCGGCAGTTACGATCTGCTCGGACCCTCGACCAAACGTGCGATCGATGCGATCAACGGTGGCGAACCGCCTGAGGAAGCCGGCCGCAGCGGCGACACGAATGGCGCGGCCATGCGCATCGCGCCTGTCGGTATCCTGATGCCGGCACAGCCGGTCGAGGCACTCGTCGCCAAGGTGGCCGAAACCTGCCGGGCAACCCACAACACCTCGATTGCCATTGCTTCCGCCGCTGCGGTCGCTGCCGCTGTCAGCAACGGTGTCGAAGGCGGGGGCTGGCGAGATGCTTGCAAAAGAGCGGTAACCGCGGCACGTCTCGGCACCCGGCAAGGTCATTGGATCGTCGGCGCCGACATCGCGGCGCGGATCGAATGGGCCTGCGATCTGGTTCGCGGCAAGACCCAGGCCGGAGCGATAAGGCTCATCGTCGATCTCATCGGCACCAGCGTTGCCTCGCAGGAATCCGTGCCGGCGGCCTTTGCTGTTCTGGAAGTCGCGCAGGGCGACCCGTGGCAGGCTGCGGTGATCAGCGCCAATCTCGGCGGCGACACCGACACCATCGGGGCGATCGCCGCCGGAATGGCCGGGGCGCATGCAGGCATGGCGCTGCTGCCTGCAAACCATATTGCCGGGCTGAAGGGCATAGACCTTGAAGCGGTACGCGCGCTGGCAACCGATCTGGTCGCAGCCCGCGAACGCATTTCCAGCGGAAGGGAGGCGGCCCAATGACCCGCCTCGTTCACGCCGGAAGTGCGGTTGTCGATTACGTCTATCGCATCGACACGCTTCCGCTGCCAGGTGCGGAGAAGGTCGCGGCAAGTTATGCCCGCGTCGCCGGCGGCGGCTTCAACATGATGGTAGCCGCCGCGCGGACTGGCATGAACGTCGTCTTCGCCGGACAGCACGGCACTGGCCCCAACGGTGATTTCCTGCGTTCGGCGTTTGCGGCGGAAGGGATCAAGACCCTGACACCGCTCGCGGCCGGACTGGATACGGGTAACTGTGTGGTGATCATCACCAATGATGCCGAGCGCACTTTCGTCTCATGGCCGGGAGCAGAAGGGCGGCTGGATGCGGATGCGATGACGCCTGTTGCGCTCGAGGTTGATGACTGGGTGTTCGGTTCCGGCTACACGCTGAGCTATGCCGGCAGTCGCGGAGCCCTTGCCGACTGGATCTCGGCGCTGCCGTCGACGATCCCTTTCGTCTTCGATCCCACGCCGGTCGTTTCCGAAATTCCCATCACGGTCCTTACGCGCGTCCTGTCCCGTACGACATGGCTGAGCTGCAATGCGACTGAAGCAGCAGCGATTGCGGGTTCAGGAGACATCGCGACGAATGCCGTGCGCCTGTTGAGCGACTTCTGCCCGGATGCGGCGGGCGTCGTCATACGGTCCGGCCCGGTGGGGGCATTTGTGCGCCTGCGCGACGGCGCGTCCAAAACCGTTCCCGGCTTCGCGGTAGACGCCATCGACACCAACGGTGCGGGCGATACGCATATCGGCGCGTTCGTCAGCGCTCTGGCGGGCGGCATACCTCCGTTCGAAGCCGTTCGCTACGCCAACGCCGCCGCTGCGATATCCGTCACCCGGCACGGTGGTTCATCGGCGCCGACCCATTCCGAAATTCACCACTTCCTCGCTGAACGGACCGCAGAAGCACCGGAGCGGGGAGCAGAAAAGATCGACAACTGACAACATCAAAAGAGAGGAACATCCGTATGACCAGATTGATCGCAACCCTGGCGGCCACGACCGTCTTTGCCTCGATACTCGCGTTTGCCGCCCAGGCGGATGAAGTGCACGTGCTGAACTGGAAGGGTTATGGCGCCGACGAGCCCTGGGCCGTCGAAGCTTTCGAGAAAGCGACCGGCAACAAGGTCGTCAATGATTTCTTCAATTCCGAGCAGGAGATGCTGACCAAGCTGAGGACCAATCCCGGTCTCTATGACGTCGTCATGATCAACGCCGCCTTCAACGACCAGGCGATGTCGGAGAAGCTGATCCAGCCGATTGACCTTTCCAAGATCCCGAACGCCGCCGACATCAGCGCCGAAAAGGCGAGTTCGCCGATGCTCAACCACGACGGCAAGGCATACGGCGTGCCGTGGGTCTGGGGACTGACGGCCCTTGCCATAAACGACAAGTCGTTCGACACCCCGCCCACAAGCATTTCGGTGATGTGGGACGAGGCCCGCAAGGGGCGCGTCGTTATCCGTGACGACGCCGTGGAGGCGATCCAGTTCGGAGCCATCGCCACCGGACAGAACATCAACGACATCAAGGATATGGACGCCGTCAAGGCGAAGCTGACATCGCTGATGCCGCAGATCAGGACGTTCTGGAGCTCGGAGAACGACTGGAACCAGATGGTTGCCTCGAACCAGATCGATGTCGGCACCTACTGGAGCGGTTCGGCCGACCGCGCCAAGACCCAGTTCAAGCTGCCCGTCTCGCTGGTCATCCCGCAGGAAGGTTCCGTCGCATGGCTGGACGCCTTTTCCATTCCGGTCGGCTCCAAGAATGTCGCGGGAGCCGAAGCCTTCATCAACTACATGATCGATCCGACGTTTTACGTCGAGTGGGTGACCAAGGTGGGCGCGCCGGTTTCTGCCAACGAAAAAGCCGTGGCGGCGCTGCCCGAAGACTCCTTCAACCGCAAGGTGATGGGCGATCCCGAAGTCGCAAAGCGCATACAGTTCCAGGCGCCGATCACGGATGCGCAGCGCGAGCAATACCTGGCACTTTGGCAGGAGTTGAAGGTCAACGTGAAGTAACGCCGCGTCCGGGGAGGAAGGTCATGGAAGGAAATATCGCGGCTGGTTCGCGAAGCGGAATAAGGCCTGCGCTGCCGCTTCTTGCGCCGGCCTATCTCTGGCTCACGCTGGCGATCTTCCTGCCGCTTTCGGCTATGGCCTTCTTCTCCTTCATGACCGACCTGCCGCTGTCGGGCAAGGACTGGTCGTTCACGATCCGCAACTACGCCGCGTTCTTTTCCAGCGGGCTCTATATAACGCTGCTCTGGTCCTCGCTGCGGCTGGGGCTGGAGGTGACGCTGTGGTGCGTGCTGATCGGCTTCCCGGCGGCCTACGTGCTTGCCAAGGTGCTGAAGGGCAGGAGCCGCGAGGCGGTCTTCCTGCTCGTCATCCTGCCGTTCTGGAGCAACGGGCTGGTGCGCATCTTCTCATGGGCGATGGTGCTGCGGGAAGGCGGCATTCTTGACGTTGTGCTGAATGCGGTGCTGCCGTTCAAGGTAAGCGTCGACCTCATGTATTCATATCCGGCAGTCATAATAGGGCTGGTCCACTCCTATGTGCCCTACATGGTGCTGACCTGCTACCTGACGCTGCAGGCGATCGACGACTCGCTGATCGAGGCGGCCCGTTCGCTCGGCGCATCACGGCTCCAGGTGCTGCGGAGGCTGGTCATACCGCTTGCTATGCCGGGGCTTGTTGCCGGTGCCGTGCTGATATTCATCCCCGTCGTCGGCTCGTTCATGGAGCCCCGCATTCTCGGCGGCCGCACCGGCACGTTCTATGGCACGGTCATCGAAGACCAGTTCGTCGCCGTCTTCAACTGGCCTTTGGGAGCCGCTCTTTCCTTCATCCTGCTGGCTGTCGTTCTGGTCATCCTGGCGGCGGCATCGCCGGTTCTCAGGAGGGCGGCATGATGTCGGCAACCCGTATCCTCGAAGGGTTTGGCCGCTTCTATATCGGCCTGCTCCTGGCGTTCCTCTATCTGCCGATCGTCATCATGGCGCTGATGTCGTTCAACGCCTCGCCGTTCTACCAGTTGCCGTTCGAATGGACGACGAAATGGTATGAGGATCTGTCTCGCAATACACAATTGCTCGCCGCGACATGGAACAGCCTCGAGATCGCGGTGATCACGACCGTCATTGCGACTTTGCTTGGCACAGCAGCCTCGCTGGCGTTGTTCCGATATGAGTTTCGCGGCAAGAAATTCCTTCAGGCGCTGCTGTTTCCTCCGATCGCCATACCGTGGCTGATAACGGGCACGGCGATGCTGATCTTCTTCTTCGGCATCGGGATAGGGCGCGGGCTGCATGCCATTCTGCTTGGCCATGTCGCGCTGGCTTTGCCCTACGTTATAGTAGTCGTTTCCGCGCGGCTCCAGACCTTCGCGCCCGAGCTGGAGGAAGCGGCCCGTTCGCTCGGCGCAAACCAATGGCAGGTGACGACGCGCGTTACACTGCCATGGATCATGCCGGGCGTGATAGCAGGGGCGCTTTTTGCCTTTGCCGTTTCTTTCGACCAGTTCGTCGTGTCGTATTTCCTGTCCACGCCCGGCCAGGCGACACTTCCGGTCGAGATCTACGCCGCGATCCGCAAAGGCTTCACGCCGGAAATCAACGCGGTCTCCACCATCATCATAGCCGTCTCGATGGGGCTGATGCTCGTCACCGCACGCTTCTTCAGGTTCGGAGGGGAAAAGTAATGGCCGATGTCCAGGTCGAAAGCGTCTCCCGCAGCTTCGGCGCCCACAAGGCGCTTGACAATGTCTCGATAGCCTTTCCGGACGGCGGGTTCTATGCGCTGCTCGGCCCATCAGGCAGCGGCAAGACTACTTTGCTGCGGATGATCGCCGGTTTCGATTTTCCCGACAGCGGCCGGATCGCCATCGGCGGGGAGGGCGTCGAGCGCGTTCCCGTCGAAAAACGCCGCATCGGCATGGTCTTCCAGAACTATGCGCTGTTTCCGAACATGAGCGTTGCCGACAATGTCGCTTTCGGTCTCTCGGTCCGCGGCGAACCCAAAGCTGCTATTGCAAGCGAGGTGCGGCGCGCGCTCGACCTCGTGCAGCTGGGCAAGCTCGGCGAACGCCGCCCGCATCAACTATCGGGCGGCCAGCGCCAGCGCGTCGCGCTTGCCCGCGCCATCGTCACCAAGCCGCGCGTGCTGTTGCTCGATGAACCGCTTTCCGCGCTCGACAAGGCGCTGCGGGTGGACATGCAGGTGGAACTGAAGCGTATCCAGCGCGAAATCGGCATCACCACGATTTTCGTCACCCACGATCAGGAAGAGGCGCTGACGATGAGCGACCGGATCGGCATCCTGCGCGACGGCCGGCTGGTGGAGGAGGGTCCGCCGGAAGACATCTACAACAGCCCGAAAAGCGAGTTCGCGGCGACATTCCTCGGCGACGCCAATATCCTGCGCGGCGACGCCACCAGCGACGGCATCCGCCTGCCGGACGGCACCGCGATCGTTGCGAGCGGTGGCGCGGCCAATGCCATCGGCGTCAAGGCTAGCTGCGCCGTGCGGCCCGAGCGCATCAAAATCGCCGCGGCCATGGCATCGCCCCTGGCAGCGGAAGGAAACATGCTGAGAGGCCGGGTTTCCAAGCGCATCTTCGCCGGCAACAGCAGCACCTATTTCGTCGATCGCATGGGCGAGGTCATCAAGGTTCACGTCCAGAACAGCGGCGCCACAAAAATCGAAGAGGGCAACGACGTCGTGCTGCACTGGTCCCCGGAAAGCACTGTGCTGATAAATGCGGCCTGAACTATTCGAGCCGCGCGCGGAGGCGGTTGTAAGGTCCACGCAGACGCGGCACCATGATTGAAAGGAGCGGTGCTGCGGCAAGCGATTTCAGCTCTGAAATCTCCATCGGCAGTTCGTTGGTTGGCATTCCGCACCCGGCCTCGCCAAGCACTTCGCCAAGTGCCGTCGCGGTCGGCACGCCTCTGCCGGAATAGCCGACAAGGGCAAACAAGCCTTCGGCCGGATTATAAAGATGTGGCGCGCGATCCATGTTGATGGCGATCCGCCCGGACCAATGCCAGCGCCATTTTATCTTCCCGATCCGGGGGAACATTTCCTTCAGCCGATTGGCGATAAAGGCTGTGGTCTTGTCGAAGTTGGTGCCGATGGTTGGCTCCACCAGCCCGCCCATGATCAGCCGGTTCTGCTTGTCGAAGCGAACATAGCGGACATCCGGGCGGGTATCGCCGAAATTGTGGTTCTGAGGCAGTATCGTCTCGCGCAGCGCCGGATCAATCGGCTCGGATGCGATCGCGTAGGAAGACATGAGGAAGAATGATTTGCCGAGCGGCGGTAGGAGCCCGTCGGTATAGGCATTGGTGGCGATGCCGACACGTTTTGCGTGCACGGTGCCTTGCGGGCAAGTGACCAGCCAGCCGCCGTTTTTCCTTTCCAAAGACAGAACCGGCGAGTTTGTGTGGACCTCTGCCCCTTCCGTCATCGCAGCCCGCGCCAGCCCGCGGACGTAGCCGAGTGGGTTGAGATGCCCGCCACCAGTATGCATCCAGCCGCCGTGAAAACTTTGCGAACCTGTCAATGCTATCGCCTGGTCGCGGTCGAGCAGAACGGGATTCGTGCCGAGACGTTCATAAAAGGCGTGCTGCCGCTCCATCTTAGGCATCGCCTGCGCACTGTGCGCCAGTTGCAAGGCACCGGTAGGAGCGGCTTCACAGTCGATGCCGTATTCGCGAATGAGCGAAAAGACGCGGTCGCCGGAATCTGCCAGGATGCGCGTGAAGCGGTTGCCGCGCTCAGTTCCAAGTTTTTCTATCGCCTTCTCGGGATTGATAAAGCCGTACACCGGAACGCAATGTCCGTGATTGCGCCCGGAACCGCCATGGCCAATCTCGTTAGCCTCGAGCACGATGGTCCTGACATTGCGCTTGGCTGCGTGAATCGCCGCCGAAAGGCCCGTATAACCGGCACCGATCACCACGAAGTCGGCTTCCTGCGCTCCAGTCAGTGGCACAGTTGTCGGAGCCGGGGCTGCGGTATCTTCGTAGAGGCTGCCTATCTTCGTCATCGTCAGACTTTCATGATCGGATGCCGGCAGCGTGCCTTGGCTCGGCCGCCGAAATGCTATTATGCCGCGTCCAGATCGCCTCGCGCTGTGCGGCGAGACCCGACAAGGCGTCGATCAGACGTTCGCTCCAGTTCGACCGCCCCTCGGGCGTCATCAAGAGATCGTTGACGATCTCAAGTCCGCAGGCCGGAAGCCCGGTGCCCCAGCTGTGGTAGTCGATGGTGAAGGAACCGCCGATGCCGGAATAGGGTGCATTGTCGCCCAGCTTGAGGTCGCCTCTGTTCCCCAGCGCCGAGAGGAGCGCATGCGAGAGACTGTCTCCCTCGTGCCAGATCGTGCCGGCGTCCCAGTCGCGAAATTCGGCGCCGAGCTGGCGCGTGCAGCTGTGCAGGGAGATTATAAAGGTAAACGGCTCGCGTGCCGCATGATGCGCGATAGTCGCGTTGACCACCGCATGGTAGGGCCAGAAATACGTATCGAGACGGCGCTGCCGCTCAGCTTCGCTGACATTCCTGTTCCCCGGAATGGCAATGCCGTCGCTCTCGGCCAAAATGAGACGGGGATCTGCGATCCACCGGTTGCAGTCGAGAAGGAGGCGCGAATAGCGTGTCAGAACAGCAGGTGCGTTCAGCCGATGCGCCACAGACCGTACGACTTCCGCGATACCGATATCGACGCCGATATGCTTGTTGAGATCGGCCTCGCTGAGGCCGAGATTTTCATATTCTGGCGGGACGGCGCTGCTTGCGTGGTCGCACAGGATTATTCCGGGAAACGTGCCCTGGGGATTGAGCACTTCCACACTCTTATTGTCTCCCGAGCCATGATCGATTTTGGGGTCATGTATTATCGTCATGCCGATTTTCAGTCTGATAGGCTTGGGACTCGCCCTTCTGTCGAAGGGCTTCGATCGTGGCCAGGCGCTCGCGTATCTTGTCCGGGCTGCGTTTGACGAGGGATGCGATGATCGCCTCGCATTGGGCAAAGGCGACGACCTTTGAATCGTAGGGCGAGAGCGTTTCGATTGGAGAAACCAGAACCTGATCGGCGAAGTTGCTGATCGGCGACATCCAGCGGTCGGTGAACAGAATGATCCGGGCGCGCGCCTCATGCGCGAGCCGGGCGAATTCTATGACGTCGTTCTGATAGCGGCGGTAGTCGAACACGACGAGTGTGGTCTGGCTGTTGAAGTCGGCGACGCGATCGAACAGGCGCGACGACAGGTTCTCGATAACCGCCACGCCGGGCCGCAATTGGCTGAGATGCATCCAGAGCCGAAGAGCGAGAACCGCGCTGAAACGGCCGCCCAGGCAATAGATGTTCGAGCGCTCGTCGGCGAGCAGATCGAGGATAGCATCGAATTCCTGCTGGCGGTGGGCGGCGGCCGTCTGGTTAAGCGCGTCCGCCAGATTGTGCATGATGCCGACATAGGTGTTTTCCGCTCCCGCGTTCGCGCGGCGCGTATCCAGCATCGACAATGGCGAGTTCAGTTGTTCGCTGACTTCCTCGATCAGGTCTTTCTGGAAGGCCGCATATCCCGCATAGCCGAGCTTGGTGACCAGACGAAGGATGGTCGGGACGCTGACGCCGGCCCGACCTGCGAACCCGGCGACCGTTCCCAGCCCTGCCGAAGGATAGTTGCTCAAAAGGGTTCGCACGGCCTTTTTTTCCGCCGAGGTCAACTTGATCGCACTGCTGTCGAGTATGTCCCTGATCGTCACGTTCGCCTCTTCATTGTCGTACAATATGATAGATTTCTCTGTCGTCAACGATATTTGATATCTTTTGCTACAGAAATCCGTTGACGGTTGCTCAAACTCTCATACTATGAATGCAAAGTTTATAAGAAAACCGCCCGTAAAAGCCGGTCGGCCGGCTACGGCAGTCAAAAAGGGGAATACCTGATGCGAAAAGCGACACTCTACACGACGCTTGCCGCCGCACTGCTCGGCGCATCGTCGATTGCGGCAAATGCGGAAACGCTGCGCTTCGCCGCCCAGGGCGACGTCGCCTCGTTCGACCCTTACGTTATCGACGAGACGTTCAGCTCGGGTTTCCTCGGAAACGTCTATGAAGGCCTGGTGCGTCGTGCTGCCGACCTTTCCATCCAGCCGGCGCTGGCCGAAAGCTGGGAGATGGTCGAGCCGACACGCTGGCGTTTTCATTTGCGCAAGGGTGTGAAGTTCCATGATGGCAGCCCGTTCACGGCAGACGACGTCCTGTTTTCGGCCGATCGCGTTCGCTCCGGCGGTTCGGATTTGAAGAACCGCCTCGCACCCGACACCAAGGTCGTGAAGGTGGACGACTACACGGTCGATTTCATCACCGCCACGCCAAATCCGATCATCCACTACCAGTGGGGCAACTGGTACATGATGTCGAAAGCATGGGCCGAAAAGCACAATGATGCAGGTCCGCAAAAGGCGGGCGGCGACAAGGAAAGCTATACGACGCTGAACGAGAACGGCACCGGTCCGTTCACGCTTCAGTCGCGCGAGCCGGGCATCAAGACCACGCTGGTGGCCAATCCCGACTGGTGGGGCACCCGTGAAGACAATCTCACGGAAGTCGTGTTCACGCCGATACCGAATTCGGCGACGCGTGTCGCGGCGCTGCTGTCGGGTCAGCTCGACGTGATCTTCCCGGTTCCGGTTCAGGATATCGACCGCATCAAGTCCAATCCCGGCACCCAGATGATCGTCGGCCCGGAACTGCGCACCATCTACATCTTCATGGATCAGTTCCGCGATGAGCTTCTCTATTCGAATGTGAAGGGCAAGAACCCGCTGAAGGATCACCGGGTGCGTGAGGCTCTCTACCGCGCAATCGATATCGAGACGCTGAAGAAGAAGGTCATGCGCGACATGTCCACGCCGTCGGCGCTGATGGTCGCGCCGGGCATCAATGGCTCCAGCCCCGATTTCCAGCGCATTCCGTATGATGTCGAGAAGTCAAAGGCGCTTCTGGAGGAAGCCGGCTATCCCGACGGTTTCGAGATCGGCCTGGATTGCCCGAACGACCGCTACGTCAACGATGAAGCCATCTGCATTGCCGTTTCCAACATGCTGTCCAAGGTCGGCATCAAGGTGAAGGTCAATGCGCAGACCAAGGCTAAGTTCTTCCAGAAGGTGTTTGCACCGAACCTGGATTTCAGTCTTGGCCTCGTCGGCTCCACGCCGCCAAGCTTCGACAGCTGGGCTCCGATCAACTCGCTCCACGAATGCCCGCGCGTGACGCCGGAATCGGCTGTCTGGGCTGACGGTGAGCGCGAGAAGGTCTCCAACGGCAAGTCGAACTACGGCGGCTATTGCAATCCTGAAGTCGACAAGCTCGCCGATCAGATCCTGGCGGAAACCGATCAGGAAAAGCGCAATGCGCTGATCAAGCAGGTCTGGACGATCACCACCGGCGACATCGCCTATCTGCCGCTGCACCAGCAATGGCTGGCATGGGGTGTGCGCGACGGCGTCGAAGTCAAGCAGCGCGCCGACGACGTATTCGACTGGCGCTACGTGAAGATCACGAAGTAGCGCTATCCTGTCGCATGCAGCCACCCGAAAGGCTTCGGGTGGCTCTCGGCCTCTTGATTTCCTGGCACTCATTCATCACGAGACGCACAGGGAGGTGAAATAGCGGGTCCACGATGGTCAGTTTCCTCCTGCGCCGGTTGATGCAATCCGGCATCGTCATGCTGGCGGTTGCCATGCTGGCGTTTCTCATGTTCCGCTTCGTCGGGGACCCCGTGGCCCAGTTGGTCGGGCAGGAAACGACGCTGGCGGAGCGCGCGCAGCTTCGCGAACAGCTCGGTCTCAACGATGCGGTGCCTGTACAGTTTGCGCGCTTCGTCGGGCAGGTCGTGCAGGGCAATTTCGGGCTCTCCTACCAGATGGGACAGCCGGTGGGCTCGCTTCTGGCGGAGCGGCTGCCGGCAACGCTCGAGCTCAGCTTCATGGCCTTGCTGTTTGCAGCACTCGTTGGTGTGCCCATGGGCGTCTACACCGGTCTTTATCCGGATCGCTGGTTGAGCCGCTTGTTTCTGGTGATTTCGCTGGCCGGCATTTCGTTGCCGACCTTCTTCATCGGCATCATGCTGATCCTGGTCTTCGGCGTCGAACTCGGCTGGCTGCCGACTTTCGGGCGCGGCGAGACGGTGCAGTTCGGCTGGTGGACGACCGGACTGCTCAGCGTTTCCGGCTGGAAGTCGATCCTGATGCCGGCGGTCACGCTCGGCCTGTTCCAGCTCACCTTCATCATGCGTTTGATACGGTCGGAGATGCTCGAAGTGATGCGCGCCGACTTCATCAAATTCGCGCGGGCGAGGGGGCTTAGCGAACGTTCGATCAATTTCGGCCATGCGCTGAAGAACACGCTGGTGCCGGTCATCACCATAGCCGGCCTGCAATTGGGCTCGATCATCGCCTTCGGCATCATCACCGAGAGCGTGTTCCAGTGGCCCGGCATCGGCCTGCTGTTCCTTCAGGCTATTTCCACGGCAGACATTCCAATCATGTCCACCTACCTGCTTCTGGTGGCTTTGATCTTCGTGGTGATCAATCTCATCGTCGACCTGCTCTACTACGTCGTCGACCCGCGCCTGCGCACCGACAGCGTGGCGAGGGGGGCATGACGATGGACGCAAACCAGAAATTGAAGTTCCTGCCCGCGCTGCGCGACAGCGACGTCTGGTATAAATTCACCGCTTCGCCGCTGACGGTTTTTGCAGCCATCGTTGGGCTTACGATGATCGCCTGCGCGATACTTGCGCCCTGGATCGCGCCGCATAACCCCTTCGATCCGCAATCGATCGACTTGATGAACTCGCTGACACCGCCGGTCTGGTCTCCGGATGGAAGCTGGGACTTCATCCTCGGCACGGACGATCAGGGCCGTGATCTGCTGTCGGCAATTCTTTATGGCGCCCGCATTTCCATCCTGGTCGGCTTCGTCTCTGTCGGGTTTGCCGTCATCGTAGGCCTGATGGCAGGTCTGATTTCGGGCTATATCGGGGGCGTCCTCGACACGGTCATCATGCGTATCGTCGACATCCAGATGACGTTTCCCGCCATCATGGTCGCTTTGCTGGTCGACGGCATCACCCGCAGCATGCTGCCGAAGGACCAGCACGACAGCCTCGCAATCTTCGTCATCATCTTCTCGCTCGGGCTGTCGATCTGGCCGCAGATCGCCCGAACGGTACGCGCCTCGACAATGGTCGAGAAGAACCGGGAATATGTGCAGGCTGCCCGCGTGATGGGACGCTCGGCGCCGATAATCATGCTGCGCCATGTCATGCCGAACGTGCTCGGACCGGTGCTGGTGATCGCAACAATCAACCTCGGCGTCGCCATTCTCGGCGAGGCGACGCTGAGCTTTCTCGGCGTCGGGATTTCGGCATCCGAGCCGTCGCTCGGTACGCTGATCCGCATCGGCAACAATTTCCTGTTTTCCGGCGAGCGCTGGATCGTGCTGTTTCCCGGATTGACGCTGGCGCTGCTGGTGCTGTCGGTCAACCTTCTGGGTGACTGGCTGCGCGATGTGCTCGACCCCAAGCTGCGCTGACGCGGGAGATCCTGAGAAATGAAACGGGACACCGAAAACCAGGCGCCGCTGCTCGAGATAACCGGGTTGAAGGTCGAGTATCCGGGACGCAGAGGCACTTTTGTCGCGGTGCAGGATATCGACCTCGTCGTTCGGCGCGGCGAAATCCTTGGGCTCGTCGGCGAGTCCGGAGCCGGAAAATCGACGATCGGCAGCGCTGTCATGGGGCTGCTGGATGCGCCGGGTCACATCACCGCCGGCCGTATCGATCTTGAGGGGCAACGCATCGACGCGCTCGATGCGGAAGGTTTGCGCAGCATTCGCGGCAAGCGCATGTCGATGATTTTCCAGGACCCGCTGACGAGCCTCAATCCGCTCTATACGGTCGAACAGCAGCTGGTGGAAACGATCCGCACGCACAAACCACTGTCGGCGGTTGCCGCTAAGCGGGAGGCCATCGAGCTTCTGCGTGCCGTCGGCATTCCCGACCCGGACCAGCGCATCAGCCAGTATCCGCATCAGTTTTCCGGCGGCATGCGACAGCGCGTGGTCATTGCACTCGTGCTCTGCACCGATCCCGACCTCATTATCGCAGATGAACCAACCACAGCGCTGGATGTCTCGGTCCAGGCGCAAATCCTCGAGCTGATCAAGAAGCTGTCGGCTGAACGCAACATCGGCGTCGTTCTGATCACGCACGACATGGGTGTAATTGCCGAGACAACCAACCGCGTCGCCGTCATGTATCGCGGCCGCATTGTCGAGATTGGCGAAACGCGGCAGATCATCGAAGCGCCACGCCACGACTACACAAAAAGCCTGATCGGCGCGGTGCCGCGCGCGGATGTGAAGCTGCACCGCTTCCCCCGCATCAGCTATATCGAGGCCGAGACGCGCCCTGATTTCGACGTCAAGACCCATTGGCTCGGAACGACGCGGGCAGACCTGCAGGGCAAGACGGTTGCCGCCGGAAAACCTCTTGTCGCGATCGATGGGTTAGGCATGAGATTTGTTGTCCGGCGCTCGCTGCTGCCGCGCAACCGCCTTTCCTTCGATGCGGTGAAGAATTTCAGCCTCGATATCGGCGAAGGCGAGGTGCTTGGTCTGGTCGGTGAATCGGGCAGCGGAAAATCTACTGTCGCCAAAATCCTGTCGGGCCTTTATCAGCCTTCTTCGGGAAACATGACCTTCGATGGCGAGGATGTGTTCGGTCTTACCCGGCATTCCGATCGTCAGGCCATCCGAAGGCAGGTCCAGATGATCTTTCAGGATCCCTATTCGTCGCTCAATCCGCGCATGCGCGTCGATGCGATCGTCGCTGAGCCGATAAGGCATCACCACCTCGCATCAAGTCAGGCGGAAACGAAATCGATCGTCGATGACCTTCTGGAACTCGTCGGTCTCGGCAAGGCCGCCGGACGGAAATTCCCCCACGAGTTCTCCGGCGGCCAGAGGCAGCGTATATCGATTGCCCGAGCGCTCGCCACACGCCCGCGCTTTCTGATCTGCGACGAACCCACTTCGGCGCTGGACGTGTCGATACAGGCGCAAATTCTCAACCTGCTCAAGGACCTCCAGGAAGCGCTTCGGCTGACCATCCTGTTCATCAGTCACGACCTGCCGGTGGTGCGGCAGATGTGCGATCGCGTAGCGGTAATGAAACAGGGAGAGTTGTGCGAACTGGCGCGAACCGATGATCTCTTTGAGCGTCCGCAGCACGCATATACGCGCGAATTGCTGCGGTTGATGCCAAAGATCAGCGCTCCGGCCGGCGCCGGCCTGTGACGCGCACGTCCCGGCAATTACAGTAGACGCTGCGCTTTACCCTCGCTTTAATGGTTTTCAGTGAAGCTGCCGCTCTGACCGGTGGACGCTCACCGCTGTGGAGGATAGGAAAAGCGCCTTGCAAACCGACCGAGCCGTTACGTCGCCCGAGATCGTCACGGTCGAAAAGCGTGCCGCCAAAAATGTTCCCGCCGCCATGCGCCGGATGCTGGCCCTGGACGATTTTGAAGCCGCCGCACGCCGATATCTGCCACGACCAGTCTTCGGCTATGTTTCCGGTGCCAGTGAAACCGGCGCGTCGTTTCTGGATAACCGCAAGGCCTTCGCCGATCATAGTTTCGTGCCGCGCATCCTGCGCAATGTCGGCAATCGTTCGCAGGCAACTTCATTGTTCGATGTCTCTTACGCGCATCCTTTCGGCATTTCGCCGATGGGCCTGAGTGCGCTCGCGGCCTTCGATGGTGATGTGGTTTTGGCGCGCGCTGCCGGCACGATGCGGCTTCCTTCCATCCTGAGCGCTACTTCGCTGACGAAGCTCGAACGGGTGGCGCGGGAAGGGGGCAGTCGTTGGTTTCAGGCCTATCTGCCGGGAGAAACCGAACGCGTCGACGCCATGGTCGACCGGGTCGCGGCAGCGGGGTTCGAGACCTTTGTACTGACCGTCGATGTGCCGGTTGCTGCCAATCGGGAGAACAATGTCCGCAACGGCTTCAACGCGCCGTTGCAGCCTTCCCCGGCACTGGCGTGGCAGGGCCTCACCCATCCGCGCTGGCTGGTTGGAACTGCGCTTCGCACGTTGCTGCGTCACGGCATGCCGCATTTTGAAAACATGGACGCCGGCCGCGGACCGCCGATCCTGTCGCGCAATCTGGTGCGGGCGCTCGGCAAGCGCGACCAGCTCGGCTGGGAGCATGTCGACCGGATCCGCGCGCGCTGGAAAGGGAAGCTGGTGCTGAAAGGAATTTTGTCACCGGAAGACGCGCATCTGGCGCGAGAGGCAGGCGTCGACGGCATTATCGTATCGAACCATGGCGGCCGCCAACTCGACGGCGCGATATCGCCGCTGAGAATGCTCGCCGAGGTCGTTGAACGATCCGGCGAGATGCCTGTGATGCTCGACAGCGGTGTTCGCCGGGGGACCGACGTTCTGAAGGCACTGGCGCTCGGAGCCAGTTTCGTTTTTGTCGGGCGGCCCTTTCTTTATGCAGCCGCAGTCTTCGGGGAAGCCGGCGTCACGCACGCCGCCAATCTCCTGATTGAAGAGATCGATCGCGACATGGCTCTGCTCGGTGTCCGTGAACTGGCCGAGCTGTCGCCATCCCTCCTCAGGCCCGCCTCCTGAGGTCCATTCGCTCGGCCACATCCGCGCTTCCTCGCTAGGTCCGGTAACGGAAGACCAGGTACAGGGCGCTGACTGTAATCTGATTTTCAAATTTGACATCAGATATCATTCTTGTAAGTATTTTGCCATTGAGAGAGGAGGCAAGACGAGCCGATGTCGATCCGCGAGAACCTGGCCAATACCAACATCGCGTTGACCTCGGCAGAGGCCAAGATCATCCAGGCTTTGTTGGCCGATTATCCGATGTCGGGCCTGGGCACGGCGACGCGGTTGGCGCGCCGGGCAGGGGTCAGCGACCCTACCGTCATGCGCCTGATGATCAAGCTCGGCTATGACGGTTTCGCCGACTTCCAGACCAAGCTTCTGGCCGAAGTCGAGGCGCGGCTTCACTCGCCGTTGCTGATGATGGAGGCGAAACGCCCCGGCGGTTCCGACACCAGCGCGGCGATGGCCTATTTCCATTCCGTTTCAAACAGCATGGAAAACACCAGAACGTCTGTGCCGTCGCAGACCTACAGCCGTGCGGCAAAACTGATCTGGGAAACCAAGGGGCAGGTCCTGCTGGTTGGCGGCCGCTTCAGTCGGCACATCGCCTCGATGTTCGCCGGCTATCTCGTGCAGTTCCGCTCCGGCATCCGTGATGTCGGCTCGCTGACGCCAGTGGATTTCGACCTTCTGATCGACCTTGGCAAGCGCGACCTTCTGATCGTCTTCGACTATCGGCGTTACCAGTCGGACGTCGTCAGTTTCGCCCGGCAAGCCTCCGAACGGGGCGTGCCGATCCTGCTCTTCACCGATACGTGGCTGTCGCCGATCGCGGAGTTCTCGGAACTGTCGATGGCGGCGGCGATCGATGCGGATTCGCCTTTCGACACGCTGGCGACCGCGGTCGCACAGATGGAGGCTGTGGTCGCACAGGCACTTCCCGACCATGGTCCAGGCGCCCGCAAGCGTATCGAGGAGATCGAGCAGATACGCGCGAAGAATTCCGTCACGCTGGACTCGCTCGAGCCGAAAGGCGGCAAGGCTTCATCATAGCCAACGGCCGCTTCGAGCGGTCTTGTTTTTGCGCATGGATGGCCGCAGCACGCCAGCGGCCTTGGAATGGAGAAAGCAGGAAATGTCTGAAAATGCCGCGGCAATTGCCGCCGTAACAGCCGCCATCGAAGCAGATCGCGATTGGGTCGTGGAATTGACACGAGACATGGTGCGGATACCGACGGTCAACCCGAAATTCGAGACCGGCGCGGGGCTCAACCGGGAAGCCGATTTGCAGGCGATGCTGGAGCCGGTGCTGAAGGAAGAAGGTTTTGCCACCGAGCAATGGGATGCGCTTCCCGGTCGGCCCAATCTGGTTGGTGAAAAGGCTGGCGACGAAGCCCGCAGCCTGATCCTTTGCGGTCATATCGACGTGGTGCCGGTCGGTGCGCGCAAGGACTGGTCGATCGACCCGTTTGGCGGCGAGATCAAGAACGGCCGCATCTACGGCCGCGGCGCCATCGACATGAAGAGTGGCGTTGCCTCCTGTATCGCCGCCTCGCGGGCCATTCGCAGGGCCGGCATCGACCTTGTTGGACGGCTGGCGATCCACTCGGTGGTCGATGAGGAATCGGGCGGCTTCGGTGCAATGGATGCCGTCAAGCGCGGCAAGCTCGCCAAGGCGGTGCTCGTCGCCGAACCGACCTGGGGCGATGTGCTGCCGGCCGAGGGTGGACTGGAATGGGCGCGCGTGACCATTCGCGGGCGCGCCGCACATTCAGCCTGGCGCTACAACGAGATTTATCCGCAACGCCACGAAGCCGGCCGGCTGGAGCCGGGCGTCAACGCCATCGAACTTGCCAGCCGGTTCATCGCAGCACTGCGGCTTTACGAACTCGACCGGACGCGGGCGCAGTCGCACCCGCTGCTGCCGGTCGGCATGAACACGATCAATATCGGTGTCGTCCATGGCGGTGCCGGCCTGGGCGAAAATGGCCTGCCGATGGTTATGACCAATCCGGCCATCATCCCCGACGTGGCCGTCATCGACCTCGACATGAAGTTCCTGCCGAACGAAAATTCAGCGCAATACCGCCGCGACTTCGAAGCCTTCGTGCATCACTTTGCCCAGACCGACGCGTGGCTGCGTGACCACCCGCCGACGATCCAGTGGGAACTCGGAGGCCTGCATTTCCCGCCGATGAACACCTCCGTCGACCACCCGTTGGTGAAGTCGCTGGTTTCGCACAAGACCAATCTGGGCAAGGCTCCCGAGATCAAGGGTTTCGTCGCCGTCTGCGACGCCGCGCACTATGCCGGCGCAGGCGTCGACGGCGTCATCTTCGGGCCGTCAGGCGACGGTTTTCACGGTGTTGATGAATATGTCGACATCGAATCGCTGGTCGAAACGACCAAAGTCATCGCGGCCTCGGTCATCGACTGGTGCGGCGTACGCTGAGGCCGTTTCCGGTTCAACCCTGCGGTCCACATGGCCGGCAGGATAACGGCCGCTAGCCTGCGGTCCGCTCTTCAGTCTTCCCGGCAAGCGGGGCATCGACCCGCTTCAATTTTCCGACGGAAGCGTTCCATATCGAGCGGATCAGCCCCGACAGGCCGCTCGGATAGGCCAGCATCACGACGATGATCAGCACCGCCGTGATGATCGGGCGCCAGGGGCCGAAATCGGCCATGGCTTCCGAAAAGATCGTCAGCACGAAGGATGCGACGATCGCGCCGTAGATGGTGCTGGTGCCGCCGAGCAGAACCATAGACAGAATAATTGTCGCAAGGCTCATGCCGAAGACATCGATCGAGGCGTTGCGCTGATAGGCGGCATAGAACGCGCCGGCGATGCCGGTGAAGAAGGCGCTCGCAGCAAGTGTGATCATGCGCTGGCGCGCCAGTGAAATGCCGCGGCTGATGGCATATTCCTCATTGTCGCGCAGCGCCACGATGCTGGCGCCTGTGCGCGAGCGCACGATGACGCGCAGGAAAACAGTGCTCAGAAAGAGCAGCGCGAGCGCGATATAGAAATAGCCGATCTTCCCGTCGCGGATCATGTTGTGATCGAACAGATAGAGACCGGGGATACGCACCATGCCTTGGGTGCCGCCTGTGATCTCCGACTGGCTGAGAATGACCTGCATGACCAGCTGCGCAAAGCCAAAGGTGACGAGGATGATGTAAATACCCTTGAGCCGCAGGATCGGAATGGTGACGAGCACGGCGGCAGCTGTCGCGATGATCCCGCTGGCGATCAGGGATATCCAGGGATCCACGCCTGCCGCCTTGGTCAGCAGGCCATAGGCGTAGACGCCGATGCCGAACAAGGCGAGGTGGCCGAAATTGAAGACGCCGCCATAGCCGAGGCTGAGGTCCCAGTTGGACGCGACGATGGCGTAGATGAACACCATGATCAGTATATGGCGCGTATAGGTGTCGCCGAAGACGAGCGGCAGAAGCGCCATCAGCAGGAAGGCGAGCGCCACGCCCACCGCCTCGCTCTTCCACGAAGGACGGCCTGGCGCGCCGATGACGGGAGACGGCAGGCTGGTCATGCGAGGCCCCTCGACTGATTGGCGAAGATGCCTTCGGGACGCACCATCAGCGTCAGGATCAGCACGGCGAACAGCAGAGCCGGCGTCCAGTAGAGGCCGAAATAGTAGCTGCAGGCGGCTTCGAAAAAGCCGATCAGATAGGCGGCGAAGATTGGTCCGGAAATGCTCGAAATGCCGCCGAAAACGACGACGATCAGCGCCTTCAGCAGCGGATCGCTGCCCATCACCGGCGACATGAAGCGATAGCCGCCCATGAAGATGCCGGCGAGACCGGCAAGCGAGGCGGCGATGGCGAAGGCCAGCCCGTAAAGTGCGGTGACATTGAGCCCGACAAGCTGGCTGGCATCCTCGTTCTGGGCAACCGCGCGCAGCGCAAGCCCCAGCCGCGTGCGGTTGAGAAAGGCCCAAAGTGCTGCCAGGATGAGCGGCGTGATGACGATGATCGCGATCTGGTGCAGCGATACGCCGACACCGCCGATCACCGTATTGCCTTCGAGCAGGCTCGGAAGCTGCTTGGAGCGCGGTCCCCACAGCGTCAGCACGCCGTTTTCGATCAGCGAGCCGGCGGCGAGCGTGGTGATGACTACGACGAGCACAATGTTGGGCCGGCCGATCAATGGCCGCACGACGCTTGCCTGAAGGATCCAGCCGACACCGGCCATGACGACGACCGCCACCGGCAGCGCCACCGCGATCGGCAGGCCGAGTGACACGAACTGCCAGGCGACATAGGCGCCGAGCATCATGAAGACGCCATGGGCGAAGTTGAACACCCCGATCGTCGTCCAGACCAGCGCCAGCCCCACCGCCATCATGGCGTAGAGCGAGCCCTGGAACAGGCCGCCGAACATGATTTCCGCAAATGCGCCCATCTCAAATAATCCTAATGTCCGAAATACATCGACATGATCTCGCTATGCTCGATCGACTGGCCGGGCTTAATCTCGGTTTCGACGGTGCCGTGATTGACGAGATAGAGTTGCGGGCAGAGTTCGAGCAGGAATTCGATGTCCTGCTCGACCACGATCAGCGGCACCCCGCCCCTGGAGATTTCCTGCACGGAGGCGCAGAGCTCGTCCTTGATTTTTGGGGCCAGCCCCAGCGTCGGCTCGTCGAGGATCAGCAGGCGCGGGTGGCTCATCAGAGCCGTGGCGATCGAAACCATCTGGCGCTCGCCACCCGACAACGTGCGCACGCGCTGACGCCAGCGCTCGGCAAGTTTTGGAAAGATCTTCACCACCTTCTCGCGGTTCTCGGCCTCATGCGGCCGGGCGCGTGGCGAGAAAGCGCCGAGTGCCATGCAGTCGGCGATACTGAGATCGGGGAACAGGCGGTTGCCCTGCGGCACATGGATCAACCCGCGCCCGACAATGGCACGTGGGCTTTCGCGCGTGATGTCTTCGCCATCGAAGGTGATGCTGCCGCTCTTCGCCTTCAGCAGGCCCGAGACGGCGCGCAGCAGCGTCGACTTGCCGTGACCGTTCGGCCCGAACAGGCCGACATTGCCGAAGCGCCCGGCCTCCATCGACAGGTCGTGCAAAACAGTGACGCGGCCGTAACCTGCGGTCAGGCCCTCGACAGTCAGTATGACGCTCACGCTGCCGGTCTCCGCGTTCCGAGATAGGCTTCCACGACGCGTTCGTCGGCGATCACCGCCTTCGGCTCGCCGGCAGCCAGGACGCGACCCTGGTTCAGCACCATAAGATGCTGCGACAGGCTCATCAGGAAGGTCAGCACATGCTCGATCAGCACGATTGTAATGCCGCGCCCGGCGGTGCGGCGGATGAGCCCGATCGAAGTTTCGATTTCAGGCTTGGTCAGGCTGGAGGCCGGTTCGTCAAGCAGAAGCACGCGCGGTTCCATGGCAATCGCCGTCGCCAGCATCAGGCATTTGCGGTCGAAGACGGAGAGTTCGCCGGCAAGCCGGCCAAAACCCGCCGAGGTCAGGCCGACGAATTCAAGCGCTTCGGCGGCACGCTCGCGCACCTCGCTTTCAGCCCGGCCGGGCTTGCCATAGCCGGCGCCCATCAGCGCGTTCTCGAACACTGTGAGACCATCGAAGCTCGTTTCGCGCTGGAAGGTGCGGGCGAGGCCGAGCCGGGCGATCTCGTTCCCCGACTTGCCCTGTATCTCAATGCCGTCGAGTTTTACGCGACCGCGATCCGGGCCGAATGGGATGCCGGTTATGACGTTGAACAGCGTGCTCTTGCCGCTGCCATTGGGGCCGGCAACGCCAAAGATCTCACCGGCCTCGACCTTGAAAGACACGCCATCGACGGCCTTCAGCGAACCGAAGGCCTTCGACACGTCCTCGACTTCCAGAAGGGCCATGCCCTTACTGCATCCAGGGCTGGGGCTTGAATTCGCCGGTCGCGTATTTCTCCGGCGAGATCAGCGTGCGTTCGCCATCCCAGATCTGGAAGAAGGTGATCGGGATAAAGTCTTCGCCCTGCATGGCGAGATGCGTTGCCGGATCGAACTTGAGGCGGCCGGCAACCGTCTGCTTGTCGGTTTCGCCAAGCGCCTTCATGATCCCGGTGTGGTCGCTCGGATCACCTACCTTCTTCAGCGCGTCGAAATAGACATTCATCATCTCGTAGAGTGCAACGCCGTAGGTGCCGCTCTCGACGCCATATTTTTCCTTGAACTTGTTGCCGACTTCCTCAGCACGTGGGTTCTTCGGCGAGACCAGCGCGCCGCCAAGCAGGTTGTAGATGACGCCGTTCGACTTTTCCTTGGTGAGCTGGATGAATTCCGGCACGCTCGGCGCATATTGCAGGAAGACGAGGCTCTTCGTCGGCTGTTCCAGGAACTGGTTGAGGAAGGACGCGGAATTACCGGGCAGGTAATCGGTGTTGATGACCACATCCGGAACGTCGGCGCGAACCTTGGCGAGGATCGAGCGCCAGTCCGTCACTTCGCCGAACGGCACGATCTCGTCGACGGTGATGGTCCAGCCCTTTTCGGTGAAGGTCTTCTTCATGCCTTCCGAAATTGTCTTCGAATAGGCGTTGTCGGAGGAGACGATGGCGACCTTCTTGTTTGGCAGCGTGACCTTGCCGTCGGCGGCCAGCTTTTCGACAAAGCTCGTGACGTCGGTGTTGTAGGCATCGAAGGACGGCGTCCACGACCAGCAGCAATTATATTTGTCCGGCTCGGGCGCGATGATGTCCTTGGTCTGCTGCGAGGTCGCGGCCAGCATGTAGGGCATTTCCGCCTCGGCCATGTTGTCGATCTCGAAATTGGTCAGGCTGGCGTAACCGGTCAGCATGAAGTGCACGTCCGGATCGCCGATCAGGCGCTCCACCGCGCTGGTGACGTTGCCGGACGACATATCCTTCACGTCGCCGGTGACGAGTTCGAATGTGTGGCCATCGACGCCGCCGGCAGCGTTCATCTCGTCGATCGCCATCTGGGCGCCGCGCTGATATTCCTGCCCATCGGCTGCGGCCGGACCGGTCAGCGGCGCCAGCAGGCCGATCTTGACGACATCGGCGAATGCCGAAACAGGCGTCATGGCAAGGGCAGTCAAAGCCGTCGCCATCAACGCGCCACGGAGGCGCTTACTCGTCACGAAACTCGAATTCATACTGCCAACCCCTGTTTCTTGTTCCGGCTTGCCGGCGTTTGATGATTGACAATTTATGCATATGCGCTCTTCTTTGAAAAGATAATTTCATTCGAAAATGCTCATGAGGGCTATTTTCGTGGACATGTCGGCAGAAGTGACAATCCTTTATGCAACTGCCATTTTTCGCAGCGCAGGAATCAGGGGAATGCAATGACAGTGACGGCGAAGACGATCGAAACCAGCCATGGATCCATCCATGTCCGCGAAACATCGGGGATCGGGACGCCCGTACTTTTGGTTCATGGCAACTCCAGTTCCGGTGCGGTCTTTCGCAACCAGATGCAGGGTTCCCTGGGTGAACGCTACCGGATCATCGCCCCGGATCTGCCTGGCCATGGCCAATCCGGCGATGCCATCGATCCCGATCGCAGCTACAGTATGGAAGGCTATGCCGATGCGATGACCGAGGTGCTGGGGCTGCTCGGTGTGGAGAAGGCGATTATTTTCGGCTGGTCACTTGGCGGGCATATCGGGCTGGAAATGATCGAGCGTTTTCCCGGCTTGCTCGGCCTGATGATCACCGGCACGCCGCCGGTCTCGCCGGCAGAGGTCGGTGACGGGTTCAAGCCGAGCCCGCATATGGGTCTCGCCGCCAAGCAGGACTTCACCGAAGAGGACGTCGCGAACTATGCGCGCAGCACCTGCGGTGAGCCGTTCGAGCCTTTCATACTCGACACTGTCGCGCGCACTGACGGCAGGGCGCGGCGCTTGATGTTCGAGAAGTTTTCAGCCGGAACCGGCAGGGACCAGAGCGTTATCGCGGCGACCGCAACCGTGCCGCTGGCGGTGGTCAACGGTATCGACGAACCATTTGTGAACACGGATTTCGTTTCGAAGGTCAAATACGCCAATCTGTGGGAAGGCGAGACTCATCTAATCGACAATTCCGGTCACGCGCCGTTCTGGGATGCGCCGGAAAAATTCGATCCCATCTTTGCCCGCTTCCTGGGAAGCGTGGACCAGAAGTAGCGATTCGGATGCGGCTGCTGATAGGCAGCGCCCGTGTCGAACCTTCTGGCGACGATCTGAAAACGCAGACGCGAACTTTCCGAAGATAGCAACTCGCGCAACGAAAGTGTTCGATTTTCTCAAGATCGAACACTCTTGCCCGCTCGGCAGGGCCGTCGGCCGTCGTGCCGCAGAAGCCGCATGTGAACTCTTCACCAATATGCATCAGTGCCCGGTTGGGTCGATTGCCGTTCCATTCCGGTTCAAAGGCTCTGTAACATCTTGACGCTTGACTCATGTCTGCGAACGATAAATATTAAAAATATATTTCTCGTATATGAGCGTGAAATGCCCCTTGGCGTACCGAAGAAACGGCAAAGCGATACCGCCTATGACGGCCTTAGAGCGGCCATCATCAGGGCTGAGCTGATGCCCGGCGCGGCGATAGATGAACGTCAGTGCATGGAGATGCTCGGGGTGGGCCGTACGCCGCTGCGCGAAGCGTTGCAGCGGCTTGCACAGGAGGATTTGCTGCTTGCCGTACCGCAGCGCGGCTACTTCGTCTCCTCGACCTCAGCGGCCGATTTTTTCCATCTCAATGAATTCCGGGTTCATTCCGAAGCGCTGGCGGCCCGCATGGCCGCGATGCGGATCGACGAGGCTCAACTCGCGGAATTCGATGCGTTGATGGAGGAGGCGCGCGCAGGCATAGCCGAACGTCGCATGGAGATAGAATGGCATCTCGGCGTCGACGAGCGGATGCATCGGCTGGTCGCCCGGGCGAGTGGTAATCCATACCTGGCCCAGTCTCTGATCAGGCTCTACGCGCTTTCAGTGCGCAGTCTTTATGTGGCGCGTGTGCCGGTCACTCTCATTTTCGACGAGCTTGAGAATTTCACCGCGATACGCGATGCGCTTGCGGCACGCGACCCGGATCGCGCCGAGCTTGCCATGCGCGATCACCTAACGGTGAGCGTCGTGCAAATGGTTCGGCCGGCGGGTGTGCCTTCCTCCAAGACGGCGGGCCACTGAGATGAGGAACCGGCGGCAGGACGTGGTCACGCTTTTGCTGCTGGCGCCGTCACTGGTGATGGCAGTGCTCTTGCTCGCCATCCCGCTATTGGTCGTGATCGCCTACAGCTTCGCCAGCCGGGACGCCTATGGCGGCGCGGTGACCGGCTTCACGTTCGAAAGCTATGTCGAGCTGTTCCAGCCGGCATATCTGCCGATCTTCGTCAACTCGTTGAAGATCGCAGCGATGTCGACGGCAGTCTGCGTTCTCATCGGCTATCCCATCGCCTATTTCATAGCCTTCCGCGCCGGCAGGCATTCGGGGCTGCTGCTTGCCCTGCTCCTTATTCCGTTCTGGATCGACTTTATGATCCGCATGTCGAGCTGGATGGTCCTGATGGGCCGAAACGGCACGATCAACGGCGCTCTCACCGGCATGGGGATAATCGATGAACCGATCAGGATGATCGGCACCTATCCGGCGGTGATGGTCGGCATGCTCTATGCCTTCCTGCCGACGACCGTGCTGCCGATCTATGCCGCACTTTCCGGCATCAACAGGCGCTTGCTTGAAGCTGCCGACGATCTCGGCGCCGGCCCGATCGAGGCCTTCTGGCGCGTGACGTTCCCGCTCTCGCTCCCCGGCGTCATGGCGGCGATGCTGTTCGTCTTCGTGCCGGCCATGGGCGTCTATGCCATTCCTGTGCTGCTCGGCGGCGGCAAGAGCATCATCCTCGGCAACCTGATCGTTCAGCTCTTCCTGGACTTCCGCAACATTCCGCTCGGGGCTGCGGTTTCGGTGGTCATGCTCGTGCTGTCGTCGGTGATCATCGTCTTCTATATGCGCATGTTGCGCCGGGTCGAGGAGGCGCACGCATGAAGCTTTCGCGCATTGCCGGCCTCTACGTGCCCGTCGTCACCATCCTCGGCTACGTGTTCCTGTTTGCGCCACTCGTCGTGCTGGTCATCTATTCCTTCAATGCGGGCCGTTCGACGGTCGTCTGGACCGGCTTCTCGATGGACTGGTATGTGCAGGCCCTGAACGACCGCGGCCTGCAGCGCGGGCTTCAGGTCAGCGCCATCGTCGCAGTACTTTCGGCGATCATCAGCACTGCGATAGGAACAAGTGCAGCACTTGCCGTTATCAAGCGGTCGTTCCCGGCCAAGAACCTGTTCTCGACCCTTCTGATCGCGCCGCTTGTGCTGCCGGAAATCGTGCTGGCGGTCGGGATGCTGGTGGCGACCGTCTGGTCAGGCCTCGCGCTCGGCTACCTGACGCTTGTGGCCGGCCATGTGCTCGTTTCGGTCCCGTTCACATTCCTCATCGTGCGTGCGGCAGCGGCAGGTCTCGACCCACGGCTGGATGAAGCGGCGGCTGACCTCGGCGCCAATGGCGGACAGACCTTCATGCGGGTCACGCTGCCGCTTCTGATGCCGGCAATCCTCTCGGCAACGCTTTTGTCGGCGGTCATCTCCTTCGACAATTTCGTGATGTCGACCTTCGTCTCCGGCGTCGGCACCACGCCGCTTCCAATCCAGATCTACGCAATGCTGAAGACCGGGCTGACGCCGAAGATCAACGCGCTCGGCACGATGCTCATCGCCGTCAACGTGCTGGCCATTCTGCTGGTCATGGGACGCTACCTGAAGACAGTTCGGGGCACTGGATGATGATGTTCAACAAACCCAATAAGAAAAGGGGAACTGCAATGCTGAAATACGGAATACTTCTTGCAACGACCGGCCTGCTTCTTGGCGGCACCGCTTTGTCGGCATCCGCCGAAGAGCTTCACATCTATGCCTGGGCGAGCGAATTGCCGCAGGAGATCGTCGACGATTTCGCCAAGGAAACCGGCATCAACGTTACTATGGATACCTACGATTCCAACGAGACCATGATGGCGAAGCTGTCGGCAGGCGCGTCCGGCTACGACCTCGTCGAGCCCAGCCAGTATACGGTTCAGGTTCTGGTCAAGCAGGGCCTGCTGACCGAACTCGACCATGCCAAGCTGCCGAACCTTGCTAATCTGGGCGCTGCCTTCAAGGACGTTTCCTACGATCCCGGCCAGAAGTTCAGCGTTCCCTATATCTGGGGCACCACCGGGCTCGCCTATAATGAGGACTGCGTCAAGCAGCCGGTGACGAGCTGGAAGGCGATGTGGGACCCGCAATATGAGGGCCGCGTCTATATGCTCGACAACATGCTGGCCGCCTATATTGCCGGCCTGCAGGTCAACGGCCTTCATGCCGGCACCGACAAGCCCGAGGAGATCGAGAAGGCGACCCAGTCGCTGATCGAGCAGAAGAAGATTCTCGGCGGATACAACTCAAGCAACTTCGGTGAACTCGTCGCCTCCGGCGAGGCCTGCATCGTGCAGGCCTGGAACTCCAACGTCACCCAGATCCTCGACGAGAACCCGAAGGTCCACTACGTCATTCCCGACGAAGGCGGCTCGATGTGGATCGATGGCTTCGCGATCCCGAAGAACGCCAAGAATGTCGACGCCGCATATAAATTCATCGACTACATCATGAAGCCCGAGGTCGCTGCCAAGGCCGCAAATCTCAGCAAGTCCGCTACGGTCATCGACGCCGCCAAGGCGTTGCTGCCGAAGGAAGTTGCTGAAAACCAGGCTATCTATCCGCCTGCGGACAAGCTGAAGAAGGTCGATTTCATCCTCGATGTCGGCGATGCGATGAAGCTCTATCAGGATGGCTGGACGAAGGTGAAGACCGCCCAGTAAACTCTTGAATTTGCTCCGTGACAGGTCGGCCGTCAGCTGACCTGTCACGGATTTACTTTGACCCGCCATCGGGGACTGCATTCCCAATGCCTAACGACAAAAAGAGCGAGGCGGACAAAGCCGCGCGCCCGGCCGTGGAGTTGATCGACGTCTGCAAGGCGTTCGACACTTCGGCCACGCCTCCAGCCTATGCCGTCGACCATCTCAGCCTGAAAATTGCTTCCGGTGAGTTCTTCACTTTCCTCGGGCCATCGGGTTGCGGCAAGACCACGACGCTTCGGATGATCGCCGGCTTCGAAAGCCCCACCACCGGAAAAATCCTGCTGGAAGGGCGCGACGTTTCGGGGCTGCCGGCCCATATGCGAAACACCAATACCGTCTTCCAGAGCTACGCGCTGTTTCCGCATCTGTCCGTAGAGGACAATGTTGCCTTCGGTCTCGCGGTCAAGCGGGTGCCGCGCAGCGAACGCGGCGACCGGGTCGCTGCCGCGCTCGATCTGGTTCGGATGCGTCATGCCGCCGGCAGGAAGCCGTCCGAGCTCTCCGGCGGGCAGCAGCAACGCATCGCGCTGGCGCGTGCGCTGGTCAATGAGCCGTCCGTCCTGTTGCTCGACGAGCCGTTCGGCGCGCTCGATCTCAAGTTGCGGCGCGAGATGCAGATCGAGGTCAAGGAGATGCAGCGCCGGCTTGGCATCACATTCATCTTCGTGACCCACGATCAGGAAGAAGCGCTGACGATGTCCGACCGCATCGCCGTGATGAGCGAAGGCGTCGTGCGGCAGATTGACGATCCCGTCGGCATCTACGAGCGCCCCACCGATCGCTTCACGGCCGGCTTCATCGGCGACATGAACATGCTTTCGGCGACGGTTCTGGAACGACAGGATGATGTCATCGAAGTACTGGCCGCCGACGTGCGCTTGAAACTGAAAAGCAATGCCGGACCTCGTCCGGGCAAAAGCTGCACGATTGCAATTCGCCCCGAGGCGCTGACCTTCACGCGCAACGGCGCCGACGATGCAACCTTTTCCGGTGAGGTCGAAAGCGCCGTCTATGTCGGCACCGACCGCCTCTACAATATCCGCCTTGAAACGGGCGAGGCATTGACGGTGCGGGTTCGCAACACCCGGGCCGACAGCGCGCTGCGCATCGGCGAGAACGTTAGCTTGTTCTGCCCTCCGTCGGCCATCCATCTTCTATCAGATCAGGACAAAAAATGAGCATAACCTCCTACCGCATCGGCGAAATTTGCGATCAGCTCGACCCAGTGCTTCTTGCGCGGTTTGCAAAGGTCGAGGCGGCGACCGTCGGCCATTATCTGCACGACCGCTTCATGCGCACGGACATCCGGCCGCTGATCGATGGCGTGCGGATCGCCGGCACTGCCGTCACCGTTTCGATCGCAGGTCCGGACTCGACACTGCTCTATTATGCGATGGATCGCGTGCGGCCCGGTGACGTGCTGGTCATCGACCGCTGCGGCGATGAGCGTCATGCCCCTTGGGGCGGCTTCATGGCGGCAGTCGCGAAGGTGCGCGGCCTGGCCGGTGTCATCGTTGACGGCATGATCACCGATCCGGCCGCAATCCGCGCTGCCGGCGTGCCGACATGGGCGCGCGGCGTGTCGCCGATCACCACCAAGCTGTTGAATTTCGGCGGCGGTTTCAACATTCCGATCGCCTGCGGCGGCGTCTCGGTCAATCCCGGCGATGCCGTACTTGCCGACGACTGCGGCGTTCTCGTTTTGCCGCCCGATCAGGTCGCGGGCGTGACCGGCGTCGCCCTTGCCGATCAGGAGGACGAAGGCGGCTGGATCAGGCGCATCGAGGCCGGCGAACGCCTGCAGGATCTCGTCGACGTCGCCGCAATGATCGCTGAGCGTAACAAGCAGGACCAGATTTCCCATGGTTGAAAACAACATCGAAAACTTCATGGTCTGGCTGTCGACCCCGCATCAGGCGATGCTGGAGATCGCCCATGATATCGGTTACCGCCATATCGTGATGGATATCGAGCACGGGCTTTTCGATCTCGAAGCGACCGATCGCATCGTCGCACTCGGCAAGGCGCTGGGCATGAAGATGCATGCCAAGGTGCTCGGACCGGAAGCGATCCCGATCCAGCAGGCGCTGGATATGGGCTGCGACAGCGTCATCATTCCGCATATCGGCGATCTCGACCATGCACGGCGCGTGACGTTGTCGGCGAAGTACCCGCCGCTCGGCAACCGCAGTTTTTCCGGCACGCGGCCGGCGCGCTACAACGTCGTCTCGCCCGACTATTACGAGCGCGAGAACGCGAATACACGCTGCTATCCGATGGTGGAATCGGCTGCCGCCTTGCGCGATATCGAAGCCATTCTGGCTCTGCCGACCGTCGACGGTGTGTTCGTGGGGCCGAGCGATCTTTCGCTCGACAGCGGCCGCGGCGCATACCGCAACACCGACGAGGACAAGGCCGATATCCGGCGCATCGCTGCTGCCGCGAAGGCTGCCGGCAAGCCATGGATCATGCCGGCCTGGACGCGCGCCGAGCGAACCCATGCTTCGGAACTGGGTGCATCGCTGCTCGTCGTCGCCGACGAATTCGGTTCAATCATGTCGGGCTTGATGGACGCCGCCCGCTGAAGGTAATGCAAGGAAGCATCTGAAATGACAGACAAAATCTCCTGCGGCAGCCGGCTCATGCATCTGCTGCGCGCCTACGGCGTCGACACGCTGTTCGGCATGCCGGGCGTTCATACGCTCGAAGCCTATCGCGCCATGGACGACGCCGGCATGCGCCACATCGGCGTGCGCCACGAACAGGGCGCGGGCTTCATGGCGGACGGTTATGCCCGCATGTCGGGCAAGCCGGGCGTCTGCCTGCTGATTTCGGGTCCGGGCGTCACCAATGCGGCCACCCCCCTCGGCCAGGCCTATTCCGACAGCATTCCCATGCTCATGATCTCGAGCGTGGCGGCGACCAAGGATCTCGGCATGGGTCGCGGCCGACTGCATGAGATTACCGATCAGTCGCAGGTGACAGCGCCGCTGACGGCATTCTCCGCAATCGCCACCAGCCCGGATCAGGTCCGCGAATATGTGGCCCGTGCCTTTGCGCTGTTCGAGACGGGCCGCTCTCGTCCGGTCCATATCTCGATCCCGCTCGATGTTTTGACCGCGATCGACGACAAGCCGGTTTCGCGCCGCGTCGCGCGCGGAAACCGCATCCCGGCGGGCGCCGGAATCGAGGACGCCGCGAAACTCCTTGCGGAGGCAAAGCGTCCCGTGATCATCGCTGGTGGCGGCAGCATCGGTGCGTCGTCCGCGCTTGTCGAATTGGCCGAGGGACTGGGCGCGGCTGTCGTGCCGACTATCGCCGGCAAGGGCGTCATTCCTGATTCCCATCCGCTTGCGCTGGAAGCCACGCTCGACCGCCCGGCCACGCAGGCAATGATCGCCGAGGCCGACGTCGTGCTTTGCGTCGGCACCGAGCTTGCCGAGCCCGATATCTGGCTCGACGGCCCGCTGCCAATGAACGGCAAAATGATCCGCATCGACATCGATCCCGAGACGCTGGTTCGCGATTACGATGCCGCGGTTGCCATTGAGGCCGACGCGGCTTTGGCGCTTGCAGATATTCTTGCTGAGCTGCCGCCGATCATCCCGAGCAAGGGAAGCCACAATCAGGTTGCGCGCGTACGCGCGGCGGAACGCGAAGCCCTGACTCCGCTGGAGCGCAAACATGTGAAAGTGCTGGATGCGCTTCGGCGCGTCATGCCGGACGACGGTGTTGTCTATTCCGACATGACGCAGCTTGCTTATACCGGATATGCTTTTTATCCCTGCGTTGGGCCCCGCCAATGGATATTTCCGGCCGGCTACGGCACGCTCGGCTATGCGCTGCCGGCGGGGATCGGCGGCAAGATCGCGGCACCCGAGCGTCCGGTCATGGTGGTCGTGGGCGATGGTGGTTTCCAGTTCACTCTGCAGGAACTCGGTACGGCGGTCGAGCAGAAGCTGCCGATGGCGATCATCCTGTGGAACAACGACAGCCTTGCGCAAATCCGGGACGGCATGATTTCACGCAAGATCCCGACGATCGGCGTTAACCAGCATAATCCTGATTTCATCAAGCTGGCCGAAGCCTATGGCTGCCGCACAGAGTCTCCGCAATCCATCGAGGCGCTGGAACAGGCTATTACCGCGGCCCTTGCAGCGGATCGGCCAACCGTGATCGAAGTGCGGGAGTCTTCCGGTTTTCTTGCGTGAGGAATGAGAGTTTTGCTTCCTCCTGCCTGCCCAGCGCTTTGGGTCAGGTTCGATCGAGCGCTACCCACATCTCTGCAATCGCAACGACGGCAGCGTTAATCGGTCCGCTCGGGATTTCCGGCATGACGGAGGCATCGACAATGTAAACGTTGTCGATGCCGTTCAGTCGCAGATCAGGATTCACGACTGCATCCTGATCCATGCCCATTCGGCAAGTGCCGGCGGGGTGATGATGGGTGGAGGCGGCTCTGGCGATAAATGCGTCGAGTTCGGCATCCGACTGCACGTCCAGGCCGGGGAGCGCTTCTGCATCGCGCCATTCGTCAAGAGCAGGCTGACTGCCGATCTCGCGCGCGATCTTCAGCGCTTTGCGGAAAGTGAGGCGGTCATGTTCGGTTTCGAGATAATGCGGATCGACGATTGGAAGGTCGTTGCGGTTTGGTCCCCCGGGCAATATGCGTCCACGGCTTGTCGGATGGGTTACTCCGCACAGGATCGTATAGGCGGAGCCGTAAGGCGGCGCGTTGAAGCCTTCTGCCGCGGAAGGTGCCACGACGCAGCCGAGAACGATGTCCGGCACGCCTGTTGAAGCGGAGAGGTTCTCGCTGTTCAGATACATCAGCGATTCCGAATGCTGGAGCCGGGAAGGCGGCACAGGTTTCTTCGAACGATAAACATTCCCAAGTGCCAGAAGATGATCCTGCAGATTGGCACCGATTTCCCGGCGCTCGCGGACACATTTGATACCGGCCTGTGCAAGCGCTCTCGGGTCACCGATGCCCGATCGCATCAGGATGAGCGGTGTTGAGACTGCGCCAGCGCAAACCACGATCCGATCTGCCGATACTCGCTCCATCACGCCATCGACAACGCAGGCGACTGCCGCCGCGCGGTTTCCTTCTATCACCAGATGCTCGACCTCATAGCCGGTTAGCAGCGTCAGATTTTTACGGGCGAGCACATCCGCCGTCAGATAGGCATCGGCGACGCTTAGCCGGCGGCCGTCGCGGATGTTGAGGGAGTTGGGCGTCGTGCCGATCAGCTCGCCGCTGTTGTGGTCGGCAAGCGTCGGGACGCCGAGCGAATTGCCTGCCGCGATGTAGGCGCGAACAACCGGACTGACTTCGTCGTCCGGAAGATGGACATCAAGCGGACCTGAGCGGCTACGCGCCGGCGCATCGAAGGCGGTGAAAGCTTCGCTGCGTATGAAGCCGGGCAGCAGGCCCTGATAGGACCAGCGCTCGCCGCCGGCCTCCTTCCACGCATCGAAATCGGCCGGATGTCCCCGCACATAGGCCATGGCGTGGAGACAGCTCGATCCGCCGACAATGCGTCCGCGCGGCCATTCATGAACGCGGTTGGCGGTATGGGACTGCGGAACGGTGCGGTAGGCCCAGTCATAATCGCGGCCCTGCAGCATAGTCCACTTCAGCGGGTCGGCGATGTCGGGGTCGGAGGGCATATGGCCGGCTTCGATCAGGCCGACCGTGCAGGTTTCGTCTTCGCTCAGCCGGCTGGCGATCACCGAGCCGCCCGAACCGGCGCCGATAACCAAAACATCGAAATGTCGGGTCACGAGTTTCCCTTCCGCGCGAAAGCCGGATCGCTGTTCAGACTTGAAATGATGTCACGCGGCGAAGGCGCCGGCGTTCGAACGTTCGGTGATCTGCTTCTGGACGGAAAGCAGATGCGCGCGCATGGCGGTCTCCGCCGCCTCCGGGTCACGCTGGGAAATCGCCTCCGCGATCAGCCGGTGTTCGGCATCGCGCTGGGCTATGCGCTTGGGGCAGGTGGGCTCGGCGGTGCGGGCGATCTTCATGCGGGCATCGACGCCGACCTGCCGCAGCATCTTGTAGAATTCGCCGGCCAGATGATTGCGCGCTGCGCCGACTATGGCGAGATGGAACGCCAGATCGACCTGGCCGGACGAGGCATTCTCCGGCGTGGTGGCCGCTTCCATGATGCGGGCGATCTCGAAAGCCGAAGCGCGCAGCGATGCCAAGCGTGCAAGTCCGGGCTCCATGATCAGGCGCAGTTCCATGACCTCGATCGGATTGGTAACCCTGACCAGCTCCTCGCCATATTTGGGCATGGCCGTCGGCGCCCTTCTGGCACGCACTGGTCCGAGGTCACCGGCGCGCCGCATGGCGTCGAGCGCCTTGCGCAACTGATGGCGCTTGACGTTCAGAAGATCGGCGAGGTCGCGCTCCGAAGGCAGCTTGCCGCTTTCTTCCTGAATTTGCCGAATGGCCGCGATGATGTCATCGACCTCTGATGGGACGATGGTTGGCTTAAATGCAGTCAAAACAAATCTCCTGAATCCGTGTGTGCGGACGACCGCCAGCGAAGAGGTGCTCCAGTTATAATATAACGCGGTACATGAAGGAAACCCTTGTTCAACCAATTCAACCAAATTAGCTGGATATCTTGTGGTTGACAACCTCAGTTGAGCAATGGTTGACTGCCATGGTCGGCAAAAGCCGACGCGCCCCGCCAAGAGGGCGATGCAATCAATCCGGGGACCAGCATGCAAGCAGGCGAGAGCTATGACTATGTCATTGTCGGCGCAGGGTCGGCCGGCTGTGTGCTCGCCAATCGCCTGAGCGAGGATCCGTCGGTTTCCGTGTTGCTGCTGGAGGCCGGCGACTGGGACCGCGATCCGATGATCCATATCCCGCTTGGCTGGGGCAAGATCCTGACCGAGCGCCGGCACGACTGGATGTATTTCTGCGAGCCGGAAGCCAATGTCGGCGGACGCAAGGTGGAATGCGCCCGCGGTAAGGTCATCGGTGGATCTTCTTCCACCAACGCCATGGCTTATGTGCGTGGTAACCGCGGCGACTATGATCGCTGGGCCGCGAACGGCCTGACAGACTGGTCTTACGAGCGTGTTCTGCCCTATTTCAAGAAACAGGAAAGCTGGGAAGGCGGCGCAAATCGCTACCGAGGCGGCGATGGTCCGCTCAACACCCAGTTCTGCCGCTACAAGGATGGATTGATCGAAGCATTCGCAACGGCCAGCCGGGAAGCGGGCTACCCCCAGACCGACGATTACAACGGCGCCATCCAGGAGGGTTTCGGCCGCCTGCAGATGACGATCGAGAACGGTCGCCGCTGCTCGACGGCCTCGGCCTATCTGCGCCCGGCCATGCGTCGCCGCAATGTCACCGTGCTGACCAAGGCGATGGCGACGAAAATTCTGCTGAAGGACGGCAGGGCGGCGGGCATCGCCTATAGCCGTGAAGGTGCGACTTTCCAGGCCTTTGCGCGGCGCGAGGTATTGCTGGCCGGAGGCGTCATCAACACCCCGCAACTCCTTATGCTGTCCGGCATCGGCAGTGGCGAAGAGCTGTCTTCCTTCGGCATCGAAGCGAAGGTTGACCTGCCGGCTGTCGGCAAGAACCTGCAGGATCATGTCTCGGTCATCCTGATGTATCGCCGCAAGGAGCCTGGCCCGTTCCTCAAGATGATGCGCGCCGACAGGATCGGTCTGGATTTTGTAAAAACCTACCTGACCGGACGCGGCTTTTCCGGGGATGTGCCGGGCGGCGTTGTCGCCTTCCTGAAAAGCGATGCCAGCCGGCCATTGCCCGACGTGCAGCTACTTTTCACGGCTGCACCACTTGCCGCCTGGCCCTATATGCCGCCGTTCAAGGCGCCTTTTGCCGATGGTTTCGCTACGCGCATCGTGGCCGTGCAGCCGGAAAGCAGAGGAAGTGTCAAGCTGGCCTCTGCTGATCCGTTAGGCGCGCCGCTGATCCACCAGAATTTCCTGTGTTCGCCGCGTGATTGGGAATCGTTGCGCGCCGGCTTTCGTGTCGCGCGCGATCTAGCGGCGCAGCCTTCCATGAAGCCGTTCATCGCTGCCGAATTCTTTCCGGGGCCAAACTGCCAGAGCGACGACGAGATCGACGAGCATATCCGCAAGACGTCGATCACCGTTCATCATCCGGCCGGCACCTGCCGCATGGGCGTCGACCGGCAGTCGGTCGTGGATCCCGAATTACGGGTTCGCGGCGTCAGTGGGCTGCGCGTGGTCGATGCATCGGTCATGCCGGACCTGGTTTGCGGCAATATCAATGCAGCGGTCATCATGATCGCCGAAAAGGCCTCGGATCTGATCCGCCAGCGTGTCGAGCAGAGCGTCACCGCTTAGAGGTTGATAGCTGGTTTCAACCAAATGTGCTTTTGGTTGAAATATATAGAGTCGTTGGTTGCCGTGTCAGGGCTTCCTGATGCGGTGTGTTGTTTGGCGCCGATGCTTCAGAAAACACCAATTTTTGGCTAAAAAAGCTGAATTTTTCATCGCATTGCGTGTCTTTTGATCGAGTGGGCGATGAAAATCCGGCGCAACCAAAAACTTCAAAATTTTCAAAAATAGGTATTGTAGCGGAAAACCAATACGAATACGGTTGAGTTGGTTAAACGTTTTGTTTCAAGATCAGAGGGCCTGTCATGTCCGTGGCGCAACCAGCAAACGATACCATCACCAACAAGAAAGCCGCTCTCAAGGGCCTCTACGACGACCTCTATTCCAAGAACATGTTTCCCTTCTGGGCGACCAGCGAAGGCGTCGACCATGACGAGATCAAGCAGCTCATGGCGACATCCAAGGCTGTTCCCTTCGTCTGGTCCTACACGGATATCGAGCCGCTGCTGCAGCGTGCCGCCGAACTCGTAACGATGGACGACAGCGAGCGCCGCTCGCTGATCCTGGTCAATCCGGGCCTTGCGCCCAAGCGCGCCTCGGTCAGCACCATGTACACCGCCTACCGGCTGAACGATCCCGACGAGATCATGCCGCCGCACAAGCATTCGCCGAGCGCTATCCGCTTCGGCCTCACCGGCAAGGGCAACTTCACCGGCGTCGAAGGCGAAGACGTGGTCTTCGGCCCCGGTGACATGGTTTTGACGCCCAACGATGCCTGGCACAACCATGGCACTGTCGGCGGCGAGCAGGCGGTCAATCTCTCCGTTCTCGACCTGCCGCTGGTCGAGACCCTGCATGCAGTCCATTTCGACCACAAATACACCGAGATGGAGAACGGCAGGGAAGTCGAGAAGAAGGTGCAGACTGCGCGCTTCCCGAGCGACTATTCACAGCGCATCTATGGCGAGGGCGGCCTGATGCCGCGCTTCGTCGACCACAAGCGCGGCGGCGGACTGTCGTCGCCGATGTATGTCTATCGCTGGGAAAAGATGGAGGCCATCCTCGACGCCCACAAGGATTGGGACGGCGACCCGCATGAAGGCATCGTGATCGACTATGTCGATCCGACCACCGGTGGCCCGGTCTTCCACACGATCAATTTCTACGTCCAGATGCTGCGCCCCGGCGAAAAGACGCTGCCGCAGCGCGAGACCGCCAGCCTGTTACTGGCGCCGTTCCGCGGGAACGGCCACTCGATCATCGACGGCAAGCGCTACGACTGGAACCAGTTCGATACGATCGCTATTCCGGGCGGTTGCTGGGTCGAGCATTTCAACGGTTCCTCGACCGAGCCGGTCATCTTCTTCGGCGCAACCGATGCTCCGACGCAGAAGGCGCTGCTTCTCTACAAGCGCTGGGGCCGCAACCAGGCCGGCGACCTGCTGCGCCTCGTTTGATCCCGCAAGCATAGCGGCGCGCCGTCCCGTCACGGCGCGCCGGCAGTGAAAGTGACGCACCAGCAGGAAGGCGTACGCATTTGGTTTCCGCGTTCAACACCAAGCATATCGGCCATGTGGATTGCCCGGGTGGCGGCCAGGTCTGGGTCGACGGTAACATCCTTTACATCGGCCACATGCGGCCGCCGAGCGGCACGACGCTGATCGACATTTCCGATCCGCGCAACCCGAAGAAGCTCGCCACGGTCGATGTGCCGCCGGGCTGGCATTCGCACAAGGTGCGCGCCAAGGACGGCTTGATGATCATCAATCACGAGCGCTTCGGCAGCGAAGGGCCGGCCGATTTCGGCGGCGGATTGGCGATATACGACACGAGCAAGCCGGAACAGCCGAAGCTGATCTCCAAATGGATCACCGGGGGCAAGGGCGTTCATCGCTACGATTATGACGGCCGCTATGCCTATATCTCGCCGACCGCCGACGGTTATGTCGGCAATATCGTGATGATCCTCGATCTGATCGACCCGGTTAACCCGGTCGAGGTCGGGCGCTGGTGGATACCGGGGCAATGGACCGGCGGCGGCGAGGACTATCCCTGGCACGACTATGTGACGCCGCGCTGCCATCATCCGATCCGCATGGGCGACAGGCTCTATGTAAGCTACTGGCATCACGGCCTGTTCATTCTCGACATTTCGGATATGAGCCGGCCCAGGCTCATCAGCCATGTGAATTCGAGCCCGAGCTTCCCGCATCCGACCCATACCTGCCTGCCGATCCCGCAGCCGCTGAAGGGCCGCAACATCATGGTGGTGGCGGATGAGGATGTGGCAAAGCTGCGGCCGTCGCCGCCGTCCTTCAGCTGGATCTACGACATCACCGACGAAACCAACCCGCTGCCGATCTCAACCTTCCAGGTTCCCGGTATTGATCCGGACGGCGCGCCGCAGCCGCCGATGACGGGTTGCCACCAGCCGTCGGAACGCTTCACCGGCACCATCATCCCCTTTGCCTGGTTCGCGCAGGGGCTGCGGCTGGTCGATATCGCGGACCCGTTCGCGCCGAAGGAGGTTGGGCATTTCCTGCCGGATGCGCCGGCGGGTGCGGAGCGCGCCTCATCCAACGACGTGACGATCGACGACCGCGGCATCATCTACCTCATCGATCGCATCCGCGGCGTCGACATCATCGAAACAAGCGTTTTCTAGGAGTTCAGCCGTGTCCGACAGCACGAGAAAATCCGCCACCCACTACGCCATCGGCAAGAAGAACCCGAACCTGCCGTTCCATCCGGCGGTGCGTGCCGGCGACTACATCTTCGTGTCCGGCCAGGTGCCCAAGGACGAGAACAACAACATGATCTCGGGCACGATCGAGGAAGAGACTCTGGCGACGCTGAAGACGATCGAGCGGGTGATCGCGCATGAGGGCGCAACGCTCTCGGATGTCGTGCGGATCACCACCTATCTCGAGGATACGCGCGACTTCGGCCGCTACAACAAGGCCTTTCTAGACGGTATCGGCGATGCCGTGCTGGCGCGCACGACGGTCGAGGCAAGAGCCGTCATCAACACCAAGATCGAAATGGACGCCATCGTCTACAAACCGCTCGCGGCGGGCAAGGCATAAGCCGGACAAACCATCGAGGAGACGCAACCCATGTACAAGCTTCTAGGCCGCCAGACGTCAGGCAACGTTCAAAAAGTGCTCTTCATGCTGGAAGAGCTCGGCGCGCGCTACAAGCGCGAGGACTATGGAAGGCAGTTCGAGAACACCCAGACGGCCGAATACAAATCGCTCAACCCGACCTCGAAAGTTCCGACGCTGGTCGATGGAGATGCGGTGATCTGGGAATCGAACACGATCCTGCGCTATCTCGCCGCTTTCGGCGGCGAGCACCTGACCGGTTCGACGCCGGCCGAAAAGACCGAGGTCGAGCGCTGGATGGATTTCCTGCTGGCTGCGGTGAATCCCGGTTATCTCGCGGCATTCAAGGGTTCGAAGCTTCCGCCTGAGGAGCAGACGCCGGACTACAAGGAGCAGGTTCGCGATCTCGTCGCCCAGCTCAAGATCATCGACGGGCATCTGGCAGATAAGGACTTTCTGGCGCTCGGCAAGCTGACCATCGCCGATATTGCCTGCGCGCCCATCCTCAAGCGCTGCATCGATTTCAAGATCGAGCGCCCGGCGCTGCCCAATCTCGAGCGCTGGGTTGCTGCTATCGCCAAGCGTCCCGCATTCCTCGTCGCCACCGGCGCGGCACAATCGACGAAGGCCGCATGATGATCGAGCGCGTCGCCCTCATCGGATTGGGAACGATGGGCCCCGGCATCGCCGCGCGACTTTCGCGTGGCGGGCTGGAGGTTGCGGCGTATGACATTTCGGAAGCAGCGATCGAAAGCGCCCGCGGCATGCTCGATATCGCCGGCGGCGTCCTCGACCGTCTCGATATACAGCCGCCAGTTGGCGGCGCGGGTAGGGTGCGCTTCGTGCGCAGCATTGCCGAGGCTGTCGAAGGTGCCGATCTCGTCATCGAGAACGTGCCGGAAAACATCGACATCAAGGCCGAGACCTATCGCGCCATCGATCCGCTGATCAGCCCCTCGGTTATCGTCGCGTCCGACACATCCGGCATTCCGATCACCAAGCTTCAGGCGCATATTTCGCACCCGGAGCGCATGGTCGGCATGCATTGGTCGAACCCGCCGCATATCGTGCCGATGATCGAGGTGATCGGCGGCGAAAAGACCGCTCCTGAAACGGTTGCGACCATCCGCGACCTGATCCGCGCAATCGGCCTGTTGCCGGTGGTGGTGAAGAAGGATGTTCCCGGCTTCGTCGAGAACCGCGTGCTTTATGCGCTGTTGCGCGAGGCGGTCGATCTGGTCGAACGCGGCGTGATCGAGCCGGAAGATCTCGATACCTGCGTTTCCTGGGGCATCGGCTACAAGATCGCGGTCATCGGGCCGATGGCGCTGCTCGATATGGCCGGTCTCGATATCTACAAATCGGTTTCGTCTTTCCTCAACGCCGATCTTTCCAACCGCGACGACGTAGCGCCGATCGTCCTCGAACGGACCGGCTCCTCCAAGCTCGGCATCAAGTCCGGCGAGGGCATGTTCTCCTACACGCCTGAGAAGATCACGGCGTTGCAGGGCGAAAGAGCGAAGAAACTGGTCGCCGTGCGGCGCATACTCGAAGGCCGGGAGTGAGCAATGCAATCGGCTGTGAGAGAGACACAAGGCCGTAGCAGATTGGGGGAGAGCCTGCCGCATGTCGCGGAACGCACGGGCGAAGCCTTGCATTGGGTTCTGGGCGCAGCACTTCTGATTGTCGTCGGCATCAACGTCGTCAACGCAACCGGGCGCTATTTGTTCGGCTTCTCGATGACCGGCACCGACGAGCTCATGGTCTACACCATCGTCTGGGTGGTGATGGCCGGCGCGATCCTGTCGCTGGCGAACCGCGACCACATCAGCGTCAATCTCCTGCCGTCCTATGCGAAAGGCCGCTTCAGGCATCTGCTTTACATCGTTCATGATATCGCCGGCGTTCTGGCCTGCGCTTACGCGACCTATGTATCCTACGGATTCGTGACCAGGATCGGCCGGCTCGGAACCACGAGCATGGGTCTTGGTATTCCCATGACCATTCCGCATGCGGCGTTGCTTGTTGGCTTTACCGGGCTGACAATCACGGCAGCGATCATGCTTGCGCGCGATCTCAACGCATTCGCCCGCAACGATCCGCATGAGGAGCCAGGCGCATGACCGCTTCCCTGGCTATCCTTCCGATCATACTCCTGGCGCTCGGCACGCCGGTATTCCTTGTCTTTCTCGCAGCCGTAGCGGTCACCTTCTTCTTCGTCCTGCCGACGCCGCCTGTGGCTCTGCATCAGGTGCTGTTCGGCGGGCTCGACAATTATGCGCTGCTCGCGATCCCATTCTTCGTCTTTGCCGGTGAATTGATGGGAACGAGCGGCATCGCCTCGCGGTTGATCACCTGGGTGCTGGCATTGGTCGGGCGTCTGCCCGGCAGCCTTGCGGTTTCCACCGTCGGCGCCTCGACAGTCATTGGCGCGATTTCCGGCTCCAGCGTCGCGGCGGTCGCAGCCCTCAGCAAGACGCTCTATCCCAAGCTGGTAAGCTCGGGTTACGGCAAGGAGCGCTCCGCCGGGCTGCTGGCTTCCAGCGGTGCGATCGACATCGTCATACCGCCCAGCATCGCCATGATCCTCTACGGCCTTGCCGCCGAGCAATCGATACCGCGGCTGTTCATGGCCGGCGTTCTGCCCGGTCTACTGATGGCGTTGATGATGTGCATCTTCGTCATAGCCGTTGCCATCGCATTGAAAATCCCTGTCGTCGGCAGCTTTGACGCAGCCATCGCCTGGCAGGCGACAAAGAACGCCTTCGCAGCTCTGCTGATGCCCGTTTTCGTGCTCGGCGGCATCTACAATGGCTGGTTTTCACCGACCGAAGCCGGCGGCTTTGCCTGTCTCTATGCCATCGTCGTCGCCCGCTTCGTCTATCGCACCATGGGCTGGGCCGACATCGTCCGCGCGGCCGGCAACTCGGCGATGCTGTCGGCGCAGATCCTTGTCATCGTCGCTACCGCGGGCGTCGTGACCTGGGTATTGACGACGCAGGGCGTGCCGCAGGCGATCGTCGCCTGGATCCAGGCACTCGACATGAACGCCGTGACCTTCCTGCTGGCCGTCAATGTCGTGTTGCTCGTCATCGGCTGCTTCCTCGACCCGACGTCCGCCATCCTGGTGTTTGCGCCGTTGCTGGTGCCGATCGCGATCTCGCTCGGCATCGACCCGATCCATTTCGGCATCATCATGACCGTCAATCTGGCGATCGGCATGTTCACACCGCCCTTCGGTCTCAACATCTTCGTCGCGCAGTCCGTCACCGGCCTGCCCGCCCACTCGATCTACAAAGGAGTTCTGCCCTTCGTGGCCGTCCAGGTCACGGCGCTTCTGATTATCACCTATGTGCCGGCGCTTTCCTTGATGCTTGGCCAGTCGCTTTAAAAGAAAAATGGGGAACGTGATGCTTTCGAAATTTCTCAAGGCCGCAGCTTTTTCCACGGCTTTGGTGCTGCTGCCGCTGGCAGCGGATATTCACCCGGCCGCCGCGCAAAGCACGATGAAGCTTGCATCCGCGACCATCAACGACGTCCAGCATGAATGGCAGAAGGTTTTCGCGGAAGAATTGAAAAGCCGCGTCGGCGATGCGGTGAAGACCGAGATCTATCCGGCAAGCCAGCTCGGCGCGATACCCCGCATGTCGGAAGGCGTGCTGCTCGGCACCATCGAGGCCTTCACCACGCCGACCTCCTTCATGACGAACGTCGATCCGCGTTTCCAGGCCTTCGACGTTCCGGGCCTGTTCAAGACGCCGCAGGATGTCGACAACGCCATTCACGACCCCGAATATCGCGCGCGTCTTGAAGAGATGTTCCTTGACAAGGGCCTCCGGGTGATCGGCGCGATCTACAACAGCCCGACCGTCGTTTTCACCATGAAACCTGTCACGACCCTCGACGGTTTGAAGGGCCTGAAGATCCGCACCTTTGCATCGCCGATGCAGATCAAGCCGATGGAACTGGTCGGCGCAACGCCGCTGCCGCTGGCATTGACCGAAGTGATCCCGCAACTCGAAGCCGGTGGCCTCGACGGGATGCTGGTCGGCATGCCGATCCTGACGGCGTTCAAATATTACGATGTGGGCAAGAACATCACCGATCTGCGCTTTGCAGAGATCGTCTCCGTCACCGTCGTCAATGAGGACTGGTTCCAGGCGCAGACGGAAGAGGTCAGGAAGGCGATCGTCGATGCCGGTCGTGCCGCCGAGACCTCGGTGTTCCAATGGGGCGTCGACAATGTCCAGAAGACCTATCAGGTCTGGGCAGACAATGGCGGCATGATCAACAAGCTTTCCGATGCGGACCAGGCGAAGATGGAATCCGAGTTCCAAACGCTTGCCGACACGCTGGTCGATGCCGATCCGGCGGTGAAGGAAGAGTATCTGCGTCTCAAAACGCTGGTCGACGCGAAGGCAGCGAAATGAGACCAGTTGCCACCGCTCACTCGCAGGCAAGGCTGCCGGTTCTGTCCGAGCAGGTCAGCTGCCGGGCGGCAGGGGCTGCGCCGTTGTCGAGCGCGATCTGCGAGCGCGTGGCGTATGCGCGGCCCTCGATCCCGCACCACAGGCGCTCGACCGGCAGGTTCTCGCGCTTGTCGTTGAGGGCGGCATATGTGCCGGAGCTGGGATCGAACCAGAGTTCGAGGCTTGCGGTCTTGCCGGGTGCGACGGCCGCGAGTTCGACCGAATACCAGTGGGCGATGTCGGCGTTGCAGGCGAGGGGTTCCCTGCCTGCATTGGCGACGGTCAACGACACCGGCGAAAGCCCGTCCGTGCCCGTTCTGACGGTTATGTGGTGCAGCTCGACCGCCTGGGCTGAAGTGGTCAGAGCCAGCATAAGGGGCAGAAAAGCTTTCAGCATGAATCTTGTCTCTCTCCATCAACAAGGAGAGTTATAAGTATATATCGCTTATGCGCAACAACAATAAGAATAATTTATGAACCGATTGGAAGATGTGAACAAACGGAGGGTAAAAAATGTTACGCGTACTGAAGAGCAGTGTAAGTGTAATTCTGTTGACCGGTTTTATGTTGGGTGGCGCTCTTGCTGCCGATGTGAAATCGATTGCCATCCTGACGCCTGAAGAAGGTACCGACTATGGCTGGAACCAGCAGGGCGTCGATGCCGCAAAGGCAGCGGCTGCCGCGATGGGTGTCGAGGTCGTCGTCGCCCAGGGTCTCGGCTACGGCGATGTTCGTCCGACGCTCCGGGAACTGGCGGAAGACGGTGCAAGCCTGCTGATCGCCCATGCCAGCGGCTACAACACCTCGGCGCCTGAAATCGCCAACGAGCTGAAGGTGCCTGTGGCGATCGTCGACACGCCGTCGGCGCTCAAGAAGGGCCTTGTTGCCGACTATACGCTTAGCGGCCATGAAGGTGCTTACCTCGCCGGCCGCCTCGCCGCCAAGATGACGCGGTCCAAGGCTGTCGGCATCGTCGTTTCCGGTGAGCCGCCGTCATGGAACTCGCAGTCGGCTGGTTTCGCTCAGGGCGTCAAGGCCGAGAACCCGGATGTGAAGGTCACCTATGCCGTTATCGGACCCGCCGCCTATAGCGACGCGGCCGGCGGCAAGCGCGTCACCGAAAGCGTGATCGCGTCGGGTGCCGATATCATCTTCGGTCAGGGCAACGGCTCCAGCTTCGGCATGCTGCAGGCGGTCGAAACCACCAAGGCGGCGGATGGCGGCAAGGTCTTTTTCATCGATGTGATCGGCGACAAGACACCCATCGACAAGGGCTTCCTGCTCTCTTCGGTGGTCTGGAACATCACGCCCGTCTACACGGCCATGATCAACGACCTGAAGGCCGACACCTTCGGCACCAAGAGCTATTCGATCGGCCTGAAGGACGATTCCGTCAAGCTGCTCAAGACGGCGGCGATCCCCGACAATGTCTGGACCGAAATCCAAGCGCTGCGCGAGGACGTCATCTCCGGCAAGATCAAGGTCGAGCCGGTTTTCGAAGCAACGGCCGTGCGTGCCCTGATGACGAATGTGAGCGAATAGTCACGAGCGCCACAGGCTGGAGGGGCGCAACACGCTGCCCCTCCAGTTCGATTTCATGCAGATGCCGGGCGTATCATGACCAATGTTTCAACACCGCCGGCGGCAACGCCGGACATCGTCGTGCTCGACGGGGTAACCAAGCGGTTTCCCGGCATCGTCGCCAATGACAGCGTCGACCTGGCGATCCGGCCGGGCGAGGTTCATGTGCTGCTCGGCGAAAACGGGGCCGGCAAATCGACCTTGATCGGCATGTTGTCGGGGCTCCAGCAGCCGGACGAAGGTCGCATTTTGGTTGACGGTACCCCAACGCCGATCACCTCGCCGCGCCATGCGCTTTCGCTCGGCATAGGCACGGTCTTCCAGCATATGATGCTGGTGCCGACGCTGACGGTGGCGGAAAATCTTTTGCTCGGCGGCCCGTGGTGGCAGCGCCCCAAGACGGGGGAACTGGAAGCGCGCGTTGCCGAGATCAGCCGCACACTAGGCATCACGATCAATCTCCACGCCAAGGTATCCGAGCTTTCGCTCGGCGAGCAGCAGCAGGTCGAAATACTGCGCGCGCTGGTGCGCAACAGCCGGCTGCTTATCCTCGATGAATCGACCTCCATGCTGACGCCGAAGGGCATCGAGGAACTGGGTGCGCTGATGCGCCGCCTTGTCGAACAGGGCCTGGCGATCGTCTTCATCACCCACAAGCTCAAGGAGGCCGCAGCCTTTGGCGACCGCATTTCGGTGCTGAAGCTCGGCCGCAAGGTCGGCGAGATTCCGCCGGAACGGTTTCGCGTGCTCGGCGAGGACGAGATTATCTCCGAAATCGTCGAACTTATGTTCGGCAAGCGCAAGGACGATCCCGAAGCCGAGGAAAGGGCACCGCGTGCGCTGCCTGTCGGAACTCCACCCATGCTGGAAGTGCGCGATATCGAAGTGCCTTCAACCGCAAATACGCCGGGGCTTTCGGCGGTATCCTTCGACATTCGTCCGGGCGAACTGCTCGGTATTGCCGGCATCGACGGCAACGGGCAGAAGCAGCTCGCCGAGGCATTGGCCGGGCAGCTTGCGACTTCTGGCGGAACGATCAGTCTGGAAGGAGAGCGGCTCGACACGCTGAGCGTCGGCAAACGCCGCGAGTGCGGGTTGCGCTACCTGACCGACGATCGGCTGGGCGAGGGCACGGTCGGTGCGTTTCCGGTGTCGATCAATTTCTTCCTCAAGCAGGTGGGCGCCGCACCCTTCTGGCGTTCGGGCATCGAGCAGCGCGCTGAGATCGAAAAACGCGCCGGCGAGCTGGTTCGCGAATACGATGTGCGCACGCCGAGCCTGAAGACACCGGTTGGCCGCCTGTCCGGCGGCAACATCCAGAAGGTGCTTTTGGCACGCGAACTGGCCGAAGGCGCCAAGGCCGTCATTTTCAACAAGCCGACCTACGGGCTCGATCTCGCCAACACGCTGGCAACCCGTCAGCGCATTCGCGAAATCGCGGCGCGGGGTCTGGCCGTCCTTCTCATTTCCACCGACCTCGAGGAACTGCTGAGCATGTGCGACCGGATTGCCGTGATTTCGAGCGGACGCCTGGTCGGTACGATTGAAAACACCGGTGACGCCCGCACGCGGGTTGGCCGCCTGATGATCGGGCTGGCGGCATGAGCGCGGAGACACAGGCCATGAGCGCGACCGCTCTCGAAACCCCGAACGGCATGCCTGCCCGCCGCGATATCCAGCGCCGCATCGTCATGACGCTCGGCCCGATCCTGGCGGCCCTGATAATCGCCGGTTGCATCCTGCTGGCAGTCGGCGTCAACCCGCTGACCTATTATGGTTTCGTTCTCGAACGCGGGCTGCTGTCGCCGCTCGGCGTCCAGCAGACGCTGACGCGCATGGCGCCGCTGCTCTTCCTTGCCGCCGGTCTCATCGTCGCATTTCGCGCCGGCATGTGGAATCTTGGTGGCGACGGCCAGTTCCTGCTTGGCGCTGTCACGGCGGCTGCCAGCGGGCCGCTGCTCGTGCAAATTCTGCCGGCATGGCTGGCGCTGTTCTGCGCCTTCCTGCTGGCAACGGCTGTGGCCATGCTGTGGTCGCTGGTGCCGGCGTTGCTGCGCGCCTATCAGGGCGTCAACGAGATCATCACCACGCTGATGATGACTTTCCTTGGCACCTCGCTTGCCAATGTTCTGGTGAAGCTCGTTTTCCTCGACCCCTCAACGACGGTGCCGCAGACACGGACCCTGCCCGTGGAGGATCGCCTGCCGCGCCTCTTCGACACGACAATCACCAGCGGACTTCTGCTGGGGCTGGCTGCCATCCTGATCGTGCATTTCGTCATGACGCGCACGGCCTTCGGCCTGAAATTGCAGATCGTCGGGGCCAATCCGCGCGCAGCAATCCATGCCGGTCTCGGCGTACCGAAGCTCACAATCGCCGTCTTTGCCATCTCTGCCGGACTGGCCGGACTGGCCGGTGCCGTGGACATCATCGGCGTTCAGGGCAATGTGCGCGCCGACTGGAACCCCGGCTATGCGATGGCGGTCATTCCGGTCGTCTTCCTCGCCCGCATGAACGGTATCGCGGCCATCGGCTTCGTATTCATGCTGTCGGTCCTGTCGATAGGCGGCGAGAGTGCGGCGCGCCGGCTCGGCGTGCCCAATCACTTTACCCTCGTGCTTGTCTCGATCGTTCTGATCATGCTGGCGCTCGCCGAGTTTATCGACCACCGCTACAACCAGTCGCGAAAGGCTTGATGTCATGACCGGCTTGTTCAGCGAAGTCTTCCTCGGCGCGCTCCTGTTCGGCGCGGTCACCGCCGCTATCCCGCTACTCCTTGCCGGACTGGGCGAGCAGATGTCTGAAAAGGCCGGCGTGCTCAACATCGGCATCGAAGGCATGATGATCTTCGGCGCCTATCTCGGCTTCGTCGGCGCGTTCTATTCAGGATCTCTGTGGCTCGGCTTTCTCACCGGTGCCACGGGCGGCATGGCGGTGGCGCTGCTCATGGCGCTTTTATGCGTGCGACTGGGCCTCAACCAGATCGTCATCGGCATCGGGCTGACGCTCGGGCTCGAGGGGTTGACGGCGTTGCTTCATCATTTCCAGTTTTCGCGCAGCTATCCGCGCCTGCCGGCGGCGGACAGGACCGTGATCCCATTTCTCGCGGATATCCCCATTCTGGGGCCTGCGCTTTTTCGTCAGCACCTGATCGTCTATCTGGCCGTCGCGCTGGTTTTCGTAATGGTCTACATCTACCGCCGCACGCAGCTCGGCCTCAATCTTCAGGCAGCGGGCGACAAGCCGGCAGCACTCGACGTGGCCGGCATCGATGTCGTGCGAACCCGCACGATCGCCGTGCTGACGACCGGCGCTCTGGCGGGTCTCGGCGGTGCTTATCTCGCCAATGTCGGGGCGGGCATCTTCATTCCATTTATCACCAACGGCGCGGGCTTCCTCGGCATCGTGTTGGCGATGCTGGCGCGGGGCCGGCCGGTCTGGGTGCTGTTCGGCGCGCTGCTGTTCGGCGTCTGCCTGTCGCTGACCACCGCCATGCAGGTCGCCGGCATCAACATCCCGACCGATGTCATCCAGATGCTGCCGTTCCTGGCGGTGATGATCATGCTCGTTCTGTTCGGCCGGCGCGCCAGCTTGCCGGCGGCACTCGGCATTCCATACGAGCGCGGCGCCCGCTGACGTTGAAATAAGAATTTATGCGGCAAATGGGGAGCCGCGACAACAGGAGGTAAAGATGTCGGACACAAAGGTCTATCTGCTCGACGGCGGCTCGCTCGTTCTCGACGGCTATCATGTGTTCTGGAACCGTGGTCCCGGCGGCGAGGTGCGCTTTCCCGTCTATTCGATCCTGATCGAGCACGCCGAGGGCCGCTTCCTGATCGACACCGGCTATGACTATGACCATGTCATGAAGGTGCTGCCTTTCGAAAAACCGATCCAGAGCAAGGACCAGACGATACCCGGCGCGCTGGCGCTTCTGGGGCTGGAGCCGAAGGATATCGATGTCGTCGTCAATTCGCATTTCCATTTCGACCATTGCGGCGGCAACAAATATTTCCCGCACGCCAAGAAGATCTGCCACAAGACGGAAGTGCCGCAGGCCTGCAATCCGCAGCCCTTCGAGCATCTCGGCTATTCGGATCTCAGCTTCTCGGCCGAGGCCGCCGAGGCGCGTGGAGCGACGGCGCAACTGCTCGACGGCACCACGCGCGCGAACTCGACCTTCGAGGGGATCGATGGCGATATCGAACTCGCCAGGGGCGTCAGGCTGATCGCCACGCCCGGCCATTCCATCGGCCACTACAGCCTGATGGTCAATTTTCACAAGCGCAAGCCAATCCTTTTCACGATTGACGCTGCCTACACACAAAAAAGCCTTGAGACACTGTGTCAGGCAGCCTTCCATATCGACCCGGTGGCGGGCGTGAGCTCGATGCGCCGGGTGCAGAAGGTGGCCGAGGAAAACGAGGCCGAGCTGATGTACTCGCACGACATGGAAAACTTCAAAACCTACAGGACCGGCACACAGTTCTACGGCTGACGGCCGGTATTTCGGAGGCAGACAATGCGATACCCCGACCACACCGAGCCCGTGATCACGCTCACCGCCGGTCCCGTCAACGCCTATCCCGACGTGCTGCGGGCGCTTGGGCGCACGGTTCTCTACGACTACGATCCGGCGTTCCAGCTCTTCTACGAGAAGGTCATTACCAAGGCGCAGAAGGCCATGCGCCTTTCCAACAAACCTGTCGTGCTGCATGGCGAGCCGGTGATGGGTCTGGAAGCAGCGGCTGCTTCGCTCATCTCCAAGGACGATGTGGTGCTCAATCTGGCATCGGGCGTCTACGGCAAGGGGTTCGGCTACTGGGCGAAGCGTTATTCGCCGAACCTTTTGGAGATCGAGGTGCCTTACAATGAGGCGATCGATCCGCAGTCGGTCGCGGACATGCTGAAATCGCATCCGGAAATCACCGTCGTATCGGTCTGCCATCACGACACGCCGTCGGGCACGATCAACCCCATCGACGAGATTGGAGCGATCGTCTCGGCGCATGGCGGCTATTTGATCGTCGATGCCGTTTCATCCTTCGGCGGCATGAAAACGCATCCCGAGGATTGCAAGGCCGACATCTATGTGACCGGGCCGAACAAGTGTCTCGGCGCGCCTCCCGGCCTGACCTTGATGAGCGTGAGCGACCGGGCCTGGGACAGGATGAAGGCGAATGGTGCGGCACCTCGGGCCTCGGTTCTCAGCATTCTCGATTGGGAACATGCCTGGTCGAAGGAAAAGCCGTTTCCGTTCACCCCATCCGTGGCCGAGGTGAACGGCCTGGATGTCGCGCTCGACCTCTATCTGAACGAGGGGCCGGAAGCGGTGTGGGCGCGCCACGCTCTCACAGCCAAAGCAACACGCGCCGGTGCTCAGGCAATGGGCCTGTCGATCTGGGCCGCGAATGAAAAGATCGCCTCTCCGACGACGACCGCCATTCGCGCGCCGGACGGCGTCGATGAAAAGGCGCTGCGGCAGGCTGCGCGCGAACGCTATGGCGTGGTGTTTTCTTCCGGCCGCGGCGAGACGCTCGGCAAGCTGACGCGCATCGGCCATATGGGGCCGACGGCCCAGCCGATCTACGCGATCGCCGCGCTAACCGCATTGGGCGGCGCGCTGAACGCGGCCGGCCAGAAGCTTCAGGTAGGCAAAGGCATCGAGGCAGCACTCGCCGTGATCGATGCGGATGCCTGAAATGAATTTCACAAACAAAAGACCAAAGGGGACATGTCGATGACTGAACGGCTCGCAGGAAAGATCGCTCTGGTTACCGGGGCCGCGCAAGGTATCGGCAAGGCCATCGCGGCGCGATTGGCCGCCGACGGCGCGACCGTGGTCGTCAGCGACATCAACGGCGAGGGGGCCAAGGCTGCGGCTGCCGCCATCGGTGGCAAGGCGAAAGCGGTTGCCGCCGACGTGTCGGACCCGGCGTCAGTGAAGGCGCTATTTGCCGAGATCGAAAAGCTCGGCGGCATCGACGTCCTCGTCAACAATGCCAGCATCGTTCCCTTCGTCGCCTGGGACGATGTCGATCTCGACCACTGGCGCAAGATCATCGATGTCAACCTGACCGGCACTTTCATCGTCACGCGTGCTGCGACCGACCAGATGCGCGCAGTGGATAAGGCAGGCCGGGTGATCAGCATCTCGTCCAACACCTTCTTTGCCGGAACGCCCAACATGGCTGCCTATGTCGCGGCCAAGGGCGGCGTCATCGGCTTCACCCGCGCGCTTGCCACCGAGCTCGGCAAATACAACATCACCGCCAATGCGGTGACGCCCGGCCTGATCGAAAGCGAAGGCGTCAAGGCAAGCCCGCATAACGAGGCCTTTGGTTTCGTCGAGATGCTTCAGGCGATGAAAGGCAAGGGCCAGCCCGAGCATATCGCCGATGTCGTGGCGTTTCTCGCTTCCGACGACGCGCGCTGGATCACCGGCCAGACCTTGAACGTCGACGCCGGCATGGTACGCCATTAACGAAAGGTCGGTGTACTCTACGCTCTGACGGCGCAGCGTCGTTTTGGACGTTGATCTCGATTTTTGCGCCCACGCGCCCACGCAGTTCATGTTCTGCATGAACTGCTTAATCCATCACTGCAGTTGCCAATCTTCCAGCGCTTGCTTATGCGTTCAGGGTTCCGATCGTCCGGCTAAGGAATATCATTTTGGAAACAGGCCTTGATCCGTCGCTGCTCGACGGTCAAACCATCGCTGCGCTGATTGCCGGCTTGGCGGCGACCGGCGTAATTTCGGGTATCCTGGCCGGACTGCTCGGTGTCGGCGGCGGCATCGTCATCGTGCCGGTCCTGTTCTGGGGCCTGACGCTTTTCGGCTTTTCTCCGGCCGTCATCAGTCACCTTGCAGTTGGCACATCCTTGGCCGTCATCATTCCGACTTCGATCTCTTCGATGCGGGCGCATAACAAGCGTGGCAATGTCGACAGATCGCTGCTGAAACTATGGGGACCGACTATCTTCATCGGGGCGCTGATCGGTGGGATCATGTCTAAATACATTCCCGGTTCCGGGCTGCGCTTCGTCTTCGGCATCGTCGGCATCCTGGTCGCCATCAACATGGCGATCCCGAAGACCCTCGTGATCTCGGATCATCTTCCCAGGAGCGGCTGGATCAATCGGGCGATCGCCACCGTCATCGGTTTCATCTCATCGCTGATGGGCATCGGCGGCGGCACGCTCTCGGTGCCGACGCTCTCCAGCTTTTCCTTTCCGGTCCACCGCGCCGTCGGCACGTCATCAGCACTTGGGCTGCTGATTGCTCTTCCTGGCGTTGCTGGCTTCATCTGGGCCGGCCTGGAGATTGCCGGGCGTCCGCCGTTCAGCCTTGGCTATGTCAGCCTGCCGGCAGTCGCCATCATCGCACCGGTCAGCTTCCTCTTTGCGCCGCTCGGTGCACGCCTCGCTCATGCACTGAACCCACGCTACCTGAAGCTTGCCTTCGCCTTCTTCCTGGCTATCACGTCAGCGAGGATGCTGCTTTCCTGAAGGCGAACCGGCGAAGAAGGGTAAGGGGGACCGCGCTGGCCGAGGATAAGTCAGCCATGCTCCTCAACTGGTTTGCCGGTGGATTTTTTCCACCGGCAGATGGGCTAGTTAGTTCCATAAGATAGGCTATACGACTTTCGCCTATTGCCGGGTGGGTGTCAGCGATCGCTCGCTGTCCGTGCTTTCTGCCCTGCTGTCGTTCTATCCCTAGCGAATTGAGCGAAGAGAACGGCCTGATCGTTTTCCCTCAAACAAGCAGCTTTCCCTTCGCGCTCATGGGATGCCCGATCCTACCCTCAGACGGCACCTGGCAGCCTTGTTGGCGGCTGGATTGATCCTGAGACGGGATAGTCCCAATGGCAAGCGATACGCCCATAAGGGCAGGGGAGGGGACATTGAAGAAGCTTTCGGGTTCTCATTGGCGCCGCTGTTGGTTCGTGCCGACGAGATCTCAGCGGCTCTGAACAGGTTCGTGCCGATAACGCAGCCCTCAGGTTCACCAGAGAGCGTGTGACACTACAGCGACGCGATATCTACAAGCTGATCGAGGTTGCACACGCCGAAGGCATTGCAGGCGACTGGAAAGCCCTCTGGGGTCGTTTCAGGGCCGTGGTGGACGCTATTCCGCGTCGTGCGACGCTTGCCCAGCTCGAAGCTATCCTCGCGGATCTGTCGGCAATTCGGGAGGAAGTGGATAACATACTGAACTGCAATGATAATGATAAAAATCTAAACGGCAATGACGGGATGAGCGGACCTTGCCGACGAGAGCTCATTGCGAGTGATTGCGTATGTGCGACAGGCACTCTGAACAACTGCGATAGGGGCCATTGTTCAGTTCTCCAAACACGATGGAAGCACTAGATGTATTACGCGAAATTTGGCGAGCCTGACTATACAGGGATTGAAAATTGGCCCGTCTGGTAATACCTTCTGGAAAATTGGCATTACGATGGAACAAGCATGACCACCACTGTCACAGCAAAGGGACAAGTGACCATACCGAAGCCGGTCCGCGATCTGTTGGGGATCGTTCCCGGAAGCAAGGTTGATTTCCGCCGCGCCGCCGATGGCAGCGTGGTACTTGCGCGTACTGATAGAAATCAGCCAGCAAGCCGCTTCGCGAAGTTGCGCGGTCATGCCGGCAAGGGCCTCAACACCGATGCGATCATGGCGCTCACGCGTGGCGAAGCGTGACGCTTGTCGATACCAACGTTCTGCTCGATCTTGTCACTGACGATCCAAACTGGGCGGATTGGTCTATTGGTCAATTGGAAGCGGCTAGCCTCAATGGGCCGTTGTTGATCAACGATGTTGTCTACGCCGAGCTTGCTGTTCGGTATGAACGAATCGAGAGTCTTGAGGCATTTCTCAGCGAGGCCGGTATCGCCATGGCTCCAATGCCACGAGCGGCATTGTTCCTGGCTGGAAAAGTGTTTACGCAGTATCGCAAGTCGGGTGGATCGCGGACCGGGGTGCTGCCTGATTTCTTCATCGGTGCCCATGCAGCAGTCAACGAACTGACGCTACTTACCCGCGACATCGGTCGGTATCGCACCTATTTTCCTTCGCTGAAGTTGATTGCGCCGGACGCTTGAGCGGACGGGCAGCCAGAAACAATTGGATTCTTCATTCAGGGCACAGGGAGGTACTTTTCGTTACAGCCCGGCCGCCTTCGTCAGATTGACGCGGAAACGGTCCCGGCGTTGCTGATATTTGCGGGTCATTTCGGCCGAGTTGCTTTTGGACATAGCGTTCGTCAACCTCGGCCGAGGAGGCAAGGCCGGCACGCAGCAAATGGCCAGCGAATTTTTGCCCGCGTTCGCTCTCCGACAGATCACCGCGTACGCCTGCCGCCGGCGCGGTCCGCTTGACCAAGCGGGCGACCTTCTGGTCGTTGAGCCGCTCGGCGCCGACCTTTTGCCTTGTCCCGCCACCCTGCGAAACAGTGGTCCATGGGCGATGCGAGCGAACTTCAGCCAGATCTGCAGTACCACGACAGGGCAGGTGGAATCCGACGATGCACGGCCGATCTCAACCTCGCGCCAGCCGGTTTCCCCGTCAACGTCGAGACCGACGATTTCGGAACGACGCAGCCCGCCGGCAAAGCCGAGCAGCCCCCCGCAGCGTGCTGCGGTCGATGGTCTTGAGCATAGCGATTAGATCTTCCGGCAGGACGGCCTCCTTCTGGCGGGGAGGGGCGGCATGCTTGTTACGGATGCCGGAAGCGCAAAACAAACGATAAGGCATTATCGTTTGTTTTTGATGACCGACACCACGTGCGGTTAAGGGCGAAATGGATGGCAGAAAGCGCACATTCCCGATGCGCTCAGCAGTATGGATTCGCCCCTCACCCGACCCGTTGCTGCCACCGTACCGCTCATCACCTGCTGAAGAGTGTTGGGCGCGATTGCTACCATACGATTTTCTAGTGCGGCGTAGCCACGCTTCTGCGAAGGCGATTTCGATCGGTGCTCTGGCCCTCTATCGCTGTAGGCTTGAAATCAAGATGTCGAGAGGGGAAGCATGGGGTCGTTCCTGTAATGGGCGGGCCGGCATCGCCGCGGCCGATTGATTTGCGATGCGACCACGCAGAGGCCGGGACTTCCAGTTTCCGTTTATGCCTTCCGATTCAAGGCCGTTTGATTGGTATCTGGTTCCGAACTGATTCAGAACTGGTTCTTATCGAAGGCCGAGCGGGCGCGTAACAGCATATGCAACGAGAAAACTTGCCAAAAGGGGAACTGGTAATGACAACGGATTATCGAGCGCCATTTGCAGCATTTAAGTTGGACAGACGCACCTTCCTTAAGTCGGCGGCATTGACCGTCGCTGGAGGCGCGGTGGTTTCGTTTGGCGCTGCACGTGCGGATGACGTCACTCCGCTCAGGATTCAATACGATTGGCTGATTGGAAACGGCCAGCTCGGAGACATCGTTGCGCAGCAAAAGGGTTTCTTCAAGGATGAGGGGCTGGATGTAACCTTCGGCCCGGGAGGGCCTAATGCTCAGACCGTCCCTCCGGTCTTGGCTGGACAGGCGCAACTCGGCCAGCTTTCGTCCACCGCTCAATTCTTCACGGCTTTCGAGGCCGGTCGGCCGTTGATGCTTTTCGCCTGCGGCTTCCGCTACTCACCCTATGCCTACGTCTCTCTCCCGGGCAAGCCGATCAAGACGCCGCAGGATTTCATCGGCAAGACGGTCGCGATCAATCCGAACGGCCGTTACCTGTTGGATCTTATCTTGGCCAAGAGCGGCCTGGACCGTTCCAAGGTTAACGTTGTGACCATGGGCGCGGATATGACGCCGCTCGTTGCCGGTCAGGTCGACGCGGTCACGGGTTTCCTCACCAATACCAAGGCGCTGTCGATTCTTGGGCCTGAGATCGTAACGCTGCTGCCTGCCAAGACGGGCGTTCCGAACTACGCGAATGCGTACTTCACCGCCGCCGATGCGTTTGAATCGCAGAAACAGAACCTGGCGAAGTTTCTGCGCTCTGTCGCAAGGGGGTGGGGCTGGGCGTTCGAGAACCGCCGCGCGGCTGTGGATATCATGTGCGACGCGTATCCGGCGCTCGATCGGGAGATCGAGTACAAGACCGTCGACCTGATCATGTCGCTTGCTTTTGACGAAACTACAAAAGAGAAGGGCTGGGGTTGGCATGAGCGTGAAAAGCTCTCGACCCAGATCGATCTGTTCAAAGAGATTGGGAAATTCCCGGGCAAAGTCCCCGTCGTCGACGACTGCGTGACGTGGGAAATCCTTGAGATGACGGCGGACATCCGCCCTAAGCTGGGTTGACCTTATGAGCCTCCAGCATGCCATCAAGATCTCCGACCTCTCCATGTCCTTTGGAGCGGTCGTTGCCTTCGAGAACATCTCACTCGATATCGCGACAGGACGGTTCATGGTCCTTATTGGACCGTCCGGTTGCGGCAAGTCGACCCTGCTGCGCAACATCGCAGATTTGCTGGAGAGTAACTCGGGCGACATCCAGGTCTTTGGTTCAAGCCCGGGCGCATCCCGTCGTCATCGGCGCTTCTCATTCGTATTTCAGGAAGCAACCCTGCTGCCCTGGAGGACCGCGTTGCAGAATGTCGCTCTGCCGTTGCAGGTCGGCGGATGGCCGCGTCTCAATCGGGAAAGCCGCGACCCTATGCAACTGCTGGAGCTGGTCGGTCTAAAGGGTCGCGAGGATGCATATCCCTGGCAATTGTCGGGCGGGCAGAAACAACGCGTCGCCATCGCCAGAGCCTTGGTCACGCAGCCGGACATTCTGCTGATGGATGAGCCGTTCGGCGCGCTGGACGAGATCACCCGGGATACTTTGAATGACGAACTGCTGAAGATATGGCGTCAGACGGGAACAACTATCATCTTTGTCACCCACAGTCTCTCCGAGGCCGCTTTCCTCGGCCAGACAATCGTCGTGATGGGCGCCCACCCCGGGCGCATCGTGAAGGTGATCAGGCTCGACGCGAAGAAGCCGGATAACGCAATCGACCGCAAATCCTCAGCTTTCTTCGAAATCGCCGCAGACCTGCGGACCGTTCTGGAACAGGCTCATGGTCACGGAGAACGGCCATGAGGAGCGGTTTCGCGTGGCTTTGGCCACTGATCGGGTTCGTCTCGCTGATCGCGCTGTGGCAGGCCGTGATTGTCGGCTTTGGGGTTCGTCCCTTCATAGCACCGGACCCTCTCACAGTTGGAGCGGCGATTTGGGAATACCGATGGCTGTTGTGGGAAAATCTCCGGCCGACAGCGGCTGAAGCAATCGGCGGCTTTTGTATCGGCAACAGCTTCGGGTTCCTGCTCGCGACCCTGTTCGTTCACAGCCAGCGGATCAGGAGTGTCTATTTCCCGATTGTCGTCTTGTTCAACACCATTCCGATCATCGCCTTGTCGCCGGTGCTGATCCTGATCTTCGGCCTGACGATGACCTCCAAGATCGCCATCGCGGCAATAATCTGCATGTTCCCCACACTGGTGAACACGCTCAGAGGGCTGGAATCCGTATCGCATTCGGAAATGGAGCTGATGAAGATCCTGTCGGCCAATCGACGTGAAGTCTTCTTTCGGCTCCGTCTGCCGCGGTCGTTGCCGTTCGTTTTCACGGCGCTCAAGATTGCTGCCACGAGCAGCGTGATCGGTGCAATTGTCAGTGAATGGGTCGGCGCCGAGCGGGGTATCGGCATGCTCATTATCCAATCGACTTTCGATTACAGGACCGAACTTCTCTACGCATCGATTGCCGCTTCATCAGCTCTCGCTTTGTCGATGTTCGGTCTGGTCACATTGCTTGAGCGCTACATCGTCAGATGGCGCGACAACTAGAACGATAGAAATCGTAAAAAGAGGTATTCGAAGATGACTGGCGAAAATGTAATGACAGCAACCGCCAATAGCGGCGACAGGCGGCGTATCAATGCGTTGAGCGAAATCGATCTGCCGCGCTATGTGCTTTTGCCCGGTGACCCGGACCGGGTTGACTTGATGGCGGGGCAGTGGGACGACGCGAAAATCATCGACCTGCCGCGGGCGTATCGGGCCGCGTCCGGCACCTACAAGGGCGCGCGCATCGGCGCCGTCTCGACCATGATAGGTGCCCCTTCGCTCGACTCCATTTTTCCCGATCTAGCGCAATTGGGTGTCGACACGTTCATCCGCGTCGGCACCTGCGGCACGCTGAGGGAAGACATCGCGACCGGCTCGCTCATCATCAATGACGCCTCGGTGCGGCTCGACGGCACGACGCATTTCTACGTGCGCAACGAGTTTCCGGCTGCGGCTTCGTTCGAAGTCACCTTCTCGCTCGTTGATGCGGCCGTTGCCAATGCCGTGCCCCATCGCGTGGGAACCGGCTGCACGAGCGGCTCTTTTTTCGCCGGACAAGGTCGTCCCGCCTATAATGGATATGAGTCGCTGGAGGGCGAGCGCATACTCGAAGAGATGAAGCGGGCCGGCATCCTGAACTTCGAGATGGAAACAGCGGCGCTGTTGACATTGGCGCGCTTATACGGCTTCCGGGCAGGTTCCATCTGCTCGGTCATCGCAAACCGCATCACGGGTGTTTGGGGCGAGAGCGGCGGGGTGGCGCGGGCCTGTCAGGTTGCGGCGGATGCCATCAAACGGTTGACGGAGTGGGATGGCAAGGCCCGACAGGCCGAGCGTGCGAACATAACGTCACTCGACTTCTAGCGCGATAGTCCGCTCGGCGAATCCGCCGGACAATGACCTAAAACAATATTGGATGGGAGATGGTGATGGTTGATCCAGTCACTATGCCGACGCTTATTGCCAAAAGCATTCTGCTTGAGGAGGGACTCGTGCGCATCCTTGACCGACGCATCTTCCCGTTGAAGACGGAGTACGTCGATTGCCATGACTTCGAAGACGTCGCCTTCGCGATCGAGCAGATGGTCACCCAAAGCAGCGGCCCGTTTTTTGCCGCGAGCGCTGGGTTCGTTCTTGCGGCCCAGCGGGCGGAGGTGCTCCGCACGGTAAACGAGCGTCGGGACCTGCTGTCTCGTGCCGCCGGGCGTTTGATTGGAACGCGACCCACGAACAATAACATCAGAGATGTGATCACGTTTCTCCTATCGCAGGCACATGCGGTCGCCGGGGAGGAAAAGCTGGGCGAGCACGTCGAGGCGATGGCCAGGCAGGCCTGGGCGAGGCAGCACGAACACAGCCGCAATCTCGGCGAAAATGCTGCTAAACTGATAGAGGATGGAGACACGATCCTGACCCACTGCTGGGGAGAATCGGGAATCATCGATGCGCTGGCGTCAGCCGTACGCGCCGGCAAGCGGATCAGGGTGATCTGCACCGAGACCCGTCCCTATTTGCAAGGATCGCGGCTAACCGCCCACAGCGTGGCGGAAATGGGCATCGAGGTAACAGTCATAACCGACAGCATGGCCGCCCATGCGATGGATCGCGGCCTGGTCAACAAGCTGATGACTGCCGCTGATCGCGTCACCCTTTCGGGCCATGTGATCAACAAGGTTGGAACGCTTCAGCTCGCGATCGCCGCGAACAATTTCCACGTGCCTTTCGTGGCGATGGTTCGCTTCCCGGACGCCAAGGCCTCCACGCCGAAAGACGTTCAGATGGAGGAACGCGACGGGGAGGAAGTCCTGCACTGCCTGGGCATGCGGACGGCGACGCCACTGGCCAAGGGCTGGTATCCAGCATTCGACGTGACCCCACCCAGGCTGATTTCGGCAATCGCAACCGCCGCTGGCGTATTCGCCCCGACCATGATCCGCGACCATTTTGCTGAACCGGCGGCCGCCTAAATGGCCGGCGAGCGGACAATTTGCCTGAAGGGCGGGCACGTGTGGGCGGGCGGTCATGCGAGTCTGACGGAGGGCGGCATTTTGATCGCTGGACGTCGGATCATTGCAGTCCTGTCGCCGGCGGAAGCGGAAGCCGCCGCAAACGGTGCCGACCAGGTTGTCGACGTGTCCGGCATGGTTCTGATGCCGCCATTTTTCGATTGCCATGTCCATTCGAACTCGACGCTTCTCAGAGGCACCGAGAACTCGCTGCCGCTGGAACTGTGGTCCTACAACGCGATCAACTATGGGCGGGAATTCACGGACGAGGCGATTCGCGTCGCCACGCAACTGACCAATGTCGAGATGATCCGCAACGGCATCGGCGGCTATGTCGATCACTTTCCGCAAACGCATCGGTCGGAATCGACCCTGTCGGCGCACATCGAGTCCGGCCTGCGCATCGGATTCGCTCCATTCTTCGCCGATATGTGGGATGAAGATATCCTCGACATGCCGCTCGACCGCAAGATTGTCGACAAGATCGCGCCGCTGGCTCCGAAGCGGCTCGGAGATATTCGGGCCGCCTACATTCGGCTCGACGACGAAATACGGCTCAAGGGCGACGGACGGGTGACGCTACTGGCCGGCCCGAACTCGCCGCAGCGCTGTTCACCCGCGCTCTGGGCCATGTGGCGGGACTTGCAGGACCAACTTGGATTGGGGAGCCATACGCATCTTTTGGAAACCTTCCCGCAAGCGCAGGCTGCGCGGAAGCGTTGGCCGCAGGGCCTGATCCGTGCGTTAGCGGATGCCGGCCTGCTTCATAGCAGACTTTCCGTCGGCCACGCCATCTGGCTCGAACCCGACGAGCGCAACCTCCTCGCCTCGGCCGGCGTGACAGTTTCCTACAACCCTCTCAGCAACGGCATGCTTGGCTCCGGACGGAAGCGTGTCCGGGACGATTTGGACGCAGGCCTGCATCTGGCGCTTGGCACCGACTGTTCCAACACCGGCGGCAGGCACGACCTCTTCGAGATCATGCGCCACATGCTGATCTCGTCACGCGATCCGGGTACGGATTTCGACCGATGGCTTGCGCCGGCCGACGTCCTCAACGCCGCCACAACAGCCGGCGTGCGGGCGCTTGGCGGCTCGCAATCTCTAGGTCTGCTCGCGACAAATTCAGCTGCCGACATTCTCGTGCTCGACCTCGAAGCCGCGGGAATGGCGGCTTCATCAAAGAGCCTGAACTCCATCGTCGTCCACGCCGATCCCCGCAATGTCCATTCGCTCATGGTCGACGGTCGCTGGCTGCTGCGCAATGGGACGATCACTACGCTTGATGAGCGTTCGGTGCTTTGCGACGCGAGGCGGCTGGCTGAAGAACTGCGTTCCGCGGCGGCAGAGCGGCACGGCGAGATTGCGAGCCTGCGTGCCCCGTACGCCGCGTGGCAACGAAGGGCATTCCTCGGCCATCGATGCCTGGCATGCGGCCGAGGATCAGGGACGGACGCTTATCAATGCGGCACGTCCTAGGCCGCAACGCGCATGTATTCGCGAATTCTTTCCGACGGCAGAGCGACATCCGAGAGGTCGCCAGATGCCAGCAACAATCAGGAGCCGAAAATGTCCACTGAAACCGCAAAGCGCGACGAACTCACCCGGATCTATCGCGAGATGGATGGCGCCGGACTAATCTTTTTGGCCGCAGGCAATATTAGTGTCAGGCATCATGACTGCATGCTCATCTCTCCGACGGGAGCGTCGGCAGCCTCCATCACACCCGAGGCGTTTGTGCTTGCCGGCTACGATGGACATTGCCCGGTCGGGATGCGCCCTTCCAGCGAATGGTCGATGCACGCAGCGATCTACGAAGCCTATCCGCAGGCGGAAGCGGTGGTGCATACTCACTCGGATCATTGCGTTGCAATGGCGTGTACCGGGCAAGCGCTTCCTCCGTTCCACTACATGATTGCCGCCTTTGGAGGTGACGATGTGCGTTGCACGCCATACGTCACCTACGGATCGTCGGAATTGGGAGAGGCGGCAGTGAAGGCGCTGGAGCAGAGAACCGCCTGTCTGCTCGGTAACCATGGCATGATCAGCTACGGTACCTCGCTTCGCAAAGCCTTCAATGCGGCGCTGCGCCTGGAGATTCTGTGCCGCCAGTTCATCCAGACCCGGCAGGCGGGCGACGTCGTGATGCTGGGCCAGAGCGAACTTGACATCGCGATCGAGCGCTACAAGAGCTACGGCTGACAAAACCACGCCGCCTGATCGATCCGGTTGGAGGAATGCATTTTCATGGCTGAGAAGCCTATCGGCATGAAGCGCGGGCTGGCCCACTACGGCGACGCGGGATTCTCGCTTTTTCTGCGCAAGGCGTTCATCAAGGCGATGGGCTATTCCGACAGCGCACTCGAGCGTCCGATCATTGGGATCACCAACACCTTTTCCGGCTACAACGCGTGCCACCGTTCGGTGCCGGACATGATCGAGGCGATCAAGCGCGGTGTCATGATGGCTGGCGGGCTGCCTATCGAGTTTCCAATCGTGTCGATGCATGAAGCGTTTTCGCATCCAACCAGCATGTTCCTGCGCAATTTGATGGCGATGGACGCGGAAGAAATGATCCGCGCGCAGCCGATGGACGCCGTCGTGCTGATCGGCGGTTGCGACAAGACCGTTCCCGCACTGCTCATGGGCGCCGCAAGCGCCGATGTGCCAGCCATCCTGACCGTCACCGGTCCAATGATCACCGGCAGTCACAAGGGCGAGCGGCTTGGCGCCTGCACCGACTGCCGGCGCCTCTGGGGCCAGCACCGCGCTGGCGTGATCGATGCGACCGAAATCGAGGAGATCGGCGACAAGCTGGCTCCTGGCCCGGGCACATGCATGGTCATGGGCACCGCAAGCACGATGGCGCTTGTCGCCGAGGCGCTCGGCATGATGCTGCCGGGCGGTGCTGCCATTCCCGCAGTTCATGCGGATCGACTGCGCCATGCGGAGATCACGGGCGAACGCGCTGTCGCGCTCGCATCCGAACGGCTTCTGCCGTCCCAGATCATGACCCGAAGATCGATGACGAATGCTCTGCGCGTACTTCAAGCGGTCGGTGGATCGACAAACGGCGTCATTCATCTGGCAGCCATTGCGGGACGGCTGGGCTTCGATCTCGACCTTGCCGAACTGGATCGGCTTGGTGCCGAAACGCCCGTTCTGGTGGACTTGAAACCATCGGGTCAGCACTACATGGAGGACCTGTTCAAGGCCGGCGGATTGACGACGGTCCTGCGGGAAATCGAGCATCTGATTGACAAGAACTGCCTGACGGTGACGGGGACAAGCCTGGGCGAGAACCTGGCTGCTCAACCCAAAGGCTGGCCGAACGACGTTGTGCGTCCGATGAGCGATCCGATCCACTATGCAGGCGGTATACGAGTCCTGCGCGGCAATCTCGCACCCAACGGAGCGATCATAAAGCAGGCGGCGGCGAGTCCGGCTTTGCTGAAACATTCGGGTCGGGCCGTGGTTTTCACCTCACTTGAAGATATGGCCGCCCGGATCGACTCTCCCGAACTCGATGTAAAGGCAGACGACATTCTCGTCTTGCAGAATGCGGGTCCAAAAGGCGCTCCCGGAATGCCGGAAGCTGGCTACATTCCCATTCCACGCAAACTTGCCATAGCCGGCGTAGAGGACATGGTCCGGATCTCGGACGCGCGCATGAGCGGTACCGCGTTCGGCGCGATCGTCCTGCACATATCGCCGGAAGCGGCGGTTGGGGGGCCTCTCGCACTGGTGCGGGACGGCGACACTATCGAACTCGATACCGAGCGCGGGACTTTGGCCCTGCTGGTCGACGACGAAGTGCTGCGGCAGCGCCGCGCCGAGTGGCACCCGCCGTCTCACGCGGCTGCACGTCGCGGCTACGCACGACTGTATTTCGAGCAGGTCCTTCAAGCCGAGGACGGTTGTGATTTCAATTTTCTGCGAGCGAGGCCGAAATTCTGAAAGCAGGGCAGGAGCGTTCGTCGGTCGCAACGGCAAATCACCTGCTGCAGAATGCGTAATAGTCAGATCGCTTGCGCTATCGTGACGATCCCGGACTCGATCTTGTTTTCCGGGACTTGGGACACCGCCATGCGCAGATAGTTCGTCCTCGGGCCATCCAGAAAAAACCTCTCTCCGGACTCGATCAGAATTCCGCGCGCCGCCATCTCCTGGCAAAGCTTGCCGGCGTCGACCGAGGATGGAAACTCAGCCCAGAAAGACGCTGCACCCTCGTGATGTCTCAGGGTCACATAGGGAAGGTGGCGCTTCACCGAAGCGACAAAAATCTTTGTCCGACTAGCCAGCGTCTGCGACACGCGCCGAATATACGAATGGTAGTAGCCACGGTCGATGAACATAGCGAGTGCTCGCTGGATGTTTCCAGGCGGATGGCGATGAACAAGCCTGCGGATTGACCGAAGTTCCCTGATCACAACCGGCGCGGCGACTACGAAGCCCAGGCGAAGTCCGGGGGCGACCGCTTTCGAGAGGCTGCCAATGTGAATGACCCGCCCTTCTCGATCGAGACTTTTGAGCGAGGGCGTCATCTTGCCGTAGCTGAGGAGCTCCGTTTCGTAGGTGTCTTCGACGATGATCATGTCCCGTCGCTTTGCCAGGTCGAGGACCCTTTCCCGCCGTTCCAACGACATGACTGCTGTGGTCGGGCACTGATGCCCGGGCATCATGAAAGCAACGTCGCATTGCTTTAGTTCGGGAGAGAGACAGACCCCTTCTTCATCGACTGGCAGACAAATCCGGCGGGCTGCCGTCGCCGAGATCATTTCGCCTATGTCAGGCAGGCCGGGGCTTTCAACACCAATGGTGACATCTGGTTTGCCAAGAAGCTGGGCGACGAGATAACGGCCTTCCTGCCCTCCAAGGGTCACCAGGATTTCGTGCGACTCGGCCCATATGCCGTGATTGGGCAGGACGTGTCTTCGCAGACTTTCAAGGAGTTCGACGTCATCCCGATCGAACATGTCGCGGCCCCATTGGGCTATCTCCGACAGACCCGATGCGCTGCGCTCGCACTGACGCCAGTGGAATGTGGGAAAGGTGCTGAGGTCGAACTGGCCATATTTGAAATTGTGGGTGACCGAAGTCCTAGGCGCTTCCTCCGAAACACCGTTCGAATCGGAACGACCAAGGCCGAGCCGCGCATTCCAGTCGAAGACATCGGGTCCAGCGCATGCCAGCACTGGCACCGGCTTCAGCGTGATCGTCGGAGCGACGAATACGCCGGAGCGATCCTTTGAAACGAGGTAGCCCTGCTCGATGAGGGTATTTATGGCGGAAATTGCGGTGTTGCGACCGACGCCAAGATGCTCTGAGATCGCTCGGCTTGAGGGAATGCGAACTCCCTCAGGTATCTGTTTGCTATCTATCGCGTCGATAAACGACGCAACAAGTTGCATCGCTAGGGACCCGCTTGATCGCCTTGGTTTCGGTAGGAGATGTTCCCACACAAGGCTCGGGTCGCTTTTTCGCACGCTATTGATGTCCAAGTGTGGCCCTCGCTGATTTGCGAAACTGGTTCCATGTTCAATAAAACTTGGTTCTTAGATGGTCGCGACAGCTACGACAATATGTGCACCGTATCGACAGAGTTGGCCGGGCAAGGAGCGCGACGTCAATGTCCGGTTCCCTGGGGATGACCGGCCATTATCCGTTCGAACCCGAGTTCTGCAATCCGGCCTCCAGCTGGGAGAAGGAACAGGGTTGAGAGGAACGGGGACGACCGTCACCGCCTGTGTCAGTCACCGCCACGCTTTCCATCTCTGGAAGCAGTCGACGAGTGGCAGGAGCAGCGCTGCGAGGAATTGAGCAACGACAGCACACGGTCAGGCACCGCCGGTACGATTGAAACCATGCCCGACAATCTGTTCGCAGAGTTCGAGGCTGCGGAGAGCAAGTACGCGCAAGAAAACGAGGCAGAGCGGCCGTAAGCTATGACGACATCCAGACTGGAGCCGTCATTCGCTACCCTTATCTTTGGACCAGGCAGCCAGCGCGACGAGACTGAGGGGCGCAATGACAGGTCTGTCGCCGTCGGCGTTCGGCTGCCTCGCCATGAAGGTTGGCCGTCCGTCGGAGAGGGTTTGTGCCTGTTGGCGACATGGTCTCATAGCGCAATGAGAACTTGTTCGTCGTGGGGGTGTTTTGGACGCATGGGTCGAGAACACTAGATCGATTGACCTATGAGATCGGGTCTGTTGCGCGACTTTCCGCTGCGGTATCCTTTGGCGATGAAACTCAGCCAGAGCATACGGTTCTGCGGTTCAGCCGATGGCACCCGTATCGCCGTCGCGTCGTGCGGAGAGGGGCCGGTGATCCTGCGGGCGGCCCACTGGCTGAGCCATGTCGATTACGACCTTGAAAGCCCGGTGTGGCGGCCCTGGCTTCAGGCGCTTTCGGCCCGCAACCGGTTTGTGCGTTACGATCCACGCGGCTGCGGCCTGTCGGACCGGCATGTCGCCGACCTGTCGCTTGAGGCGTGGCATGCGGACCTGGACTGCGTAGCGGCGTCGATTGATGAGCCGCGCTTCATCCTTCTCGGTCTTTCGCAAGGCGGCGCTCTCGGTATCGCATATGCAATAAGGCATCCTGAGCGGGTGTCGCATCTGGTGCTGCTGAACGCCTACGGTCAGGGTGGGCGGGTTCGCGCGAAGACAGAAGCCGAGCGGCTGGAGGCAGAGACCCTTGTCAACTTCATCCGCATCGGTTGGGGTCGCGACAGCCCAGCGTTCTGCCAGTTCTTCACCAACCTTTTCATACCCGATGGGACACCCGAACAGCATCGCTGGTGGGGCGATCTCGAGCGTGTGACTGCAACGGCCGATGTCGCCGCGCAACTGCTTTCGCAGATGCAGGGGATCGACGTGCTTGACCTTGCTGCACAGATCCGCGTCCCAACGTTGATCGCGCATAGCCGCGGCGACATGCGCGTGCCGTTCGACGAAGGCTGCAAGCTTGCAGCCACGATCCCGGGCACACGTTTCGTGCCGCTTGAGAGCAAGAACCATGTGCTCTTGCCGGACGAGCCGGCCTGGACCGTGTTCCAGGCAGAGCTTGCCGCGTTCCTCGGGCAGGATCGGCCCAAGCAGCCGCGCGCTATCCGCGAGGCTGGCCTCACTCCCGCCGAGGCAGCACTTCTGGACCTTGTCGCAGAGGGACTCGACAACCGTGCAATCGCGGAGCGCCTCGGCAAGAGCGTAAAGACCGTACGCAACCAGCTGTCGGTTATCTTCAGCAAACTTGGCGTGCACAGCCGCTCGCAAGCGATCGTCATGACGCTGTCCAAGTAACCGGCGGGCGTCACAGGTGATTTACCGCCCCGCCCGGCACTGGTCGGGACATCTGTCCCCTACGCGGCCCCGATTTCCTTGCATGCGCGGGACGGACGCCTCATGTCCGTTGTCACGGCGGGCCTCATCCTTGCTCAGACGGAGTAGCAACATGCCGTCCGAAGGAGGAATCATGACACAACTCAACGAAACCACCCTCAATGAACTCGTGGGCCGCGTTCTTGGCGACCTTGGCGGAGCAGTCAGCGTACCGCTGGTGAGGATCGGAGACTCGCTCGACCTGTACACGACCCTCAAAGAGATTGGGCCGGCCAATGCTGACGAACTTGCAGATGCCGCAGGATGCGCGACCCGCTACGTGCGCGAGTGGCTGGCAGCGCAGGCGGCCTCGGGCTACATACACTACGAGGGCGGACGGTTCTCACTGACGCCCGAGCAGTCGTTCGTGTTTGCAGAGCCCGACAGCCCGGTCAATCTGATCGGTGCGTTCGATACCGCTGCGGCGATGGTCGAGAACCAGCGGAAGGTGCAGGCAGCCTTCAAGACCGGTCGCGGTGTCGCCTGGGGTGATCAGGCCGGTTGTATGTTCTGCGCCGTCGCGCGGCTGTTCCGGCCAGGCTATGTGAATGCCCTGGTGCAAGAGTGGTTGCCGGCGCTCGATGGTGTCATCGACAAGTTGAAGGCGGGTGCGACCGTGGCTGACGTGGGGTGTGGACACGGACTGTCGACGGTGCTGATGGCGCAGGCGTTCCCGAATTCCCGGTTTACCGGCTACGATTTCCATCCAGCGTCGATTGCCGCCGCGACCGCGCACGCCCGAGCGCATGGCATGATGAACCTGCACTTCGAGGTCGGGCGGGCACAAGACTTCACAGGGCGTGACTTCGATCTGATCACTTGCTTCGATTGCCTGCACGACATGGGCGACCCCAAAGCTGCGGCGGCGCACATCAGAAAGGCGCTGAAAGACGGCGGTACGTGGATGGTGGTCGAGCCCATCGCCGGAGACACACTGGAGGACAACATCAATCCGGTTGGCCGCCTCTACTATTCGGCATCGACAATGATCTGTGTTCCCACATCGCTGGCACAGGAGACGGGGCTTGCACTTGGCGCGCAAGCGGGAGAAAGCCGGCTGACTGAGGTGATCCGTTCCGGTGGTTTCACCCATGTCCGGCGGGCGGCCCAGACTCCGCTCAACATGGTGCTCGAAGCGACCTGACGGCAAATGGCGGCGCCCGTGTTCGATCGGACAGGACGCGGGCGCTCACCCATCCGATCATGTCGTCCCATCGCATCGCGGCTGCTGACGAGAAGAACGGATGTACACGCCCAGAGCTCATATCTGCTCGATCTCAGTTTTCGAGAAGTGGCGGAAGTGATCTCTGGTCAAATTTATCGCTTGGCGCGTGGCGACATGACGATGGGAGCGTAACGATGGCGATATTCAAGCGCGCATTTCCCGAAAGAGGGGATCCTGTTCGCTGTCTTTTTCTATCTGCGCCATAAGCCGTTTAATAGGTTCTGAGCCTAGGTGAGTATGTGAGATCAGCTATCAAATGGCACCCTAAGGATAGCTAGTTATTTATGATAATTCTAGATATATTAAGGTTTTACTATAGGCCAAAGCCTGCTATTCTTTTCTGAATGGCCGCAGACGGGGGCTTGGCGTTGGCCTGGCTGGCAGGCTGGGTTCCTGGGGTCGGCCGCTTTGTCACCCACGTTGAAACTGCTGTCGACGCCACCACGAGAAGTGTGGGCGGCCTGACGCTTGCAGTGATGATTGGTGTGGGGATCGCAGGTCTGCTGGGCGGCGTATTTCTCACCGCAACAGCAGGCTTCGTCAAAAACAGGGTAGGGGCTGATTGACCTGCGGGATCAACTGATTGGTCTCTGTATGCGGAGTATGCCGAATTCGCGGGGCGGCACAGCGCTGTCTGACGGCGAATTTCTGAGGTCAATCCTGACAGGGAGAGATACAATGATTAGGTTGGGCGAGAAATATCAACACCTGGTTCATGAGGCTGGCTGCGCCTGCTCCAGTCCCATTCTTCAGCAGACGACCCGTCGTTTGGAAGCATACTCGCGGCGGAGCTTCCTTTCCGGCATGGGAGCAGCGGCAATCGCCGGGTTGACTTCTCGACACGCCTTTGCGCAAGCGTCGGGTCCGGCCTCCAAAGTCCTGTTCACGCAAGTTCGATTGTTCGACGGCAAGTCTGATACACTGCGGACAGGCGTTCAGATCATGATCGAGGGAAACAGGATTGCGTCGATCGATACGACGAACAGCCCTCCGCCATCTGATGCGACCGTCATAGAATGCGGTGATCGCGTTATCATGCCAGGCATGATCGATGCGCACTGGCATACCGTGTATGCTGCGGTGCCTTTGAACATTCTCATGGCAGGCGATATGGGCATCGTCTTTGCCGCGTCCACAGCCGAGGCCGAGCGCACTTTGATGCGTGGCTTTACCACCGTGCGCGATATGGGTGGCCCCGTTTTCTCGTTCAAGCAGGCTATCGATAGTGGCATCATACCTGGCCCGCGCATCTTCCCTTCGGGAGCGATGATCACGACCTCAGGGGGGCACGGTGATCTTCGCATGCCGACCGAGATTCCACGTGAGCGAACTGATGGGGGCCGCCGCTATTGCTGATAGCCTCGGGGACCTCAAGCTTCGCGTGCGGGAGCAGCTTCTGCAGGGCGCCTCCCAGATCAAGCTGGTGGGTGGCGGAGGGGTATCGTCTCCACGCAGCCCTCTGGACATGTCGACATTCAGCGAGGAGGAGCTTCGCGCGGCGGTCGATGTGGCCAAGGACTGGAACACCTATGCCACCGTCCACGCCTATGCCTCCAATACGGTTCAGCGGGCCCTTGCTGCTGGAGCGGCCTGCATAGAGCATGCTCATCTGATGGATGAAGATACGGCAAAGATCATGGCCGATAAGGGAGTCTGGCTCAGCACTCAGCCCTTCCTGACGATGGAGGACGCTGCCCCGCAGTCTGGACCAGCTGTCGAACGTATACAGCAGCTTTTCGCCGGCACTCCGAAGATCTACGAGTTCGTCAAGAAGTATGGCATCAAGACGGCGTGGGGCTCTGATGTCCTGTTCTCTCCTGAATTGACCCCGCGTCAAAGTTTTATGCTCACCCATCTAAGCCGCTGGTACACAAACGCCGAAGCGCTACGCATGGCGACGTCGGGTAACGCGGAGTTGCTTGCGCTGTCCAATCTTCGCAATCCGTATCCTGGCAAGCTGGGCGTCGTCGAAGACAACGCATACGCAGATCTGCTGGTTCTAAATGGCAATCCGCTCGAGAATATTCGTCTGATTGAAGATCCCGAAAGGAATCTGGCCGTGATTATGAAAGATGGCCGGATCAGCAAGAACACGTTGTGAGCTCGTAATCTGCAATCCTCCGGACGCGATAGAAGTCTTGCACGGTCTGGACTTGGCGCGGTGAGATCAAGTCGAGCGGTATCGGTTTTGCAGCCGATGGACTTTCTTCTGGAGAAAAGCGCATGCCGGCTGCAAGGCACAAGTTCATCCGCTATCCAGGTCGCTCGCTCACCACCTCGAAAACCGAGAGTGCCTCATGCCTGCCTTTTGCTGAAGCGGAACCCAGGGCCCGAAAGAAAATTCGGTCCGAACACAGTCGCATGACGGCTTCGCTGGCGAGAATCGACGTTCCATAGTTCTTGTTCAGCCCTTCCAGCCGAGAGGCGACGTTTATCGTATCGCCCATGGCCGTATATTGAAGACGGTCGGTTGCTCCCACGCTTCCGACGACTGCCGTTCCCGTGTGTATTCCGAATCTCGTGCGGAATTCCGGCAAGCCTTCGCTTCTCTGTTTCCGGTTGAAAAGGTCAAGTGCCCGCTCCACCGCGAGAGCGCAGCGGCAGGCATTGATGGCATGCTCGCCATCGGCGATCGGCGCATTCCACATGGCGAAGACCGAGTCGCCGAGGAACTGGATGATCGAGCCGTTGTGCGCGGTAACGGCGTCGTCGAAAATGTCGAAATATTCCGACAGCATGGCCACCACCTGCTCGGGCGAATGGGCTTCGCTGATCGTGGTGAAGTCATAGATGTCGGTGAACAGCGCGGTGACTTCCTGCCGCGATGCCGTCCGCCCGCTGAAGGATCCGGCCTGAATACCCTTTCGAACGAACTCCTTGGGCACATAAAGCGCGAAGGTGAAAATCGCGTCTCGCGCCTTGTTCATGGCCTGGCTGAGCGACCTGATTTCCCTGACATGGGATTTCACATTGACCGGCGTCGCAAAGTCCAGATTCTGGAGTCGGTCGGCGCTGTCCGTCAGAAGATGAAGCGACTTGGTGATCAAGCGCGAGATGAAGAGCGCCAACAAAATCGCCGCTATCACAACCATCGCCGAGATCAGCAGCGCACGAACCAGCGAACCGCGCGCCTCTGCGGTAAGTTCGTCCATTGGCGCAGCAACAACCACGCGGTGCCGGGCCAAAAACAGCGCTGACCTGAGTGGAGTTACGAGCACCAGGAAGGTGCGACCGTCGGCTTCGACAAACCTCGGCTCATTCGTCCACGAATCGTCGGAGCGGATGCTCTCGACTATGGCGTCAGGTTCATCAGGTTTTTTCCCCGACATGAGCCTCTGCATGTACTGCCGATCCGAATGGATAACCGGATTGCCCGAGGTGTCGACGATGAACGAGATCGTTTGCGGCGTGATGCGTTCGGCGGCGAGGAAATCGGTGATTGTGTCGAGGATGATGTCGACGCCGATGACGATCCGCCGGTTGGCACTGTGCGATTGCGCCAGGGTCATGCCGAGCGCGTCGGTGGTCGCCATCCGATAGGGGCCGATTGAAACGGGAGCCGCTATGCCCGCCGCCGCCTTGTACCAGGGGCGCGTTCGGGGATCGTAATCGAATGGCCCCGGCGTTCTCTCCGCGATCACCGCACCGGATGCGTCCTGGAAAATCACCGTCTCGACGGCCCTGTCGCGTTGCGGCTGCACGACGCGGATCGCGAAGGCCGCGCCCTCGGGAGCGGAGAGCGCCGCAGTCCAGCCCGGTGTGCGAAGATTGACGACATGAAAGAACGAGCCGTCCGGATAGCCGGCATAACCACCGTCGAGAAAGGGAGCGCGCTTGATGATTTCCCGAAGCAAGCGGGCCTTGTCGTCCAGCCTTTCAGGCAGCGGCGAGGAGACCAATGCATTCGGAAGCGACGCAATCAACCCGATCGAGGCCGTCGTCTGGTTGGAAAGCGCGTTGAAGCGTTCGACCAGACGCTCGGAGAAAACGTTCATCGAAACCTTAGCGTCCGCGATGGCGGCGGCGCGAGAGCGATAATAATTGAGGCCGATCAGAGCAGCCGAAACAACGAGGATGAGGGCGACGGTGGTGATGGCAAGCAGGGTCTGAAGCGACCGGCTCCAGCCAGGACGATCGACAAAGGTCGCTGCCTGTTGGCGTTGGCTTTCTTCCGCTAACTCGTCCAATGAACCATTCATGCAGGCTGCGGTTCAGAATTTGTCGGTGATGTCGAACATGATTTATTGCCCCTCATCCGGTTCTCGACGTGGACTTTATTTGCCCAGCAGGCCGAAATCGATCTCAGTCCTCTCGCTGACCCTCACCCTTATACTTCGCAAATGGCCCGATTGCGATGGAGTGGCCCTTGAAGCTTTCACGGGTATCGGCAAAGGCGCTGTCGTGCGTCGTAGTGACGACAAGGCTAGGTAAGATGGAAAGTACGCGCTGCGTTTCCTGAACTGAACGCGAAGGAAGTGCCATTTCGTGACATTTAAGCTGTAACTCGTGTCGCCCGATCGTCCGCGGCAGGCTGTCAGGATGGTTGCGGTATCGGCCGCTCGCCTGCGTTCGAGCGCGCATCGAGATCGGTGTCATCGTCATACATGGGAGGGCCGCCGCCTGGAGCAATCAGATACTATCTTTGATGCTCGCTAGAGCGACCTGAAGAGCATATCGCAGCACCATACGGAGGATCGCCTAGATCTGCGCTATCAATGTCCGGTATTTGGCTGAATTCTCCGAAAGCCGTCGGTCTCTAATCGGCCCCGAAGCTGACCTAGGTGACGAATTGGAAATCAAGGCACCGTGCCGACATGTTCATGATTTGTGCTTTTTAAAGTCGCATAAGATGCAAACTGCGATAGACGGCCTTTGCATTTTCACAAAGTGCAGATCTTTCGAGCCACGTCATACGATCTCTCGAATGCGAGGACGGGAAGAAATTCAAAGGGTGAATGAAAATTATATGCACCCGTAAAAAAGTTCGGCGTGGCTATGCCTTTGGCAGACAAGGCAGCGCCATCCGTTCCCCCACGCATCGGAATGCGTTTTGGTTCTATGCCCAGCGCTTCCAGGGCGGCAAAGAGCAATTCTACGGGGCGGCTATCGCCGCCAAAGAGGTTTGCGATGTTGTGGTAGGTATCGGCTATGTGGTAGCTGACGCGCCCTGTCGGGTAGCGTGACCTGGTCACCTCCACGGCCTTGCCCACTTGCTCTTTGCGACGCTCGAATCCTGTCTTATCGAAATCCCGGATCGAGACTTTAAGCCATGCTTTGGTGTCATTGGCGACGAGATCCTTGAACCAGAAATAGCCCTCCCGCCCCTCCGTGCGCTCAGGCGTTTCCGCGCGGTCGAAGCAGTCGATGAAGTCCATGGCCATCAGCAGCGGGTTTACCAGCACGTCCTTTGCAGACATAGGATGGGCGCTGACACCGGTGAATTCGATCTCGGCCGCAGCGGCGTTGAAGTTCTCGATGACGACTTCACCCAGTTCGCAGCAGTCGATCGTGTAGGCGAAATCACAGGCGAAGCGAGCGAGGTCCAGCGCCTTTGCGCCCCGAAGTCCGATCTCTTCGTCAGGAACGAAGGCGACGAAGATGTCGCCGTGCTCGACCTCGGAGTCGAGTCGCGCAAGAAGCGTCATGATCACGGCGATCGCCGCCTTGTTGTCGGCGCCAAGGACGCTCGTGCCATCGCCAAAGATAATATCTTGCCCCTTCCAGCTGCGTATTTCGGGGTGCCCCTCAACCCGCAGCCAGATATCTCTTTCCGCATTCAGGCAGAGGTCGGCTCCCTCGAAGCGCAGGACCTGCGGCCGGATGATCGGAGAAAGGCCAACATCGACCGTATCGAGATGCGCGATGAACCCGATCTTCGCGGCGTCGGGCCTGTTGCCGCGCTTCACCGCCGTTACGGTAGCGTGGTCGTCGAGAAGCACGTCGTCCAGTCCGAGTTCTCGCAACTCACCCGCCAGCAGCGCTGCCAATGTCTTCTGGCCGGGTGTCGACGGCAAGACCGAAGAATCCGCATCACTCTGGCTTTCGATTGCCAGATAGCGGAAGAACCGCTCGATCAACTCTTTGCGAATATCCATGCTCAATCCTGAATTGCGAGGTGCTGGGAGCTTGCCGACCCTCCGGCAGAGGTGCCTGCCTTGTCAGAGGGACAGCGATTATGATTGCGGTGTAGTGTGGCCATACTACGCCGCATTTCTCAGGTCAGCTCGAATACGCCGGTGCCATCGACGATCTCGATCCGGGAGCCGTATTGTCTGGACGCAACGGCAACCCGGCGGAGAATTCGTTCTGCGGCAGCACCGGTCACGAGATGCGGTACGAGCCGACGTTCCAGAGCGTCATCCTTCAGGCCCTCTTCGCCGCCGATGACCACCGGATGCAGTTTCAGGGAGGTCAGCCGATTGTCCCGGTCGAACGAACACAGACCAATGACGCTCTCCCACACTTCGTTTCGCGACCACAGTGAGATTTCGGACCTGGTGTGGAAGATGAAGTTGCCGAGGCTGTGGAAGATCGGCCGGCCCTTATAGATCTCGATCGGCAGAAGCACCGGCACCCCATGACTGACGAAGACGGCAGCGCCTGCGTCGATGCACTGCCGCGCAAAGGCGCTGATCCAGTCGGGAGATTTCAACCAATCGGTCGCCCAGTGATGGTGGTGCAGGTAGGCGATCACTAGGCTACCCGACTGGGCGGCGGTCTCTATCGCTCGAAGATTTCTCGCCAGATCGTCTTCGTCGATCCTGATGGTGCGCTTGAACCGGTTTGATCGCTGGAATATGGCACGTCCGATACCGATCTCTGCATCCCCGAGCGCGGGCTCGTCGTCCGGCTGATTGTCCATCAGGAAATCCAGAGCTGAATACTGGGCGTTGTCACGGATTTCCCGCAACTGTTCGAACGCAGTCTCATCGACTTCTAAAATGCGAGACAACCGAAGTCGGTTGACGCCAGGCCGCTCAGTCCGGCCGTCGGTGCCGTCAGCCGCGTACATGAAGTCTGGACCCGGACCGCCATCCATCGCTACCATCGAGACGGATCGCTGGCCGAATGTTGTGGTAGACGGGCCGGATGCTTCCTGTTTGTTTCGGCCGATGCCCGCGTGCAGAAAGCCTCGCTTCTCGACTTCCTCCAGCGTTGAAAGAATTCCAGAGGGTCCAAGATCGAATGAATGGTTGTTGGAGAGAGAAAGCGCCTGAAACCCGATCTCTCCGAGAGCATCAAGGACATCCGGCGTGCTGCTGCCGAAATAGAACCCTTTCAAAGGCCACCCGCCATGGGTGCCATATATCGTGCCCTCAAAGTTAGTAAAGGCAAGATCAGCACCCTTTAGAACCGTCTGCACGCGGTCGAATTCCGGGCTTTTGATCTTCCTCGTGTCATGTTTGATGAGCGATTGGCCCGTTACAGCCAAAGTGAAGCCTTCTTCCATTTTCGATACCTTGTCCTGGGAAGTTTTGTTACCGTTTCGAAATGGCGCTTGCTGGAAACGCGAGGCCTCGCGTCCGTCCGCCGTTCCGTCACAGAGTGAATATTTTCGGCCGGGCATCGATCAGATGCCGGGTGTAGGGGTTGTCGGATCTGCCGAATATGAAATCCGACGCTCCGTAGTCTTCGATCCGGCCATCCTTCATCACGCAAACTGCGTCGCAGATGTCCTGGACCACCGCGAGATCGTGCGAGATGAAGATCATGGACAGATTGCGCTCGGACACGGCCTGCTTGAGCAGGGACAGGATCTCTGCCTGGACGGACACATCGAGAGCTGATGTCGGCTCGTCGGCAATCATGATTTCCGGCCCGGCGAGAAGCGCACGCGCGATACAGACACGCTGCTTCTGGCCGCCGGAAAGCTGGTGGGGATAGCGAGACAACAGAACCTTCGATAGCCCGAGCCTTTCGACCGTTTCGGTCACGCGCGACGGGTGCCGATCATGCTCGGTTCTCGCCGTGAACCGGACGCATTCCATCAGCGTCTCGGCCACCGTCAGCCTCGGATTGAGCGAAGACGAGGGATCTTGAAGGACCATCTGGATGCGCCCGAGCAGGCCGCCACCTCGGCCGCGACTGGCGACATTGCAGGCCCTCCCGTTCACCACGACCTTGTCGGCGCTGCCGGTTTCCAGGCCGGCGAGGATGCGGCCAATCGTCGACTTGCCGCTGCCGCTCTCGCCAACGATCCCGAGGACGCCTCCGCGGCGCAGCTGGAGGTTGACGTTCTGCAAGGCGAACGTCGCGGACCCTTTGCCGAACAATGCCTGCAGGCCATGATTGCCGAATGTCTTGGACAGGTTTTCGACAACAAGGATCGGGCCACCGGCTCGCGGTAAGGCTTCATCATCGATCGCGGGGGCGTCCGATGGTAAAAGGCGCAATCTCGGGACCGCTGACAGGAGGCTTCGCGTATAGGTGTTCTGCGGGTTGTCGAGAAGTTCTGCCGTTACATTGTGCTCGACCGCTTCGCCGTCCTTCATGACGAGGACCCTGTCTGCAATTTCCGCGATCACACTCATGTCATGGGTGATGAGGACGACGGAAAGTCCGGTTTCCTCGACCAGGCCTCGAAGGACCTGGAGGATCTGCTTCTGCACCGTGGCATCGAGCGCGGAGGTGGGCTCATCGGCCACAATGATCGACGGGGATCCGGCCAGGGCGATGGCAATGACAACGCGCTGCCTCTGTCCGCCGGAAAGCTGGTGCGGATAGCTATGATAACGCCGGTTCGGGTCGGGAATGCCAACCCGCTGAAGAAGCTCCAGAGCCCTTTGCCGCACGCCCGTTCTCGGCAGATCGGGAAAGACAGTCGAGATCGTCTCGCTCAACTGGGCGCCGATCGTCATGAGTGGATCGAGCGATGAGGTGTGATCCTGAAAGATGCTGGCAACGGTCCTGCCTCTGAGGGCATGGCGTTCGCTGGCAGTCAGGGTCTCGATTGCCGTTCCATTCACCCGGATTGTTCCGGAGGGTTGTTCAAAACCCGCGCCTAGCAAGCCGATGACGGCATTGCCGATCGTCGACTTGCCGGCACCCGATTCCCCGATGATGCCGAGAACCTCACCGCGACCGAGCACGAAGCTGACGTCGCGAACGATCGTCGTTGTTCCGGAGGCGCCATGGTGCCGGAGCGTGAGATTTCTGACGTCGAGCGGCGGGATTTCGCTGTTTTCCGTCGTCATATCGATCTGCTCCTGGGGTCCCATATCCGGCGGATGTCTTCGCCGGCGAAATTGATGGCGGCGATGAGTCCGAACAGCGCAAATCCAGGGAACAGGCTGATCCAATACTGGCCGGTCAGCAGGTATTGGAACCCGTTGGCGACAGTCGAACCGAGAGACGGCTGATCCATCGGAACGCCCAGCCCCAGGAACGACAGCGTGGCCTCAAGGGCAACGGCATGGCCGATTTCGATGGGAAGCAGGGTGATGGCTGGCGCGATGCTGTTCGGCAGAAGATGCCGAAGGATTATGCGAGCGTTCAAGAGTGGCATCGTGCGTGCGGCGTCGATGTAGGACTTGCCGGCTTCACTTAAGGCGACGCTCCGCACGACCCTTGCATAGGTCGCCCACTGCACGATGATGAGCGCCAGAATAATCCGGTCGACCCCGGGGCCGAGCGTAACGATTGCAATCAGCGCGACCAGCATGGTCGGCAGGCTGAGCTGCAGGTCGACCACCCGCATGATGATGGCGTCGACCCATTTGCCGAAATAGGCCGCGGTGACCCCAACGGTGAGGCCGATGGCGGCGGCAGCCAAGGCACTGACGATTGAAACCACGAGGCTAATGCGAAGGCCATAAAGAATACAGCTTGCGATATCTCTCCCGAGGCCATCCGTTCCAAGCAGGTAAGGGTATCCGCCGCTTCCGATCGTGCCGGGAGGAGAGGATGCTTCCCAGCCGAATATCTGAAGCGGGTCGTAAGGGTTCTGCGGCGCCAGCACCGGTGCGGCCACGGCCGCCGCCGCGAACAATGCCAAAATGAGATTGGGCGGGGTAAGGACGCAGCGGAATGGATGGCGCGAAAGAGCAGTAGAAGGCTGGTTTGTCATCTCCGGTTCCCCCTAAGCTGAAATTCGCACGCGCGGGTCGAGCACGGCATAGAGGAGGTCGACGAGGGCATTCAGCGCGACGAAAGCGATCGCGATGAATGTCAACGTCGCCATGACAACCGGTCGATCCAGAAGCTGGATGGAATCGATCAGCAGCTTGCCCACCCCCGGCCAGGCGAAGATGGTTTCGACCACCACGGCAAAGGCGAGCATGCCGCCAAATTGCAATCCGACGATCGTAACGATCGGAAGGCTGATATTCGGCAAGGCATGACGAAACAGGATACGCCGACCGGAGAGCCCCTTGGCGATGCAGAAGCGGACGAAATCCATTCTTTCAACCTCGACCGTGCCCGCGCGGGCGAGGCGCGCGATCAGGGCGATGTTGGGGATTGCGAGCGCCAGGGTAGGGAGAACCAGATGCCTCAGCCCGTCGGCTGTGAGAAAGCTCCAATCCCCGCCCAGCATCTCAACGGTGCTGCCTCTGCCTCCAGGCGGAAACCACCCGGTCATCACTGCGCCGGCCAGAATGAGCATCATGCTCAGCCAGAACGATGGAACGCTGAGCGCATAGACCGTCGCCGTGACGATAATGCGATCGACGAGCGTGCCCGGACGCGTACCTGCAAGCAGCCCCAGGCCCGTTCCGGCAATCGTGGCGATGACAATCGCAACAACGGCAAGCTCGAGCGTTGCGGGCAGCTTGCTCAGGACCAGGTCGAAAGCCGGCAGATGGTAGATGTAGGACGTACCGAAACTGCCGGTGGCCAAGTTCTGGACGAAAACTACATACTGGCGCCACAAAGGCTGATCGAGACCGAGCATCTCGGTTGCGCGCCTTATGTCTTCGGGCGTTGCGGTCTCAATGTTGACGACGTTGTAGACCGGATTTCCGACGCTATGAATGCCGATAAACCCGATCAGCGACATCACGAGGAGAAGCAGGAAGGCTTGAGATAGCCTTCCTGTGATGGTTGTCAGCAAAGCCATGATCTTACTTCGCAGCCGGCGATGCTTGCATCGCTGTGGTCCAGCCGCGCGGATGCATGACGTAGGAACCGACCCGCTCGCCATATCCGGAGATATGGTGGAAGTGATAGAGCGGTGCGACCGGTTGATCCTGCATGACGAAATCCGTCACGTCGGCGAAAGCTTTGTCGCGGGCGGGACCGACGTCCAGGGCTCGTGCCTTCTCAAGCATCTCGTCGAATGCCGGGTTCCTGTACTGGCCGTAGTTCAGGGCTCCCGCACCGCTTTCCGCATCGGGTGAAGCCAGGACCGCTTCCAGACACACATCCACCGACTCGCCCGAACAGCCCCCGTACCAGACGCCATATTCTCCGGCCCCACGTTTTGTGTTGAACACCGAGAATGGAACCGCGACGGGCTGCACGCTGACCCCGATACGCGCCCAACTCTGCGCGACAGCCTGCAATGTCTCCCCATCGCCGGGATAGCGGCCAGCCGGCCCGCTGAGGACCAGTTTGAAACCGTCGGGAAAGCCGGCCGCCGCCAACAGTGCCTTCGCCTCATCATAGCGTGGCGGTTGCGCCGTAAGGTTAGGAGACGTGCCCGCCAGCCCGTTCGGGAAGAATTGCGCCGCGGCCGTACCGTAGCCCGACAGGATCTTCTCCACGAGAATCCCGCGATCGATCGCCATCGAAAGGGCCTGTCGAACTTTTTGATCGCGAAACGGGTTCGGGATGGTATTTCCCGATTTGTCAGTGACGCCTGGGGCGACCTCCTTGGCAAGCTCGAACTGCAGGAAATTCAGGCGAGCGGCGGGCACGCTCTCCACCTTTGCGCCGCGCTGCTTGAGGGCTTCGACGTCGCGCGCGGGCAGGAAATCGGCGATATCGACGTCTCTCGTGGTCAACGCTGCCACGCGGGCCGCGGGACTTTCGACAATGCGAAACGTGACTTCCGACCAGGACGGGCGACCGCCCCAGTAATCTTCGTTTCTGGTAAGCTCTAGAATCTCTCCGGAACGCCAGCTTTTGAACTTGTAGGGCCCTGTGCCGACAAGTGCAGTGCCGGCATTCAGAGCCTCGGTGGTCGCAAAACCACCCGCGTCGCGGTGCATGATGAAGATCGCGGAAAGCGACAGGGGCAGCGTCGGTTGACTTCCGTCGGTGTCGATGATGACGGTCAGGGGGTCCGGGGCGGAAACCGAGGTAATTCCCTTGGTGTAGGCTTGAAAACCGCCGCTCGGCGGTTTGAGGAAATTGCGGATGCGCTCGATCGTGTACACGACGTCGTCGGAGGTGAAAGGCGATCCGTCGTGGAAGCGCACATTCGCCCGGAGTTTAAACTCCCAGCTGGTATCGGACAGGCGCCGCCACGATGTGGCCAGACCGGGCTGCAGGTTCAAGTGCTCGTCCTGGTAGACGAGCCGCTCGTAGATATGTGAGAGCAGCGAGCTGTTCTCGTTCAATGTCGAATAGTGAGGATCGAGCGTCATCAGTTTGTATGACGTCGCGACGCGCAACTCCTGCGCTGCGACCGGCAGTGCGGTTGCGGTGAAAAGAGCCAACATTGCAGCCGCTGTACGGATGCCTGTGGATCGAAAACAGGTCGGAAATTTCATTCAGGGTTCCCCTTTTTCTTTTACGATGCCGTCCTCGGCGCGTCGCCGGGTGCCTTGAACGTCAAAGGGAGGCGCTATATCCCTCTTGGCGTCCCAACTATGACCTCATCGAATTGCTTGCCGGCCAACGATCAGAAAATCGGCGCGGACCGTCAATTTATTAAGTTTTCGCGCCACTCTATTAGTGTAGCTAATAGGGTGGCGGATCGAGATTCCGGAGCCGGATGTTCTTTGCGGAGAGGAGCATGAACGAATTGGATGACGAGGCTGGGTTCGGTTTGAAACAGGCCAGAGCATTTCGGGAGATCATAAGATGCGGCTCGACGCGCCGTGCCGCAAAAGCCCTGCGGATTACGCAATCAGCCGTCAGCCAGCAGCTGAAACTGTTCGAGGAAATGGTGGGCGAAAAGCTGTTTGTAAGGGATCTGCGTGGCCTCATCCCGACAGCGCGCGCGATTGAAATCTACAACAGGATCGATCGCTATTTTGAAACGCTGGTAAGAATAGAGAAGGAAATAACTGGGTCTTTCGGCACGGCGAGGGACAGCTTGACGATTGCGGCGCCTCACCTTGTTTGCCTCTCATTTGTCCCCAAGCTGATCAAGGAATTCGACCAATCGGAGCGCTCGATGGATTTCTATGTCCGCGCTCAGGGGTACGATCAGATCGCACAGAGCATATTGACGCAGGAGGCGGACATCGGGATTTCGCGATTGCCACTCGACGATCGCTTTTTCGAATGGCGTACGATTGCAATGAGCAAAAGTGTCTGCCTCGTTCCCCCAGAGCACACATTGGCGGACAAGGACAGGCTCACCGTCGATGATCTCACCGGGGAACCGCTGATAGTTTTGGAACGGGAGTTCGCATCTCATCAAACCGGATTGAACGCATTGCTCTATGAGGGAAGCAACCCGGTCATAAAAGTTCGGACAGACGCCGTCGGCTTTGTTGCCGGGTATGTGGCAGAAGGTTTGGGAATTTCAATTGCGAACGAATTCATCGCTCGACAGTGCGCGCTGTTCAACTTGAAAGTCGTGCCCTTTCACCCTCCGGCGACCTATGAATATGTCGTTTTTTGGCGGCGGGGCGGTGCAATGAATCCGCAGCGAGAGAAGTTAGTCGACGCCATTATTAGTATCGGCAAATTGTCTAACTGAAACGCTTGCCTTCTACGCCGTCAAGCGCGCGAGCCCCGCATCCACATTCTGGCCCCTACAGGCACTGACAGGGAGTGCCTGCTTTTCGAGGTGGACCGGAATGAGCCATTGGCTGTCTCGATCGCTGTCTCGATCGCATACGGGCTACGGCGTCGCCCTATTCAAGTTCAAGCGGCCAGCGCTGCGCGCCGTGTATCACGGTAAGGATTTCGACCACTCCAAGTATCACACGATAAGCGACGATGTAGGGAATGTCTGCGAAGACAAATTCTCGCGTCCCCTTGATCCGCCCGACGCGTCCCATGGCCGGGTGGCTTGTGAGATTGTCGACGGCCGCCACGATACCGGCAACCACCCGAGCCGCGGCCTCCGGGTCGTCTTGCGCGATATAGTTGCCGATTTGGTCGAGTCTGCGGAGAGCGCGGCGCGTCCAGCGCAACGTGTGGCCGCTCATGTCTTACGGGCTCACTTAACGTACTTCGCAACTACGCTCGCCACTTCGCTTGCACTGGCAAATTCGCCCCGATCAGCCTCAGTGAGGCCGGCGTGGATCTCAGCTAGCTGCCATTCCTCCTTGGACACGTAGTCCTCAATGGCCTGGGCTGCCAGATAGGACCGAGAACGGTCGGACATCGCGGCTATCTTGTCGAGCTTCGCGGCGATTTCGTCCTGCACACGTACAGTGAAGGCGGTCATGGTTTCAAGTTCCTTAGTTCACTATGAATACTAGTGAACCAGAATGGTTCGTCAAGGGGAGGGGGCACCGTCCTGTGCGAATACACTGCGCCGCATCTACTCGTAGTGGAATTTGCGGCGAGTAATGATGTTCCGGAGTTGGTCAAGCTCCAATCAACTTCACCGTTTCCTCGAACGTGTCACGCATTCCGGAATCGATGCTGATGCAGCAGGCAGAAATGGAACCCCCGCCGTTCACCACCAAAACGCCCTCCATGCATTTCTAATCCCCCACTCGGCCAAGAAGCGATGGTTTAAAGGTTTGCATCTTCTCGAGCTTGGAGATCAACCCTAAGACATTGCGACATGTTTCGAGTTGAAGCCTGGGAGAAGCCAGGCGAACGAACTTTTCCTCAATGAAATGCCTTGAAAGCGGATTTGCCGCCTCTCCCTTGGCAACAGCAACCATTGATGAGATTCTTTCGCCATTATTCAATTGGAGTTCGGCGGATGCAGTGTGGTGAGACTGATCGGTAGCTGCCACTCTGCGCGGCAATAGTTCGATCTTTTCAATCAGGATTTTAACGGCAGGATTGTTTAAGTTCTGGGTGGTGAACCAATCCGGTCCAGCCTCTATTCCAAGCAGTGCCATCGCAAATGTATATGGTCCACTAAACTGTGCCGACCATAAGCTATCGGGCTTCCGATTGTTGAAGGGCCACTCGCAGACTATCGGCGGCGTCGAAACCACTATCTTGTGATACTCACCCTCTTGCGGAGAAATCATTGCCTTCTGGAAAACCTGGATCACCGCCTCGATGCTGCTTTGCAGAATGCGGCAGCAACTGTAGCGTTTGAATCCGACCTCAAGAATCTCGTATTTTGCGCCGAGTTCCCCGCTTAGGACCAAAAAATCACATCCATCGGCGCCGAACATGCGCCAAAAGCCTGTGGGACCATCGAAGACGTCCAGCGGCCCCTCGAACCCGTTGCGGGCAAGTAAAGCAGCGTTCACCTCAACCTGGGCAGCCGTTCCAAAATTATTCTTCGCCATGCTAGGCAGCGCGCCGTATACCGTCTTCATGACCGAGGCGACAGGAGCGTTGGAAGCCGCAATCGCCAATGCGTGGGCTGCCTTATGAGTGTCAAGCTTGAAGAGCTTTGCGGCTGTGGCCGCTGCACCGAGCGTCTGCCAGGTTCCATGCCCATGAATCAATCTCCGGGGGATGACGTGGGACATGGAAATGCCTACCCGGCAGCTGATTTCATAGCCAACCACGATAGCTTCTATCAGTTCTCTGCCGGAGCACCCGACCTTCTGGCCAACCGCAAGCGCTGTTGAGATGACCGTCGCGCCGGGATGACCCTTTTTGTATATATCGTCGAAATCGAGAGCATTGATGAGAGTTGCGTTGGCAAATGCAGCGGTCGCACAATCTGTCTTCAGATGGCCTCCGGCAACATGAACGTCGCCACTATTTCCGAGATCGGAGACGAAGGACTCCACAACGATGGACGCTGAGGATCGATAAGCGCCGATCAGGCAACCCAGCGCGTCCAAAAGGCAAAGCTTCGATTTCTCGATGACCTCTGCCGGCAAGGATTCATAGTTCTCGGCGGTGAGATAGCTCGCCAGCCGCAGCGCCGAGCTAGAGGACATTCGCAAGCCGTCCGGTCTTATCCCGCGCGATGGAAGGTAAAACATCGTGTAGATTGACGCGGTGACCTGACATCGGGATCAGCGCCCGTACTTCGCGAAGCCGTTCAGGATCGATACGCGCCGATATCACGCCGACCTTGTCGGAGGCGCGTGCTATGACCTGTCCCCAGGGATCGCAGACCAGCGAGTTACCGTAGGTTTGACGGGTTTCCCCGCCAGGGGCCGGGTAGGAGCCCCATTGCCCACAGGCCACGAAATAGGCCTGAAACTCGATGGCACGTGCGCGGCACAGCACTTCCCAATGGTCTTTTCCTGTCTGCATGGTGAAGGCGGCCGGCAGGACGAAGATGTCCACGCCATGAGTGGCAAGCTGATCGAAGAGGCGCGAAAAACGCAGATCGTAACAAATGGCGCAGCCGATCCGAAGACCATTGAGCTCGTAGATCAGCATGTCCTTGCCGGGCGCGACAGTGGCGGATTCAAAATACTTTTTTCCATCCGGCGCGGTGATGTCGAAGAGGTGAATCTTGCGATAGATGCCAACTTCCTCGCCGAGGGCATTGAACACGACGGTGCTATTGTAAATCCGATCGCTCTTTGCAGTCCGTTCGAGAATACTGCCTGAATGGATTGCGACCCGATTTTGCGCAGCAAACGCCTGGAGCATCCGATAGGCTTCGCCGCCGGGGATTGCGTCGGCGGCGTTGCATTTTTCGTCCAGGGTCCCGCCGGACCAGTCGAAATGCTCGGGAAGAACGATAAGATCGGGACCGTCGAGACTGACAGCCTCCTGCATGAGGCGCTTTGCCTCGGCAAGATTTTGGGCACGATCTGGTCGGGAATTCATCTGTATCAGTGAGATTTTCATTGGCTTCGTCACCTGAAATCGAAAATGGATTTTCCAGCCTCGAGATGAGGCCGCAGCGTCAATGACCGCTTCTGACGTTCGAGTGCGTGCACGGCCAGCTCGCGCATATGTGCGATATCCGCGACAAATACCCCCTCGTTGTCGGCCAGGACGGCGTATCCCGGAAGGACGGCTGCACCGCCGCATGCCACCGGCACGTTAACCGAGCCGCCGATCTGGAATTCGCGACTGGTCGTTTTCGAGGAGACACCACGGCACCAGACTGGAAAACCTCCAGCAGCAATTTCCGCGACATCGGTGCATGGCCCGTCAATCACGATACCGACGGCGCCTCGGGCTTTCGCGGCTGCCGCGACGCCGCCGCCGACACAGGCGACATCGTCGCGGTCAACCCGCGAGATGATGAGGAAATCGCCCGGCAAAATAAGGTCGATCGCCTTGTAGATGATCGCGCCGTCTCGGCCAGGTGCTGCGACCGTCACTGCGCTTCCAACGGCTTTGGAAGGAACTACCGGGCGAATATTGTCGCTGACGAAACCCAAATGCTCGAAGTGGCCGATCGTTGCAGTTTCCACGTCAACCAGAAGGTCGCGAAGATCCGCGGGAAGGGGAGGGTAATGCTTCATCACCCGGTATTTCTGGATCATTGGAATTTTGCCTGCGGCGATAGGATTTCGAGCGGGTTTACGCAATCAGATCGGGCGCTCGCCCGACGTGGTCGTGCGATGCATGATGCGGATGGTATTCGGGTCGAAGGAGTCGCGCCGATGCATGGTGCAGCGATTATCCCACATCATGATATCGCCCTGATCCCATTTCTGAACGAATACATGGTCCGATCCGGTGGTGTGGTCCCAAAGCTTTGCGATAAGATCGTTGCTCTCCCCGAGAGTCATGCCAACGATCCAAGCGCCTTCGGACGTACCGCCGAGATAAAGTGCCTTGCGTCCGGTCTCGCCGTGCACACGCACGAGCGGGTGAGCAATGCCGTTCCACTCGCGGAAGTCCTTGCTCTTCGGTTCGGTCTTGCCAAGACGGAGCTTGCCGGTCTTGTCGTATACGTTCTGGAAGAAGATCTGGCGTCCGTCGACCTGTTTGCGGATGGCTTCGGGCAGTGTCTCATATGCGATGTAGGTCGACAGGAAATAGGTGTCTCCACCGGAGGGGGGCACTTGTACAGCGCGCAGGATGGCGCCTGCCGGCGGCTTTTCATAGAACCACGTGTCGGTGTGCCAGGTAGCTTCGCTGTTGCCCATAGCACCGCTCGGTTTGCCATCCTTCATCGCATTGCTGATGACGAGGATTTCCGGCTGTGTCGGGTGACCACCTTCCTGCAACTGCTTTGGGTGAATGACGAACTCGCCGAAGTTGCGGGAGAACTTGACCTGCTGTGCATCGCTGATGTTCGTCTTCTTGAAGCGGAGGACGCCGTACTGGAGCCAGAGCCTGCGTACTTCCGCAATGTCGTTGGCGTCGTAGTCGCCGAAATCGAAACCTTCGATGTCGGCACACACATTGCTCGAATGCTGGACCGCTGTAATTCTTTCCTTGGTGAGCATCGCTCGATCTCCTTTGCTTGAGACCTTCAAGAGGTCAGGAGCACTTTAGGTCGGTCTGGATGCCGCCCTCAAATATCAGTTGCTGTGCATTGATATTGGCAGCTTATTATTCCCAACGTCTCAATCGGCTAGCAACTGGATGGCGTCCGGGGCGATCGAGAGGGTCACTGGACTACCGGTTTTCAACTCGCTCGAGCGCGCAGAGCGAACGAGAGCCTTGATGACCACATTGCTGGCCAAGGTAACCCAAAGGTCCAGATGGGCACCGAGATTGACGATTTTGGAGATCGTACCGTCAAGAATGTTGAGGTCGTCACGCGCTGGCTTCTCGTGCTCAACGACTCTCACGTCTTCTGGTCGGATGCAGCAGAATTTCACTTTGTCTGGCGCAAGAAATGGATCGGTTCGGGCAGCGAGGGAAAGATTGCTGCCGCGCACGCTGATTTCGATAAGGGCGTTGTCCGATTTTGCGTCGCCTATCGGCAGGATATTGGACTTTCCGATAAAGTCCGCAACGAAGCTTGTGCTCGGACGGTTGTAGATCGAGGCTGGCTTGCCCTCCTGCGCGACACTCCCGCCGGACATGACCACGATACGGTCAGACATCGCCATAGCCTCCTCCTGGTCGTGGGTGACATAGACAAAAGTCATTCCGAGCTGTTCCTGAATCTCCTTGAGTTCGATACGCATGGCCTCTCGCAGTTTCAGGTCGAGATTTGAAAGCGGCTCGTCGAGCAGAAGCACGGATGGCCTCGGGGCGATTGCGCGTGCAAGCGCTGTGCGCTGCTGCTGTCCGCCGGAAAGCTCCTTGGGATAGCGCGCATCGAACCCTTCGAGGTGCACGCTTTTGAGGGCGCTTTTTACAGTCTGCTCGATCTCGGCACGCGGCATGCCCTTCATCTTCAGGCCAAATCCCACGTTTTCGGCGACCGTCATATGGGGGAAGAGAGCATAGTTTTGAAAGACCAGGCCGATGTTGCGCTTCTCCGGCGCAACGCCGACCTGATTTTTTCCGCGGATCCGGATCTGGCCTGCTGTCGGCTCCTGAAATCCGGCGATCATGTTCAGCGTCGTGGTCTTGCCGCAGCCGGAAGGCCCGAGAATGCTTACAAATTCACCCCTGGGAATCGACAGGCTCACGTCATTTACGACGGGGTCGTGGCCAAAGGTCTTGCGAACCGAAACAAGCTCGATGTCGATGTCACTCATTTGCTTCCACCATGAATTTGGGCGGAAAAGCCGCCGAATTTTTCGAAGAGGAATATCGTTGCCAGGATGAAGATCAGTGACGCGACGTTGACTGCCGCCAGAACTGGGTCGAGGCTGTATTCCATGTAGTTGATGACTGTGATCGGCAGTGTCGTCTGGCCGGGCCGAACGAGAAAAACCGAAAGCGGGATGTTGTTGAAAGATATGATGAAGGCGAAGGTCATGCCCGAGAAGACCCCGGGCTTGATCAAAGGAAACAGGATATGCCACACCCTCTGCCATTTGCTGGCGCCCAGAATCTGAGCTGCGCGATCGAGATTCTTGTCGAAGTTATGGATTGATGTCGCGATCATCCTGGCCGCAAACGGAAGGGTCAGGACAATGTGTGCGGCGATGAGGCCCGGAGTTCCGAGAAAGACGTAAAAGCCTGCCGAAGACAGAAAGAGCACGATTGCCACGCCCTTTACGATCTGGGGCACCGCCAATGGTGACAGCAGAAACGACATGATCGCGTCACTGCCTGGTAATTTCTCGTACGCAACGGCATAGGCGCCCAAAGCTCCCAATACGCCGCTGACCAGAGAAACAATCACCGCGATCTTCAGGCTCAGCACAAACGGGTCGAGCCATTTTGCCGTCCAAACCGCGCTGTACCAGGTTAATGTCCAATCCCCCGGAGCAAAGGTTACAGTGGATGACGGGCTCACGGAGGCTGCTACGACGACGAGCAAGGGGAGCGTGATGAAGGCCAGGATCAGGCAAAGCGAAAGCCAGAACAAGCCGGAGAGAAAACGGTTCATGGCCCTTGCCTCCTAGACGTTCAGCTTCTTGTGAAGGCGAGTTTCAATCCGAGCCCCGGTGAAGGAGATGGCAAGCATCATGACCAGCATCACGATCGCCATGACAGCCGCCAAGGGCCAGTTGATGTAGAACATGATCTGTTCGTAGATCATTGTCGCCAGGACCTTGAAGCGGGCTCCGCCGAGCAAGGCCGGGGTAGCGTAGGCGCTGGCCGCCATCGTGAAGGAAATCAGAAGGGAGCTGACAATCCCGGGGATCGAAAGCGGCAATAGGATATGACGGATGACCGAGGCCCGGGAAGCGCCAAGAATTTGTGCCGCTTTTTCGATGTTAGGGTCGATGCCCTGGATGCTGGCGAGAAGCGCCAGAATCCCAAATGGCAGTACGACATGTGTGAGGCCCACGACGACGCCGAAGAGGTTCTTGGCCAACGGAAGCGGCGATGAGATCACTCCGAGCCAGATCAAGGCGTCGTTGATGAATCCCCTGTCTTCCAGAATGATCAGCCAGCCATACGTCCGCAAAACCACGCCAGCCAGTTCGGGTGCGATTGCCAGAGCAAAGACGACCGTGCGCCAACGGGATGTAGAACGGGCCAGAAAGTAGGCAACCGGATAAGCCATCACGGTCACACAGATTGCGACCAGGCCGGACATCAACATCGTTCGGAATATGCCGGCCAGGATCAGGTCATCGGTAAAAACCCGCTCGTAGCTCCCTAAGCTGAACGCGAGGGTCTTTGAATCCTGAAAGCTGATGCCGATCATCATTCCGATCGGCACGGCGAAGAAGATCATGAGAAACGTAAGGGGAGGAATAAGCGGAATGTATCCCCGCAGCGCGTATCTTCGGCGCACCCGGGTCGCGACCGAATCCGTTTCGGCTATCGTCATGGCGATGATCTCAGTTCGCTGCGGAAACGACTTCGCGTTCCCATCGATCGCCCCATTCCGGCAGCTTTGCGGCGGTTATAGAGAGATCGGGCAGGAGTAGTTTTTCCAGATCACCTTCAGTTGTGATCTGCCTTGAACGAACAGCTTCGGGAACTTCGATGTCACTGCGAGCGCTTCCGACTTTGTAACCGGTTACCCACGCCTCCTGGCTGGCCTTCTCGAGAAAGAAGTCGACAAACTTCATAGCGGCCGCTTTGTTCTCGGCGCCGATGGGCACGTTCAGGGTTGCGATCAGGGGAATGGTCCCTTCTATCGGCTTGACGAAATCGACAGGTACACCGCTATCCATGAGGAGCTGCGCTCGCCCGTTCCAGTAGGGCATTGCCCACACCTGGCCACCTTTCATATATGTCTCCATTACCGCCGAGGACTGTTCAAAACCGATCGTCTGCTTTGCGAGGTCGGCCATGGCCTTGAAGCCGGGATCGACATTCTCCAGAAGATCGCCACCGTTCTTGACCGACAACACCTGCATAAGATTGGCTGCCATGATGTTCTGAAACGTCGGAAGAATGATCTTGCCTTTAAGCTCCTGCTCGAAGAGCGTATTCCAGGATGTCGGCGCAGCCTTCAGCTTGTCGGTTCGCCACAATAGCGACAGGTATTGAACCTCGTGCACGGCGCCACACTCACCGGCCATCCTGCTGACTGCCGGGCTTAGCTTTGCAAGGTTCGGTACTGTATCTGTCGTGAATTTCTCGAGCAGGCCGTCCCTGCAGCCGTCGAGGGACTGGGATGCCGTCATGACTACCACGTCAAAACCCGGCCTGCCCTTCGTCGCCTTGATCTTGGCGTAGTCCTGCGACGCGGAGCCTACTGGATCATAGACAACTTTTATGCCGGCTCGGTCCTCGAAAGGCTTGATGATCCGTTCCATGATGATCGCTTCGTACGGGCCGCCGTAGCTATTGACGATCAGTTGTTCGGCACGACCTGCTCCAATCGTTGTGAAAAGCGCAGCCGCAGCAACGGCGAGTGTCTTGAGGGTGCTCATGGTCTGTCCCTATTTTTCGTTATTGTTCCCGGGGACAAAATCGCGCGTTCAGCCCGCCTCGTCTAATATAATCTGGCCTCTATTGATAACGTATGCATATCAATGGTGGCTTGGATGCACCCCGTTATTTGACCCGAGCTGCCGATGCCAGCGAGCGGGCGATCTGGATTATGTCATCACGGTTGGCTGTCGGATCTTCCTTGTTCCACGCGATGCCCAAGCCGATGTTGAAGTCGACGCCTTCCACTTTCCTCAGAAAGAAGTTGCGGTTCGGCAGATCCTGCGTCCATTCCGGAACGAAACCGATGCCGATCCCTGCCGAGACGAGGGAAACCAGAGACATCGTATCGTCGCAGGTGTAGGCGATATTTTCCGAAAGCCCATATTCCTGAAATTTTTCAAAGAAATACTTCTCTGTGTACGACAAATTGGACCGTGAAAACGAGATGATTTTCTGATCATGAAGATCGTCAAGGCTGATCTTCTCGGCGGCGGCAAGAGAATTCTTGTTGGATATCGCCAGAAGATACCGCTCGACGGCGATACTCTGGTATCTCAGTGAGCCAATGTTTTCGAAGGGTCGAATGAACCCGACATTGATATGTCCCCGTTCAAGATCCCGGATGATACTGTCGGTTGTCCCATTCTTGATATGAATTTGGACAT
>VFQQ010000350.1_pt1 | contig 99697 bp, 71 predicted proteins | sample 3512341 | NCBI WGS metagenome assembly VFQQ01 (sample SAMN10412373, study PRJNA504923) | tailings metagenome | isolation source: Relicate 2 Philex TSF1 revegetated site | place: Philippines: Tuba, Benguet | collected 2017-08-29 | reverse complement strand
AGGCAGGCGGCGCGTTCGCGCGGCATGCCGCGCGCGCCGCCGAACGCCCGAGCGCCGTGCGCGAGGGCCGGGGCCGTCGGAGGCGCTTGTGGCGCAGCCACCCGCTGCGCGCCTCACTGGTCACCTGCCACCGATCCGCGACGCATCGCGCGCGAATGCGAATAGGGTGGGCCCTGGCCCACCGTGGCCTTGCTGCTCGCCCCGGTCATTGCACTCGGGGCGGTGACGACGGCGATGACGACGGCGGTGGTCCGATGGGGACCGCGGCGAGGTTGGCGCTCATGGTGGGCCAGGGCCCACCCTATGCACCCGCACCCGCACCCGCACCTGCACCCGCACCCAATCCCGAATCCCGAATCCCGAATCCCGAATCCCGAATCCCGGCTTCACCCATGAAAGCCGTCGATCTCCACGGCCAGCTCGCGGCGGCAGATGTCGCCTTCAAGGATCAGGCGCGGGACTTCGGCGGGCAGCAGGCGTGTCAGCGTGGCCTGCAGTTCGGGCAGTGCGCCTGCGTCGCGCAGATAGACCTTGAGCAGGCTGTGCGCGCCGAAGGCGGGCACGATCCGGGCGTCGGCGGCGCGCGCCGCACCCAGCAGGCTGTCGAAGTTGTCGAAGGTCTCGCGCAGCTGGGCGACCACCGAGTCGTGGTGCAGGCTGGCGTGGCCGACCACGGCGGCGGTGCCGGACAGCAGCAGGGGCAGGGCGTCGGCAGGGTCCGCGCGCATCGCGCGTGCAAAGCTGGGAGAACGCGGCCCGTAGCTGCGCGGATAGCGGTAGGCCGGCACCTGGCGCGGGTTCTCCACCGGCAGGCCGGGGCGCATCGAGGCCAGCCAGTAGACCTGCAGCAGGCGCGTGCCCTCGCGGTGGCCGATCGCGGTGGCCGCCGGCAGCGCGGCATCAGGGATGTCCAGCGCCTCGGCGCGGCCGACGCAGAACTGCCGGTAGCGCTCGGCGTCGCCCTCGCCCTCGACGATGGCGTCGAGGTAGTTCCACAGGCGCAGCAGTTGCGGATGCGCAGCATGCCGTCGATGCTCCGCCAGCAGCCGATAGGCTTGCTCGGCTGCGAGCGCGGGGCCAGATGCATCCTCGGTGGTTTGCAGCGCGCCAAAGCACAGCGAGGCGCTGCGGCCGCCGCCAATCGGCCCGTCCCGCCAGGGCTCGACCGCTTCGCTGCAGGTCCAGACCTCGTAGGTGTCGGCGCCCTCGGCTTCCAGCGGCTGCAGCGGCACGCGCAGGTAGCGCGGATCGTCGAGCTGGGCGGGCGCTGCGGCACCGAAGCCGAACACCGCCAGCGTGCGAGGGCCGAGCAGGCTGCGCGGATCGCGCGAGCGCACATAGCCCGGGGTCAGCGCGAAGGCAGGCTGATCGAGTCGCGGCTGCGCGCTCATGCGGCTTCCGATTGAGCAGTCGCGGGCAGGGCGGGCATGCGCCGCTCGCCGCGCAGCTTCTGCAGCAGGGCGGTGACGGCGTAGATCACGCGGAAGGCGCGCAGGCGCTTCAGCACGGCGCGGTCGTCGAAGACATTGCCGGCGAGCATGGCGATCACCGCCTGCTCGATCTGCCAGATGTTGCGCGGGTGCTGGAACAGCTCGCGCATCACCGGCGTGGTGAAGCGCTCGATGAACCAGCTGAACACGCCGATGCCGCCGTCGATGCGTTCGCGGTAGGCCTGCTGCAGCGCGGCCTCGCGGCCCGGCTCGCGCAGCACGGCATCGACCAGTTCGGCCGCGCGCTCGGCGCCGTGCATGGCGAGGAACACGCCCGACGAAAAGATCGGATCGACGAAGGCATAGGCATCGCCGGCCATCACCCAGCCGGGGCCGGCGATGCGTCCGCAGGCATAACTGTAGTTGCCGGTGGCCTCGGGCTCGGAGACGCGCTCGGCGCCCTGCATGCGGCGCGCGGCGTCGGGGTGCTTCAGGATCGTGTCCAGCAGGAACTGGTCCAGCGGGCCGCGCCGGGTCTTCAGATACTCGGGCGTGCAGACCGCGCCGATGCTCATGACTTCGTCGGGTAGCGGGATCATCCACATCCAGCCGGAAGGCAGGCGATAGATGGTGATGTTGCCGGCAGCCTCGCCGGGCTGGCGGGCGACACCGCGGAAGTGCGCGTAGACCGCCGCCGAGCGGTGCCGCGGGTTGGCGCGCTTCAGGTCGAACTGCCGGCCGAGCAGGGTGTCGCGGCCGGAGGCATCGACCACGTAGCGCGCTTCCAGATTCTGCTCGGTGCCGTCGATGCGCAGGCGCAGGCGCGAGCGCCCGGACGCAAGCCGCTCGATGCCCAGCACCTCGATGCCCTCGTGCGCCTCGGCGCCAGCCGCCGCGGCGTTGGCGAACAGCAGCTCGTCGAACTGGTCACGGCGGACCTGGAAGGCGTGGTCGGGCACGGCGCCCAGCGCACGGCCGAAGTCGAAGGTGCTGTAGCCACCCACGTCGGCCGGAAAATCGGCCGCCGGCTTGCGCACGCCGATGGCCTCGACCTGGTCCAGCACGCCCAGGCGTTCGAGGATGGGCAGGTTCATCGGCAGCAGGCTTTCACCGATGTGGAAGCGCGGGTGCCGCCCCTTCTCGAACAGGCCCACGCGCCAGCCGGCGCGCGCCAGCAGGGTGGCCGCCGTGCTGCCCGCGGGGCCACCGCCGATCACTGCGACGTCGAGGTGCTCTGGGAGGTCGCGTGCGGCGCTGGAACTCATGCAGGAATCGAGGGCGTAAAGGGCGCCGGCAGGGCTGGCGAAAGTGGCGTGAATGATACACTCCGCGCCCGCTCGAGGCCGGCTGCGACGTGCTGCCCCTCGTTATACGTAAAGACGGGCCAGCTCAACGCAGGCCCCGAGGAACCACGCCCCATGTCGAACCAGTCGCCCGCCGAGCGCGAGCTCGCCGAACTCCTGATCGAAGCCCTGAACCTCGAAGACGTCGAGGCCGCATCGATCGACCCCGCCGCACCGCTGTTCGGCGACGGCCTCGGCCTCGACTCGATCGACGCGCTGGAGCTGGCGCTGGCGATCTCCAAGAAGTACGGCTTCCAGCTGCGTTCGGACAACGCCGACAACCGCCGCATCTTCGGCTCGCTGGCGGCGCTCTCCAGCCACGTGCAAGAGCACCGCACGGTGTGAGCCGGCTGCTGCCGGTCGCGCTGGCGCTGGCCTTTCCCGTGCTGGCGCATGCCTCGGCGGTGACCGCCTCGCTCGAACTCGCCACCGCCGCCGAGGCCTGCCTGCTGATTCTGGTCTGCCTGCCGCTGCGGGCCAGGCCCTTGCTCGCGATCACCGTGTTCGCGGTCGGCGCGATCCTGCTCGCCCTGCTGCACGCCAGCGGACACGCGCATCTGCCGCTGATGCTGCCGCCGGTGCTGTTCAATCTGGCGGTCGGCCTGTACTTCGCGCGCAGCCTGGCACCCGGGCGTATGCCGCTGATCGAGCGCATCGTGCGCGCGTTGAACGAGGGCCAGGTGCATCATCCCGAGGTGCCGGCCTATGCGCGGACCTGGACGCGGGCCTGGGCCTGGATCCTGCTCATCCTGGCTGCGATCAACGCGGTACTCGCGCTGCTCGCCGAGCCGAAGGGCCTGCTGCTCGGGCTGGGCTTCACGCCGCCGGTGAGCGTGCCGCTGGCGCTCTGGTCGCTGTTCGCCAACCTGCTCAACTACCTGATCGTGGCCGTGGTCTTCGTCGGCGAATACCTCTATCGCAGCCGCCGCTTTCCGCACAGCGACTACGGCGGTTTCCTCGGCTTCCTGAAGCGCGTGGGCCGGCTCGGCCCGGCCTTCTGGCGCGGCAGCGACGTCGCCACGGGTACCAAGGGATGAGCGGCTTCCGCATTCCCGCCGACCATCCCTGCCTGCCCGGCCATTTCCCCGGTCAGCCGGTGGTGCCGGGCGTGGTCGTGCTCGATGAAGTGCTGGCTTTGGCGCGGGCGCAGTTCGGTGATCGCGTCCTGCTGCGGATGCCGCAGGTGAAGTTCGCCGCACCCCTGCTGCCGGAGCAGGACGCCAGCGTCGAGTTCGAGCCGCGCGCCGAGCGCCTGCGCTTCCGTGTGCTGCGGGGCGAGGACGTGCTCGCCAGCGGCGAGCTGGTGTTCGCGGATCGTCCATGAGCCGCACCGGTCAAGCCGAATGGCAGCAGCGCCCCGAGGGTGGCGGCCGCTTCGCGATCCTGCTGATCCGCAGCATCGCCCGCTACGGCGGGCGCTGGCTGTCGCGGCCGCTGCTGATCCCGATCACGCTCTACTTCCTGATCGTGCGCGGCCCCGAGCGGCGCGCCTCCCGCGCCTATCTGCAGCGCGTGCTGGGCCGGCCGGCCACGCTGTGGGAATGCGCGAAACACGTGCATGCGTTTGCCTCGACCATCCTCGACCGCGTGTTCATGCTTTCGGGCCAGTTCCGCAGCTTCGATCTCGAGATCACCGGGCTCAAGGAGCTGCACGAGCAGATCGACCTCGGCCGCGGCGTGCTGCTGTTCGGCTCGCACCACGGCAGCTTCGAGGCCCTGCGCGTGCTGTCGCGCGAGCGGCCGGATGTGACCGTCCGCGTGGTGATGGACCGCGGCCAGAACGCGACCGTCACCCAGATGCTGGAGGCGCTCTGCCCGGACATCGCCGAGACCGTGATCGATGCCGCCCAGGACGGCACCGCGATCACCCTGGCGATCCGCGATGCCACCGAGCAGGGCGCCCTGGTCAGCCTGCTGGTCGATCGCGCCCGCGGCGCCGAGCCCGTGCAGTGGATCGATTTCCTCGGCAGCCCGGCGCCGTTTCCCAGCGCGCACTTCCTGATCGCCGCGGCGCTCAAGGTGCCGGTGCTGATCTGCTTCGGCCTGTATCTCGGCGGGCGCAGGTACGCCCTGCACTTCGAGCTGTTCGATCCCGGCATCGAGCTGCCGCGGCGCGAGCGCGCGCAGAAGCTGCACGCCCTGCAGGAGCGCTACGTGCGCCGGCTGGAGCACTTCGTGCGGCTGGCCCCCTACAACTGGTTCAACTTCTACGACTTCTGGAGAAGCGATGACCCCGCGCATCCGCATCGCCGCGACGCTTCTGCTGGCCAGCCTGACGGCGCGGGCGGACGTCCCTGAGCTCGACGCCCTGCTGGCCGGCTTCGCCCAGCCTGCGCCGGCCCGCACGGACTACTTCGAACGCCGCGACTCGCCGTTGCTGATGCAGCCCCTGCTGTTCGGCGGCGAGCTCTCGCAGCCGGCTGCGGACGAGCTGCTCAAGACCGTCGAAGGCGATCAGCCCGAGCGCCTGCGCATCGCCGGCGAGCGCGTCGAAGTGCAGCGCGAAGGGCAGGGCACGCGGCGCTTCTCGCTGAAGCGCGCGCCTGAGCTCGCGGCGCTGGCGGCCAGCCTGCGCGCGCTGCTGGGTGGCGACCGCAGCCTGCTGGAGCGGCACTTCGCGATCGAACTCGCGCCTGCCGGCGCGGGCTGGACGCTGGACCTCAGGCCCACGGATGCCCGCGTCGCCCGCAAGGTGCGCGGCATGCGCCTGCACGGCGTGGCCGCCGAGTGGCGCTGCTTCGACCTGGATCTGGCCGAGGACGAGCGCAGCCGCATGTGGCTGGGGCCGTGGGCGGCGTCGGCGCGCGCGGCCGGCGATGAGCCCGGTCGCGACGCCCTGTGTGGCACGGCCGCCGAATGAGCGCAGCCTCCGTCGGCATGCGCCTGCTTCGCGTCGCGCTCTGGCTGGGCGCGCTGGCCCTGATCGCCGTGCTTGCGCTCGGCGAGCTGAAGCTGAGCGGCGACCTGCGCCTGTTCATGCCGGCCGCGCGCACCGCCGAGCAGCGCCTGCTGCTGGAGCAACTCGGCGAAGGCCCGGGTGCGCGCCTGCTGCTGGTGGCACTGTCGGGTGCGGAGCCTGATGTCCTCGTCGAACGCTCGCGCGCATTGCGTGAGCAGCTTGAAGGCAGAGCCGAGTTCGTCTGGGTCGGCAATGGCGAGGAAGGCCTGGAGTCGATTCCCGAGACCCTCGCCGACTACCGCTACCTGCTGTCGTCCGGCGTGCAGGCCGGCGCCTTCGAGGCCCCCGCGCTGACGGAGGCCTTGAAGCAGCGCCAGCAGGATCTGGCCTCGCCGGCCGCGGCCCTGATCGCGCCCCTGCTGCGCGTCGACCCCACGCTGGAAACCCTGCGCGTGCTAGAAGCCTGGACGCCGGCGATCGAGCCCGAGCGCCTGGATGGCGTGTGGTTCGGCGAGGCCCGCGGCGAAGCCCTGCTGCTGGTCGAGACCGCCGCGCCCGGCTTCGACCCGGATGGCCAGACCCGCGCGCTGGCCGCGCTGCGCGCCGCGCATGCGCAGGTGCTGGCTGATGAGGGCGAGGCTGCGGCTGGCGCGATCGAAATCAGCGGTCCCGGCGCCTTCGCCGAGAAGATGGCCGCGCAGACCCGCGGCGAGGCCACTCTGCTCGGCAGTATCGGCACAGCCGCTCTCCTGCTGCTGATGGCCCTGTCCTACCGCAGCCTGAGCCTGCCCCTGCTCGGCGCGCTGCCCTTGGCCACCGGCGCGGTGCTGGGCCTGTCGACGACGGCGCTGCTGTTCGGCGAAGTCCACGGCATCACGCTCGCCTTCGGCCTGACCCTGCTCGGCGTGGCCCAGGACTACCCCGTCCATCTGTTCAGCCATCGACGCAAGGGCGAGCCCGCCACGCACAGCGCGCGCCTGATCTGGCCGACGCTGGCGGCGGGTGCGTTCTCCAGCGCGCTGGCCTACCTCGTATTCTTCTTCGCCGGCGTCGACGGCCTGCGCCAGCTGGCGGTGCTGACCGTGGTCGGCCTGATCAGCGCCGCGCTGGCCACCCGCTTTCTGCTGCCTGGTGTGCTTGCTGAGCCGCGGCGCGAGGTGGGCGAGGGGGCGTTCGTGCAAGCGATGCAGCGCGTGCTGATGCGCGTGCATCGCCTGCGCTGGCTGGCGCTGCTGATCGCCGCAATCGCGGGGCTTGCTCTGCTGCGTCCCGGCCCCTGGTGGCAGGACAGTCTCGCCGCACTGACGCCCGTGCCGACCGAGCTGCTGCTGCGCGATCGCGAGCTGCGGCAGGCCCTGAACGCCCCCGACGTACGCTGGCTGCTGGCCCTGCGCGCCGACAGCGAAGAGGCCGCGCTCGCCCGCAGCGCCGAGCTGATGCCCGGCCTGCATGGCCTGGTCGAAGCCGGCGCGCTGGGCCACTTCGAGCTGGCAGCGCGCTACCTGCCGCCCGCGGAGGTGCAGCGCGCGCGTCAGTCGGCGCTGCCCTCGCCTGAAACGCTGCGCGCAGCGCTGGCGCAAGCGCAGCAGGGTCTGGCCTTCCGGCCCGATGCCTTCGAGGGTTTCGTGGCCGCGATCGAGCGCGCGCGCGGCCTGCCGCCGCTCACGTCTGAGGCCCTGATCGACACGCCGCTGGAGCTGCGCCTTGCCGGCCTGCTGATCCGCGATGGCGCGGAAACGGTGGCGCTGGTGCAGCTTTCCGACCTGCGCGATGTCGAGGCCGTGCGCACCTTCGCTGCCGCCCATCCTGATCTCGATCTGATTGACTTGAAGGCGACCGCAGATTCGCTGGCCGCGAGCTGGCGCGCGCAGGTGCTGCTGGCGATGGCGGTGGGCGCATTGCTGCTGGCGGCCCTGGTGTTCGCGGCGCTGCGCCTGTCGCCGGCAGGCGGCAGCAGCAACAGGCACAGCGGCAGCCACGACGGCATCGCCGATGACATCAGCCTGGCTGGCGCGCCCTTGCGGGCCGCGCGTGCTGGCGCCTTCGCACGTGGCCTGCGCGTGCTGCTGCCGGTGGCCCTCTCCAGCCTCGTCGTGCTGGCCCTGCTTCACGGCTTCGGCGTGGCCCTGACCTTGTTCCATCTGATCGCGCTGGTGCTGGCTGCAGGTCTCGGCCTCGACTACGCCCTGTTCTTTGAACGCAGCGCTGGTGCCGCCGCTGCCGACGCCGCGGCCGAGCAGCGCCGCACCCTGCATGCGCTGCTGGTCTGCGTAGCCTCGACCGGACTGGTGTTCGGGCTGCTGTCGTTCTCCAGCATTCCGGTGTTGAACGCGCTCGGCGGCACGGTGGCGCTGGGTGTCGCCGTGCACTTCGCCCTGGCCCTGCTGCTGGCCGGCAGCCATCCAGCTGATCCCGAGGACATCCGATGAAACTGCCCGGCTCCCGCGACGAGATCGAACAGCTGATTCCGCATGCCGGCAGCATGTGCCTGCTCGAACGCGTGCTGGCGTTCGACGACAGCGGTCTGCACGCGCAGAGCGATGCCCACCGCGACCCCGCGCACCCGTTGCGACGCGAGGGACGCCTGTCGGCACTGCACCTCTGCGAGTACGGCGCCCAGGCCATGGCCGTGCACGGCGGCCTGCTCGCCGCGCGCGAGGGCCGTGTGGCGCCGCCCGGCCTGCTGGTGTCGCTGCGTGGGGTCGAGCTCGCACGCGAGTTCATCGACGAGTTGCCCGGCCCGCTCGACGTGTTCGCGGTCGACGTGTCCGACAGCGGGGCGGGCTGGCAGTGCGGCTTCCGCATCGAACATTCGGGTGAGGTGCTGGCCACCGGGCGCGCGGCGGTGCTGCGGCGGGATCCATAGGGTGGGCGCTGGCCCGCCATGAGCTCCACGCTCGCCCCGGTCGCGTTGCATTGCTTCGGCGCTCGAAGCGAAGAGCAGGAGCTTTCGGTCAGCCCTTTGGGCTGCCCGACCTCGGTGCTGTCATAGGGTGGGCCCTGGCCCACCATGAGCCCAATGCTCGCCCCTGTCCTGTTTCGCCGCTTCGCCGCTCGAAGCAAAGAGCAAGAGCTTTCGGTCAGCCCTTTGGGCTGCCCGACCTACCTTTCTTTGCGTGGCCAAAGAAAGGTAGGCCAAAGAAAGGCCACCCCTCGTCCGCGCCCTTCGCGCATCCGTGCGCGAAGGGTTCGCGAGAGTCCGTGGGTGTTCGTGGACAGGCCGTCCCTGGCCTGTCACGAACATCGGCCGCATCCCTGCGGCCGCCCCTGCGGGCTGATCCACGAACTCCCGCCGCTCCCCAGGGGCCCCGTGGAAGAGCGCGGGCTCCTGCCCGCAAGAGCCAAATCAGAAGCGAGAAGCCGGAGCGAGAAGCCGGAGCGAGAAGCCGGAGCACTAAGCTTCGTCTGCCTTGTCTCGCTCCAAGCCCAAGTGCGCTAGGGTTGGCTCCCCTGCTGCACTGCCTATCGTCCGACGCCAGAGCCTTCGCGAAGCGAAGGCGAATGGGCAGAGGAGGCCGCGTGCCGCAAGATTTCGTCCCCTCTCCCCAACCCCTCTCCCACAAGGGGAGAGGGGCTCGAACCTTCGCTTCCGTCGCCCGGCCCTCAGCTGCCGAGTGCCCAATCCCCAATCCCCAATCCCCAATCCCCGCGCTCACCCATGACCACCCTCCCTAAACGCGCCCTCGTCACCGGCGGCAGCGGCGATCTCGGCAGCGCCATCTGCCGATCGCTCGCCGAGGCCGGCCATCACGTCTACGTCCACGCCAACAGCGGCGTCGATCGCGCGCAGGCGCTGGTCGATGAACTGCTTGCGGCGGGGCGTTCCGCCGAGGCCATCGCCTTCGATGTCGCCGATGCCGAGGCCTGTGCCCAGGCCACCGCGAAGATGCTCGAAGCCGGCCCGATCCAGATCGTCGTCAACAATGCCGGCATCCACGACGACGCGCCGATGGCCGGCATGAGCGAGGCGCAGTGGAAGCGCGTCATTGACGTCAGCCTGCACGGCTTCTTCCACGTCACCCAGCCGCTGCTGCTGCCGATGGCGCGCACGCGCTGGGGCCGCGTGATCAGCATTTCCTCGGTGGCGGCCGTGCTCGGCAACCGCGGCCAGACCAACTACGCCGCCGCCAAGGCCGGCCTGCACGGCGCCACCCTGTCGCTGGCGCGCGAGATGGCCAGCCGCGGAATCACCGCCAACGTGGTTGCGCCGGGGGTGATCGCCGGGCGCATGGCGGCCGATGCGTTCCCACCCGAGATGATCAAGGCCACCGTGCCCGCGGGCCGTGCTGGGCGCCCGGAAGAGGTCGCCGCGGTCGTGGCCTTCCTCGCCTCGGAGGGCGCGTCCTACGTCAACGGTCAGGTGATCGGGGTCAACGGCGGCATGGGTTGAATCCCCGCCTCAGACGCGCGCCTCCGGACGCGGCGGCACGCGTCCACCAGGGTGGGTCCTGGCCCAGCCTGGGCGTCAGCTCCACCTCGGGCCTTGTGGAGTCAATGGTTCAGCCCCGCGGGACCAAGAAAGGTCCGTACATCCTCCGCGGCGACCCTCCCCAAGCGGATGCGTTCGCGCTACCTTCACGGCCTTCGCGTGCTGGGCACGCATCAACGGGGAAGTTCTCGATGTTCATGCTGCGTCGTTCTGTTGTCCTGCTGCTTGCGTTTGCCGCCGCACCTGCCCTCGCCCAGAGCGTGCAGGTGCAGAGCTCGATTCCCTATGCGGCCGATGCCGACATCCAGAACAAGGTCCGTACCGAATGCACCCAGCTGAACACCCAGCTGGCCGAATTCACCCAGGAGTTCGGACGGGAGAACGGGCTGCAGGTCCAGCTGGTCGACAACCTCGACACCTCGGCTGAAGGCCGCGTGCTGCAAATGGAAATCGTCGACGCGGTCAGCATGGGCAACGCCTTCATCGGCCACCAGAAGTACACCCGCGTGCGCGGCGTGCTGTTCGAGAATGGCGAGCAGATCGCCGACTTCCGCGGCCGCCGCAATTCGATGGGTGGCGCCTTCGCCGGCTACAAGGGCTCGTGCTCGGTGCTGGGCCGCACGGTCAAGGCCCTGGGCAAGGACATCGCGCAGTGGCTGGCGAACCCGCAGGCAGCGGCGCAGCTGGGGGATTGAGCCTCACGGTTCGCCGAGCCCAATGACGGGGGGCGGGAGGATATGCAGCCATGCGCAAGCGGGAATCCGTCGACGTTGATCTGAACATCGCGCTGTATTCGGAGGCCGATGCCTGCTTCAGGGCGGGTCGGTTTCGCGACGCATTGCGTCTGTTCAAGCGCGCAGCGCAGGCGGATCCGCTCGACAGCGACTGCTGGTTTGCGATCGGTAGTTGTCTTGATGCGCTGAATCGCCCGACTCGGGCCGAGGCCGCCTATCTGAAGGCGCTGTCGATGGCGCCCGAGGAAGATCATCCCGCCCTGCCTTTCAGCGTCGGCAATGCCTTGTTCGACCAGCAGCGATTCGAGGAAGCGACGGGCTGGTACGCCAGAGTTCCGGCCGAACATGAAGTCTTCGCGCGTGCTGACCGCAATCGGCGCCTTGCCGAATCAAAGGCGAAGCGCACGTCGCAGGTTGGCGCCGAGCGCAGCGAGGCCCAACGTCGCAGCCTCACGGCCTGCAGCGAGGTTCGAGTGTGCGACGTTGGGCCTCGCCTTCGACTCGGCGCCAACCTGCCGGTCCGCAGGCGTGAAGTCCAGACGTCCCTGGGGGTGGCGTCGACAACGGATTGGGCACCTGCTTTGGCTTTGGCTTGCGCTCTTGCGGGCAGGAGCCCGCGCTGTTCAACGGGGCCCCTGGGGAGTGGCGGGAGGCGGTCGATCCGCCCGTAGGGACGCCGGCATGGATGCCGGCGCGGTTTTCGACAGCCCAGGGACGGCCTGTCCGAAAACCCCGACCGGCTCACGCGTACCCGGAGCGCAGGGAGGCGCGTAGGGCGCGGACGAGGGGTGGCCTTTCTCTTGCCTACTTCTCTTGACTCCGGGCGTCCTGCCCTCCGCCCCTCCGGGGCCGCCTTCGGCGTTCGCGCCGCTCCTGCGGCGCAGTGGCCAGGCAAAGAGAAGTAGGTCGGGCCGGCCGCACGCGGGAATGGCCATGGATGGCCATGCTTTCGGAGCGCGGAAGGATGGAACGAAAGTGCTTGCTCTTCGCCTCCAGCGACGAACGCACAGCGCCAGACCGAGGCGAGAGCGGAGCCCATGGTGGGCCAGGGCCCACCCTATGACAGCACCGGGGTCGGGCAGCCCGCACGCGGGAATGGCCATGGATGGCGATGCTTTGGGAGCGCGGAAGGTCTGACCGAAAGCTGCTGCTCTTCGCTTCGAGCGACGAAGCGATCGAACAACACCGAGGCAAGTGTGGAGCGCATGGTGGGCCAGGGGCCACCCCATGACGTTCGCGGCGGCGGGCAGGCCGAAGGGCTTCGCCAATCCTGGCTCGCGCGGCCTTGGCCGCGGTCGCGCCACGCGCGACGCGATGCGACCTACTGCGTGCTCTCAGGCCCGGCGCGATGGCGGCGCAGCAGGGCCTCGAACGGCTCGGGCCGATGGATGGCGAAGCCCTGCACGTAGTCCACCCCGATGCTGCGAAGCGGTTCCAGGGCAGCGGCGTCCTCGACCTGTTCGGCGACGACGTCCAGCCCGAGCACACGCGCCACCTCCACGAAGCTGCGCACCGCCACGCGATCCAGTTCGGACTGGCCGAAGCCCTTGATGAACTGGCCGTCGATCTTCAGCACGTCGACATCGAGATGTTTGAGGTAGCCGTAGGAGGCGGCACCGGCGCCGAAGTCATCCAGCGCCACCTGCACGCCCATGCCGCGCAGCTTGCGGATGAATTCGGCGGCGTCCTTCGGCTGCACGATGGCGGTGGTCTCGGTGATCTCGATGCAGAGAATCGCTGGGGGCAGGCCCGAGGCCTGGATCCTCTCGATCAGGAAGTCGTGGAAGAGGCGATCGCCGATCGACTGTCCGGAGACATTGATCGCGACCCGGTTCAAACCCTGCGTGCCGCTGGCACGCAGCTGCTCCAGGGCGTGCGCGAGCACCCAGCGGTCGATGCGGCCGGCGAGCTGGTAGCGCTCGGCGGCTGGCATGAAAAGGGCTGGAGAGACCCAGCGGCCACGCTCGTCCTGCAGGCGCAGCAGCAGTTCGCAGCGCAGGCCTTCGCTGCCCGGCCCGGGATGCAGGGCCGCCACGCGCTGGGCGTAGAGCACGAATCGATCCTGCACCAGCGCGTCTTCGATCAGGGGGCCCCAGCCCAGCGGTGCGCTGTCGTCGGCCAGGCTGGGCGCGGACTGTGCCAGCACCACCCGTCCGCGCCCTTCGGCCTTGGCCGTGTAGCAGGCCGCGTCCGCCGCCTGCAGCAGGGCGGACATCGACGCCCAGCGTGCATCCAGCGGCACCAGTCCGATGCTGGAGCCGATCCGGTAGCGGCGGCCATCCGCGGCGGTGAACCGGAACGCATCGAGGGCGCTGCAGATGCGCTGGCCGATGGCTTCGGCGCGGTCGAGCGGGCAGCTTTCCAGCAGCAGCGCGAACTCGTCGCCGCCAAAGCGTGCCACCACATCGCGTGCGCGCACCGACTCCTGCAGCAGGCTGGCGACATGGCGCAGCAGTTGATCGCCGGCAGCGTGGCCGGAGGCGTCGTTGACGATCTTGAAATGGTCGAGATCCACGAACAGGACGGCGCCGGCGCGGCCGCTGCTGCCCGCCTCCGCCAGCGCGCGCTGAAGCTGACGCTCGAACTCGGCGCGGTTGACCAGCCCGGTCAGGGCGTCGTGGGTGGCGCGATGCGCCATTTCCGCTGCCAGCCGCGCGCGCTCGGTGACGTCGTGGAAGATGATCACCACGCCGTGGCTGGTGCCCGTGTCGTCACGCACGGGCGCGACCGACAGTTCGATCACGAACTCGCCTTGGCCGCTGCGGTCGAGCAGACGGATGTCGCCGCCGATGTCGACGCGCTTGCCCTCGCGCAGGCTGGACTCGATCGGACAGCGCACGGGTTCGTCGCCGGCGGCGGTGCGCAGTCGCAGCACTTCCGTGCAGGCCTGTCCCTGCGCCGACTCGCGGGACCAGCCCGACATCGCCTCGGCCACCGGGTTCAGCCAGGTGATGCGCCCGGTGGCGTCTGCCGTGACCACCGCATCGCCGATCGATTCCAGGGTAATGCGCAGCAAGCGGCTGGTTTCAGCGAGTTCCAGTTCGATCCGCTTGCGCGCGCTGATGTCGAGATGGGTGCCGAACATCCACTCGGGCTTGCCCTCGACAGTCCAGGTGCGCACGCGGCCGCGGTCCAGCACCCACACCCAGTGCCCGTCGCGGTGCCGCATGCGCGCTTCGCATTCGTAGCGCTCGCTGCGGCCCTCGAAATGGGCCTGCAGACGCTCGCCCGAGCGCTCGAGGTCCTCCGGGTGGGCGAAGCGCATCCAGGTCTGGATGTCGTTAGCGCCCAGCTCGTCGAGTCGATAGCCGATGATTTCCGCCCAGCGCTCGTTGAACACCGTCGCTCCGGTCTGCACATTCCATTCCCAGGTGCCGGCACCGGTGCCGTCGATGATGTTCTGCAGGCGCTCGCGCTGGCTGCGCAGGGCCTGCTCCTGGGCAACGCGCCCAGTGATGTCCTGGAACGCTCCGATCAGGCGCACCGGACGACCTTGCGCGTACTCGACGGTGCCCACGGTGCGCACGGTGATATGCCGCCCCTTGGCGGTGATCAGAGGCAGTTCGAGGTCCCAGCCCTTGCCGCTGGCGATGCTCTCGTGCACCGCGGACTCGATGCGCGGCCGTGCGTCCGGCGCGTAGAAGCTGATGCCGCTTTCCAGCGAGGGCACATGGTCCGGCGGCAGCTCGTGGATGCGATAGGTCTCGCGCGTCCACTCCACGGTGCCGCTGTCGAGCTCGACCCGCCAGCCGCCGACGCCGGCCACCTCACCCATGCGATCGAGCAGGCTCTCGCGCAGACGCAGGGCCTGCTCCTGCTGGCGCTGCTCGGTGATGTCGCTCTGCACCGCAATGAAACCCTGCACCTTGCCCGCTGAATCAAGGATCGGCTGGGCCTCGACCGCGATCAGGTAGTCGCGCCCGGTGCGCGAACGGTTGTAGGCCTCGCCGCGGAAGGGCTGGCCGGCGCGAATGGCGTGGCCGAAGCCCTCGACAAATGCGCGATCGGTGCGCTCGCTCTGCAGCAGGTCGCCCGGACGTTGACCCTTGAGCGCATCGGCGCCGTAGCCCGTCAGCGCTTCGAAGGCGGGATTCACCCATTCAATGCGGCCATCGGCGTCGGTCACCACCACGGCATTGGTGGTCAGTCGCGCGACCATCGCCAGCCGGTCGAGTTCGCGCGTCATCCCCTCGGCCAGCGCCTGGGCGCGCGCGCGAAGGCGGCCGGTGTTGTGCACCAGCAGGGCGGTCAGCAGGGTGAGCAACAGCCCGCCCAGCGCCCACAGCCAGGTCCATGCGGGGCGGTAGGTCTGCTCGAACAGGGGGGTACTCCAGACCTCGATGCGCAGCTGGCGATCGCCCAGCGCAAGCTCACGCTGCAGCGAGAAGCGGCTTCCTTCAGCGCTGGAGTCCGCGCTGCTGTACAGCACCTGCGCGGGTGTGTTCGGACCGAGATCCAGCACGCGCATGGCGACGGGGGCCTCTTGCGCAGGCAGCAGATCGGACAGCTCATCCGCGTAGACGAAGGCGGCATAGACCAGGGCCACGGTGGGATCCTCGGCATCGCGCCGCGCCGGCAGGCCGCTCGCGAACACCGGCAGCATCATCAGCGCCGCGGGGCGCTGCAGGGGGTCCTGAAGGATTGTCACGGGCGCGGTCACGGCCAGCCTGCCCTCTAGCCAGGCGGTCTCGGCCGCTTGGCGCCGGTGCGGTTCCGAGCCGACATCGAAACCCAGGGCCTGGCGATTGCCGGCCAAGGGCTCGATGGAACGAATCACGTACAGATCTTCGGCTTCCCCCTGGCTGAGCACCCTTAACCCGTCAGCGTACTGGGCCGCGACCGCCGCCTGCCAAGTTGCAAGCCCGGCGCGGGGCACGCGTTCGATCAGGCCGAAGCCGCGGACGCCCGGAAACTCGGCGGCGAGATCGCGGGAGCGCACGTAGCGCGCGAAGCCCGCAACATCGAGCACCGTGCCGGCCGCGGCAACGGCGCCACGCGCGCCGCCCAGACCGTAGCGCGGTCTCCCGAGATGGTCCTCGACGAGATCGGCGGTGCGTTCTGCCAAGCGCTGGAAAGCGCGGTCGGCCGCCTGCGCCTGCGCGTCGACCATGACCCGGTGGACCAGGGCGCTCAAGCCCACGCCGACAATCAGCACTGCCATCAGCAGCGGGGCGGTAGGTAAACGCTTTTGCACCGCTTTCTCCCGGACCCGAGGCTTTCTTCGCTGCCAGCGGCGGGACGACGCCGACGAGCCGGCTGCAGGCTCGGCAGGTGGCGGTGATCGGCGCGCGGCGATCGTTTGCCCCTGCATGCCATGCAGGACGCATGCCGAGCAAAATCCGACAGGATGCGGCGGATTTCAGGCCTGCTCTTGAGGACACTCGGTGCAGGGAAGTACCGGGACGCGCACACAGGGCCTTCTCTCGCCCGCTTCTGCAGAGCCCCGGCAGCCTGCTCTTGCCGCTTCTTCGCCGTCGCCTGTGGTCGTGGTGCTGTGCGTATCCCGGCACGCTGAGCGTGGTCCCGGGCTTATCGCGAGCAGCGCCCTCGTCCCGGCCAGACACGCCGCGGCAAGGTAGCCGCGGGAGCTCACCGCAGATCCGGCGTGCAGCAAACAGACCGCGCGCTTCGATGGCGGGCGACGGAAACGTCCACCCCGCGAACGCGCCACGTCACGCATCGGGATGTTGTTGAAGGCCACGGTGGGCCCGGGCCCACCCTATGCCGCCCCTTTCCACTCCGCCGTCAGCAGCGGCTCCGCCTTGTCCGCCACCGGCGCCTTGGCCAGCAGGGCCTCCAGCGCCGAGACGTCGAGCGTGGCGTGGGTTTCGCGCGCCAGCGTCATCAATTCGCGCGCCAGTTGCCGCAGGCAGACCAGGTTCGAGCGCATCCGCGCCTTGAAGGCCGAATCATCCAGCTCATCGCGCAGGGCGCGGTTCAACTCGGCGAACCAGCCCAAGCGCGCCTGATCGAGGAAGGCGGACGAATCCACTGCCGCATGCGGGCGCGCGTTGGCTGCGCACCAGCGCTGCAGCAGATCCTGCATCGCGAAGTTCAGCGCCTTGGCTTCGGCCAGTTCGGGCTTGAGCCGCGACAGCGTGCTGAGGTCGTCGATGCGGCGGCCGAAGAACAATGCGGCGAGCACGCCCCAGTAGTAGCTGTAGTCCCACAGCACCTTGAGCGGCATCAGCTGGGCGTCGCCGAACAGGCCGTACTGGCCGCGGTACATGGCCAGGGTGCTTTCGTAGAAGCTGAAGTAGAGCTGCTCGTAGACGCCGGCATAGGGCTGCCAGGCCTCGCCCGCGCGGTCCTTTTCGATCAGTCGGCTGATGTAGGTGTTGCTGATCGCGATGAAGTCGCTGCCCGGCGAGTAGAAGGGATCGAGGAACACGCCGGCCTCGCCGGTCAGGGCCCAGCGCTTCGCGCTGAACACCTGCTTGCAGCCGTAGCTGAAATTGCGGAAGAAGGCGAAGTCCTGCAGTTCGTTACGCATCGGCTCGATGGCCTGGTGCACGCGGGGCTGGTGCTGGGCCAGCCAGTCCATGGCCTTCTCGAAACTGTTCATCGTCTCCAGCGGGTGCATCTCGGCATCGCAGACGATGCCCACCGAATGCGAACCAGAGGACAAGGGGATCAGCCAGACCCAGTAGCCGGGCCCGACCAGATGATTGGTGCTGCGCCAGCGCTCGGGCGGCGTGCAGCGGGCGAGCCAGTCGGCATTGGCCGACCAGTCGTGCGGATCGATCATGCCCTTGACGCGGAACCACACGGCATTGGCCTTGTGGCCGTTATCCTCGGCCAAGCCCAGCTTGCGCTTGATCAGCCCGGCGCGGCCGCTGGCATCCACCACCCAGCGCGCCTGCGCTGTGCTGCGCTCGCCAGCGCGCTCCCATTCGACGCGGTGCGCGCTGTCGTCCTCGCTGAGCTCGATCTGCTTGACCACAGCACCGTCGATGAACTCGATGCCCAGCGACTGCGCGCGCTCGGCGAGGAAGTTCTCGAAGCGGCCGCGGTCGATCTGCCAGGCGCCGGTCGGCAGGGACTGGCTGGCGCCGAGTTCGGCGCAGCGGTCCGGCGCCGAGTGGCCTTCCGAGAAGAAGAAGCGGAAGCCGAACTTGACGATGTGTTCCTGATCGAGATGCTCGCGCAGGCCGAGCACGTCGCCAAAGTAGTTCGCGGCGATTTCGACCGTGCTCTCGCCGATCTTGAAGGCGGCCTCGGGCACCGGATGCGCGCGCCGCTCGATCACGCGGATGCGCAGGTCGGCGTCGCGCTGCTTGAGCTGCAGGGCCAGCGTGAGGCCGGCGAGGCCGCCGCCCAGGATCAGCACGTCGACGGGAGTCAGGTCGGTCGCGGTAGTCATGCGGTGCGGCCCTCGAGTACAGGCGTAACGGGCTCCCGCAGAGTCGCCGGGCCCGGGTCAAAGATGCGTGGGCGCGAGCGCCGCGCCTGGATGTAGCGCGCGATCACCCGCCCATGGGTCCAGACCCGACCGACGACGTGCGAGGTGATGCGGTAGAGGTCGGTGAGCGGGCGGAAGTGGCTGCGGCGGAACTGCCCGGCCAGGCCGTCGCCGGCATAGCGCGATTCGATCGGCACCGACACGCAGCCCATGCCCAGCCGGCGTGCGGCCTGGATGAGGATGTCGGCCTCGAACACGAAGCCCTCGCCGGCGACGTCGGCGATTTCGCAGACTGCGCGCGGGTAGTAGCGCTGGCCGCTCTGGGTGTCGGCGATGCGATAGCCGGTGGCCCAGGCGATGCCCCAGTCGCCGAACTCGTTGGCGAGCCGGCGGTGGATCGGCTGCTGGGCGCGCTTCTTCAGGCGCGCGCCGATGATGATGTCGTTGGGGAACCTGTCCGCCGCGGCCACGAGGCGCGGCACGTCCGAGGCCAGGTGCTGGCCGTCGCCGTCCATGCTGACCACGCCGTCGATGTCGAGCGCGAGTGCCGCGCGGAAGCCGCTGCGCAGGCCCTCGCCCTTGCCGCGGCGGGTGGCGTGCTGGATCAGGGTGATCGGCAGATCGGCGATTGCAGCTACGGTGCCGTCGGTGGAGCCGTCGTCGATCACGATCACGTGCGGCGTGCAGGCCAGCGCGCCTTCGACCACCTCGCGGATGCGCAGGGCTTCGTTCAGGGCGGGAATGATCACCGCGGTGCGGGCGAGCTCAGCCATGACGCAGCTCCAGCACGAGGCGGCTGTCCATGCCTGCGGGCAGCTCGCAGATGTCTTCGCCACGGGCCAGCGCCTGGGCCAGACGCGCGGCCGGGGCCATGGCATTGCGCGCGGTCGCTTCGATCAGCGGGCCGGCGGCTTCGGCGCAAACGCCGGCCTCGATCCGTGGCACCAGGCTCAGCCCGCTGCCATCGGCGCGGTCCAGCACCAGGGCGAAGCCGAACAGGCCCTCGCTCTTCGAGGTGTGCTGCAGCGGACCGCCGGCCGGGCTGTCGTAGGCCACCAGCAGCACCGGGCCGCCATCGATGGTGATCTGCAGCGCGGCCTCGATCAGGCCCTGGGCGAAGCTGGCATCGAAGGCCGAGATCGCGGTGGCCGGCGCATGGCAGCCGACGCCGATGGTCCAGTAGCCGGCGGCGGCGTTGTGCACCGAGTTGTGGAACCTGGTCGGCGAGACTTCGGTGGGGGCCGTCGCCAGCGTCGCGCACATGTAGTCGGTGATCGCCAGATCGCCGTGGGTGGAGGTGAACACCGAGGGCAGGGCCGCGGCGTCGGCGCCGGCCTGCTCGCAGGCGGCCTCGGCCACGCGCAGCGCAAGCAGCACCGAGTCGGGCGCGCGGCGGCGCTCGTTGGCCGGCAGCATCGAGGGCGCGGGCTTCTTCGGCGCGCCTTCGACGAGCCCTGCTTCGCCGCGCGCGAACGCGGCCATCGCAGCCCAGTCGGGCAGGCCGTCGGCGAAGGCGCCGATGCCCAGCACTTTCAGCTCCGGCAGGCCGCTCATGCGCGTGCCTCCGCGCCGAACACCAGCGAGCAGTTGTTGCCGCCGAAGCCGAAGGAGTTGTTCATCGCGTAACGCACCTCGCCGCGCGTGTTCTCGCGCAGGATCTGCGGGCCGCAGGCGGGGTCGGGGTCGTCGCAGTTGAGCGTGCCGGGCATCAGGCCCGACTCGATGGCTTCGATCGCGATCAGGCTTTCGACGATGCCGGCAGCACCCAGGGTGTGGCCGGTGTAGGCCTTGGTCGAGCTCGCGCGCAGACGCTCGCCGAACAGGCGCGCCACCGCGCCGGCCTCGATCTCGTCGTTCTTCGGCGTGGCGGTGCCGTGCAGGTTGAGGTAGTCGATGTCGGCAGGCGCGAGCCCCGCACGCGTGATCGCCGCCTGCATGCACAGCCGCGCGCCGAGGCCCTCGGGATGCGGGCTGCTCATGTGGTGGGCGTCCGAGGACTCGCCGTAGCCCAGCAGGCGCGGGCCCGCGCCCTCGCGTTCGAGGATCGCATAGCCGCCGGCCTCGCCCAGCGACAGGCCGTTGCGCGCCACATCGAAGGGCCGGCACTGCGCGGTGGACACCAGACCCAGCGCATTGAAGCCGAACAGCACGCTGCCGCAGAGGGTGTCGACGCCGCCCACCAGGGCCGCATCGACCACGCCGGCCTGGATCAGCCGCGCGGCCTGGGCGAACACTTTCGCGCTGGACGAACACGCCGTGGCCACGGTCACGCAGGGCCCGCGCAGGCCGGTGGCGGCGGCGAGGAAGCTGCCCAGCGAATGCGGCGTATGGATGATCGGACGGTGCAGATCGGCCGGGAAGCGGTCGCCGTCGAGCCGCGTGTAGGCCTCTTCCGAAGCGCCGATGCTGGACGTGCTGGTGCCGATGATGATCGCCACGCGCGCAGCACCGTAGCGCTCGCGCAGGGCCTCGACCCGCGCCGCCACGCCGTCCTGCTGCAGGGCGAACCAGGCCAGGCGGTTGTTGCGGCAGTCCCAGCCCATCAGGTCGGCGGGCAGCTGCAGGTCCTCCAGCCCGTCGACGCGGCCGATCCAGGTCTCCAGCGGATGCGCGGAGAAGTCATTGCGGCGCAGCCCGCTGCGGCGTGCCGCCAGCGCCTCGCGCATCGAGTCCAGTCCCGCGCCGCAGGCGGTGGTCAGGGTGCGGGCGGTAATCGCCAGCGGCGGCATGGCTGCAGCAGACATCAGCTGGGGGTGTCCTCTTCGAATGGGCGAAGTATAGAGAGCCGGGATCGGGGATTCGGGATTCGGGATTCGGGATTCGTCAGAGCAGGTTGCGGCAGGGCGACCGTTACCGAGCATTGGAAGGCTCCGTGGGGGTTGCGGCTGGCCGACGGTCTTCACATCCGCGCAGAAACAGGCCTTGGCCCCGCCATCCTGGAGCTTGCCAGCGCGGCGTCGCCGTGCAGGTGTGCTCGAAGAAACGTGGGTTCGTCATCCCCGCGCATGCGGGGATCCAGGACTCATGCGACTGGGGTGGGCTTTCCGGGGCCCCCGTCCCCGCCTTCGCGAGGACAGGCTCTGCGCGGGGGCGACGACAACAGGTGTAGGCGCGAGCGCTTTGGTTCTTGAGAGCTTGCCCCGCACAGCGGAGACAGCCTGCCGGAGACCCTCGGCCCCAAGGCCACGACGTGCCGTGCTGGAACGTCCCCGTGCGCTCGCGCCACGCGCTGCGAACAAGGACAATGCGCGGCGGCGCGCGCGCCGACTACGAGGCTCGCGCGCTTTCACGAATCCCCTCCCGGCCCGAGCGCCATGCGTTGCGGAAGCTCGCATAGGGTGGGCCCCGGCCCACCAAGGCCTTCGCCACGCGATACCCCAGACCGGCGCTCACGGCAGAGACAGCCTGCCAAAGCCGCTCGCCACAGGGCCACGAGGTACTGTGCTCGAGCATCACTGCGTGCTCGCTCCGCGTGCCCCGAGCAAGGACAATGCGGCTGCGTGCTCGCCGAGCCACGACGCTTCCGCGCTTTCACGAATCCCCGATCCCCAATCCCCAATCCCGGTTCTCAAGTGTCCGCCCGTCACGCCCACCGCCTGCGCCTCCTGCGCGACACTGATGCCCTGCAGGGCCTGGTGGTCGCGCTGCTCTTGCTGTTCGCGACCGGCGGGCTGCTCTACGTCTACTACGCAATCCGGGTCTGGAATCTCGCACGCCGCGCGCCGGCCTGGCCGGACCTCGATCCGCAGCGGCCGGCGCGTTTGCTGCTGTTCGGCAAGCGCTGCGAGGACGGCGAGCCTGATCGCGACTTCCAGCAGCGCATCCAGCGCGCGCTGGCCCTGGCCGGACGCCATCCGCAGCTGGAGCTGCTGCTGCTCGGCGGCGGCCCACATCCCACCGAGGCCGAGGTCGCCGAACGCGAGCTGCGCGCCGCCGGACTGAGCGAGGCGGCGCGCATCACCCTTGAGGACCAGTCGCGCGACACCCTGGAGAACCTGCGTCACGCGCGCTCGCTGCTGCGCGAGGGCGAGGGTGACGTCCTGCTGCTGTCCAGCCGCTACCACCTCGCGCGCTGCAGCCTGTTCGCACAGTGGCTGGGCATCGAGCACCGTGTCTGCGCGGCCGAAGAGCAGTGGGCGCCGAGTTGGCGCGAACGCGGCCGCCTGCTGCTGGAGGCTGCCTACATGGTCTGGGTCGAATCCGGCCGTGCCTGGGCGCGCCTGCTGCGCAGCGAGCGGATGCTGGCGAAGGTGAGTTGAGCAGGCCCCTGCCCGTGCGTCTGCCCAATGGGCCGATGCCCTCGCGAGGACTGTCGCATGCGCCGAGGCAGGTGTGAGGTCCGCTGGGGCTGGCCAGTCGCGAGGTGCCGGTACATGCGCTGCGCTTATGTACCCTACGCCGCACACCGCCCTGCGGCTGCGCTTATCGCGTGGCGTCACTCGCGGTCGTAGGGCGGATAAGCGCAGCGCATCCGCCGTCGGCTTGCCTCACGATGCACCTGCCGCCGGCTTGTCTCACGGAGATCCGATTCGCTGGGGCTGGCGAAACGAGCCGATGGGCGGCCTCGCGGCACGAGCCTATGCCCTCGCGAGGTCGCGGTACATGCGCTGCGCTTATGTACCCTACGCCGCACACCGCCCTGCGGCTGCGTTTATCGCGTGGCGTCACTCGCGGTCGTAGGGCGGATAAGCGCAGCGCATCCGCCGTCGGCTTGCCTCACGATGCACCTGCCGCCGGCTTGTCTCACGGAGATCCGATTCGCTGGGGCTGGCGAAACGAGCCGATGGGCGGCCTCGCGGCACGAGCCTATGCCCTCGCGAGGTCGCGGTACATGCGCTGCGCTTATGTACCCTACGCCGCACACCGCCCTGCGGCTGCGTTTATCGCGTGGCGTCACTCGCGGTCGTAGGGCGGATAAGCGCAGCGCATCCGCCGTCGGCTTGCCTCGGTCGATGTCAGGCTTGCCTGCGTCAATGACAGCGGCTGGCAAGGGCCACCAACTGCAGCGGCACTTCGTGTCACCACTTCGTCGGCTTGGGATTGCGCTCGTCGAAGCCCTTCTGGTGCCAGTACGGATAGATCGGCGTGCGCTGGCTCGCGGCATCCAGCTTCGCGACCTGCTCCGGCGACAGCGACCAGCCGACCGCGCCGAGGTTCTGCCGCAGCTGCGTTTCATTGCGCGCGCCGATCACCAGGTTCACCACGCCCGGCCGCTGCAGCAGCCAGTTGAGCGCGACTTGCGGGACGCTCTTGCCGGTTTCGGCGGCGACCTCGTCCAGCGCGTCGACCACGCGGTACAGGAATTCGTCCTCCACCGGCGGCCCACCGACATCGCCACCGGCGGCGATGCGGCCCTCACTGGGCTTCACGCCGCGGCGGATCTTGCCGGTCAGGCGGCCCCAGCCCAGCGGGCTCCAGACCATCGTGCCCAGGCCCTGATCGACCGACAGCGGCATCAGCTCCCACTCGTAGTCGCGGCCGATCAGCGAGTAGTAGCCCTGGTAGCAGACGTAGCGATTGAGGCCGTAGCGCTCGGAGGTCGCCAGCGCCTTCATCACCTGCCAGCCGGAAAAATTGCTGCAGCCGATGTAGCGGATCTTGCCGGCGCGGGTGAGGTCGTCGAGTGCGCGCAGGGTCTCTTCCACCGGCGTCAGCGCGTCGAAGCCGTGCATGAAGTACAGATCGATATGCTCGGTCTGCAGGCGCCGCAGGCTGGCCTCGCAGGCGCGCACCAGGTGATGCCGCGAGCTGCCTTTGTCGTTCGGCGAGGTGCCAGTGGTGAAGGTCGCCTTGGTGGCGATCAGGGCCTCGTTGCGGCGGCCTTTCAGCGCCTCGCCGAGGATCTCTTCGGAGGCGCCCGCCGAATAGATGTCGGCGGTGTCGAAGAAGTTGAGCCCGTGCTCGAAGCAGATGTCGAGCAGGCGCCGCGCATCGGCGACATCGGTGGCGCCCCAGCGGCCGAAGAACTCGCCGACGCCACCGAAGGTGCCGGTGCCGAGGCTCAGGACGGGGACTTTCAGGCCGGAATGGCCGAGACGACGGTGTTCCATGTGCGCGCATCCGTGGCTGGGGAAGCCGCAAAGATTGGCACGCCGCGCGTTAGCCCGGCGCCAAGCCCCAGGCCCGACCAAGGTCGAACCGCCGAGGGCGCTGCGCGCGCCCGCCGCAGACTCAGTCGCGTCGCCCACGCAGCCGCAGCAGTGCGGCGAGCGCCAGCACCGCCAGCACCAGCTCCACGGCCAGTGCAAACCACAGAAAGGGCGTTGCTACGCTTCCAGCGACCATGCCGATCACGCGACCGATCGCGATGCCCCCGTAGGCACCGAAGGCCAGCAGCAGGCCGTAGGGGCGGTGCCGGGCGGCGAGGTCCGAGGCCAGGATCAGCCCGCCCACGCCCAGCTCGAAGCCGCCGTAGAAGGCGCGCAGCTCGGCCGCGGCGAGATCGCCGCTGAGCATGATGCCGGTGGCCGCCAGCGTGCCCAGCGGGTCGAACATGAAGGCCGCACCGAAGGCGATGAAGCCGAGGCCCGACAGCCACAGCACGATGCGTGCGAATGCCATGAGGCGTCTCCCGCGGAATGGGCGCGAAGAGTGGGGCAGGGCGGATCAATCCGGGGTGAGGGGTAGGGCGGCGATGGCAGCTCCAGCTGCTCGACCGGTTGTCGCAGGCCGCGTGCTGCTCTGATTCCCGATTCCCGTGAGCCGATTCCCGGCCCCAAGGGCCTGCGTACAATCCGCGCCATGCACATCCCCCCCGAGCAACTGGCGCGTCTGCGCAGCATGGGCTGGCGCGACGACGCGCCAGCGGCCACAGCCTATGCCGAAGCGAACGAGGGTCGCCTGGCGCGGATCACCGAGCAGCACCGCTCCGGCTACATCGTCGACGACGGCGAGCGCGAGTTCCCGGTGCAGGCGCCGGCGCCGTGGACGCGCAAGAGCTTCCCGCCCGAGCAGCGCGCCGCGGTCGGTGACTGGGTACGGCTGAAGGACGACGAAGACCAGATCCTCGACTGGCTGCCGCGCTTCGGCCTGCTGAAGCGTGCGGCTGCGGGTGAGCACTACAAGCAGCAGCTGATCGCCGCCAACATCGACCGCGTGCTGGTGGTCTGCGGGCTCGACGGCGACTTCAACCCGCGCCGCCTTGAGCGCTATCTGGTGCTGGTGCGCGGTTCCGGCGCCGAAGCCGTGTTCGTGCTGACCAAGGCCGACCAGCTGGGCCGCGCCGACATCGACATGGCGGTCGAGGTGCTGCAGTCGCTGGAAGACGCTGGCGCCCGCATCGTCACCCTCAACGCCCGTTCGCTCGCTTCGGTCAGCGTGCTGCATCCGCTGCTGGGGCCGGGGATCACGGCGGTGCTGGTGGGCTCCAGCGGCGCCGGCAAGTCGACTCTGACCAACGCCCTGCTCGGCATCGAGCGGCAGAAGACCAACACCGTGCGCGCCAACGACAGCCGCGGCCGCCACACCACCACCCACCGCGCCCTGCTGCGCCTGCCCTCGGGCGGCTGCCTGATCGACACCCCCGGCATGCGCGAGCTGAAGCTCACCGGCGAAGAGACGCTGGACCGCAGCGGCTTCGACCGCATCGAGGAACTGGCCGCCACCTGCCGCTTCCGCGACTGCCAGCACGAGCGCGAACCCGGCTGCGCCGTGCAGGCCGCGCTGGAGGCCGACGAGCTCGACCCCGGCGCGCTGGCCAACTACCGAAAGCTGCAGGGCGAACTGGCGCAGGCCCGCGCCGTGGTCAAGCAGCGCGAGCGGCAGGGCCCGCGCGGGCCGAAGCGGCGCTGAGTTCCGGGGTGATTCGCACGGCAGACCGAGCTTGAGGTCACGTCGTGCGCCAGCGATCGAATGGGGTGGGCCCTGGCCCACCATGAGCTCCACCCTCGCCACGGTCTCCGCAGTCTCCGCAGTCGCTGCACGCGGTGTCTGCGTCGGTTCGGCGCCTCGCGCACGCCCTGGCCGACCCGGAAGCGCAGCGCGGAGTCGGACCACCGCGGCAGGCTTCAGGCCATGGTGGGCCAGGGCCCACCCTATGCGGCTTCGTAGGGTGCGCGTGTCGCGCACCACCGCTTGCGTCGGAACTACCCGCGGCGTCGCTGCCCGCGCGCCGGCTTCGACTTCGCGGCCGCGCGCCGCACTTCCACCCGCACATGCCCGGCCGGCTCCACCAGCGTGCGCTTGATCTCGAAGGCCTTGAGCGATTCGAACAGCTGGCCGAGCTTCTGATGGCCGTGGCTGCGCGGGTCGAACTCCGGCTGCAGACGGCCGATCTGATTGCCGACCTCGCCGAGCTGCGCCCAGCCGTCGTCTTCGGCGGCGGCGTCGACCGCCGAGCCCAGCAGGGCGAGCAGGGCGGCATCGCCATCCGCGGGTGCGGTCGCGACGGCGGCCTTCGCTTCCTCGCCGCCGAGCAGATCGGTGTAGACGAAGCGGTCGCAGGCGGCCACGAAGGGCCGCGGGGTCTTGCGCTCGCCGATGCCGATCACGTTCAGCCCGCCCTCGCGCAGGCGCTGGGCCAGGCGGGTGAAGTCGCTGTCGCTGCTGACGATCGCCGCGCCCTGCAGCTGCTGGCCGTGCAGCAGGTCCATGGCGTCGATGATCATCGCGCTGTCGGTGGCGTTCTTGCCGCTGGTGTAGCGGAACTGCTGGATCGGCTGGATGGAATGCTCCAGCAGGGTCTCTTTCCAGCGCCCCAGGTTGGGCGTGGTCCAGTCGCCGTAGGCGCGCTTGATCCCGGCCACCCCGTACTTGGCGACCTCGGCCAGCATGCCGGCGACCAGCGCGGCCTGGGCGTTGTCGGCGTCGATCAGCACGGCGTAGCGGGGGGCGTCGGAGCGTGGGGTCATGGGGCACCGGGCAGTGGGGATCCGCGACAGCGTGCAACGAAACGCGCCTGCTTGCACGGCCGCTTGCGACGCGACAAATGCATCGATGCAGGTTGGACCAAGCGAAGGCGCGTCCCGACGTCAGGGCGCTTGAGTTCAACGCGTGCTTGAATTCGCCTGAGTCCTGGCCATCTTGGAGCTTGGATTGGGTATCGCGCTCACAACGCCGGGCCGCGCATCGCTTGGCCACAGCCACGTGCTGCTACGCCCACACAACCGCACGAGAGTCGCGATGAAGTACGCAGACGGAACCGACATCCAGCCGGGCGACGAAGTGCTGATCGACGGCCGCTACCGTGGACGCGTGGTCGCCTGCATGGACTCGGGTGCGTGTCTGCCGGGCTTCGACGACTGGCAGTATCTCGGCGAGGGCATCCTGGTCGACACCGAATTCGGCGGGCTGGTGCACTACACCGGGACAACATGCGAGGACATCGCGCGATGGCACAACCTGTAGTCGTTCAGAACACCCAAGGGCTCTGCAAACAGTTGATGTCTTGCGTGGTTAGTTGGGAGCCGTAACCGGGCCAGCGTAGCCGAAGAGCCGACTGGCCGTTCGAGGCCAGTGCGATGTGATATCCAGGGTCCGTCTCGTCTTCCCATGCCACGACGAGCAGATCAGGCGCGTGGGCGTCGATGAGCCTCTGCAAACTCTCGCGTCTCTGGTTCTCATCCGCCGGTAGATCAGGCTCAACGCGCGTGCACTCCTTCTCAAGAGCCAGCACAGTGTCCGGCAGCAAATCGGGGTTCTGTTGCAGAAGTTCGCACGCCCGTTTGCGCACGAGAACTGCAACAAAATTGGCGACTGCCGAGTTCTCGCTTTCTTTTCGCGATGCCGATGATTCCTGCAGGGCAGCGGACGCCAGCGATACCGCTGGCAACCACTCGGCCTCTTCGGGGCAAATGGAGGCCAGCCCGGGCGCCGGCACCGTGAACCCCAGCGCGCCTGCAAGACACAAGATCACGCGATATCGTCCTGCAAGCATGTGAGTCGGCTCACTTCTTCGGCAAGTAGAGATCGGTAATCGTCCCCTCATACACCTCCGCCGCCATGCCCACCGATTCGCTGAGGGTCGGGTGCGGGTGGATGGTGAGGCCGATGTCGCTGGCTTCGGCGCCCATCTCGATCGCGAGGCCGACTTCGGCGATCAGGTCGCCGGCGTTGGGGCCGACGATGCCGGCGCCGATCACCTTGTGGGTGGCCTCGTCGAACAGCAGCTTGGTGAAGCCTTCGGTGCGGCCCTGGCCGATGGCGCGGCCCGAGGCCGCGTAGGGGAACTTGCCGACGCCGACCTTGAGGCCCTTGGCCTTGGCTTCGGTCTCGCTGACGCCGACCCAGGCGATTTCCGGGTCGGTGTAGGCCACGCTCGGAATCACGCGGGCGACGAATTCGGTCTTGTGGCCGGCGACGACTTCGGCCGCGACCTTGCCCTCGTGCGTGGCCTTGTGCGCCAGCATCGGCTGGCCGACCAGATCACCGATGGCGAAGATGTGCGGCACGTTGGTGCGCATCTGCCGGTCGACGGCGATGAAGCCGCGCTCGGACACCGACACGCCGGCGGCTTCGGCATTGATCTTGCCGCCGTTGGGCGTGCGGCCCACCGAGACCAGCACGCGGTCGAACAGCTGGGCCTCGGGCGCCTTGTCGCCCTCGAAGCTGACCTTGAGGCCCTGCTTCTCGGCGACCACGTCGCTGACTTTGGTCTTGAGATGGATGCCCTTGAAGCGCTTGGCCAGACGCTGCTGCAGCGGGCGCACGAGGTCCGGGTCCGCACCCGGCATCAGCTGGTCGGCGAGTTCGACCACGGTGACTTCAGCGCCCAGCGCGGCATACACGCTGCCCATCTCAAGCCCGATGATGCCGCCGCCGATCACCAGCAGGGACTTCGGGATTTCCTTGAGTTCCAGCGCGTCGGTGGAGTCCATCACCCGCGGGTCGTCCCAGGGGATGCCCGGCAGCTTGACCGGCTGCGAGCCGGCCGCGATCACCGCGTGCTCGAAGCGCACGATCTTCGCGCCATCGGCGGTCTGCACTTCGATCTCGTGCGGGCTGATGAAGCGGCCCGTGCCGGTGACCGTGCGCACCTTGCGCTGCTTGGCCATGCCGGCCAGGCCACCGTTCAGCTGCTTCACCACTTTCGATTTGTAGGCGCGCAGCTTGTCGAGGTCGATCTTCGGCGCGCCAAACGTCACGCCGAAATCCTCGCCATGTGCCGCTTCGTCGATGACCCGCGCGGCGTGCAGCAGGGCCTTCGACGGAATGCAGCCGACGTTCAAGCAGACGCCGCCGATCTCCGGGTAGCGCTCGATCAGGATCACGTCGAGGCCCAGGTCAGCACCGCGGAAGGCCGCGGTGTAGCCGCCGGGGCCGGAGCCCAGCACGGCGAGCTGGCAGCTGTAGTCGGCTTCGCGGCCGCTGGCGGTTGCAGCCTTGGGTGCCTGTGCAGCGGGCGCTGAGGCGGCGGGCGCGGGCGAGGCTGCAGGAGCGGGCGTCGCTGCGGGTGCAGCAGCTGCCGCAGGTGCCGGCTTCGCCGCACCCGCCTCCTCCACGCGAAGCTTCGCGATCACGCTGCCCTCGCTGACCGCATCGCCGACCTTGACGGTGAGCGACACCAGCACGCCGGCGTGCGAGCTCGGCACTTCCATCGTGGCCTTGTCGGATTCGAGCGTGACCAGACCCTGGTCCTTGGCGATGCTGTCGCCGGGCTTGGCCAGCAGTTCGATCACCGGCACGTCGCTGTGGCCGCCGATGTCGGGCACCTTGATCTCGATTTCCGTGCTCACGCTCGCTCCTGGATGCGGTTGACGGCCGGATTGTAGCGGCAGCGCGCGACCCCGCCGCCAGCGTACGGGGTGGTCTGGCAATGGTCGTGGACCCCATCGCCGCCGGCATCCATGCCCTTCGGCGGTGTTGCCCGCGTAAGCCCGCGACTAGGCTGCCGCTTCCTCCACTGCCTGCACGGAGCGCTTCGATGCGCCGACTGCCCCTGCGCCTGAAAGCCACCTTCGCTCTTTACTGCGCCGCGCTGCTGCTGCCGCTTGCCGGCAGCGCGCAGCCGCTTGAGCTGGAAAAGATCATGGACGACCCGGCCTGGATCGGGCCGCCGGTCGAGAACCCGCACTGGTCGCTGGACGGCCGGGCCGCGCTGTTCCAGCTGAAGCGCGCCGACAGCCCGCTGCGCGATCTTTATCGCGTGGGCTTCGACGGTGCTGCTGCGACCCAGCTGGCCGATGCGGACCTCGCCGGCGTCGATGCGCCGAACCCGGTCTTCGATGCCGCCGGCCAGCGCGCGCTGTTCCTGCGCGATGGCGATGTGTTTCTGCGCGAGATTGGCAGTGGCGCCCTGCGCCAGTTGACCCGCAGCGAGGTGGCTGAGGCCGCGCCCGCCTTCATGGCCGATGGCCGGGTGATGTACCGCGCCGGCGCCGACTGGATCGTGCACGACCTCGCGACGGGCCTTGCCGGGCCGATCGCTGTGCTGAAGGCCGAGAAGGATCCGGCCGAGGCGCCGAAGGCCGACGACCTGCGCGACATGCAGCTGCGTCTGATCGGCACGCTGGCGCGCGAGAAGGCCTGGCGCGACGCGCAGGCGGCGCGTGAGTCCGAACTGCGCCGCGGCCTGTCCACGCGCATCGCCCCGCCGGTCTATCTGGGCGACACGGTGACGATCGCCGACAGCGCGCTCAGCCCGGATGGCCGCTGGATGCTGGTGGTCACCCAGCCCAAGGGCAGTGAGCCCGGCCGCGTCGGCAAGATGCCGAAGTACGTCACCGAGAGCGGCTATGAAGAAAGCGAGGACGTGCGCGTCCGCGTCGGCCGCAATCCGCCGGCCGGGCAGGCGCTGGTGCTGGTCGATCTCGCCGACGGCAAGCAGTACCCGTTGGACCTGAAGGCGCTGCCGGGCATCGACACCGATCCATTGGCCGAGCTGCGGGCGGCGGCCGGCAAGGAGGCGCTGAAGGGCCCGCGTGCGGTGCGTGTGAATGCGATGGAGTTCAGCCGCGACGGCGCCCGAGCCGCGGTGATGCTGCGCTCGGTGGACAACAAGGACCGCTGGATCGCCGAGGTGCAGCGCGAGGGCCGCGCGTTCGAGACGCGACATCGCCTCACGGATCCGGGCTGGATCAACTGGAACTTCAACGAGTTCGGCTGGCTGCCCGACAACCGCACGCTCTGGTACCTGTCGGAAGAGGACGGCTACAGCCACTTCTACACCCGTCGCGGCGATGCGCGACCGAAGCAGCACACGCGCGGCAAGTGGGAGTTCTCCGAGCCTCACATCAGCCGTGACGGACGCCAGGTCTACGCGCTGGCCAATCAGGAATGGCCGGGCAAGTACGAGGTGGTGCGGCTGGATCTGCGTTCGGATCGCATCGAAACCCTGACCTCGCTCGGCGGCGTCAACGGCTTCGTACTCTCGCCCGACGAGCAGCGCCTGCTGGTGCTGTACTCCGAGCCGCATCTGCCACCGCAGCTCGGCGTTGTGGCCGCAAGCGGCGGCGCGCTGACCGCGCTCACCGACACGCGCAGCGCGACCTTCAAGGCGCAGACCTGGCTCGCGCCCGAGTTCGTGCAGGTGCCGAGCCGCCACGGCGCCGGCACGGTCTGGGGCAAGTACTATGGCCCGGCCGTGCTGGAACCCGGCAAGCGCTATCCGATCGTGCTGTTCGTGCACGGTGCCGGCTACCTGCAGAACGTGCACCTGCGCTGGTCGCAGTACTTCCGCGAGCAGATGTTCCACCAGCTGCTGGTGGAGCAGGGCTACATCGTGCTCGACCTCGACTTCCGCGCCTCGGCCGGCTACGGCCGCGACTGGCGCAATGCGATCTACCGGCAGATGGGCCACCCGGAGCTCGAGGACTACCTCGACGGCATCGAATGGCTGGTCGAGAACCGCCAGGGCGACCGCGCCAACGTCGGCGTGTACGGCGGCAGCTACGGCGGCTTCATGGCCTTCATGGCGATGTTCCGTGCGCCCGAGGTCTTCCACGCGGGTGCGGCGCTGCGGCCGGTCACCGACTGGGCGCAGTACAACCATCCGTATACCTCGAACATCCTCAACACCCCGGACATCGACCCGGAAGCGTTCCGCAAGAGCTCACCGATCGAGTACGCCGAAGGCCTGCAGGGCCACCTGCTGATCGCCCACGGCATGATCGACGACAACGTGCTCTACCAGGATTCGGTGCGCCTGGCCCAGCGCCTGATCGAGCTGCGCAAGGATCACTGGGAGCTCGCCAGCTACCCGATGGAGCGCCACGCCTATGTGCACCCGGAGGCCTGGTTCGACCAGTACCGGCGCATCTTCAAGCTGTTCGAGCGGGTGTTGAAGGACTGAGACACGTGCGGGTAGCGCCGCGGCCCCGCACGAATGGCGGCGGGGCCGGGCGCCGCGACGATCGCTTCGACAGAGTGACCGGTTCGCCACGACGGCTGGTCCGCAACATCGACTGCGTCGCCACGACGACCATAGGGTGGGCCCTGGCCCACCGGAGCTCCACACTCGCCTCGGTCTCGGTCCCGGCCCCAGTTTCGGTCCCGTGAGCGCACGCGATATGCGACCGGTGGATGGCGCCTCGAGGGTGTCTTGCGGGCCGGGTGAGCAGGATTCGGAGGCGGACCGGGGGGAGTGCCGAGGTCACGGTGGGCCAGGGCCCACCCTATGCGCAACGACTGCCTGCCAGCGTGTCACGTGGGCGTCCGTGCGTCGGCGTGGCGCTCCGCGGAGCGCTGGCCGGTTGCGAGGTCTTGGCAGGCGCCCCGCCTGCCGCGAAGTTCCGGTACATGCGCTGCGCTTATGTACCCTGCGCGAGCCGCAGGCTGCCGCTGCGCTTGCTGCAAGGTGTTGCCTGAACCCGTAGGGTGGATAAGCGCAGCGCATCCACCAGCCGCTTGCCTCAGGGCCGAGCCTTGCATGCACCCGCTGGCTTCGAGTCCAAGCAAGCCTTGAATGCATCGAAGGCGGCGACCTCGCGCTCCGATGTGCGCGCACCGTATGTCTCTGCGAATCCGGCGGTCGTTCCGGCGCCACCAGCGAAAAGGCCGGCGGGTCGCCCCGCCGGCCTTTGCTCTACTTGCAGCTCCGATCAACGCTTACGGGCGGCGCATCCAGAAGTTGTAGCTGCCCGAACCGCTGTAGGAGTACACGCGCCAGCGGTAGTAGCCGGCAGTGCCGCTGTAGCTCACGTCCTCGCTCGAGCTCGCGCTGGTGCCCGAACGGACCGTGGTCCAGCTGCTGCCGTTCCACTTCTGCAGGGCCAGGTCGAAGTCCGCACCGGAGGCCGGGCCACGCAGCCAGCCGCTGTGGGTGCCGCTCACCGAGCTGTAGTAGTAGGTGCCGCCCGGGATGAAGGCCTGGGCGCCGGTGCCCGACAGCGTGCCGGTATAGGCCTCGCAGTTGGTGCAGGGGGCGGTCGGGCCGGTGCTGACCGTGACCGTGCGGCTGGTGCTGTTGGCCTGGTTGGCGGTGTCGCGAACCGTCAGCGTCGCCGTGTAGGTGCCGCCGGCCGCATAGGTGCGGCTGGTGGTGGCACCGGTGCCGCTGGCGCCGTCGCCGAAGGTCCAGCTGTAGCTGCTGATGCCGTTGTCGTCGGTCGAACCCGTACCGTTGAACGAGCAGGTCAGGCCCGAGCAGCTGAAGGTGAAGCTGGCGGTGGGCGGGTTGTCGACCGGCGTGGTGCCGCCGCCGAAGATCGAGTACAGCAGACGGTTCGGCGAGCCCGTGCCGGCGCTGGTCACCTTGTTCGGCGTGCTGTTGTTGATCAGCGCGGTGGCCACCTGCGCTGGCGTGGCGCTCGGGTTGTTGGCCAGGTACAGGGCCGCGGCGCCGGCCACGTGCGGGGCCGCCATCGAGGTGCCGCTGATGGTGTTGGTCGCGGTGGTGCTGGTGTACCAGGGCGCGGTGATGTTCGAGCCCGGCGCGAAGATGTCGAGGCAGGTGCCGAAGTTCGAGAAGCTCGAACGCGCGTCGGTGTTGGTGGTGGAGCCGACGGTGATCGCCACCGGCGCGCGCGCCGGCGAGTAGTTGCAGGCGTTCGAGTTGTCGTTGCCCGCGGCGACCACGACGGTGACGCCGGCGTTGTGCATGCGGGTGACGGCATCATCGGTGGCGGTCGAGGCGCCGCCGCCCAGGCTCATGTTGGCCACGGCCGGCTTGATGTGGTTCGCAGCCACCCAGTCCATGCCGGCGATCACGCCGGAGTTGGTGCCCGAGCCGTTGCAGCCCAGCACGCGCACGGGATGGATGATGGCGCCCTTGGCGATGCCGTGGGTGGTGCCGGCGACGGTGCCGGCGACATGGGTGCCGTGGCCGTTGCAGTCGGTGGTGCCGCGACCGTCGTTGATGGCGGTGTAGCCGTTGCCCATGCGGCCGCTGAACTGCGCGTGGGTGCCCAGCACGCCGGTATCGACGATGTAGGTGTGGACGTTGCTGGCGGTGGTCAGGTACTCGTAGGTGCCCGACAGCGGCAGGTTGCGCTGGTCGACGCGGTCGATGCCCCAGGTGGCGCCGCTCTGCACGGCGGTGGTGCTGACGTAGCCGTCCTGCTCGACATAGGCGACGCGGGCGTCGCTCAGCAGCTGCTCGATCTGCTTGTCGTTGGCCTGGACGACGAAGCCGGGCAGCACGTGCGAGTAGGCCATGCTGACCTCAAGCCCGAAGCGGGAGGCCATGTCGACGGCGAGCGTGTTGACGTCGGGACGGCGCGAGCTGGTGTCATCGCCGAAGCGCACCAGGTCTTCCTGCAGGACGACGATGTACTGGCCGCTCACCGGCTTCTCGACGCGACGCAGCTCGGATGCGGCAGCAAGACCCGGCAGCGCCATGGCCAGGGCCACGGCGGAACAAAGCATCTTCATGTTGCGGAACTCCCCGTTGAATGCAGCGGATTGGACCGGCAGGGGCGAATGCCCTCTGGTACCGGCGCGCAGCGCGGGGTCGACGTGTCCTTGTGATCTGGCCGCTACCTCCCCCCGGAGGTTGCGCCGGGCGTCATGCCCCGCGATCGCGGAGCGGAACCTAAGTCGAGGTGCCGTGATGTGTCAATCTGCAAACGCGCAATCGGCCCAAAGCTGCCCGATGCGCCCGCAAAAGCGTGACTGACATCGCGAACAGGCGTTCGAGCGTGAAGGCCGACACGCTTGCCCTGCGAGTCACTCCGCAAGCGACTCGGCCACGGCCTGGCGCAGCGCGGGCACCACCTCGGTGTCGAACCAGGGGTTGCTGGCCACCCACAGCTGGTTGCGCGGGCTGGGATGCGGCAGCGGGAAGTAGCGCGGCTGGTAGCGCGCGTGCTCGCGCACGGTGTCGGTGAGGGTGCGGCCGCGCGCGGCGCCGAGGAAGCCGGCCTGCGCGTAGTGCCCGATCAGCAGGGTCAGGCGGATGTTGGGCAGCAGCGGCAGCAGCTGCGGGTGCCAGGTCGGCGCGCACTCCGGCCGCGGCGGCAGGTCGCCGGCCGTGCCCTTGCCCGGATAGCAGAAGCCCATCGGCACGATGGCGATGCGGCGGCCGTCGTAGAACTGCTCGCGGTCGAGGCCCAGCCAGTGGCGCAGGCGGATGCCGGACGCGTCATTCCAGGGGATACCGGATTCATGCACCTTGGTCCCCGGCGCCTGCCCGACGATCAGGAGGCGCGCGCTGGCCTGGGCGCGCAGGACGGGGTTGGCGCCCAGCGGCAGCTGCGCTTCGCAGAGGCGGCAGGCGCGGATCCGCAGCAGCAGGGCATCGAGTTCGCTCATCCGTTCGCGCCCATCCTCAGTCGAAGTCGGGCAGCAGTTTGCCCGGATTGAGCAGGCCCTTGGGATCGAAGGCGCGTTTGACCGCGGCCATCAGCTCCAGCGTGCGCGCATCGACTGCCGCCCGCATGAAGGGCCGCTTGGCGAGGCCGATGCCGTGCTCGCCCGAGAGCGTGCCGTCGAGCGCGATGACCAGGCCGAACAGGGCTTCGAGACAGGCCTCGGCGGCGGCATCGCGGCCGGGCTCGGCGGGGTCGTACATCAGGTTGACGTGGATATTGCCGTTGCCGGCGTGGCCGAAGTTGACGATGCGGATGCCGTGCCGCTGCGACAGCCCGCGCACGCCCTCGATCAATTCGGGCAGGCGCGAGACCGGCACCACCACGTCTTCGTTGATCTTCTTCGGCGCCAGCGAGCGCAGCGCCGGCGACAGCGCCTTGCGGGCGGCCCACAGGGCCTCGCCGTCGGCGGCATCGCGGGCGACCTGCAGATCGTTCAGACCCGGTCCTTCCGCGGCACGCGCGACGGCGGATGCCGCGCGCTCAATGCCCTCGGCATCGCCATCGACTTCGACCAGCAGCAGGGCCTCGCCGGGCGGCAGGTCAAGACCGCGCGCGCGCACCAGGGCCAGCGCCTCGCCGTCCATGAACTCCAGCGCGCAGGGCGTCACCGGCTGGGCCATGATCCGCGCCACCGCCTGCGCTGCGGCGACGATGTCGGCGTAGATCAGGCGCAGGCCGCGGCGCAGCGGCGGCAGCGGGGTCAGCTTCAGCGTCGCCTCGGTGATCAGGGCCAGCGTGCCTTCGGAGCCGATCAGCAGTCGCGTCAGGTCGAAGCCCACCGCGCCCTTGCTGGTCGGCGCGCCGCAGCGGAAGGCGCGTCCGCTGCCGTCGACCGCACGCAGGGCCAGCACGTTGTCGCGGCAGGCGCCGTACTTCACCGCGCGCGGCCCACCGGCATTGCAGGCGAGGTTGCCGCCAATGGTGGAGTAGGGCGCCGAGGTCGGGTCCGGCGGCCAGAAGAAGCCCAGCGGTGCCAGCGCCGACTGCAGGTCGCCGTTCAACACGCCGGGCTCGACCACGGCGTAGCGGTCGGCAGTATGGATCTCGACGATGCGGCGCATGCGCTCGAAGCCGAGCGCCACGCCGCCGGCGACCGGCACGCTGGCGCCGGTGGTGTTGGTGCCGCGGCCGCGCGCGGTGATCGGCAGCCCGTGCTCGGCGCAGGCGGCCACCAATGCGGTCACCTGCTCGGCGGTCTCGGGCAGGGCCACCGCCAGCGGCAGGGCCTGGCGCTTGCTGTTGTCGACGCTGTAGGCGATGCGCTCGGCGGCGTCCAGCAGCAGCGCGTTCGCCGGCAGGGCGTCGCGCAGCGCGCGCAGGGCGGCAGGGCTCAGCGAGGTCGGCCAGATCGTGGTCATCCGCCGAGTGTATCGGCAGGGCCGCAGGTGAACGAAGCGCGCGCCGCGCTGTCCACCCGGGTCGCGTTAACCGTTACCCTTGGCCCCGCGCGCACCTGCGCCGCTTACGACAGCAGACCCCATGCGCATCCTGGTCATCGAAGACAACACCGACATCGCCGCCAACCTTGGCGATTATCTGGAAGACCGCGGGCACATCGTCGACTTCGCCGCCGATGGCGTCACCGGCCTGCACCTCGCCGTGGTCAACGAGTTCGACGCCATCGTTCTCGATTTGAACCTGCCCGGCATGGATGGCCTGGAGGTCTGCCGCAAGCTGCGCCAGGACGCACGCCGCCAGACCCCGGTACTGATGCTGACCGCGCGCGACGCGCTGGAACAGAAGCTCGCCGGCTTCGACGTCGGTGCCGATGACTACCTGGTCAAGCCCTTCGCGCTGCAGGAAGTCGAGGCTCGCCTGACGGTGCTGGCCCGCCGCGGCAAGGGCGCGCAGCCGCGCGTGCTTGAAGTGGCGGACCTGCGCTACAACCTCGACACGCTGGAGATCAGCCGCGCCGGCAAGTCCATCAACCTGAACCCGACGGCGCTGAAGATCCTGCAGTGCCTGATGGAAGCCAGCCCCTCGGTGGTGACCCGGCAGGAGCTCGAGACCCGCGTCTGGGGCGAGGAGCTGCCCGACAGCGACTCCCTGCGCGTGCACATCCACGGCCTGCGGGCGGCGCTGGACAAGCCCTTCGACAAGCCGCTGATCCACACCCGCCACGGAATCGGGTATCGCCTTGCCGACATCGAAGCAGTTCAGACGCCGGCTTAGAAGCCGGATCATCATCTCCTTCCTGATCCTCGGCAGCGGGCTCACCGCCCTCTTTGCCGTGGCCACGATCGGCCTGCGTGCGCGGCTGGAAAACCAGCTGGTCGACAACTGGCTGGAGCAGGAGGCGCGCAATTTCGTCGAGTTCAAGCGTCTCAATCCGGCGCCCGACGCGCAGTTCCAGTTCTCGCGCCAGATCGAGCTGTTCGTGGTGCGCAGCAGTCGCCAGGAAAGCGTGCCCTTCAGCTGGCGCGAGCTGCCCGAAGGCGTGCATGAAGTGCTGGAGGCCGGGCCCGACGGCGAGCCGACCGAGTACAAGCTCGCCGTGCATCGCGCCTCCGACCTAGTCGGCTTCCTGCGCTATGACTACTCCAAGGAAGCCCTGGGCCAGCGCCAGCTGGTCACCGCGCTGGTCGCGGCCGTGGCCCTGTTCTCGGTGTTCGCCGGGCTGATCGGCCTGTGGTCCTCGCGGCGGGTGATGCAGCCGGTGGCCGATCTCGCGCGGCGCATCGAGGGCTACAGCAGCCGCAGCGCGCCGGAGAAGCTGGCCCCGCACTTCGCCGATGACGAGGTCGGCCAGCTCGCCAGTGCGCTCGACGACTACGCCGAGCAGCTCACCGAGCGCGTCACCCGCGACCGCGAATTCAACGCCGACGTCAGCCACGAGCTGCGCACGCCGCTGGCGGTGATCCGCGGTGCGGTCGAGCTGATCCAGTCGCAGCCGGACCTGAACGACAAGACCCGCCAGCGCCTGCAGCGCATCGAGCGCGCGGTGCAGCAGTGCACCGACCTGATCACCGCGCTGCTGATGCTCTCGCGCGGCGAGCGCGGCAGCGGCGCCACCGATGTCCGTCGCCTCGCCGAACAATTGGCCGAAGCCAATCGCGTCAACATCGGCTCGAAACCCATCGAGGTGATCGTCGAAGGCCAGCAGGGCGTGCTGGTCGACGCGCCCGAGGCCATCGTCGCCGTGGCACTCGGCAATCTCATCGTCAACGCGTTCAAGTACACCCGCGAAGGCGAGATCCGCATCAGCGTGCTTGGCGATCGCGTCGAAGTCCGCGACACCGGCCCCGGCATCCCCGAGGAAGAAGCCACCCGGCTGTTCGAGCGCGGCTACCGCGGCAGCAGTTCGGAAGGCAGCAAGGGTGGCGGCATCGGGCTCGCCATCGTGCGCCGCCTGTGCGAACTCTACGACTGGAAGGTCAGCCTGGCCCCGCGTGCGGACCGGCAGGGCGCGATTGCGACGCTGGAGTTTGCGGCGTTCATGCGGAAGTAGTGCCGCACTCGATCCGGTGGCGACGGCTCGGCGCAGTGCTTGCTCACAGCGGCTGCCAGGATGCCAGCAGCAAGTGCCGGTTCTCGCCCAGCGTTCGTGGACCACGTCGGCATCGGGCGACCCGCCAGAGAGCAGTGGCACGCTGTCCAATGCGCGCGGAAGCTTCCACCGCGCGCAGGCATCCGAGATGCTGTCCCGATCCTGCTGACCAATTTCCTCCCGCTTTCTCGTCGAGCAGGGTGACGCGGCCTGCGAATCGACGGGCCGCGCCGCCACCGGCGCGCGGGTAGGGCAGGCGCGGGTGGAGGCCTTTTTCGCCCGCTCTGCAATGAGGAAGCATTCGATGATCTGCGAGCGTTCGTTCCTTGGGTGTGCACTGGCCGCGTGTCTGGCGCCGCTGACGTGCCTGGCTGGGCCTTCCGCGCCGAAGTCCACCGCCACTCTCACGGTCGAGTACGAGATCAGTGGAGCCGGAACCTGGAAGAGCCAGGATCGCGTGTTGGAACGCGAGTGGCGCGTTGCTGATCGCTACGCGCTCAGCGCGCGGATGCAGGCGCGCGCGGCATCGGGCTTCCCTGCCCTGCATGGCATGGACGCGCAGCAACAGGCCAGCGAGGGGCAGCGCAACGCCGCTGCGCAGCGGGCAGCGCAGGACATGGCGCCGATGATGGACGATGCGATGAAGATCGCTGAGCGCTGCGGTGAGGACGAGGCCTGTCTGATGCGTGAGGCCATGAAGATGGCCGAAGGCGTCGACACGAATTCTGCGGCGATGCGTGGCGCCCGCGCGGATGTCGCCACCGCGAGTCAGATGCCCAAGGACCGCTACCAGCTGTTCGAGCCGCTGACGGTGAGCGGTCGCTTCGACATTGACGAGTCGCTGAAGGAAGCCGATCGCGATCCGATCTGCGGCAACCGGCCGGCGGCGACCTGTCACCGGCAGGTGACGGTGCGCCAATCCGGTGAGATCACGCTTGAGGGCAAGTCCAATCCGCCCGGCGGCTCCATCGTCGAAGTCGATCTGCGGGGCGGTTCGCTGCGCTTCGCCCTGCCGCTGCCCTATCCGGTGGCCGTGCGCGAGACGGTGAGCTCGGACAAGCCCGACAGCTTCAGCGGCGAGCGCGAGTCGTATCGATTCCTGACCGATCAGCGCCTGGATCTTGAAGTCAGCCACGCCTGCGGCGACGGCTGCCGTGCCGCGCGCGGCAGCCGCAGCTACGAGATTGTCGACCAGATCAGCGGACAGCCGGCCCAGTTGACGGTGAGCTGGCGCTTTCAACGCGAGTGAAGGTTGGGCCGTGCGCGGCGGGATCGTCGGCGCGCGCGGCTTCGCTCACGCGATCCCGATGCGCCCGAAGGGCAAGCGCGTGGTCGCCCTTCCCGTCAGCGCCAGCAGCGCATTCGCCACCGCCGGGGCGATCGGCGGGGTGCCGGGTTCGCCGGCGCCGCCGGGGTCGGCTTCGCTTTCGATCAGGTGCACTTCGATCTGCGGCATTTCGCGCTGGCGCAGCAGCGGGTAGTCGTGGAAGTTGCTCTGCTGCACGCGGCCGTCCTTGAAGCTGATCTGCTGGTGCAGGGCGGCGGCCAGGCCGAACACGATGCCGCCTTCGATCTGGCCCTTGGCGTGCAGCGGATTGACCACGCGGCCCATGTCGACCGCGGCGACCACGCGGTGCACGCGCGGGCGATCGTTCTCGATGGAAACCTCCGCGACCTGCGCGACCACGCTGCCGAAGCTGGCGTGGATGGCGATGCCGCGGGCATGGCCGGCGGCGAGTTCGCTGCCCCAGCCGCTGCGCTCGGCGGCGAGCTCCAGCACGCGCAGCCACTGCGCGTTGTTGGTGAGAAGTCGACGGCGGTATTCGACCGGATCGATGCCGACCTTGCGAGCGGCGAGATCCAGTGCGTGCTCGACTGCCAGCGCGGTGTGGGTGTGGCCGACGCTGCGCCACCACAGCACCGGCACGCCGTCGGGCGCCAGGTGGCATTCAACCTGGAAGTTGGGGATCGCATAGGGCAGGTCGGAGGCGCCCTCGACCAGGGTGGCGTCGACGCCATCGCGGATGCCGTTGGCCTCGAAGGGCGTGCCGCGCATGATCGACTGCGCGACCACGCGCTGGTGCCAGGCGAGCGGCAGACCGTTCTCGTCCAGACGCACCCGCACGCGATGGAACGCGCGCGGCCGGTACCAGCCGCCGCGGGTGTCGTCTTCGCGGGTCCAGACCGTCTTGATCGGCACGCCTTCGTCCTTCGCCACATTCGCAGCCAGCGCAACGAAGTCGGACTGCGGATTGGCGCGGCGGCCGAAGCCGCCGCCCAGCAGCAGGTTGTCCAGCGTCACCTTGTCCTCGGGCAGACCCAGAATGGCGGCCGCACGCGCGCGATCCGCGCCCTGCATCTGGGTGCCGGTCCAGACCTGGGCGCTGTCGCCGCGGTGGTGCACGGTGGCGTTCAGCGGTTCCATGGTCGCGTGGGCCAGATAGGGCACGTCGATGTCGAGCGCGATGGCCTCGGCGTCTTCGTCCAGCGCCAGGGTCGGCAGGCCGCGGGTGGCGGCGACCGCGCCCGCGGCCTCGGCCAGTGCGGCGTACTCGCGGCCCTGCGCCTCGCTGTCGAATGTGGCCAGCGGCCCCAGGTCCCAGTCCAGCTTCAGCGCCTCGCGGCCCTGACGCGCGGCCCAGAAATGCTCGGCGATCACGGCCACGCCTTCGGGCACGCGTTTGATCTTGCGCACGCCGGCGATCTTCAGCGCCGCGCTGTCGTCGAGCGACTTCAGCGTCGCTCCGAACACCGGCGGCCGCGCGACCACCGCGGTGAGCATGTCCGGCAGGCGCACATCGATGCCGAACTGCGCACGGCCCGTGACCTTGTCCGGGCCTTCCTGGCGGCGGCGCCCGCGGCCGATGTAGCGGAAGTTCTCGGGTGACTTCAGGGTGAGGCTGGCCGGGTCCGGAACGTCCAGCGCGCTGGCGGCCGATGCCAGCTCGCCGTAGCCAAGACGACGGCCGCTGGCCTCGTGGATGACGAAGCCGGCTTCGGTGCGCAGCGACTCCACCGGCACCTCAAGGCGATTCGCCGCCGCTTCGACCAGCATGTGCCGGGCCTGCGCGCCAGCGCGGCGCATCGGCTCGAACAGGCCGCGCACCGAGGTCGAGCCGCCGGCCACCTGGCTGCGGAACCAGGGATGATTGAAGGCCGGATCGGCGCCGACGCCGACCACCTTGACCGCATCGAGATCGACGTCGAGCTCCTCGGCCAGCAGCATCGGCAGCGAGGTGCGCACGCCCTGGCCCATCTCGGCCTGGCTGACGTAGAGCGTGACCTGACCGCTGGCGTCGATCTGCACGAAGGCGTTGGGCTTGAACGCGGTCGCGGCTGCTTCGCTGGCGTCGGCGGCGAGTGCGCTGAAGCCGGGCAGATGCAGGGCGACCAGCACACCGCTGCCGAGCCCGGCGGCTTTCAGGAATTCGCGGCGGGACAAGGAAGCGTCCATCACGCACCCTCCTTCAGCTTGTTCGCAGCGAGACGCACTGCCTCACGCACCTGGCTGTAGGTGCCGCAGCGGCAGAGGTGGGCGTCCATGGCTTCGACGATTTGAGCATCGCTGGGCTCGGGCGTGCGCTGCAGCAGGGCCAGCGCGCCCATGATCTGGCCCGACTGGCAGTAGCCGCACTGCGCCACGTCGGCCTCGATCCAGGCCTGCTGCACCGGGTGCAGCGACTCGCCGGCCAGGCCCTCGATGGTCAGCACCTCGCGCTCGCCGACCGCCGACACCGGGGTCACGCAGGCGCGGATCGCCGCGCCATCCAGATGCACGGTGCAGGCGCCGCATTGGGCGATGCCGCAGCCGTACTTGCTGCCGGTCAGCCCAAGGCCATCGCGCAGCACCCACAGCAGGGGCGTGTCCGCAGGCAGGTCGATCTCATGGGTTTCCCCGTTGACGCGGATCTTCATGGCGCGGCTCCTGGCGATCTCGGCTTTGGAAGGCGAGTACGGACGATCCTCCGGGCCGCGTCGCCCTGCAAGTGGTGGTCCGATGCGAGTGCTACCGCCCGGGGGGCGTGTGGAAGGTCGTTGCGGTCTGGAGGCCTTGAGCTGTCAGATCTGACAGGTAGGCGAAGCGGACCTGACGCGCCACCATCGACAGGTCGGAGGCGCGGTCACTGCGGCAGCCTGAAGGGCTCGATCGTTGGGGGATTTGTTCTCCGGGTCTTTGCGGCCCGACCGAGCGTTCCGATGCTGCGGCGGCGATGTCTGGTCCGGGCTCACGACCCAAGTTCCGGCGTGGCGTGGCCACCGCATGAGATCTCGCTTTGTATCCCACTTTGGAGAACCACCATGAAGCTGAAGCAGATCCTGTTCTGGGGTGCCTGCGCCCTTTCGATGGGCCTGGGGATGGGCGTCGCGGTGGCGCAGTCGGTGCCCGACCTGCGCTGCCAGTCCTGCTACACCATTTTCATGCAGTGCCTTGCCCAGTGTGACGCCGAGAACGGCGAAGGCGGCTGCTATCGCACCTGCACGCGCCAGCGCACGACCTGCGAGTCGCTGTTCTGTCCCTGATGAAGCCGCTGCGGGGCGGCCGTGTGCCGCCCCGCAGCCCACGACCAGGAAGCAAGGGAGTACGCATGTCGAAGCCTCTGTCAGCGCTCCTCGCCGTCACCGCGATCCTGGTCTGCTTTGGCCTGGGCCTGTGGCTAGGGCCGGTGGTGGTCCAGCTGATCCGCGGTGAGGCGCAAGCTGCAGCGTACGTCAACTTCGATAGCCAAGCGCTTGTGGAGCGCACCGGTCGGCCGGTCATCCTGTTCTCCACCGCCACCTGCAGCTACTGCGCACAGGCTCGTGCGCTGCTGGACGCCCGCGGGGTCGATTACGCAGACCTGCGCATCGATGATTCCGAGCAGGCCCGCGCCGAGTTCGAGGCGCTCTCGGCCGTAGGCGTGCCGGTGTTGCTGATCGGGCAGCGCCGCATCGAAGGGTTCCGCAAGGAAGCGATCCTGGAGGCCCTTGAGGTTCTCGCCCACAGTCGCTGAGCCTCCTGCCCCGAAGGCTCGTGTCTCGACCGACTCAAGGTCGCGCGCCCACGTGTTCCGAGCTGTCCCAGTCCGTGCACGTGGCGGCATTCCCCAGCTGCGCGGCGAACTTCACCCTTCCGGGCCTCCAGCGAGGCGCAGCAGCCAGTTCGGATCCGCTCTGGCCTCGTTCAGAGCCGACACATGCAGGCGCTCGCTACATCTTTCCGCGCCTGTCCCACGTTCGCACGAGTTGGCCGCATATGTGCAGGCCTGAACGCGGCATGGCGTGTGGCCATCAGCTTGCGCTGATGCGAGTGAGTGTCTGTCGTAGGCTGTGAGGCTCGGGGATTCGGCAGAGGTTGGAACGGGATGCTGCTGCAGCAGTTCGGATGCTGTTGGATGGCTGCTGCTCGCGCGGCCTGTTGGCAGGCGCTGCGCAGCCTGCGTGCGCAGCGGCGCGAGTGGGCGCTGTGGGTGGTCCTGATTGGCCTTGGCTGCGCGGTTTCCCTGCTGGGCGCGCAGCTGCTGCGAGCGACCCTGCTCGCGCCGCTGCCTTACCCACAGGCCGAGCAGCTGGTGCGGATTCGCGAATCCAGTGAGCCGAGTTTCCAGGGTTTTCAGGTCAGCCTGGCGCGCTTCGCGTACTGGCAGCAGCAGTCAACCAGCTTCTCCGCCATGGCCCAGTACCGCTCCCTGGGCGTCAGCCTTCGTGTCGACGAGGGCGCGGAGCGCGTGCTGGCAGCGCAGGTGACGCCGGACTTGCCTCAGGTGCTCGGCGGCCCGCCGTCGTTCGGCGCGGGCTTTCTGGAAGACGACGACGCGCAGGTCCTGATCAGCGAGCAGGTGTGGCGGACGCGGCTTGGCGCGGACGCGCAGCGCCTGAACCAGCCGCTGTGGGTTGACGGCCAGCCCTACCGGATCGCCGGCGTGTTGCCCGCAGGCTTCGACTTTCCTGAGCCTCACATCGAGCTGCTGCTGCGCTGGCAGCCGAATGCGAAGGAGCTGGCGGGCATTGGCGGTAACCGTGCGCATGTGATCGCGCGCCTGCGGCCGGGCGTGGAGGCGACAGCGGCTCGGTCCGAGCTGGCTGCGCTGAGCCTGCAGTTCGAGCAGCAGCATCCGCGGCTGCGGCCCTGGCGACCAGAGATCCGCGCCTATTCCGAAGACCTGCTGGCGTCGCAGCGACCGGCGCTGTTGCTACTGGCTTCAGTGGTCGTGCTGCTGGTGTTGAGCCTGTTGGGTGCGCTGTCTGCGCTGTCGCTGCTGCGCTCGGCGGCGCAAGCGCCGGATCGCGCACTGAAGTCAGCCCTGGGAGCGACCGCGGCGCAGTTGAACCTGCAGCGCGTCGCCGAGGTGCTGGCGCCGGGCCTCGCCGGTGGCGTATTGGGACTGCTTCTGGCCCATCTCGGGGCGCCGCTTCTGCAAACCCAGCTGATCCTCTATCTGCCGCGCGCGCAGGGCATCGAACTGCCGGCGGAGACGCTCGTGATCGCTCCGCTCATCGGGCTGATGCTGGCCTTGCTGGCGGCAGCGCCGGCCCTGCTCTGGGAGCTGCGCAGCGCGCGGATCGCGACGCTGCGTGAGCATCGCTCCGAGCGGATGGCGCGTCTGCACGGCCTGCTTGTCGGTGCCAAGTTCGGTCTGGCCTTCGTCCTGTTGAGCTCGGCTTTGGCACTGATTTCCGCCAGTGCGCGCACCGCTGCCATCGATCCGGGCTTCGTGACGGCCGATCGCCACTACGCGCGTTTCAGTCTGCCGCCCACGCGCCATGCCGAACCAGCCAGCGTGGAGGCCTTCCATCGCCAGCTGCTGGAGGAGATCCGTGCGCTGCCCGGCGTGGTATCCGCCAGCCTCAGCCACAGCCTCCCGGTGCTGCGGCACTACCAGCTGCTGGTTGATGTTGAAGGGGGGCTGCAGACCGAATCGGAAGTTTCGCCATCGGGAAACTACTCGCTGGTCTCGGATCAGCATCTGCAGACTCTCGGCCTGCGCCTGCTGCGCGGCCGCACGATCGAGGCTGCGGATCACGCCGATGCCATACCGGTGGCCTTGGTCAGCGCCGAATTCGAGCGCCGCTGGTTCGGCGAAGGTCAGGCCCTGGGCAAGCGCGTGCGGGTGGTCAACGATCCCGCCTGGCGTGAAGTCGTCGGCGTGGTGGCGGACGTGCACCAGCACGGTGCCGGCCTCGACACTGTGCCGCAGCTGTATGGTCCGCTGGCGCAGCGCGCCGAGCGCGATGTGTTTCTGGTGTTGCATGTAACCGGCGCTGCCGGCGACCTGCAGCGTGCGCTCGACGCCCGGGTGCAGGCCCTGGACCCCGCACTGGCGCTGGAGGCACTGCGTCCCCTGGCCGCGGCAGAGCCGGTGTCAATCCGCCTGACTCGCGCTTTGAGTCTGATGGTGACGGGCTTTGCCGGGCTGGCGGCCTTGATTGCGCTGCTCGGCCTGTTTGCATGCCAGCGCGTGGCGGTGCTGCAGCGGCAGCGCGAGTTCGGCCTGCGCCGCGCCCTGGGTGCCAACGATCGGGCGCTGCTTCAGGCTGTGCTGAAGCCTGCGCTGGGCATGGCAGCAGTGGGCTGCCTGGTGGGGCTTGCACTGCAGCTGGGGCTGCAGCAGCTGGGTGCGCTGTGGCTGCACGGCCTGCCGCTGCCACAGCCTCTGCAGCTGTTGGCGATCGCCCTGCTGCTGCTCGGCCTGAGTCTGATGGTTGCGCTGGGGCCAGCGCGCACGGCCTTGCGGGTGCCGGCCATGCAGGTCCTGCGGGCGCGGTGACTGGAGGCGCGAACGGCTGACGCGCCTTCGGGGGCATCGCGCGGCTCTCCCAGCCTGCCGCGGTCGCGCCCTGCGAAGGCCCGCGGCGCAGCCGTCCGGAAGCGGGCAGACCGCTCGCGCGATCGCTGTTCGGAATCGGACAGTGTGGCGCTTTGACTTGCCAAGTAATTGATTTGACGGGGCAGATCGATTGGCACGGGGCGTGCTACGTCGAGGGCATGGACATCCAGCGCATCGATCTCAAGCAGAAAGCCCGCCGTCGCCGTATCGCCTACGTGGCCGGCGGCATCCTCGCCCTCGTCGCCCTGGTCGGCTTCGTCAGCCGGCTCGATCCGGCCGCGCCCAGCGTCGCCGAGGCCAGCCTGTGGATCGACACGGTCAAGCAGGGCGACATGCTGCGCGAGGTGCGGGGCCCCGGCGTGCTGGTGCCGCGCGAGATCCGCTGGATCGCCGCCGAGAGCAATGCGCGGGTCGAGCGCATCGTGGTCCGCGCGGGCGCCCAGGTCGAGGCCGATACGGTGATCCTGGAGCTGTCCAACCCCGAGGTCGTCGACCAGCAGCTGTCAGCGGAATCCGCGCTGACCGCCGCCGAGGCCGACTTCGTGGCGCGCCGCGTTGGCCTTGAGAGCCAGCTGCTGGACCAGCGCGCCGCGCTTGCCGGCATCCGCGCCGATTACGAGGGTGCGCGGCTCACGGCGGAAGCCGAAACCGAGCTCGCGGGGCGCGGCATCATCTCGCGCATCCAGGCCCGGCGCAGCGAGCTCGCGGCGGAGCAGCTCAAGCTGCGCACCGAGATCGAAGTCGAGCGCATCGCCAAGTTCGAGCAGACCATCCGCGCCCAGCTCGATGCGGAGCGCGCGCGCATCAACCAGCTGAAGAACGTGGCCGAGCTGCGCCGCCGCCAGGCCGAGGGTCTGCAGGTGCGCGCCGGCATCGCCGGCGTGCTGCAGCAGGTGCCGGTGCAGGAGGGCCAGCAGGTCGTCGCCGGCACCAACCTCGCCCGCGTCGCCAAGCCGGGCGCGCTTATGGCCGAGCTGCGCATCAGCGAAACCCAGGTCAAGGACATCGTGCACGGCCAGAGCGTTCGCGTGGACACACGCAACGGCGTGGTCGCAGGGCAGGTGGTGCGCATCGACCCGGCCGTGCAGAACGGCACCGTGCTGGTCGAGGTCGACTTCACCGAGAAGCTGCCGGACAGCGCGCGTCCGGACCTGAGCGTCGACGGCACCATCGAAATCGAGCGCCTGACCAACGTGCTGCACGTCGGCCGCCCCGCCTATGGCCAGCCCGAGAGCGAAGTGCGCCTGTTCCGCCTCGACGAGGACGGCCAGGCCCACCGCATCCCGGTGCGCCTGGGTCGCGCTTCCGTCAACCAGATCGAAATCGCCCAGGGCCTGAACCCCGGCGACCGCATCATCCTGTCGGACACCTCGCAGTGGGAGGGGTATGAGCGTCTTCGCGTGCAGTGACGCGAAGACGCCGGGAATGGGGAATCGGGAATGGGGAATCGTTCTGAAGCCGCGCGTCGGGAACCGTGGTGTGTTGGACAAGGCGAGTTGTTCTGCCGCCTTTCAAGGTGGCTGCAGTCTTGCCCCCCTCCCCCCCACCTCGGTCGTCGCCCCCGCGAAGGCGGGGGCCCAGGCGCATCGCCCCGTCGACTGGGTCCCCGCCTTCGCGGGGACGACGAAGTCAAGCGTCGCCAAGAACGACCCAGCTGCGCCGAAAACCGTGGCTGGGCAACCTTCAGCGGGTCAGCATCACAGGCTCTTCCCTACTCCTCAGGCTCGACGCCACGCGCTCTTGCGAATCCCGAATCCCAAATCCCGAATCCCGGCTTGAGCAGGGCCAGCCGGCCAAGCGACCACCACCACACATCGACACACCAGATAACGGAAGCCAAGCCATGACCCAGCCAACGGCCCTGCTCAAGCTCGAAGACATCGCCAAGGTCTTCTACACGGACGAAGTCGAAACCCACGCGCTCTCGGGCGTGCACTTCAACATCCAGCGCGGCGAGTACGTGTCGATCTCGGGGCCTTCGGGCTGCGGCAAGTCGACCCTACTGTCGATCCTTGGCCTGCTGGATACGCCGACCTCGGGGGTGTACGACCTGAACGGCGTGCCGGTGCAGGACATCAGCGCGTCCGAGCGCGCGCGCATCCGCAACAAGGAGATCGGCTTCATCTTCCAGGCCTTCAACCTGATCGGTGACCTGTCGGTGTTCGAGAACGTCGAGCTGCCGTTGACCTACCGCGATGGCGTGTCGAAAGCCGAGCGCCGCGACCGCGTGCAGCACGCGCTGGAGCGCGTCGGCATGGCGCATCGCCTGAAGCACTACCCGGCCCAGCTCTCGGGCGGACAGCAGCAGCGCGTGGCGGTCGCGCGTGCGCTGGTCGGCCAGCCTTCGCTGCTGCTCGCCGACGAGCCCACCGGCAACCTCGACAGCAAGAACGGCGAGGCGGTGATGGCCCTGCTGGATGAACTTCACCAGTCCGGTTCGACCATCTGCATGGTCACCCATGACGCCCGCTACGCCGACTTCGCCCAGCGCAAGATCTGCATGTTCGACGGCCGCATCGTCGACGAGGACACCCTGCATCGCCTGCGCCGCGAGGAAGAGGCCCGCCTCGACGCGCAGATCGCCCGCGCCCGCGCCAGCCACGTCGCGGGGGCCTGAATGCGCGCCGTCCACTCCATCCTGTGCGAGCACGCGAGGCGCAGGCCATGACCGCGCTCGCAGGCATCTGGGGCGAAGCGCTGCGCCTGCTGCGCGCGCGGCCGCTGGGCAATGCCGCGGTCGTGCTGGTGCTGGCGATGGGGCTGGTCGCGGTCATGTGCGTCAGCGCGATCAGCGCGCTGGTCACGGATGCAGCGCCCGATGCGATCCCGGGCGAGCGCCTGTTCGGCTTCGGCGTCGGCGCCCACCCGGCGCAGGCGCGCAGCCTGCCCGGCAGCGAAGCGTTGGCCCTGCGCGCCGATGTGCCCGGCCTTGAGCGCGCGGTGCTGCTGCGCGGCGTCGAGTTCAACCTCGCTGCGGCCAGCGGCGATGCTGCACGCAGTGAGCGCGTCAGCGGCGCCCTGCTGGATGGCGATCCATTCGCCCTTCTGGACTGGCCGATGGCGATGGGCCGCGGATTCAGCGCCGAGGACTTCGCCGCCGATGCACCCGCGGTGGTGGTGATCGGCGATGCGCTGTGGCGCTCGCGCTTCAATGCCGACCCTTCGGTAATCGGCCGCAGCCTGCGCATCGACGGCGCGCCTGCGGTGATGGTGGGCGTGCTGCCGCCGCAGCGCGCCTATCCCTTCCAGCAGCAGATCTACCGGCCGGTGAATCTTGCCGCCTCGCCCGGCCTGCACAGCCGCTATTGGCAGACCCTGGTGCGCGTCGATGAGCCGAGCGCGCTGCCGGCGATCCGCGCGGCGTTTGCCGCGGCGCAGGCCGAGCGCGAGCGCCTGCAGGGCGCCTCGGCCAAACACGAGGCGCTGCACTTCGGCTCGCTGTGGGGCGCGTCCTCCGGCCCACAGACCGAGCTGTTGGTGCTGGTGCTGGCCGCGGTTGTCGGACTGGTGATGCTGATGGCGGCGACCAATGCCGGTGGCCTGCTGCTGGTGCAGTGGCTGGGCCGCGCGCGTGAGCTGGCGACGCGGCGAGCGCTGGGTGCGGGCGCACTGCGCATCGGTGCGGGCCTGCTGCTGCAGGGGCTGCTGCTGGTCGGGCTGGCCTGGCTTCTGGCCCTGCTGCTGAGCGATCGCATCCTGGACGCCCTGTCGCGCTACTTCTGGAGCGTCGAGAGCGGCATGCCGCTGTATGTCGAGCTGCAGCTGTCCGCACAGGTGCTGGCGATCAGCGCCGCCGCCGCGCTGCTCGCGGTGCTGCTGCTGACCGTGCCGACCCTTCTGCGCCTGCGCGGCGCCGGCGCGCTGGCCGAGCTGCGCAGCGGCACGCGTTCGACCAGCCGCATGCTGTCGCGATTCAGCCGCGGCCTGTTCGCCCTGCAGGCCCTGCTGGCGGTGGTCACCGTGCTCGCCACCCTGCAGGCCGGGCTGGGCGCGCATGCCCAGCAGACCCAGTCGATCGGCCTCGATACCGACGCCGTGCTGGTGGCGCAGTTCAACGGCGCCGATCTCGACGCCCGCGCTGCCTTCAGCGAGCGCCTGCAGCAGCGGCTGCGCGCCGAGCCGGGGGTGAGCGCGGTGAGCGTGTCCAACCATATTCCGCTGGCGGTGGTGAGCCGGCCTGATCTGGAACTCGGCGAGCGTCGCGTCAACGTCGACCTGGCGCCGGTCGATGTCGGCTTCGCCGAGGTCTATCGGCTGCCCCTGCGCCGCGGGCGCTGGTTCAGCGAGGACGAGATCGCCCAGCTGCGTCGCGTGGCGGTGATCGATCCGGCCCTGGCGGCAGCCCTGTTCGAGGGGCGCGACGGCATCGGCGAGAGCTTCACCCGCGACGTGGGCGGCGAGAGCGTGCGCTACCAGGTGATCGGCCTCACGGAAGAGCTGCGGCTGGCCGACGCGGTCGGCGCCGATCGCCCCAGCGTGTTCGTGCCGATGCCGCCGCGCAGCGGCGCCGAGCTCGCCCTCGCGCTGCGTCTGCAGGGTGATGTCGAGGCCTTCGTGCCGCGATTGCAGGCCTTGGCGGCGGAGATCGATCCCGACTTCGCGCTGGCCGAGATCGGCAGCTTCGCCGAGCGCCGCGCGCGCGCCAACGAATGGGCGCAGATGGTGCTGGGCATGTTCGCGCCGCTGGGCGTGCTCGCCCTGGTGCTGGCCACCACCGGTCTGTCGGCCCTGCTCGGCAGCCTGGTCAACGAGCGCATCCGCGAGATTGGCCTGCGCCGCGCGCTGGGCGCCTCTGGAGCAAACGTGGGTCGCGGCCTGCTCGGCGGTCTGGGCCTGTGGGGGGCAGCCGGGGCGCTGCTCGGCACCGCCGCGGCGGTGGCCCTGATCGATCCGCTCAGCCAGAGCCTCTACGGCGAGAGTCAGGTCGGCGCGGTGGCGATCAGCGCGACGCTGATCGTCCTGCTGCTGGCGCTCGCCGTCGGCGTTGCCGGTCCGCTGGGGCGCGCGCTGCGCATCGATCCACTGACCGCCCTGCGCAGCGACTGAAGCGCAGCGCCACGCGATCCATTCCAGGGAGGCGACATGCAAGGACGCACTTTTTCAATGAGCCGGGAGGCCCAGCCATGACCCTGCTGAGCGAGATCCGCCAGAGCCTGCGCAGCCTGCTGCGCCAGCCGGGCTTTCTGTTCACCGCCGTACTCACCCTGGCGCTGGGCGTCGGTGCGGTCACCGCGGTGTTCAGCGTGGTCTACGGCGTGCTGCTGAAGCCCCTGCCGTATCCGCAGGCCGAGCGCGTCGTCGAGGTGCTGCGCGTGCAGGAGAACTACGGTGGCCCGGTCTCGCGGCCGCTGTACTTCGACTGGCGCGAGGCCACGCGCGGTCAGTTCGAAGCGCTCGCCGCGACCTATGGTGGCATCGCCACCCTGCGTATCGGCGACGCCGCCGAGCGCCGCATCAGCTATCGGGTCAGCCCGGAGTTCTGGACCGTGATGGGCCTGCAGCCGCAGCTCGGACGCTGGTTCGGTCAGGCCGAGGAGGACAGCGGCGAGAAGGTCGCCGTGCTTTCGCATGCGCTGTGGCAGCAGCGCTTCCACGGTCGCAGCGAGGTGATCGGCGAGCGCATCGAACTGAATGGCGAAGCCTGGACGGTGATCGGCGTGGCGCCTGCAGCACTGCGTCTGCCCGAGGGCGCTGAGCTGTATCTGCCGACCCATCTGCCGCTGAGCGGCGCGGATCGCGGCACCAGCTACCTGCGTCTGATCGGCCGTCTGGCGGAGGGCGTCACGCAGGTCCAGGTCGATGCGGCGATGTCGGGTTTGAATGCACGCTTGGCCGAAGCCCATCCCAACGATCACGCCAAGCTCGGCGCGCGCCTGCAGCCATTGCGCGAGAGCCTGGGTGCGCGGCTTGAGGAACCCTTGTGGAGCCTGTTCGCGGCTTCGCTGCTGGTGCTGCTGATCGCCTGCGCCAACCTTGCCAATCTGCTGCTGGCCCGCGCCAGCCAGCGCAGCGCCGAGTACGCCGTGCGCGCGGCGCTGGGCGCGGCGCGTGGCCGCCTGCTGCGCGCCGCCCTGGTCGAAGCCCTGCTGATCGGCGTGCTCGGTGCCGTGGGCGGCGCCTTGATCGCCGCGGCCGGCGTGCCCCTGCTGCTGGCGGGCGCGCCGGACCTGCTGCCGGCGCAGGTCGATGTCGCGCTGGATCTGCGCGTGCTCGCCCTCTGCCTCGGCCTGAGCCTCGGCACCCTGCTGCTGTTCGCCCTCCTGCCGGCGCGGCGCGCGGCCAGCGTGGCGCCGGCCGGCAGTCTGGTCGAAGCCGGGCGCGGTCCGGCGGCGGGCCGCCGCGGCGGTCGTGCGCGGCGCGTGCTGGTGGTGGCGGAAGTCGCGCTCGCCCTGACCCTGCTGGCCGGCGCCGGCCTGATGATCGAGAGCCTGCGTCGCCTGGGCGAGGTCGATACCGGCGTGCAGGCCGAGGGCGTGCTGACCGCGAGTCTGGTGCTGAACGTGCCGGCGGGCCCGGACGGCGAGGGCTGGGAAGACACCTACCGCCGCCACACGCAGCACATCGCGCCCAGGCTGGACGCCGTGCTTGCAGCGGTCGCGGCACTGCCAGGTGTCGAGGCCGTCGGCATCAGCGACGCGCTGCCGCTGTCGGCGCTCGACAACTTCAGCTCCGGCGTGCGGGTGATCGGCAGCGAGCCGGTCGAAGGCCGCGAGCCGGGCGCCAACTGGCGCTTCGTCAATCCGGACTTCTTCGCCGCGGTCGGTCTGCTGATCGAGCAGGGGCGTGGCCTGCAGGACAGCGATGCGCGCGCCGGCGAGATGCCGGGCAATGTGCTGGTCAACCGCAGCTTCGCGCGTCGCTTCATGGGCGAGGGCGATCCGGTCGGCCGCCAGATCGAGTTCCTCGGCGGGCCCAAGACCGTGGTCGGCGTGGTCGCCGACACCCGCCACTTCGGTGCCGACCGCGAGCCTCCGCCGGAGGTCTACATGCACCACCATCAGGCGGTGCAGGAGCAGTTCTTCCTCGCCCTGCGCGTGCGCGGTGAGCCGATGGCCCTGGCCGAGCCGCTGCGCCGCGCCCTGCAGGCGCTTGACCCGGCGATGCCGGTCTCGGCGATCCGTCCCTTCGAGGCCATGGCCGGCGAGCTGAACCTGCTGCGCCGCTTCAACCTGCAGCTGATGGTGATCTTCAGTGCGGTCGCTCTGGGGCTGGCGGCGATCGGCCTGTACGGCGTGATCAGCTACGGCGTGCAGCAGCGTCGGCAGGAGCTCGGCATCCGCATGTCGCTGGGTGCGGATGCGCGGCGCCTGCTCGGCCTGCTGCTGCGCCAGGGCCTGGGCCTGCTGCTGATGGGGCTGGCCCTGGGCCTGGTCGGCGCGCTGCTGCTGGGGCGCACGTTGAGCGCGCAGCTGTTCGGCGTCGGCAGCTTCGAGCCCGGCGTGTTGCTGGCGGTGGCCGGCGTGCTCGGTCTGGTCGGGCTCGTGGCCTGTCTGATTCCCAGTCTGCGTGCGGTGCGCGCGGACCCCGTGCAGAGCCTGCGCGGCGCCTGAGCGCCCGCACGACGAGGAGAGCGAGATGATCGGATCCCTGCTGCAGGACCTGCGCTACAGCCTTCGCGGCCTGCTGGCGCGGCCCTTGTTCTTGACCATTGCCGTGCTCACCCTGGGCCTGGGCATCGGCGCCAACACCGCGATCTTTTCGGTGATGCACGGCCTGCTGCTGCGGCCGCTGCCCTACGCCGGCGGCGAGCGTCTGGTCGAGGTGTTCAACCGCTACCCGAACATGAACCTCGACTACGCCGGCACCTCGATCCCCGACTATCTGGACCGCCGCGAGCAGGCGCCCTCGATCGAGGACATGGCGCTCTACACCAATGTCAGCTTCGGGCTCAGCAGCAGCACCGGCACACCCGAGCGCCTGAGCGCGCTGAAGGCCACGCCCAGCCTGTTCAGCACGCTGGGCACGCAGGCGGCGGTGGGCCAGGTGTTCACGGATGCCCATGCCGAACCGGGCAGCGACAGGGTCGCGGTGCTGTCCTGGAACCTCTGGCGCAACCGCTTCAATGCCGACCGCGAGCTGATCGGCCGCGAGATCCGCCTGAACGGCGAGAGCTTCCGCGTGCTCGGGGTGATGCCCGAGGGCTTCGGCTTTCCCTCGCGCAACGTGCAGCTGTGGGTGCCCTTCGCCTTCACCGAGCAGCAGCGTAGCGACCAGGAGCGCGGCAACGAGTACTCGGCGAGCATCGCGCGGCTGAAGCCCGGCGCCAGCGTCGAAGGCCTTGCTGCCGAGCTCGACACCATCATCGCCCGCAATGCCGATCGCCTGGCCGCCGCCGGTGACCAGGGCGCGGGCTTCGCCGCCTTCCTGCGCGCCGGCAACTTCAAGGGCGGCGCGCGCAGCCTGCGCGAGCAGCAGGTCGGCGAGGCGCGCGAGGTGCTGGCGATCCTGCAGGCCGCGGTCGGCATGGTGCTGCTGATCGCCTGCGCCAATCTGGCCAACCTGATGCTGATCCGCCTGCACGGCCGCCGCAAGGAGCTGACCCTGCGCAGCGCGCTCGGCGCCGGACGCACGCGTCTGGCGTTGCAGGTGCTGGGCGAGGCCCTGCTGCTGGCCCTGTTCGGTGGGCTTGCCGGCTTGGCGGTGGCGACTGCCTGTATCGAGCTGATGCCCGCACTCGGCATCCAGCCCGACTCGGCCGACTACACGATCCGCCTCGACAGCGAGGTGGTGCTGTTCGGCATCGGCATCAGCCTACTGGCGGCGCTGCTGTCCGCCGCGCTGCCGCTGGCCAGCCTGCTGCGCATGGACATCGGCGAGACGCTCAAGGAAGGCGGCCGCTCGGGGGCCGGCGGCCGTCGCGCGGCGCTGTCGCGGCAGGGCCTGGTGGTGCTGCAGATGGCGCTGGCGACCACCCTGCTGATCGGCGCCGGCCTGCTGCTGCGCAGCTTCCAGGCGCTGTCCGAGCAAAGCCCGGGCTTCGAGTCCAGCGGCCTGCTGACCGCCCGCGTCGATCTGGACGCGCCGCGCCACGCCGAGGACGCCGCCCGTGCGCGCTTCATCGACGAGGCGCTGGCGCAGCTGCGCGCGCTGCCGGGCGTGGAGCATGCGGCCTTCACCTCGAACCTGCCCTTCAGCAACAGCAACTCCTCGGGCTCGTACACCATCGTCGGCCGCGACAGCGGCGATGGCGAGGCCAACCCGCACGGCATGCAGCGGCAGGTGGCCGGCGACTACTTCCAGGCGCTGAAGATTCCGCTGCTGGCCGGTCGCTATCTCAACGAGGGCGACAGCGCGGAGTCCGAGCGGGTGGTGGTGATCGACGAGATCCTCGCCAACAAGTACTTCAATGGTCGCGATGCGCTCGGCCAGCAGCTGACTCGCGGCGGCAGCTCACTGCCGCCGGCCACCATCGTCGGCGTGGTCGGCACGGTCCGCCACCAGCAGCTGGCCACCGCCACCAGCAAGGAAACCCTGTATTGGCCGACCCGCCAGGCGACGCCGCCCTTCGGCAGCTTCGTGCTGCGCTCGGCGTTGCCGGCCGAACAGCTGATCCCGCAGGTGCGCGAGGCCCTGCGTGCGGTCGATCCCGAGCAGCCGGTGTACGACATCCGCAGCCTGGACGAGCGCATCGCGCTCTCACTGGACCAGCAGCGCGCGCCGATGCTGCTGCTCGGCGCCTTCGCCGCGGTGTCGATGCTGCTGGCTGCACTTGGCATCTATGGCGTGCTGGCCTACGCGGTCAGCCAGCGCACCGGTGAGCTCGGCGTGCGCATGGCGATCGGCGCCAGCGCGCAGGAGCTGCTGCGCATGGTGATGGGGCAGGGCGCGCGGCTGGTGGCGATCGGTCTCGGCCTTGGCCTGCTCGGCGCAGCGCTGTTCGGCTACGCCGCGCGCAGCCAGCTGTTCGGCGTCAGCGCCGGCGACCCGCTGACCTATGTGGGGGTCTGCGGCTTCCTCGCGGCGGTCGCACTGGCCGCCTGCTACCTGCCCGCGCGCCGCGCCGCGCGGACCGATCCGATGGTTGCGCTGCGCTACGAGTGAGGACGAACGCGATGATGGCCCAGCTGCTTCCCGAACTTCGACTGGCCCTGCGCGGCCTGCTGCGCCAGCCCGGCCACGCGCTCGGCGTGGTGCTCACGCTCGCGCTCGGCATTGCGGTCTGCGCGGCCATGTACAGCGTGGTCCATGGCGTGGTGCTGAAGGGCCTCGACTACCCCGAGCCCGAGCGCCTGCGGGTGCTGGGTGCGCAGGATCTCAGCGCCGGCGGCGAGGGCATGCTGGCCGGCGCCGAGGCCGAGCGGCTCGCCGAGCTTGGCGCGGTCGAGAGCGCCGGCTATTTCCTCTGGGGTGGCGCCACGCACACCGGCGGCGAGCGCCCGCGCATGCTCACCCTGATCCTGACCGGCGGCGAGTTCTTCCGCACGCTGGGCGTGCAGCCGCAGCTGGGCCGCTGGCTCACCGCCGGCGATGCCAACCGCGACAGCGGCGTCGTGCTCAGCCACCAGCTCTGGCAGGACCTCTACGGCGGCGATCCCGGGATCATCGGCAAGCCCTTCCAGGTCGACTGGATCCAGTCGACCGTGGTCGGCGTGATGCCGCCGGGCTTCGGCTATCCGGTCGACGGCATCGACCTGTGGATCGGTTACGACGTCGCCCAGCTGCGCGCGCAGCCGCCCCTGTTCGAGAACGCGCGCTTCCTGAAGGGCATCGCCCGGCTCAAGCCCGGTGTGGACGAGGCGAGCCTGTCGGCCGAGCTTGCGGCCTTCTCGCAGCGTCTGGCCGGCGAGCACGCGCCGCTGCGCGACTGGCGGCTGGCGGCCACGCCCATGCTCGACGACGAGATCGGTCCGGTGCGCCCGGTGCTGCTGGCCCTGCTGCTGATAGCGGCGCTGGCCCTGGGCGTGGCCTGTGCCAACGTCGTCAACCTGGTGCTGCTGCGCGCCCTGGCCCGCGCCCAGGAGCTGGCCGTGCACCAGGCGCTGGGCGCCAGCCGCGGGCGGCTGGCCCGGCGCGTGTTCATCGAGACCTTCGCGCTCGGTGCGCTGGCCACGGGCCTCGGCGTGCTCGGCGCCGAGCTGGCCCTGCAGGGCTTCGTCGGACTCGCCGACAGCGACCTGCCGCGGGTCGATGAGATCCAGCTCGATGCGGCCGGGCTGTTGAGCGTGGTCGCGATCGGCCTAGCGGCCAGCCTGCTGGCGGCCCTGCTGCCGGCCTGGCGACTGCTGCGCGCCGATCCGGCGCGCGGCCTCGGCGGTGCCAGCGGTCGCGTGCTGGCCGCGCGCGGCGGAGTGAGTCGGGCCCTGCCGATTGCGGCCTGCGCGGTGTCGGTCGGTGGCCTGGCCGCGGCCCTGCTGCTGGCCGGCAGCGTGCGTCATCTGGAGCAGGTGCCGCTGGGCTACACGCCCGAGCCGGTGCTGATGCTGCAGCTGTTCCGCGAGCCCGATCCCGGCCGCGGTGCCTTCAACCGCGCACTGATCGAGCAGCTGCAGGCGGTCCCCGGCGTGGCTGCGGCCGCCAGTCTGAGCTCCGGGCCCTTGAGCCCGCTGGGGTCGATTCCGATCGATGTGCAGGTGCTGGGCCGCGACGCGCAGGAGGCGCTGCGCCCACGCGTGCGCACGGCCTCCGGCCCGGTGCAGGAGGTGCTGGGGCTTGGCCTGCGCAGCGGGCGCTGGCTGGAGTCGGGTGACCACGCCGACGCCGAGCCGGTGGCGGTAGTCAATCGCGCCTTCGCCGAACGCGTGTTCGGCACCCAGGATCCGCTGGGCCAGCGCATCAGCCTGCCGCCCTTCGGCGAGGCCGGGCCGCGCAAGGAGTTCCGCATCGTTGGCGTGATGGAAGACGCGCGCCTCGACACGCTGGCGGCGCCGGCCGAGCCCGAGGTCTGGGTGCCGGACGCGCAGTACTGGGTCAGCTCGGTGGCCCTGCTGCTGCGCGCCCAGGCCGAGCCCGGCGCCCTGCTCAAGCCGGCGCAGGAGGCGATCTGGTCCCTGCACCCGAATCTCGGCATCTACAGCACGCAGCGGGTCGCCGCCCTGCGCGATCGCCAACTCGCCACGCCGCGCTTCTTTGCCCGCAATGCCGGCGCCTTCGCCGTGCTGGCCCTGCTGCTGGCGGCGATCGGCGTGCATTCGGTGGTGGCCTACCAGATGACCCGGCGCCAGCGCGAGTTCGCGCTGCGCCTGGCGCTGGGCTCGGCGCCGCGGGCGCTGGCCCTGCGCGTGCTGCGCGCCGGACTTGCACTCGGCCTGCCGGCCGCGGCGCTGGGTGCCGGGCTGGGCCTGCTGTTCGGGCAGGTGCTGCGGAGCGTGGTGGTCGGCGTCGACGGCTGGCTGTGGAGCATGCCGGCGCTGGCGGCGGCCCTGCTGCTGGCCGTGGTGGTCGCCGCCAGCCTGCGCAGCATGCAGCGCGCGCTGCGGGTGCAGCCGATGCAGGCGCTGCGCGCGGAGTGAGCGGACATCACGAGGCCCGCGCGGCGATCGCCGGCGGCGGGCATCTCGACGACGCACGGGAGCCGCGTCGTCTTCATACGGACAGGAGTGCGCCATGTTTCTCGCAACGGAGCTGAACAACGCCGCCCGCCGCCTGCTGCGCCGGCCCACCCAGAGCGCGCTGGTGGTCGGCGTGCTCGGCCTCGGGCTGGGTGCCTTCCTGTTCCTGCTGTCGGTGGTCAACGGCCTGCTGATCCGACCGCTGCCGTTTCCCGACGCGGACCGCCTGGTGGCCATGGGCGAGCGCCGCGACAGCGGGGTCGGCGGCATCCATGCCAATGACTTCCTGCGGCTGCGCGACGAGCTGCGCAGCTTCGAGCGCATGGGCGTGTACGACGAGGCCACTGCCAACATCAGCCGCGGCGGCAGCAGCCTGCCGCAGCGCTACGACGGCGCGCAGATGAGCGTCGAGGCCCAGCAGCTGGTCGGCGTGCAGCCGATCCTCGGCCGCGGCTTCATCGCCGCCGACGACCAGCCCGGCGCACCCGCCGTACTGCTGCTGGGCGAGCGCGTCTGGCGCGAGGACTTCGGCGCCGATCCAGCGGTCATCGGCCGCGTGCTCAAGCTCAATGGCGAAGCCGCCACCGTGGTCGGCGTGCTGCCCGAGGACTTCCGCTTCCCCTACATCGCTGAAGTGTGGATGCCGCGCCGCCTGCGCAGCGATGACCCCTACGGCGCGCAGGTGATCGCCAAGCTCGCCGACGGCGTGTCGCTCAGCCAGGCGCGCGTCGAGTTCGACACCGTGGTCGAGCGCCTGGGGCCGGCGCTGATGGCGCAGCGCGACCAGCGCCCGCTGAACCTGAAACCGCTGGTGCTGCGCTTCGTCAACGAAAACACCCGCGGCATCGTCGGCATGATCTTCGTGCCTGGTGCGCTGGTGCTTCTGCTGGCCTGCCTGAACGCCGCCAACCTGCGCCTCGGCCATGCGCTGTCGCGCCAGCAGGAGCTGGCGGTGCGCGGCGCGCTCGGCGCCAGCCGCGCGCGCCTGCTGCGCGAGCTGCTGGCCGAGAGCGTGCTGCTGGCGCTGACGGCAACCGCCATCGGCCTGGTCATCGCCGATGCCGCCGGGCGCTGGCTGCTCGCCGTGTTCATCGCCAACGAGGACGCGCCGGCCTATTTCGTCAACTTCGGCATCGACCTGCAGATGTTCGGCTTCGCCCTGCTGGCGGCGCTCGTGACCGCGCTGGCCTCGGGCCTGTGGCCGGCGCTGCGGGCCTCCAAGCTCGACCTGCAGCAGGGCCTGCGCGCGGGTGGCCGCAGCGGCGCCGATGCCGGCGCAGGGCGCGCCGTACGCGCGCTGGTGGTGGCCGAGATCGCGCTGACCGTGCTGCTGCTGGTCGGCGCCGGCACCTTCCTGCGCGGGCTGGAGCGCACCTTCGCCTTCGACTTCGGCACCGTCACACCGCCCACCGAAGTGCTGACCGGCCGCATCGGCCTGCGCGATGCGCGCTATGCCGAGGCGCCCGCGAAGCAGGCCTTCTACCAGTCGCTGGTCGAAGACCTCGAAGCCCAGCCCGGCGTGCGTGCGGCCTCGGTCTCCTCGGCGCTGCCGGGCACCATGGCCGGCGCCAGCGAGAGCGTCGCCGCCGCCGGCCAGGCCGAGCCCAACGGCGGCTGGCCGCAGGCGCTGGCGGCGCATGTCGACCCCGGCTTCGCCGAGGTCTACGGGCTGGAGCTGCTCGAAGGCCGCATGTTCGACGCCCGCGACAGCGCCGACAGCGCGCGCGTGGTGGTGGTCGATGCGCGGCTGGCGCAGGAGCTGTGGCCTGCCGGCAATGCGCTCGGCCAGACCCTGTGGGTGAACCCGCAGCGCGCCCAGCCCGATGTCTACACCGTGGTCGGCGTGATCGCGAACCTGCATCTGGAGGACGCCGACGACCCCGTGCAGCCGACCCTGCTGGCGCCGCTGGCCCAGCATCCGCGCGAGTTCGTCACCGTGGCGATCCGCACCGAGGGCGAGGCGCTCGGCTTCGCACCGGTGATGGCCGAGCGTGTGCGCCAGCTCGACGCCGACCTGCCGGTCTACTGGCTGCGGACCCAGCAGCGCGCCATCGAGATGGGCCGCATCGGGCCGGTGATCCTCAGCCAGATGTTCAGCGCGATCGGCCTGCTCGGCCTGGTGCTGGCGGCGACCGGCCTCTACGGTGTGCTCGCCCAGGCGGTGCTGGCGCGCTCGCGCGAGATCGGCATCCGCCGCGCGATCGGCGCTGACGCGCGCAGCGTGCTGCGCCTGGTCGGCGGCGGCGTCGGTCTGCAGCTGGCGATCGGCCTGTCGATCGGCCTGGCCCTGGCCCTGCCCTGGTCCGGCATGCTCGCCAGCGAGAATTTCCACACGCGCAGCGCCGAGCCCGCCGTGTTCCTCGCGGCCCTGCTGGTCGTGCTGCTGGCCGCACTGGCGGCCTTCGCCGGCCCGCTGCTGCGCGCGCTGCGGATCGATCCGATGCAGGCCTTGCGGCAGGACTAGATTTTGGGGGGGGCGCGCTTTGCGCAGAAGAAGCGCCGTTGAGGCGAGTGATGCGTGTGCGACCGGAAGCGGTGTGCGCCGCCCGTCGCAAGGATTCTCCCCCTCTCCCCCGACCCCTCCCCCACGAGGGGGGAGGGGAGCGAAAGCCGGCGCGCTGCGCAGCCAGGAGAGGGGCGGACGATTTCAACTCTTCGCGCGGAGAGGGCGGTGACAGTCGAGCCCTCACCCACGGGGCAACGGTGACAGCACGCTGCTCGCCCTGTTCAATGACTAAACAAAACCTGGAACCGCCCACACCATGATCGAACTCAGCGAAATCGAGAAGTCCTACCCGCTGGCTGCCCAGCGCCATTACGTCCTGCGCAAGATCACCCTGAGCATTGCCGAGGGCGATTTCCTGTCGATCATGGGGCCGTCCGGCTCGGGCAAGACCAGCCTGCTCTCGGTGCTGGGCCTGATGGATTCCGACTGGTCGGGCAGCTACCGCTTTGACGGCACCGACCTGCACACGCTGAAGGAGCGCGCGCGCAAGGACTTCGCCCGCGAGCACATCGGCTTCGTGTTCCAGCACTACCACCTGCTGGATGACCTCACCGTCGCCGAGAACCTGGAGCTGCCGCTGTCCTACCGCAACGTGCGCGGCAGCGAGCGGCAGGCGCGGGTGGCCGAACTGCTCGACCGCTTCGGCATGGCGGCGCGGCGCGACCTGTATCCGCGCCAGCTCTCGGGCGGCCAGCAGCAGATCGTCGCGGTGGCGCGCGCGGTGATCGCGCGGCCGCGCCTGTTGCTCTGCGACGAGCCCACGGGCGCGCTGCACTCCAGCCAGGGCGAGCAGGTGATGGACCTGCTCGGCGAGTTGAACAAGGAGGGCACCACCATCGTCCAGGTCACCCACAACCCCGAGTACGCCGCGCGCGGATCGCGGCGGGTGGAGCTGCACGATGGCTGGATGAAGCAGGTGGCTTGAGCGCAGGGCGATGCACGGCGAATCCCTACGTTCACCGACGACTCGCATGAATATCCCGCCACCCCACCACCGTGATCCATAGGGTGGGCCCTGGCCCACCATGGGCCCGATGCTCGCCCCGGTCATTGATCGAATGCCACGCCCCACGACAACCTGCGAACCCGGCATCGCCACGACAACACCGTTCCCATAGGGTGGGCCCTGGCCCACCATGGACTCGACGCTCGCCCTGATGCTCCAACCCGCACCGGTGCAAGGCTTGAGCTCACGGTGGGCCAGGGCCCACCCTATGAGCCGCGCACTGCTCGCGCGTCGCCCCACCGCAACGCGCCCCACTCATTCCTCTCTTCTCTTCACTCGTTGCTGCCCCCATGACCTCCCGCATCCTCATCGCCGACGACCAGGCCGACGTGCTGCAGGCCCTGCGCCTGCTGCTGAAATCCGAGGGCCACACCTGCGTCTGTGCGGACGGCCCGCGCGAGGCCATCGAGAAGCTGCGCCGCGAGGCCTTCGACGCTGCTCTGATCGACCTGAACTACACCCGCGACACCACCTCGGGCGAGGAGGGTCTGGCCCTGCTCGCCGAGCTGAAGAAGCTGGCGCCGGACCTGCCGGTGGTGGTGATGACCGCCTGGGGCAGCATCGATCTGGCGGTGCGCGCCATGCGCGAAGGCGCCGGCGACTTCATCGAAAAGCCCTGGGACAACGCGCGCCTGCTCAGCATCCTCGCCACCCAGGTCGCGCTGGGCCGCAGCCAGCGCCGTGCGGCCAAGCTCGAAGGCATGCTGAAGCAGGGCGAGGGCGCCGAGCCCTTCATCGCCGAGGCGCCCTCGATGCGCCCGCTGCTCGACCTGCTCGACCGCGTCGCGCCCTCGGACGCCAACGTGCTGATCCTCGGCGAGAACGGCACCGGCAAGGGCCTGCTGGCGCGCGAGCTGCACCGCCGCTCGGCGCGCGCCGAGGCGCCGCTGGTCAAGGTCAACATGGGCGGCATCGCCGAGACGGTCTTCGAGTCGGAAATGTTCGGCCACGTGCGCGGTGCCTTCACCGACGCCAAGGCCGACCGCATCGGCCGCTTCGAGCTGGCCGACGGCGGCACCCTGTTCCTGGACGAGATCGCCAACATCCCGCCCAGCCAGCAGCCCAAGCTGCTGCGCGTGCTGGAAGACGGCGAGCTGGAGCGGGTTGGCTCCTCGCGCACCCTCAAGGTCGACGTGCGCCTGGTGTCGGCGACCAATGCCGATCTCTCGGACGAAGTCGCCGCCGGCCGCTTCCGCAAGGACCTGCTGTACCGCCTGAACACGGTCGAGCTGCGCCTGCCGCCGCTGCGCGAGCGCCGCGAGGACATCGCCGCGATGGCCCGCGACTTCCTGGCCCGCGCCGCCCAGCGCTACCGCCGCGAGGGCCTGCGCTTCGCGCCCTCGACCCTGCGCGCGCTGGAGCAGCACGCCTGGCCGGGCAATGTGCGCGAGCTGGCGCATGTGATCGAACGTGCCGTGCTGATGGCGCGCGGCAGCGAGATCGACAGTCTCGACCTCGGCAGCGGCAGTGCCGTGGTGGCGGATGCGCCCGCTGCCAGCGCCGCCGCACCGGCCTTGAACGGCATGACCCTGGAGCAGGCCGAGCAGGCGATGATCCGCAACGCGCTGGATCAATGCCGCGGCAACATACAGCGCGCCGCCGAGGTGCTGGGCTTGAGCCGCGGCGCGCTGTATCGGCGGCTGGAGAAGTACGGCCTGGCGACGGAGGAGTAAGCCATGGGCGCACGCGCCATGCGTCTCGCGCAATCGCAGCGATCTGCGGTTCGGACGCCGCCTGCCGCATTTTCTGCACCCGTCCTCGCGCAGGCGGTGTTCGCCGTGCGCTCCTACGCAGCGCCGAACCACAGCGCAGCGCCCGCATGCTGAAGCCCAACTTCGAGCGCCGCCTGCTGCTCGATGCCGCCCTGCTGTTGCTGCCGGCCGTACTCTGTATCGGCCTGCTGCTGTGGCTGCCCGCCGACACCCTGACCCGTCTGCGTACGCCGCTGCTGGTCAGCGCCGCCATCGCCAGCCTGCTGTTGGCCCTGCGCCTGAAGCAGCGCGTGGTCTACCCGCTGTACACGCTTGCCAACCTGCTCGAAGCCTTGCGCGAAGGCGACTTCAGCCTGCGCGGTTCGCGCGCCCAGCGCGGCGATGCGATCGGTGAGGTGATCTGGGAGGTCAATGCGCTGTCCGCCACCCTGCGCGAGCAGCGCCTGAAAGTGGAGGAATCGAGCGCGCTGCTGGCCAAAGTGATCGAAGCCATCGACATCGCCCTCTTCAGCTTCGACGCCGATTCGCGCCTGCAGCTGGTCAACGCCGCCGGCCTGCGACTGCTCGGCCGCAGCCACGCGGCTGGCCGCAGTGCCGCCGAACTTGGCTTGGAGGACTGCCTCGCCGTGGAAACCGCCGCGGTGCTGAAGCGCAGCTTTGGCGGTAGCGAAGGCCGCTTCGACGTGCGTCGCTTCCGCTTTCGCTCGGCCGGCCGCCCGCAGGACCTGCTGGTGATCACCGACCTCTCGCGCGCCCTGCGCGAAGAAGAGCGCCAAGCCTGGCAGCGCCTGATCCGCGTGCTCGGCCATGAGCTGAACAATTCGCTGGCGCCGATCAAATCGATGGCCGGCACCCTGGTGCGCGTGCTGGCGCGCGAGCCCCTGCCCGAAGACTGGCGCGAGGACGTCGACGCCGGCCTGCAGGTGATCGGCGACCGTGCCGAAGCCCTGAACCGCTTCATGATCGGCTACACCGCGCTCGCCCGCCTGCCGCCGCCGCAGCGCCGCGAGGTCGAGCTGGCCCCGCTGCTGCGGCGCGTCGCCGCCCTCGAACAGCGCGTGCCGGTCAAGCTCGGCGCCCTGCCCGAGCTGCGCTTCGCTGCCGACCCCGACCAGCTGGAGCAGGCGCTGATCAACCTGGTCAAGAACGCCGCCGAGGCCAGCCTGGCCCAGCATGGTGGCGTCGAAATCCGCGCCCGCGCCGAAGGCAGCCAAGTGCACATCGAAATCCTCGACGAGGGCCTGGGCCTGTCCGGCAGCGACAACCTGTTCGTGCCCTTCTTCACCACCAAGCCCGGCGGCTCCGGCATCGGCCTGGTGCTGGCCCGCCAGATCGTCGAAGGCCACGGCGGGCGGCTGACGCTGCGCAATCGCGATGATGCTCGCGGCTGTCGGGCGGAGGTGTGGCTGGAGAGCGGGGATTCGGGATTGGGGAGTGGGGAGTGAGCTGCCGAATGCTGCGGCGACCGTTGGCCGCGCGGCGTTCGCGCACTGGATGTGTTGGGTACGCGTGGAACCGGGCGAACGCGCCGGCGTAAACCCTCTGCGCAGAAGCGCGCGCAGCAACCGGATCGACACGCGGAATTCGCGAAGCGCGGCCTAGGCTTGCCGCCGCCTGAGTCTGGTGGCGTGGTCGCAATCCGCCTCACCGCACTCCGACACGGACCGCAACGCGGACCGCCACCCACGAGTGAGCCAGGCTGCCGTTGCCACGGCCCTCGGCTTCATGGCGAACGGGCCGCAGTCGGCACAGCCTCAACACCATCGCCTGGCCGGGCTCAGCCCGACCCACACAGCCGGGCCCGCAGCAGCCGGTCGCATTCACCAACTCATCAAGGAGCAAACAAATGACCACGCGACAACGGATGATCGCGCTTGCGCTGACGCTCGCGCTCGGCGCCCCGGCGGCAGCGGGCGCACAGGACATTGGCTTCAACTACATCGAGGGCGGCATCGTCGGCGCCTTCGTCAACGACGTGGAGGGCGCTGGTACCTTCACGGGCAGCGGCACCCCGCTCGAACTCGAAGCGGATGCAGGTGGCGGTGTTTTCATCGGTGGCGCATGGCAGTTCAGCGAGAACATGCACGTGTTCGGCGAGTACTCCAACGCCGGCCAGGAGCTGGAGGTCAGAGGCGGCCCCGAGACGATCGACGGTGAGTTCGACGTCGTTCGCTGGCGCATCGGCGTCGGCTATGCGCATGCGCTTTCGCCGCGCACCAGCCTCTACGGCCGCCTCAGCTTGGACAGCGCCGAGCTGAAGAATCTTGAAGTCGCCAACTTCCGTTTCCCGGCCGACGGCGGCGAAGATGGCTTTGGCAGCGAGGTCGGCGTGATCTGGGCAGCGAGCCCGAGCGTCCACCTGCAGGGCCACGCGCGCTACACCTCGGTGGGCGACGTCGCCACCGAGGGCTCCGATGTCTTCGACGCCGACGTCCTGATCGGCCTGAGCGGCCGCTGGTACGTCCGTCCCAAGGTCGCGGTATTCGCCGGCTACGAGCTTGGCAAGATCACGACCTTGAGCGTGGGTGCGCGCTACGCGTTCTGATGCGGCCAACGCGCGTATCCAATGCGCTTGCCGCCTGCCTCGCGAGGTCAGCTTGACTTCGCGGGGTGGAGGTTGGTGAGGTGGGTTGATCGGGAATCCGGGGCCTTTATCGGTAAGGCCCCGCGGGCTGCCGACGAGGCGCACCCCCAGAGAAACTGCACCCTTGGGACTCGCTAGCCGCCCCGCGAGGACTGGCTGTGTGCAGGAGCGAGCTCGTCGCGACCCGCAGGGTGGACACAGAGCGGCGGCCGCGGTCGCCCGCGAGCGCGCACCTGCCGACAGCGCGAGCGTGTGAGCCCTGCTCTCGTGAAGCACACCCGATCCACCGCGCCGGGCTGGGAAGCGCCCAACAAGCAGACCTCTCGCCCGACCTCTCTCACCGTCGCCCCCGCGAAGGCGGGGGCCCAGATGCGAGGCCCCGATTCTGGAAACCCGTCCCTGTCTCCGCGAGGACAGGCTCTTCGCGGGGATGACGAACCGATGTTTCTTGAAGAACACCCGATCCGCGACGCGGGGCTGGGAAGCGCTCAAGACCCCGACGGGCTCAGGCACGCCTTCATCAAGCAGATCAGGACGGTCGTCGCTGCCGCGCTGGCAGAGCGGCGCCGGGAGCAGCTGCGCGTTCGTGAGGAAGACGACAGCCGCGTGGGCTGTCACTGTAATCTCGGGCCGCTTTGCGTTGGCGCTTGCGCAGGAGTGAGTCGCTGCGGAGGTTCGATGTGCCAGTCCACACTCCATTCTTGTTCGATGACACGAAGTGCTCCGCATGAGTGAACGAAGCTCGGGCGCGAGAGGCGAGGCGGAGTCGCCGCTGCATGGCGCCGCGTGGTGCAACGAGTGGCGGCGCCTTCGTCGCCTGGTTTCGCGCGGGCACGATGTCAATTTGCGAGATGACATCGGCGAGACCCCGCTGCACGGCGCGGCGGCTTGGGGCAACCGCACGGCGGTGCGCACCTTGCTGAAGCTCGGCGCACGGCATGATCTGGTGTCGACCGACGGCATGACCGCGCTGCACTGGGCTGCGGGTTGGGGGAATCTCGGTGTTGTGCGTGCGCTTGTTCGTGCGGGTGCGGACACGAAGATCCCGGATGCTCATGGACTCACGCCCGCGCAGCTCGCGGCCTCACGCGGCAAGGCGAAGGTCGCTGCGTGGCTCGCGGCTCTGGACGCTTGAAGGTAAAGGCGCGCGCTGGGTTGCTTCCAAGGCGCAGGAAGCACCTCGGGCGCCGTCGATGTCAGCATGTCGCTCACGCCAAAGGCTGGCGCCAAGGAGGACTCAGGTGGATCTGGCTACGAAATCGGACGCTGACATCCTGTCGGTCGCCAACCCCATCATGGACAACCTGATGGAGGCATCCACGGCCATCGACTACGACCGGCACATCCGCGACTTCACCGATCGCCTCAAGCAGCGCCTGTCCAGGCAGCAGCTGGAGTGGATCTGTCAGGACTACCAGAGCACCAAGGGCTACTTCGCCGAGCGGGAGTTCGTCGCGGTCTTTCGTCGCCCGGATTCGGTCGCGGTGGTCTGGAAGCAGCGCTTCACCCGGCAGCCCGGTGACTTTGTGGCCGAGATGGTGCTGCTGCAGCAGGGCGGCCGCTATCTGGTCGACCATGTCATGGTGTTCTAGGTGGCTTCACTCGGTCGTTTGCGATGCTGCGTCCTTGCCCTATCCCCAATCCCAACCCGGGCATTGAGCCCCGCTTGAGACAGCCCCGGCACGCTGACGTCACTGGTTCAACGACGGAGGCTCGGACATGTGGCGCAGGCGATGGGTGCGATGGGTGGCGGGCTTGGCTTCGGTGCCGCTGCTGCTGGTTTTGGGACTGTGGGTCTGGTGGGCGGGCATCGACTTCAGCCACAGCGTCGCCAATCCGCAGGCGACGCGCGCCGATCTTGCCTGGCTGCCGACGGGGCCGGCGCCGACACGCGGCCGCATCCTTGCGGTGCTGACCAGTGCCGAGCGCACCCTGGTCGGTCAGGGGCGCGCTGGCTTCGAGCTCACCGAGCTGTCGCGCGCCTGGTGGGTGTTCGAGGCCGCGGGCTTCGAGGTCGAACTGGCCAGTCCCGAGGGCGGGGCGCCGCCCAAGGTGGTCGACACCGATGATGCGGTGGATGCCGACTACGCCTTCCTCAACGAGTCGCGCACGCGTGAAGCGATCGAGCACACGCTGCGCCTCGACGCGGTCGATCCGGCCCGCTACGACGCCGTCTATGTGGTCGGGGGCAAGGGTGCGATGCTGGACCTGCACGGCAACGCAGCGCTGAAGCGCATCCTCGCCGAGGTCTACACCCGCGGCGGCGTGATCAGCGCCGTCTGCCACGGCCCGGCGGCCCTGCTTGGCGTCGAGATCGCGCCGGGGAAGACCCTGCTGCAGGGCCGCAGCGTCACCGGCTTCAGCAACGCCGAGGAGCTGTTCCTGATGGAGGACCCCGTGCAGCGCCTGGGCTTTCTGCTGCAGGATGCGCTGGCCGATGAGGGCGAGTTCAGCGAGGCGCCGATGTACCTCGAGCATGTGGTGGTGGATGGTCGCGTCATTACCGGCCAGAACCCGTGGTCGACCTGGGCGCTCGCCGAGGCGACGGTGCGCGCGCTCGGCGTGGAGCCCGCCGTGCGTCCGCGCAGCAGCGAAGAGCGCGCGGTCGATCTGCTGCAGCGCCTGCACGCCGAGGGCTACGACGCCGCGCGCGCCGCCAAGCCGGGGCTCGGGCCGGTCGATAACCGCCTGCTGCTGATGCACGGCCTGATCGCTTCGATGCGCGGCGAGTACAAGCGCATGTTCGATCTGATGCGGCTTGCGCGTGCCTGAGCGGCCCAAGGAGCGCCTGCGCGTGCCCGAGCGTCCGCCAGAGCTTCTGCGCGTGCTGCTGGTCGAGGATGACCTCGACATCGCAGCGGGCCTGGTCGACTACTTCGAGGCGCGCGGCATCGAGGCCGAGCATGCCTTCAACGCCCGCGAGGCGCAGGCGCGTCTGCTCGAGGGCCGCTTCGACCTCTGGCTGTTCGATGTGCAGCTGCCCGGCGAGGACGGCTTCAGCCTGTGTCGCCGGCTCAAGGCGCTGCAGCCCGACAGTGCGCCGGTGCTGTTCTTGACCGCTCGTGGCGCGCTCGCCGATCGGCTGGCCGGTTTCGAGGCCGGCGCGCTCGACTACGTGATCAAGCCCTTCGAGCCGGCCGAACTGGTTGCGCGCATTCGTGCACTGGCGAAGCACGTGCCGGCGCGCGCGGGCGGCTGGATCGTGGTCGATGACTGGCGCCTCGACCCGCAGCGCGGCTTGCTCGAGCGTGCCGGTACGCAGCTGCAGCTTTCGGCGTCTGCGGCCCGACTGCTTCGCTGCCTGCTGCAGGCCAGCCCCGGCTGCGTCAGCCGCGCCGAGTTGGGCGAAGCGCTGTGGGGTGAGGCGGGCGAGGACGACGACCTGCGCACCCATCTCTACGCCCTGCGCCGCAGCCTGCGCGAGGCTTTCGGCGAGGCCCCCATCCACAGTGAGCGCGGCCTCGGCGTGCGCTTCGGCGGAACCGCATGAGGCCGCGCTCGCTCAAGCGTGTGTTGGGCGTGCAGTGGGCGCTGTTCGGCGGTGCGCTGCTGCTGGGCCTGTGCACGCTGGCTGCAGTGGCGCTGTACGTGCTGGAGGACAGCTTCATCGACGCCCGCCTGTTGGCGGCCGAGCGCGCCCTGGCCGGGGAGCGTGAACCGCTGCCGCAGGTGCAGCTGTGGCGGCTCGATGCGTTCCCGGCAGCGAAGCGGGAGCGCCTCGCCGCGCTGAAGCCCGGGGCGCTGCGCGAGTTCCGCCTCGACAAGGACCGCTATGTGCATCTGCGCGCGCTGGCGGCCGATGCCGAGGGGCCGCGCTTCCTCGTGTTCAATGCGCAGGAGGAAATGCGCGTCAGCGAAGCCCTGTGGCGGGCCGCGCCGGTGCTTGCCGTGCTGCTCGCGATTCTGCTGCTGCATGCCGCCTGGCTCGCGCGGCGCTTTGTTGGCCGCATCGAGGGCGCGGCCACGGGTCTGCTGCAGGCGCTGGAGCGCGAGCCCAGTGCGTCGTCGCTGCGAAACGCGGCCGACACCCAGCCTGTCGCCGAGTTCCAGCGCTTTGGCCATGCACTGGCCGATGCCCTGGATGCGCGGCTTGCGGCCTTGAAGCGTGAGGAGGAGACCCTGCGCTTTCTCGCCCATGAGCTGCGCACGCCGCTGCAGAGTGCGCGGCTGGCCATGGCGGCGCTGGGTGAACAGATCGAAGCGCCCGCGGAGGCTCGCCTGCGTCGTGCCCTGCAGCGGCTGGAGCGCGCCAGCGCGGCGGTGCTGTGGCTGGGCGAGTCGACGCCGGTCGCCGAGTCCCTCGACGTGGAGCCGATGCTCTCGACGCTCGTTGACGAGTTCGCCCCGCTGGCCTCAAGGCGCGGCCAGCACTTCGTGCTCGCGAGCGATGCGGACGTGCGCTGGGCGCTGCCCCCGGCGGGCATCGAGGCTGTGCTGGGCAATCTGTTGGTCAACGCGATCCAGCACGGCGCGCCGGGCGCGATCGAGATCCAACTGGACGCCGAGCGGATCGCGTTCCGGAACGCGGTCCCTGGGGGCGAGAGCCACTCGGGCTTCGGCCTGGGCCTTGAACTGGCACGTCGACTGCTGGCGAAGATCGAATGGACACTGGTGGCGCGCATCGACCGCGCTGCTGCGGAGCTCATCTTGTGTCCCATGGCGAAGACTGCCGGCCTGTGATCCGTTCCGGTCCAGGGTCGCCTGCGCTTGCGCAGGAAAGCGGGGTGGTGCACTCAGGGTTGCGCTACGCGAAGGGACTTGGTGCGCGACACGCGCACCCTATGCGCACGTCTGGGCTGGCTTGTTTGGCGCGCGGCGGCAATCGAATACGTAGGGTGCGCGTGTCGCGCACCGTATGCGCGCAGCACGTTCCGCTTGGTTCGGGGCGTGGCGTCGCTCGAACTTGTAGGGTGCGCGTGTCGCGCGCCGATCGCTATGGGCCGCGCCGTGCGTGCGTCGAGCTCCTCGCGTCAGATCTGCCATAGAACTCTCGATTGAGCCTCGCTTGAGGTGCGCAGCGCAGCCTTCACCTGCCGCGACTGGTGCGGCCATCGGCAAGGACTGCACATGGATCAGCACACCGCGCGCTGTGCGACTGTAGAAGGTGAGCGTCTTCCAACCCGGGTCAAAGGCGAATGGCGCGCCTTCCTTGCACGCATGCTGCGTCACCCGCGCATCGTCGGTGCTATTGCGCCTTCCAGCGAAGCGCTGGCTCGGGCGATGCTCAGGGCCGCAATGCCGCTGCAGGGGGCAGTGCTGGAGCTCGGCGCCGGCACCGGTGTATTCAGTCGCACCCTGCTGCGGGCGGGCTTGGCGCCCGAGGCGCTATACGTGGTCGAGCGTCTGCCCGAATTCGCCGCAGCCCTGCGCTCTCAACTCCCCGCGGTGCAGGTGATGGAACTTGATGCGGCCGAGCTGCAGCCCGCGCAGTTCACACACGCGCCGGTCACAGTGGTGTCGGGCCTGCCGCTACGCGCGATGAGCGAGACTCAGGTCGAGGCGATTCTGCGGGCCGTGCTCGATTGCTGCCGGCCGGATCTGCGCTTTGTTCAATTCAGCTACGGATGGCGCTGCCCGGTGCCTGGGTCGATCCGGGCGCGTCTGGGTCTGCGCGCCGAGCGCATGCGCTGGGTGCCATGGAATCTTCCGCCGGCCTGGGTGTGGCGGCTGCAGCGTGACGCGGCTGCAGGGTAGTGCGTCGCAAGCCGTCTGCCGCCGGCGGCGGCGCCAGCGTTCGCGCCTCTCGAAAGCGGGCGTGCTGAAGCCTGGGCGACCGGACCGGAACGCGCCGAATCAGCCCAGCGCGTCCTGCACCGTCAGCCACTCTTCCTCGAGCGCATCGCGTTCACCGCGCAGCTTGCCTTGGGTCTGTACCAGCTTCTGGATCTCGGCCTTGTCGCCGGCATAGAGCGCCGGGTCAGCCAGGCGGCTGTCGATCTCCACCAGCTCGCGGCCGATCTTCTCCAGCCGCGTCTCGATGGCCTTGATGCGGTTGCGCAGCGGCTTCTCGCGCTCGCGCTGCTCGGCGGCGCTGCGGCGGCGGTCGGCCTTCGATTCGCTTGATTCGCCCTCGGATTCGATGGGCTTGGCCACGCCGGCGGTAATGGCCGAGGCGCCCTTGCGCAGCCAGGCCGCGTAGTCGTCCAGGTCGCCCTCGAAGGGCGCGACCTGACCGTCGGCGACGCGCCACCAGCTGTCGCAGACCAGGCCCAGCAGATGGCGGTCGTGGCTGACCAGCAGGATCGCGCCCGGGAACTCGGCCAGCGCATCGGCGAGGGCCTCGCGCATGTCCAGGTCGAGGTGGTTGGTGGGCTCGTCAAGCAGCAGCAGATTCGGCTTGCGCCAGGCGATCAGGGCCAGCGCCAGGCGCGCGCGCTCACCGCCGGAGAAGCCGTCGACCGGCTCGAACACGCGGTCGCCGGCGAAGTTCCAGCCGCCCAGATAGGCACGCAGCTGGGCCTCGCCCACGCCCGCCGCGATCTCGGCCAGATGCTGCAGCGGGCTGTGGCCTTCGGTGAGCTGCTCGACCGTGTGCTGGCTGAAGTAGCCGATGTTGAGTTCGAGATGGGCCGCGCGCTCACCCTTGAGGGGGGCGATCTCGGCGGCGAGGTTCTTCACCAGGGTCGACTTGCCGGCGCCATTGCGGCCGAGCAGGCCGATGCGGTCGCCGGGCTCCAGGCTGAACTTCACCCCGCGCAGGATGGTGGTGTCGCCATAGCCGGCGTCGACCTGGTCCAGCCGCAGCAGGGGCGTGGGCAGCTTGGCCGGCTCGGCGAAGCTGAACTCGAAGCCGCGCTCGGCGCGAACGGCCTCGGTGCCGGCCAGCTTTTCCAGGCGCTTGACCCGCGACTGTGCCTGCTTGGCCTTGCTGGCCTTGGCCTTGAAGCGGTCGATGAAGGCCTTGAGCTTGACCCGCTCGGCCTGCTCGCGCTCGAAGGCGATCTGCTGCTGGCGCAGTTGCTCGGCGCGCTGGCGTTCGAAGCTGGTGTAGTCGCCGCTGTACAGGCGCCCGGTGCCACCGTGGAGGTGCAGGGTGTGGGTGGCGATGCCGTCGAGGAATTCGCGGTCGTGCGAGATCACCAGCACGGTACCGGCGAAGCGCTTCAGCCATTCCTCCAGCCACAGGACTGCGTCGAGGTCGAGGTGGTTGGTGGGCTCGTCGAGCAGCAGCAGGTCGGCGGGCGTCATCAGCGTGCGCGCGAGGTTCAGGCGCACCCTCCAGCCGCCGGAGAAGCTCGCCACCGGTCGCTCGTGGGTATCGGCCGGAAAGCCGAGGCCGTGCAGCAGGCGGCCGGCGCGGGCGCGGGCGTCGTAGCCGCCGAGCTCCTCGATGCGCTGGTGCGCGGTGGCCGCGGCCTCATGGTCGCCGCGGGCTTCGGCTTCGCTGGCCGCGCGCAGGGCCTCCGCGACAGGCCTGTCGCCACCGAGCACGAAGTCGAGCGCGGGGTCGGGCAAGGAGGGCGTTTCCTGGGCGACGGCCGCCATGCGCAGGCCGCCGGGCAGGTCGATATCGCCGGCGTCCGGCTCCAGTTCGCCCTGGACGGCGGCGAACAGGGTGGATTTGCCGCAGCCATTGCGGCCGATCACGCCCACCCGCCAGCCGGCGTGCAGGGCGGCATCGAGGCCGGAGATCAGCAGGCGTTCGCCGCGGCGCAGGGCGAGGTTACGGAAGGCGATCATGGGCAGCAGCGGCTCGCGCGATCGACAGGCCAGAAAGAACAAAGGCCGGAACTCGCGTTCCGGCCTTTGTGAATGGTGGCTCCCGAGGCCCGACTCGAACGGGCGACCCTCTGATTAACAGTCAGATGCTCTAACCGGCTGAGCTACTCGGGAACAGAGCCGCGCATTGTAGTCAGTCCGCGGCCGCGGTCAAGCCCTCTCTTGCGCGAGTCCCCCTCAGCCGCAGCCACCGCCGATCGATTCCGGGCGCGCCTGCCGCAGGCGTCCGGTGTTGTTCAGCACCAGCGCGCCCAGCAGGCGGCCGTCCTCGCTGCAGATGCGCAGGCTCAGGTTGCTGGCACCGCTGCCGCCATTGGGCCGGAACATCGCCATCGGTCGCTGCGCGCTGCTGCGGACGCGCAGGCGCGGCGAGGATTCGCGCTGCACGCGTTCGATCGCCTCGCCAGCATCACGCGCACCGTTGCGATTGGAGTCGACGAACACCAGCCAGCCGTCGTCCCAGACCCCGCCGCTGCGACAGCTCAACCCGTCGGAAGTCGGGCAGATCGCCGCCGGCCGGCCGCGGGTTACGGCCAGAGTTCGAGCGTGATGGAACCCGCCCATCAGCTGGTGCTGCACGGCGATGAAGCCCTGCCGTTCGATCATCTGGCGGAAACTCGGCAGGGCAATGCCGAGCACGATGCCAGCCACGGTTATCGTCATCAGCAGCTCGATCAGGCTGAAGCCCCTGATCGAGCGATACGCGAATCCGATACGCATAAGGACAGCCTCCCCGAAACGTCGGCGGCGAAGGGCCGCGCTCGACGGAGCACAGTGTCGGCAGCGGCTCGTCTCGGCGGAATCGGAAGCGGCTCCGCGTGCGGGTAGGAGTTTTGCCAATGCGTGTTTGGGAAGCCTCGGAGTGGCCTGGCCCTCCGCTGGCCTCACGCTGCTGTCAGTACAGTGTCAGCATCCGGGAGCCAGACTTGCGCGGTTCGCCTGCAGCGCCGAGCCTCGGCCGATTCCCGATTCCCGATTCCCGATTCCCGATTCCCGATTCCCGATTCCCGAACCCCGATCCAGCCAGAGGCCCATGAACCGTCCGGAAGCCGCCAACATCCCCTTCGAACTTGTCTCGCCCTACCAGCCCTCGGGCGATCAGCCGCTGGCGATCGCGCGCCTGGTCGAAGGTTTCGAGGATGGGCTCGCGCACCAGACCCTGCTGGGCGTGACCGGCTCGGGCAAGACCTACACAATCGCCAATGTCATCGCGCAGATCCAGAAGCCCACCCTGGTGCTGGCGCCAAACAAGACGCTGGCCGCCCAGCTCTACGGCGAGTTCAAGCAGTTCTTCCCGAACAACGCGGTCGAGTACTTCGTCAGCTATTACGACTACTACCAGCCCGAGGCCTACGTTGTTTCCAGCGACACCTTCATCGAAAAGGACAGCTCGATCAACGAGCACATCGAGCAGATGCGGCTGTCGGCGACCAAGGCCCTGCTGGAGCGACGTGATGCGCTGATCGTCGCCTCGGTGTCTGCGATCTACGGTCTGGGCGATCCCAACGAATACTTCCAGATGGTGCTGCACATGGTGCGCGGCGAGCGCATCGACCAGCGCGAGCTGATCCGCCGCCTGACCGAGCTGCAGTACACCCGCAACGAGTTCGACCTGCGCCGCGGCACCTACCGCGTGCGCGGCGAGGTCATCGACGTGCATCCGGCCGAGAGCGACAGCGAGGCTGTGCGCATCGAGCTGTTCGATGGCGAGATCGAGCAGATCGCGCTGTTCGACCCGCTGACCGGGGAGGTGCAGCGGCGCATCCCGCGCTACACGATCTATCCCAAGACCCACTACGTCACCACGCGGCGCACCGTGCTGGAGGCGATGGAGGCGATCAAGGTCGAGCTGGCCGACCGGCTGGAGTGGTTCTACGCCAACAACAAGCTGCTGGAGGCCCAGCGCCTGCAGCAGCGCACCACCTTCGATCTGGAAATGATGGGCGAAATTGGCTTTTGCCAGGGCATCGAGAACTACTCGCGCCACCTGACTGGGCGCATGCCCGGCGAGGCGCCGCCCTGCCTGTTCGACTACCTGCCGCCCGATGCGCTGCTGGTGGTCGACGAATCGCATGTCACCGTTCCGCAGATTGGCGGCATGTACAAGGGCGATCGCGCGCGCAAGGAAACCCTGGTGGAGTACGGCTTCCGCCTGCCCAGCGCGCTCGACAACCGCCCGCTGAAGTTCGAGGAATGGGAGCGCCGCGCGCCACGCAGCATCTTCGTCTCGGCGACGCCGGCCAAGTACGAGCTGGAGAAGTCGCACGGCAACATCGTCGAGCTGGTGGTGCGGCCGACCGGCCTGGTGGATCCCGAGGTGGAAGTGCGGCCGGTGCGCACCCAGGTCGACGACCTGCTGTCGGAGATCCACGAGCGGGTCGGCTGGGGCGATCGTGTGCTGGTCACCACGCTCACCAAACGCATGGCCGAGAACCTCACGGAGTACCTCGGCGAGCACGGCTGCAAGGTGCGCTACCTGCATGCCGACGTCGACACCGTCGAGCGCATGGAGATCATCCGCGACCTGCGCCTCGGCGTGTTCGACGTGCTGGTCGGCATCAACCTGCTGCGCGAGGGCCTGGACATGCCCGAAGTCTCGCTGGTCGCCATCCTCGACGCCGACAAGGAGGGCTATCTGCGCTCGGCGCCTTCGCTGATCCAGACGATCGGCCGCGCCGCCCGCAACCTGCGCGGCAAGGCCATCCTCTACGCCGACCGCATCACCGGCTCGATGGAAACCGCGATGGGCGAAACCGCCCGCCGTCGCGAAAAGCAGATCGCCTACAACGCCGAGCACGGCATCACGCCCAAGACCATCGTTTCGCGCATCACCGATGTCATGGAGGGCGCACGCAGTGAGCCGTCCGAGGCCAAGAAGGGCCGCGGCCGCACGACCGCCAGCGAACGCCGCGTCGCCGAGCCGCGCGACGACTACAGGCAGATGAATCCCGAGCAGATCGGCGCCGTGCTGAAGAAGCTCGAGGCGCAGATGTACAAGCACGCCAAGGACCTGGAGTTCGAGGAAGCCGGCAAGATCCGCGACGAGATCCGCCGCATCAAGTCCGAAGGGCTGGTGGGGTGAGACGGCGCGTTTGCGCGGCATGCCGCGCGCGCCGTCGAACGCCCGAGCGCTGTGCGCGAGGGCCGGGGCCGAAGGCAGACGGCGCGTTTGCGCGGCATGCCGCGCGCGCCGTCGAACGCCCGAGCGCTGTGCGCGAGGGCCGGGGCCGAAGGCAGACGGCGCGTTTGCGCGGCATGCCGCGCAAACGCGCCGCTTGATAGGGTGGGCCCTGGCCCACCATGGGCGAGACTCTCGCCTCGGTAGTGCTCCGCCGCAGGCGTGGCGTGGCGTTGCATCGATCAACATCAACAGGCTTGGCGAGCCTGCAGGCCATGGTGGGCCAGGGCCCACCCTATGCGGAGCGGTTGGGCCAGGGAGACCCTTTGCAGAGCCCGATGGTCTCGGGCTCGCGTCAAGTCGATTTGCGCCCCGTCCCTGCGCCTGCACCGTGCGCCCGGAACGGCGCTGGCATACTCCGCGGCCTCCAAGCTGCAAGTCCACGCACACGTGATCACCGCCGCCGAATTCGATTCGCTCGCCGCCCAGGGCTACAACCGCATCCCGCTGGTGCGCGAGCTGCTGTCCGATCTCGACACGCCGCTGTCGGTCTACCTGAAGCTGGCCGATGGGCCGTACTCCTACCTGTTCGAGTCGGTGCAGGGCGGCGAGAACTGGGCGCGCTATTCGATCATCGGCCTGCCGGCGCGGCGCGTCTTCAGCCTGCGCGGCAATACGCTCAGCGTCGAGGACTGCGGGGCGGTGGTCGAGACCCGCGAGCTGTCCGACCCACTGGCCGAGATCGAGGCCCTGCGGGCGTCCTTCAAGGTGCCCAAGCTCGCGGGGCTGCCGGCCTTCACCGGCGGCCTGGTCGGTTACTTCGGCTTCGAGACGATCGCCTGGATCGAGCCGCGCTTCGCCGCGTCCGACACGCCCGACATGCTGGGTACGCCGGATGCGCTGCTGATGCTGAGCGAGGAGGTCGCGGTCTTCGACAACCTGCACGGCAAGCTTTACCTGGTGGTGCACGTCGATACCGCCGAGCCGCAGGCCTATGCGCGTGGTGTGCGCAGGCTCGATGCGCTCACCCATCGCCTGCGCATGGGCGCGCCGAGCTATCCGGAAGTGCTGGATCCATCGACGGTGTCCGAGGCCGACTTCGTCAGTGGCTTCACCAAAGAGGGCTTCCTCGCTGCGGTCGACCGCTGCAAGGACTACATCCGCGCCGGCGACATCTTCCAGGTCGTGCTGTCGCAGCGCATGTCGATCCCGTTCAAGGCACGGCCGGTGGATGTGTACCGCGCGCTGCGCGCGCTGAACCCTTCGCCCTACATGTACTTCCTCGATCTCGGCGGTACCCAGATCGTCGGCTCCTCGCCGGAAATCCTGGTGCGTCTGGAGCAGGGCCGCATCACCTTGCGCCCGATCGCCGGCACCCGCCCGCGTGGCGCCACGCCTGAAGAAGACGCGGCGCTGGAAGCCGATCTGCTGGCCGACCCCAAGGAGCGCGCCGAGCACCTGATGCTGATCGATCTTGGCCGCAACGATGTCGGCCGCGTCGCCAGGACCGGCAGCGTCAGCCTGCCCGACCAGTTCATCATCGAGCGCTATTCGCACGTGATGCACATCGTCAGCCAGGTCGAGGGCGATCTGGCCGAGGGTCTGGATTTCGGCGACGTGCTGCGTGCGACCTTCCCGGCCGGCACGGTCAGCGGCGCTCCCAAGATCCGCGCGCTGGAGGTCATCCAGGAGCTGGAGCCGGTCAAGCGCAACATCTATTCGGGCGCCGTGGGCTACCTCGGCTGGCATGGCGATGCCGACACCGCAATCGCCATCCGCACCGCGGTGATCCAGGACGGTCGCCTGCACGTGCAGGCCGGCGCCGGCATCGTCTTCGACTCCGATCCGGAGAAGGAGTGGGAGGAGACGCTCAACAAGGGGCGCGCCCTGTTCCGCGCGGTGGCGCGGGCGGCGGGAGGGCTGTAGCGCCGCACGTTGGGGGGCGCTGCGAACACGCGACATGCGAAGTAGTCGGTATGTCACGCGTCGACGGGCGTGGGTCCTTGAGCGTCGCGGTGCGTCGCAGGCGCACCCTACGCGCATGATGCTTGGGGCATTGATGTGCGCAACGTGTCCCAAGACTCGTAGGGTGCGCCTGTGGCGCACCAAGGCCGAAGCCATTGTCCAAAGCAGCCCGGTTGTTCCAGTGCACGGCTCACCGCGCACTTTCACGCGGGCGATGCTGCCCGGCGCGCCGCAGGCGCGCCTACACCATCACCCGCCCATGCACCCGCGCGATCCGTGGCCGCACGCGCCAGCGCTTCTCGCCTTCGGTGCGCTCGAACAGCCGATAGCGGGGCAGGGCGCCCCCGTGCAGATGCAGGGTGATCGCCCAGTTCTGGCTGCTGAGATTGCGACAGCGGTGGGCCAGGTTCTCGCTGCGCTCGAACCACAGCGCATCGCTTTCGCCCAGCCAGGTGATCTTGCGCTGGCTGGGCGGCTCGCCGTCGCCGCCGATGGCGTATTCCTGTACCTCCAGCGAACCCTGCAGGACGAGCTCCATGCCGTAGTCACCGCTCATCGAATTGACTGGCGTGACGTGGCCAGGCGGCCAAATCAGGAGGGTGGCGCTGAAGGCCGGGCGCTTGGAGTCGAGGATCAGCAGGCGGGTGAAGCCCCGTTTGGCGCGGCCGCGCAGGCCGTTCAGCTGCTGCTCGTAGCGGCCGTCCGACCCGAGATGCACCAAGGCGCCAAGCTCGCGGGCCAGCCAGGCCAGATCGGGCTTGGGACCGCGGATGCCGTCTTCCAGCACCGAACGCAGCAGGGAAACCAGTCGCGGTGTGCGTGCCATGGAGCGCTCCTTGCGCATGACCGGCTCATAGGAGACCACCCGCGGCGTTAAACCCCCGGTAAGCCGGTGTCGACTTGATGTTTGTTTACGCCGGCGCTTTCATCCGCGACCGGCCAAACGCACAGCCCCCGCTCGGGGCGGGGGCTGTGGGTTGCTGCTTGAACGGCTTGGACTCAGGCCGCCTGGTCCAGCCCCTTGGCGCGACGTCGCGCCATCGCCGCGGATTCGAGATCGGCCGGATCGAAGTCGTCGACGCCGATCACGTCCTCGATCAGCACCCGGACCTCGCGCAGCAGATTGACCTCCTCCGCACTGAGCACACCCTTCAGGCGCGCCTCGTTGAGCTGCTCGTCGGCGTCCAGCGCACTGATTTCGCCGGCCTTGATCGCCTTGACCAGCTTGCGCTCGACCGGCTCGGCGGCGATCACGCGCGGCAGGGCGGCATTGACGCGACCCGCCGGGTTGTTCTCGCAGGGCGTGATGAACACGCCCTCGCACAGGCGGTCGCGGGTATCGGACGGGGTCATCAGCAGGGCAGCGGCGCGGTGGCCGAGGCGATCCGACGGCGCCTGCGCGCGGCGGCCCCAGGGGAAGACCAGCAGCCACAGCGCCCAGCCGACCGGACGGATCGGGAAGTTGCGCAACGCCGCCGAAAGGGCGAGCTCGATGCGGTGGTTGATGTCGAACATCGCCCAGGCCAGCAGGGGCTGGTCGCCAGCGGGCTGGCCGTTGTCCTCATAGCGCTTCAGGATCGCCGAGCCGATGTAGAGCAGGCTGAGCACGTCGCCCAGGCGGCCCGACAGGCTTTCCTTGAACTTGAGCTTGCCGCCCAGGGTGAGCATCGAGGTGTCGGCCACCAGCGCCAGGTTGGCCGAGTAGCGGTTCATGCGGCGATAGAACCGGCGCGTGTAGGCGTCACCCGGCACCAGGCCGATGCGCGCGCCGGTCAGGCCAAGGATCAGGCTGCGCGCCGCGTTGGAGATCGCGAAGCCGATATGGCCGAACAGGGTGCGGTCGAAATCCTTCAGCCGGGTCGCCGGATCCGGATGCTGGGCAGCCTGCATTTCCTTCAGCACCCAGGGATGGCAGCGGATCGCGCCCTGTCCGAAGATCATCATGCTGCGGGTGAGGATGTTGGCGCCCTCGACGGTGATCGAGATCGGCGAACCCTGCCAGGCGCGGCCCAGGTAGTTGCGCGGCCCGAGGATGATCCCCTTGCCGCCGTGCACGTCCATCGCGTCCTTGATGACTTCGCGATAGGTCTCGGTGGCGTGGTACTTGGCGATCGCCGACGGCACCGAGGGCTTCTCGCCGCGGTCCACGGCGGCGGCGGTGGATTCGGACAGGGCGCTGATCGCATACGCGCGGCCGGCAATGCGTGCCAGGGCTTCTTCAACGCCCTCGAAGCGACCGATCGGCAGGCCGAACTGCTTGCGGATGCGCGCATAGGCGCCGGTGACGAGCGCTCCCATCTTGACGCCGGCGGTGCCCGCCGAGGGCAAGGAGATCGCGCGGCCCACCGACAGGCACTCGACCAGCATGCGCCAGCCTTCGCCGATCATCTTCTCGCCGCCGATCAGGGCCGACAGCGGCAGGAACACGTCCTTGCCGCGGACCGGGCCATTCTGGAAGGGCACGTTCAGCGGGAAGTGGCGACGGCCGATCTCCAGCCCGGACGTGCTGCGCGGGATCAGCGCCAGGGTGATGCCGCGGTCCTTCTCGTCGCCCAGCAGGCCCTCGGGGTCATGCAGGCGGAAGGCGAGGCCGACCACGGTGGCGACCGGAGCGAGCGTGATGTAGCGCTTGTCGAAGGTCAGCCGCACGCCGACCACCTTGGCGCCTTCCCACTCGCCTTCGCAGACGATGCCGTAGTCGGGCAGCGAGGTGGCGTCCGAACCCGCCGAAGGCCCGGTCAGCGCGAAGCAGGGGATCTCGCGGCCGTCGGCCAGGCGCGGCAAGTAGTGGTTCTTCTGCTCGTCGGTGCCGTAGTGCAGCAGGAGTTCGGCGGGGCCCAGCGAGTTGGGCACGGCGACCGTCGAGCCCAGCGTGGCCGAAGCCGAGTTCAGCTTCTGCAGCACACGCGAATGCGCCAAGGCCGAGAAGCCGAGGCCGCCGTATTCGCGCGGGATGATCATTCCGAAAAACTTGTGCTTCTTGAGGTAGTCCCAGACCTGCGGCGGCAGGTCGGCGCGCTCGTGGCTGACCTCCCAGTCGTTGGTCATCCGGCACACCTCTTCGCAGGGGCCGTTGAGGAAGGCCTGCTCCTCGGCGGTGAGTTCCGGCTTGGGCTGGGCCAGCAGCTGCTTCCACTTCGGCAGGCCCGAGAACAGCTCGCCTTCCCAGCCCACCGTGCCGGCTTCCAGCGCCGTCTTCTCGGTGTCGGAGAGCTGCGGCAGCATGCGGGTGTAGATCTTCAGCAGGGGGGCGGTGATCTTGTGGCGGCGGGTCGGCGTGTGCAGCAGCGGCACGCCGATCGCGGCGAACAGCAGGCCGGCGATGACCGTGGCGACCACACTCGCCTGCAGCAGCACGGCAGCCACCAGGGCAGCCACGCTGAGCGCGGCCCAGGTCTTGAGGTTGGTTCGGAAGTAGGCCGCGGCGAGGCCGGCGACCAGCAGGGCGAGGAAGGGCAGCAGGATGCTCATGGCGATGCTCCGATGCAGTCCGGCGCGGATGTTCCGCGAGGCGAGGGTGCGACCGTCGCAGCCTACGCGCCCCCATTTGAGCCCGGGCACGAGACACGACGCGATCGCCGCGGACGGCGGCGAACGTACCGCGAAGTATGTTGGCAGCCTGTCCGCGAATCAATACGCGAGCGTATGGATTGGGTGAAATGACGCAGTGCATTGATTCGCGTGCGGAAAACGGGTCATGCCCGGGGACAACGCGGATTTGCAAGGCGGGGGCTGCCCGCTACACTCCGCTGAATGAACGCCCCCTCCAAGAAAGTTGACAAGGCGCCGCGGCTTTCCGCGAACGATTGGGCCCAGGGTGCCCTGGACCTGATCGCCGAGCAGGGCGTTGCCGCGGTGGCCGTCGAGCCGCTGGCGCGTCGACTGGGCGTCACCAAGGGCAGCTTCTACTGGCACTTCCCGTCACGCGAGGCCTTGCTGCGGGCGGCCCTGGAGCGCTGGGAGCAGCGTGAGCTGGAGGAAGTGTTCGCCCAGCTCGAAGGCATCGAGGACCCGCGCAGCCGGCTGGAGCAGCTGTTCCGGCTGGTCGGCACGCAGACCGCCTCGCATGCCATCTATTCCGAGCTGCTGAAGGCCATGGACCACGCCGTGGTGCAGCCGGTGATGCAGCGCGTGTCGGCGCGCCGCATGGATTGGCTGACCCTGGCCTACCGCCAGGTCGGGCTGCCGCGCATCGAGGCCCAGCACCGCGCTCGACTCACGTATGCCGCCTACGTGGGCTTTCTGCAGCTGTCGCTGCAGCTGGGCCAGCCGCGCATGCGGCACGAGGAGTTCGACGAGTACCTGGCCCATGTCATGTCGACTCTGATTCCGGGCTGAGTGCGTTCCGGGCTGAGCGCGCCTTCCGCCGCGGAAATTGCTCGGCCGCTGAACCAAGCAGCGCAGTGGACGCCGCTCGGCAGGGGCTCCCGGGCTCTCTGGCGCACGTAACATCGATGTTCGGCCTTTCGACGGCAATCCAGCCCCGGCAACGATGTCACCGGTTTCCCATGGGCCCCGGCCCAGGCACTGGACTGGTATTGGACTTGTTCGGTCGAACTGGTCTGGCTAAGGTCTGCAGCCCGAATCGGCCGCTGCCTGGCGGTCACCGCGACGGTGACCCGGCGGCCGGCAATGGAGCCCTTGCATGTCCAGCACGCTCGCAGCGCTCAACCAGTGGGTTGGGCAGGTTGCCCAGCTCACGCGTCCCGATGCCATCCACTGGTGCGACGGCAGCGAAGCCGAACATAAGCGTCTGACCGCACTGATGCTCGAAAGCGGCGATCTGCTGGCGCTGAACCCCGACACCCATCCGGACTGCTACCTGCACCGGTCGAACGCCTCCGATGTGGCCCGCGTCGAGCACCTGACCTTCGTCTGCACGCGCGAGCGCGACGAGGCTGGGGCCAACAACAACTGGATGGCCCCCGACGAAGCCCGCGCGAAGATGCAGGCCCTGTTCGAGGGCTGCATGCAGGGCCGTACCCTCTACGTCGTGCCCTACTGCATGGGGCCCATCGATTCGCCGCTGTCGCGCTGCGGTGTCGAGATCACCGACAGTCCCTATGTGGTCGTCAACATGCGCCTGATGACCCGCATGGGCGCGGATGCGCAGCGCCGGATCGAGCGCGAGGGCCGCTTCGTCAAGGGCCTGCACTCCACCGGCGAGCTCGATCCGGAGCGCCGCTTCATCATGCATTTCCCCGAGGACCTGGAGATCCAGTCCTACGGCTCCGGCTATGGCGGCAATGCCCTGCTGGGCAAGAAATGCCACGCCCTGCGCATCGCCAGTCACCAGGCCCGGGACGAGGGCTGGCTCGCCGAGCACATGCTGATCCTGGGCGTAGAGACACCGAAGGGTGACACCCATTACATCGCTGCGGCGTTCCCGAGCGCCTGCGGCAAGACCAACCTCGCCATGCTGATTCCGCCCGAGGGCTACCGCCGCGAAGGCTGGAAAATCTCCACGATCGGCGACGACATCGCCTGGATGCAGCCGGGCGCCGACGGCCGGCTGTATGCGATCAATCCCGAGGCGGGCTTCTTCGGAGTCGCTCCGGGCACCAGCGAGGCGACCAACCCCAACGCGCTGGCAATGCTCGGCCGCGATGCGATCTTCACCAACACGGGTGTCACCGCCGACAACCAGCCGTGGTGGGAAGGCCTGCCAGGCACGCCAGCCAAGGACTGGCAGGGGCGCGCCTTCGATCCTGCCAAGGGTCCCGCGGCACACCCGAACTCCCGCTTCACGGTCAGCGCCAAACAGTGCCCGAGCTACAGCGCCGAAGCCGAGAACCCCGCCGGCGTGCCGATCTCGGCGATCATCTTCGGTGGCCGCAGAGCCAGCCTGGTGCCGCTGGTAATGGAGGCCGAGGACTGGACCCACGGCGTGCTCATGGGCGCCTCGATGGCCTCGGAAACCACCGCTGCCGCCACCGGTGCGGTCGGCGTGGTGCGTCGCGACCCGATGGCCATGAAGCCCTTCTGCGGCTACAACTTCGCCGACTACTTCAGCCACTGGCTCAGTTTCGACCTAGAAACTGCGCGCCTGCCGAAGATCTTCAACGTCAACTGGTTCCGCAAGTGCGCGGACGGCAGGTTCCTGTGGCCGGGTTTCGGCGAGAACATGCGCGTGCTGGAGTGGATCATCGCGCGCTGCGAGGGGCGCGCCGAGTGCGTGGAGACGCCGATCGGCCGCCTGCCGACGAGCGCCGGCCTGCGTACGGAAGGTCTGCAGCTCACCGCGGCCGAGCTCGATGCACTGCTGTCGGTCGATGCCGAGGGCTGGCAGCGCGAGCTGCAGGAGGTCGAGCAGTTCCTGCGCGAGCTCGGGCCGCGCACTCCGGCCGATCTGATTGAAGCCCTGCAGCAGAGGCAGGCTCTGTTGCGCGCGCGCAAGGCGGCCTGATCCGGTGATGTGCGCGTCCCGGCGCGCTGCGTCCCGGCGCGCTGCGCGCCGGGACGCAGCGCGCGGCGCTGGCGAAACGGGGCAAGCGGAGAACAGGCAGGCGGATGTCGCGGGAACCGCGACCCCGGGGCAATGCGCTACAGGTCCTGCTGGTAGCGCACGTAGGGCACGCGGCCGCTGGTTTCTTCGGCGGGAGGCAGTTCACGCAAGGGCCACGCGCTGGTGTCGCCGCGGGTCCAGTACTGCGTCGCACCGACGGTCAACTCACCGCGCCAAGGCGTACGCCAGGAAATTCCGAGGTCCAGACTGTTGAGGACGCCAGGCAGGCCGCGGAACTCGAGCAGGCGGGCCGTCAGGCTGCTGCTGAAGGCGCCGCTCCCGCCCGACAGCCGCAGGGCGTCACTCTCGTACACCGGCACCGAAGTGCCCCACAGGTCGACGGTGCGGCCCTGGCTGCGCAGGTTCTGCGCGTCGATCCGCAGCCAGCCCTCTGAGCCCAATCCCACCTCGGCGCCAAGCTGCAGCACGCGGGCGTCCGATTCCGCGAGCGGCAGCGCCAGATGCAGCGGCGTGACCTCGGAGAGTCCGGGCAGTGCATTCCAGCGCGCGGACCGGGAGCCGGACTGCTGCGGCGTCTGCACGCTGAGCCACGAGAGGCCGTAGTTGACGTCGATGCCTGCGCGTTCGATGAACCATGCGCCGGACACCCCGACGCCACTGCCGTAGCCGGGCAGGGAGGCCGAATCGATTTCGAGTCGCGCCAGCATGCATTGCTCGCTGAAGCCCAGCATGCCGGCATCCCCACTGGCGCACAGGATCGCAAGCCCCGGCTGGCTGGGCGAGAGCCCAAGCGCCTGCATGCCGCGGCTTTCGGCGTTCGCCCGCACTGGCCGCTGGCTGTTGCGTCCAAGGCTGCTCGCGATGCCCAGCATGCGATCCAGCAGGCTGCCCTCGGAGGCCTCCAAGTCGCGTTCTGCCTGCATGAGCACGCGCTCCGAGGCGGTCTCCGCGCGCGGCAGCGCCTCTTCGACCGCGCCCGCAGTGCTGCAGCAAAGAACCGACCCGAAGGTCAGTGCAAGGCTGGCGAGGGCGGGGCGAGTGCTCACTGTCAGTGCTGACCCGGGGCTGGGAAGTGATTGGTGCCGTCGCGTCGTATGCCGCGGTGGTGCCATGAAGCTGCGTCCGGTGCGGACACCAGAACAGCTGCAAAGTTCAAGTCTGGCTGGCAGTTTAACCCGCAGATAACGGAATCGAAAGGCTTCAGGTGTCTGTATGACGAGTGCTGCCGAAGCCCCGGTCGCAGCCCAGCGCGTCCGACCGCAAAGCCCGTTCTTGGAGGCCAGGCACCTGGCGCGCGCGGGATCGCACGCCCCTCAAAACCCCGCATAATCGGGCGGCGATCGGGTGCGAGCATGCACTGCCACTGGCCTGGAGCCGTGGCCGCAGGATCGATTCCCGTGTCGCGCGGGCCTTTCTCAATCTTCGGGTACAGACGCAGCCCATGGCTTCCTGGAACGGCGCAGACAAGTTGGGCGAGGGCACCATGCCCCTGGTCCGCGAGGCTGCGCAAGCGCCGGGACACTGCCCGGGAGTATGCGAGGTTCTGCTGCGCGGCCTGGAGACTCTGGCGGTCGGGCGGCGCGGGCTGAAGCTTTCGCTGCATTGCCGGGGCGAGTCGCCTCTGGAGGCCGAGGTTCAACTGCCGGGTGATCTGCTGCATGGGGCCGGAGAGGCGGCTGAAGCGAAGGGCGGCGCCATCGAGCACGCACTCATCGGCCTGACGCCCGAGCCCTTGCACCTGACCTTCGTCTGGCAGGCCGGGCCGGTGCCGGCGAATGAAGAGCTGGAAGGGCTGGAGCGCGTGCTGCGAGCCGGGCTGCCTGCGGCTTTGGAGGTGGATCGCCTGCAGAGCGTGCTGGCGCGGCTTGCCGAAGCCGAGCAGCTGCAGCGGGCGCTGTTCTCGATCGCCGACCTCGCCAGCGGCGAAGGCGCTGCCAGCGAGCTGATTGCCGGCGTCCACGCCATCCTCGGTGGCTTGATGTACGCCGAGAACTTCTACATCGCCCTGCTCGATGTCGAGCGCGATGCCCTCGTTTTTCCCTATTTCCGCGATACCGAAGACCGCGAAGGGCCCCCCATCGGAACGCCCATCCCGCGCCGGGACTATCTCGGCTCGCTGACCGACCAGGTCTTCCGGCGGGGCAAGCCGCTGATGGGCGCCTCCAGCGACCTTTTGCGCCAGGTGGGATTGCCCGAGCGCTCCTGCAGCTTTGGTCCGCAGTCGCTGGACTGGCTGGGGGTGCCGCTGCAGCGTGGCGGCGAAGTGTTCGGCGTGGTCGTGGTGCAGAGCTACGACCCCGAGCGACGCTACAGCGAGCGCGACCGCACCCTGCTGACCTATGTGGCACAGCACATCGCGACAGCGCTGGAGCGCAAGCTCGCCCACGAAGAGCTGGAGCGCAGGGTCGGCCAGCGCACCGACGAGCTGCGTGTTGCCAATGAGGCGCTCCGCGCTGAGATCGAGGAGCGCCATCGCGCCGATCGGCTGCAGGCCGCGCTGTTCAGGATCGCCGAACTCGGATCCTCGGGCGGCAGCCTTGAGGACTTCTTCGGCGCCGTGCACCGGGTGGTGGGCGAGCTGCTGTTCGCTGAGAACTTCTACATCGCCCTGCATGATGCGGCGCGCGAGGAAATCAGCTTTCCTTATTCGGTCGACCAGTTCGACCGCAAGCGTCCGGCGCGTCGTATGGCGCGCGGGATGACCGAGTACGTCCTGCGCACCGGGCGCGCCGTTCTCGCTGATCGTGCCGCCATCAATGCCCTGCAGCGCAGCGGCGAGGTCGAGTCCTCGGGCACCCAGGCGCAGATCTGGCTGGGCGTTCCGTTGACCTGCGCCAGCACCACGGTCGGCGTGCTCGCCGTGCAGAGCTACGACGATGCACGCGGCTACCAGCGGCGCGACCAGGAACTGCTGACCTTCGTCTCTTACCACATCGCCAACGCGCTCGAGCGCAAGCGCGCGACCGATTCGTTGCGGCAGGCGTATGCCGAGCTGGAGCGCCGCGTCGAACAGCGCACCGAGGCCCTGTTCGAGGCCAATCGCGACCTTCGCCAGCAGATCACCGAGCGCGAGCGCATCGAGTGGCAGCTGAAGCACGCCGCCCTGCACGACGCGCTCACCGGTCTGCCGAACCGCAGCTATCTGATGACCCGGCTGGACGAAGCCCTGCAGCGCTACGGGCGTGGGCAGGCCGACTGCTTCGCGGTGCTGTTCCTCGATCTTGATCGCTTCAAGGTGGTCAATGACTCGGTGGGCCATCTGGTTGGCGATGAGCTGCTGAAGGAGGCCGGCGCGCGGATCGCGGCCAGCGTCGGTCGGCGCGGAACGATCGCGCGTCTCGGCGGCGACGAGTTCGCGATCCTGATCGAGGGCGTCGAGGCCGAGACCCAGGCCACGGAAGCCGCGGCGCGCATCATCGCGGCCATGGACGTGCCCATCCGCGCGGGCGGCAAGGAGCTCTACAGCTCGGTCAGCATCGGCATCGTGCTGGCACAGCCGCATTACCGGACCGCCGCCGAACTCCTGCGCGACGCCGATGTCGCCCTGTACCGTGCCAAGGCGAACGGCCGCCGGCGCTTCGAGCTGTTCGACGAGGCGCTGCGCCGCGAGGCCCTGCTGCAGCTGGAGCTGGAGGGCAATCTGCGGCGCGCCCTGGTGCGCAGCGAGTTCGAGCCGGTGTTCCAGCCGATCCTGGACCTCGACAGCGGCCAGATCGCAGGTTACGAAGCCCTGCTGCGCTGGCGACACCCGCAGCGCGGCCTGCTGGCGCCGGCGGACTTCCTGACCCAGGCCGAGGAGTCCGGCCTGCTGGAAGCCATCGATTGGCAGATCTACGAGCTGGTGTTCGCCCAGGCCTGGCAGCTGATCGCCGGCGGCGGCTACGTCAGCATCAATGTCGGGGCTCGTCATTTGCGCTCGGCGCAGTTCGTGCCCGAGCTGGCGCGTATGCTGGCGCGCTACGAGTTGCCGCCCCAGCGGCTGCGAATCGAAGTCACCGAACGCAGCCTGTTCGAACAGCCGGAACTGGCGCGCCACCTGTTCGGCGAGCTTCGATCCCTTGGTGTATCGCTTGCGCTCGACGATTTCGGCACCGGCTATTCCTCGCTCAGCTACCTGCACCAGTTTCCGCTGCAGGTGCTCAAGATCGACCGCAGCTTCGTCGAGGCAGTCGACCAGGCGGAGCCGGGCAATGCCTTGGCCGTGCTGCGCGCGATCTGTGCGCTCGGCGCCTCGCTGGGCATGGAAGTTGTCGCCGAAGGCATTGAATCGCAGGCGCAGTTGGCGCGCGTCCGCGAACTGGGCTGCCGCTATGGCCAGGGCTTCCTGCTGGGTCTGCCCCAGCCTGTCTGTCTGCTGGCGCCACCGCGCACGAGCCCCACGGCGGAGCCGCACTCGCCGGTGATCGTGGGCGAATCACTCGCTTCCGACTGATCGCAATTCAACGCGCGGGCCATCGCACTCTCAGATAGGCCATCTCGGGCCGAAATCGACGCTGCATTCCCATCCTGGCCCGCCTGCGCTAGCGTGCGCTGCTGCACTGCACACAGATCAGGAGTCGCGATGTCCCGCCCTGCCAGCCTGGCCGCCGAGCCCGAAACCCTGCGCGAAGTCGATCTGCCGCTGAGCGATCAGCCCCTGCGCGAGGACGTGAAGCGGCTGGGCGCGCTGGTGGGCGAAGTGATTGCCGACCAGGAAGGCGAGGCCTTCTTCGAGCGCGTCGAAGCGCTGCGCCGCCTCGCCATCCAGCGTCGCGAGCAAGGCGATGGCCTTGATGCGCTGGCCGCGGCGGTCGATGGCCTGCCGCTCGACGAAGCTGAAGGACTGGTGCGCTCGTTCGCGACCTATTTCGGGGTGGTCAACCTGGCCGAGCGCATCCACCGCATTCGCCGTCGCCGTGACTACCAGAAGCAGGCCACGGCCACGCCGCAGCCGGGCGGTCTGCTGGCCGCGGTCAGCGAACTCAAGGGGGCCGGCGTCGCGTTCGACGAGTTGGTGGCCCTGATTCGCCGCCTGCACATCGAGCCGGTGGTCACCGCCCATCCCACCGAGGCCGTGCGCCGCGCCCTGCTGGAGAAGGAAGCCGAGATCGTTCGCGCACTGATCGACGACCTCGATCGCTCGCGCACGCCGGGCGAGCGGAGGCTCGACCTGGCGCGCATCCGGATGGCGCTCACCAGCGGCTGGCAGACCGCCGAGAACGCGATCGAGAAGCCCACCGTCGCCGATGAGCTTGAGCACGTCAGCTACTACCTGGGCCATGTGCTCTACCTGATCCTGCCGGTCTTCCACGAGCTGCTGGCCGATGCGGTGGAAAGCGTCTACGGACGTCCGCTGCCGGCGCTGCCACCGATCCTGCGTTTCGGCTCCTGGGTGGGCGGCGACATGGACGGCAATCCTTTCGTCGGCGCGGACACCATCGACGCCAGCCTGGCTGCGCAGCGCAGCCTGATCCTGTCGAACTACCGCGGCGATCTCGCCCACCTCGCCGGCCTGCTGACCCAGTCGACCAGCCGCATCGGCGTCGATCCGCGCGTGCTCAAGCGCATCGACGACTACCGTGCCCGCCTCGGCGAGGCCGCGCAGCGCCTGCGCTCGCGCCACGACGACATGCCCTACCGGCAGCTGCTGAACCTGATGATTCTTCGGCTGGAGGCGACTGAGGCCCAGGCTGCCGAGGGCTATCGCGGTCCGGCCGGCCTGCTGGACGACCTCAACCTCATCGCCCATTCGCTGAAGAGCCAGCGCGGCGAGCACGCCGGTTTCTTCGCCTTGCGGCGCCTGCTGCGCCGGGTCGAGGCTTTCGGCTTCCATCTGGCCACCCTCGACCAGCGCCAGGATTCGCGGGTGCACGACGCCGCACTGGCCGATCTGCTGAAGGACGCCGACTGGCCGCAGCGCTCAGCCGAGGATCGGGCGGCGCGACTCGCTGAACTTCTCGGCGGCGAGCTCGGCAAGCGCAGTTCCACCGAGCCCGGCACCCAGCGCGTGCTGGATGTCTTCGCCAAGCTCGCCGACCTGCGCCCGCGCTACGGCGCCGAGGCCTTCGGGCCCTACATCGTCAGCATGAGCCGCAGCGCTGCCGATGCGCTGGCCGTGCTGGCGCTGGCGCGGATGGGCGGTCATGCCGATGCGCAAGGCCGGGTGCCGCTGGACGTCGCCCCGCTGTTCGAGACCGTGGACGACCTCGCAGCGGCACCCGAGGTGGTCGCGGCCCTGCTGGAGGATCCCGTCTATCGCGCCCATGTCGCGGCGCGCGGCGAGCGCCAGGTGGTGATGCTTGGCTACTCGGACAGCGCCAAGGATGCAGGGCTTGCGGCCTCGCGCTGGGCGATCCAGCGCGCCCAGATCGCGCTCTGTGCGCTGGGCGCCGAGCGCGGCGTGCGCATCCTGTTCTTCCACGGTCGCGGCGGCTCGGCCAGCCGCGGCGGCAGCAAGACCGAGCGCGCGGTGATCGCCGCGCCGCGCGGCAGCGTCGACGGCTACCTGCGCCTCACCGAACAGGGCGAGGTCATCCATCGCAAGTACGGCATCCGCGCCTTGGCCCTGCGCAATCTGGAGCAGACCGCTGGCGCGGTCCTGCGCGCGACCGCGCGCCCGCGCCCGCCCGAGCCGCGCGAGCCGGCCTGGCGCGAGGCCATGGCCCTGATCGCCAACGAATCGCGCCGGGTCTACCGGGCCTTCGTGCACGAGGAGCCGGCCTTCGTGCCCTATTTCCGGGAGGCGACGCCGATCGATGTAATCGAGCGCCTGAAGCTGGGTTCGCGCCCGGCCAAGCGCGCGGCCGGCGGCCAGGCGGGAGTCGAGTCGCTGCGCGCGATTCCCTGGGTGTTCGCCTGGTCGCAGAACCGCTGCAACCTCACTGCCTGGTACGGCGTCGGCAGCGGGCTGGCCGCCGCGATCGAGGCCAAGGGCATCGAGGCCATGGCCGAAATGGCGCGCGACTGGCCCTTCTTCGCCACCCTGGTCGATGACGTCGAGATGGTGCTGGCCAAGACCGAACTCGACATCTTCGCGCGCTACTCGCAGCTGGCGGGCGGCGAGCTGCACGCAGCCCTGTTCCCGCGCATCGAGGCCGAGTTGGAGCGCACGCGGCGCGCGGTGCTTGAACTCAAAGGCGCGCAGGAACTGCTGGCCGGCGATCGCCGGCTGCGGCTTTCGATCCGTCTGCGCAATCCTTACGTCGATCCCATCAGCCTGCTGCAGGTCGACCTGCTGCGCCGCTGGCGCGCAGCGGGGCGACCGGAGGATGCGCTGTTCCATGCGCTGGTGGCCACGGTCAACGGCATCGCCGCCGGCGTGCAGAACACCGGCTGATCGCGCGACTACAGCCCGTGCAGGGCCTGCTGCAGGTCTTCGATCAGGTCGTCGGCGTGTTCGAGGCCCACCGAGACACGCAGCAGACCCTGCGGCGAGACCGGATGCGGGCCCTCGACCGAGGCGCGGTGTTCGATCAGCGACTCGCAGCCGCCCAGCGAGGTGGCGCAGTGGAACAGGCGGGTGCTGCCGGCGACCTTGAGCGCGGCTTCGCGGCCCGCGGCCAGCTCGAAGCTCAGCATTCCGCCGGGGTGCTTCATTTGCCTCGCCGCCAGCGCATGGCCCGCGTGCGAGGCGAGCCCCGGGTAGTGCACGATCGACACGGCGGGGTGCGCAGCCAGCGCGGTGGCCACCTTGTCGGCGTTCGCGCAGTGCATGGCCATGCGCGCCGGCAGTGAGCGCAGGCCGCGCAGGATCAGCCATGCGTTGAATGGGCTGGCGCTGCCGCCCAGCAGCTTGCGCACCTCATAGCAGCGCGCGGCCAGCGCATCGTCGCGGGCGAAACAGAGCAGGCCGCCCATCACGTCCGAATGCCCGCCCATGTACTTGGTGGCCGAATGCATGACCACGTCGGCGCCCAGTGCGATCGGCTGCTGCAGGATCGGCGTGGCGAAGGTGCTGTCGACCACCAGAAGAGCGCCGCTGGCATGCGCGATGTCGGCACAGGCGGCGATGTCGACCACCTGCATCAGCGGGTTCGAGGGGGTCTCGATCCACAGCATGCGGGTCTCGCCATCGACTGCCGCGCGCACGGCAGCGACATCACGGCCGTCGACGAAGCGCGAGGACAGGCCCCAGCGCGGCAGCCAGTGCTCGGCCAGCTCGCGCACCCCGTGGTACAGATCGCGCTGGAACACCACGTTGCCGCCGGACGGAAGCGCCTGCAGCAGGCAGCTCGCTGCCGCCATCCCAGTTGAAAGCAGCAGGGCGCGCGAGGCGCCGTCGAGTGCCGCCGCGGCCTGCTCCAGTCGCACCTGGGTGGGGTTGTTGTCGCGCTGGTACAGGTAGCCGTGGTCCTGGGTGCCATCGGGCGCGTGCAGGAAGGTGGTGGAGAGGTTCAGCGGCGCGGCCAGCGCGCCGGTGTCGCGATCGGGCTCGGCGCCGATGTGCACGGCGCGGGTTTCAAGGCGCATGGCCGGTCCTGAGGGTTGGGGCGCGCGCAGTGTGTGCGGGGCCGCACAGCGCGGCAATGGTCGAAGGTCAGCCGGCACCCGGCTTTGCGATACTGCGCGACCCACCCACCCCAGAGACCTGCTTCGATGTCCAGCCACGCGCCCGTCGACGAGCTGCTTGCCACTGCACGCCGTCGCTACCTGCCGATCTACCGCCCGCGCGAGCTGATACTGGAGCGCGGCGAAGGTTCGCGCGTCTGGGACAGCGCAGGTCGCGACTACATCGATCTGGCCGGCGGTATTGCCGTGAATGCGCTCGGCCACGCCGACCCGGATCTGCGCGCCGCCCTGATCGAGCAGAGCGCGAAGCTCTGGCACACCAGCAACATCTTCTACAGCGAGCCGCCGGTGCGTCTGGCCGAGGAGCTGGCCGCGGCCTCGGGTTTTGCCGAGCGCGTGTTCCTGTGCAACTCGGGCGCGGAAGCCAACGAGGCGGCGATCAAGCTCGCCCGCAAGCACGCGGCAGCCCAGGGTAGAGCGCCAGCGCAGCGGGTGATCCTCACGTTTCGCGGCAGCTTCCACGGCCGCACGCTGGCCACCATCACCGCGACTGCCCAGCCCAAGTACCAGGAAGGCTTCGAGCCGCTGCCGGGTGGCTTCCGCTACGTCGACTTCAACGACATCGCGGCCTTAGATGCCGCCTTCGATGCCGATGTCTGTGCAGTGCTGGTCGAGCCCATCCAGGGCGAGGGCGGGGTGATGCCTGCGGCGCCGGGCTTCCTCGCCCATCTGCGCCGCCGCTGCGACGAAACCGGCGCGTTGCTGATGTTGGATGAGATCCAGTGCGGCATGGGGCGCACCGGCCGCCTGTTCGCCTGCCATGGCGAGGGCGTGGAGCCCGACACCGTCAGCCTGGCAAAGGCACTGGGCGGTGGTTTCCCCATCGGAGCCCTGCTGGTCGGCAAGCGAGCCGCTGAGAGCCTGGGTTTCGGCAGCCACGGTACGACCTTCGGCGGCAATCCTCTGGCCGCGGCCGTGGCGCGTGCGGCGCTGGCCAAGTTGAAATCGCCGGAGCTGCTGGCAAACGTCGAAGCGCGCGGAGCGCAGCTGGTGGCCGGCCTTCACAACATCAACAGCCGCCTCGGCGTGTTCAGCGGTGTGCGCGGCCGTGGATTGATGCAAGGTGGCGTGCTGATTGACGAACACGCCGCGCGCGCGGCCGAAGTGCTCGATGCCGCGGCTGGCGAAGGTCTGCTGGTGCTGTCGGCGGGCGTGGGCGTGCTGCGCTTCGTGCCAGCGCTCAACATCCGCGAGGATGAGTTGGCCGAGGGCCTGCTGCGGCTGGAGCGCGCGCTGCGCGCGGTGTTTGGCTAGCCAGACCCATGGCAAGACATCGCACTGCATTGCAGAGGGCAGCGGGGGATCTGGTCTCGTCGGTCCAGAAGGTGTGGACTCTTCAGCTGGGCGAGGCCGAGGCTTCCTCAAGTGAGCGCGCCTTGGGACTGGCGCATCAACTGCTTCAAGCCGCCGCCTCTGCTGGCGAGCTGCGCGCCGCTCTCGGCGCGCGCTCAATCGAGGAGTTTCTTGGAGATGCCTGGGTCCTACGACATCCCTCGACGCACGAAGCCATCGAAGCTCTGAAGTCCGTGTTGATTTCAGAGTGCTAGCTGCTCGCGTTGCTTGCTTCGCTGAACGCCTCACGCGCCGCAGCGATTGTGGCCTCGATGTCGGACTCGCTGTGCGCCGCTGAGAGGAACCCGGCCTCATACGCGGACGGCGCGAAGTACACGCCGCGCTTCAGCAGGCCATGGAAGAAGCGGTTGAAGGCCGCGATGTCGCAGGCGGTCGCCTGGGCGAAGCTCTCCACCGTCTGGTCGGTGAAGAACAGGCCGAACATGCCGGGCACGCGATTGGTGGTGACCTCGACGCCGGCCTCGTGCGCAGCTTGCTCCAGGCCATCACAGAGCAGATTGGTCTTGCGCATCAGGTCCTCGTAGAACCCGGGCGCCTGGATTAGCTCCAGCGTGGCGAGGCCGGCCGCCATCGCCACCGGATTACCAGACAGCGTGCCGGCTTGGTAGATCGGCCCCGAGGGGGCGACCTGCGACATGATCTCGCGCCGGCCGCCATAGGCACCGACCGGCATGCCGCCGCCGATGATCTTGCCGAAGGTGCTCAGGTCCGGGGTCACCCCATACAGGGCCTGCGCGCCGCCGAGGGCCACGCGGAAACCGGTCATCACCTCATCGAAGATCAACAGCGCGCCGTGCCGGCTGCACAGCTCGCGCAGGTGCTGCAGGTAGCCGGGCGTGGGCAGGATGCAGTTCATGTTGCCGGCGATCGGCTCGATGATCAGGCAGGCGATCTCGCTGCCGTGCTGCTCGAACAGAGCCGTCGCAGCCTCGAAGTCGTTGTAGGCGAGGGTGAGGGTGAGATCGGCGAGCCCGCTGGGCACGCCCGGCGAGGTCGGCACGCCGAAGGTGAGCATCCCGGAGCCGGCCTTCACCAGGAAGGCATCGCCGTGCCCGTGGTAGCAGCCCTCGAACTTCACCACCCGCGAGCGACCCGTGTAGCCGCGCGCTAGGCGGATCGCCGACATCGTGGCCTCGGTACCCGAGTTCACCATGCGGCTCATCTCCATCGAGGGCACGAGCCTGGCAACGGTCTCGGCCATGGTGACTTCCAGCGGATTGGGTACGCCGAAGCTGAGGCCATTCGCCGCTGTGCGCCTCACTGCCTCCAGCACCTTGGGATGCGCATGCCCGGCGATCATCGGGCCCCAGCTGCCGATGTAGTCGATGTAGCGCTGGCCTTCGACATCCCAGAGGTAGGCCCCTTCGGCACGCGTGGCGAAGAAGGGCTCGCCGCCCACCGAACGGAAAGCGCGCACCGGCGAATTCACGCCGCCGGGCATCAGCTGTTGGGCGCGCTCAAACAGCGCGTGGTTGCTCTGCATCGGAATCTCCTTGGAACTCGGGGAAGGCCTGGCGAAGCGCGCGCACGGCGGCAGCCGGGCTGGCGGACTCGTAAACGCTAGAAATGACAGCGAGCAGATCAGCGCCTGCCGCGACGAGGGTTGGGGCGAGCGTGGGTGTGATGCCACCGATCGCAACAAGTGGACGCCCCAGCCCGCGAGCCTGCCCGAGCAGGCCAAGGTCGGCGCGAGCGGCGAGTGGCTTCGTCGGGGAGGCTGCAAAGGTGCCGAAGGCGAGATAGTCGGCGCCGGCAGCGCAGGCCTGATGCGCGCGACCCAGGCTCGCGTAGCAGGACGCGCCGATCAAGGCTGCCCGGCCAAGCGCCGAACGGGCGACGCCGAGGTCTTCATCCTCGCCGCCAAGGTGAACGCCCACCCCCAGTTCGGCGGCGAGGGCGACGTCGTCATTGACCAGGAAGGGCACCCGATGGTGCTGGCAGAGCGCCGCGAGCAGTTGCGCCTGCTCGCGGCGCAGCGCGGTATCGGCCCGCTTGTTGCGATACTGCAGCAGTGCAACGCCGGCAGCGAGCGCGTTAGTGGTCAGGTCGAGCAGGCGCTGGGTGTCGGTCACGTCGGGCGTGATCAGGTAGACGCCGCGCAGGGGCGTGGGCATAACGGGTACCGCATGGGCTGCTCACGGCGAGCGTGAAAGAATACCAGCCGTCCTACACCACACAGGTTCAGAAAACCATGAGCACGAAGGCAGCCGCGGTTGGCGCGCGGCATTGGATGTGCGTCGTATGCGGATTCATCTACAGCGAGGCGCTCGGGCTCCCGGACGAGGGCATCGCGCCCGGAACGGCCTGGGAGGACGTTCCGGAGACCTGGCTGTGCCCTGACTGCGGCGTCACCAAGTCCGACTTCGAGATGGTCGAGATCCAGGCCTGAGCGGAGAGCCCACCGGCGAGCGCGGCGGCGTTGCCGCGCTCGCCGGTGCCGTCATGGCTTGCCGCGCAGAGGGATGCCCGGGCCGAGCACCAAAGGGTCACCGCGCACGACGCCGAGCTGCGCAGCCTGGCCTGCATTGAGCTCAAGCGTGTACAGCGCGGGCCCCGCACTTGGGTAGTTGGGGCATACGGCGCTCTTGCAGGGCGGCACGTTGCGCGACACGGACACCAGCCGCAGCTGCTCGTCAAAGTAGAGGATGTCGAGCGGGATCAGCGTGTTCTTCATCCAGAACGCAAGGCGCTGGGGGCGATCGAACACGAACAGCATGCCCTGGTCTGGCGGCAGGGACTCCCGATGCATCAGGCCGAGTTGCCGCAGCGGCTCGGTGTCGACAACTTCTACATGGATGCGTTGACCCTTGAGCTCCACCCAGGCGGTGGGTCGTGCGTGGCAGGCGCTGACGAGCAGGGAGATCGCGAGGGCGAGCGCTAGGCGCATGGCTTGGGCTCCGTGGCGAGGTGGTGGATGAGGGCGACCTTGGCGAAGGATGGGCGATCGGAAGATTCCCTGCATCACCCTCTTTACAACCACAAAAATCGCGGTATAGTGGGCGGCTCGGACGGACGAGGCG
>VFQQ010000348.1_pt1 | contig 99859 bp, 100 predicted proteins | sample 3512341 | NCBI WGS metagenome assembly VFQQ01 (sample SAMN10412373, study PRJNA504923) | tailings metagenome | isolation source: Relicate 2 Philex TSF1 revegetated site | place: Philippines: Tuba, Benguet | collected 2017-08-29 | reverse complement strand
CGCCCGCCCGATCAGCGCGTAATCGACACCAGCCTCCAGGCACGCCCGCGCCTCCTTGGCAGAGCGCACCTTGCCCGCCACGCCCAGCACGCAGCCCTTGCGCGGCAGCGCGGCGAAAATATCGATCAAGCGCTTGCCCTTGAACCGCTCGTCGCCGGGCTCCATGAACACGTCCCACAGCGACATATCGAGGAAATCCACCTTGCCGCCGACAAGGATCGTGCCGGCCAGATCGCGGATCTCGCCCATGTCGAGATCGAACCGCTCCGGCGACAGTCGCACGCCCAGCGTGAAGCCCGGCTTCGTCGCCGCGCGCACCCCGTCGATGATCTCGTTCAGCAGCCGCGCGCGGTTCTCCGCCGATCCGCCATAGGCATCCTCGCGCTTGTTCAAGCCCGGCGAGAGAAACGCGCAGATGATATAGCCATGCGCCCCGTGCAGCTCGACGCCGTCAAACCCCGCCTTATCCGCGCGCACCGCCCCCGCGATGAAATCATCGCGCAGCTGATGCACCTCCTCCAGCGACAACGCGCGCGATCCCGTATCGGCGTGATCCGAAGGCCCCACCGGCGTCTCGCCGATCAGGTCCTTGGGTGAACGGATGCCCGCATGGTGCAGCTGCACCACCGCCAGGCTCCCCTCCGATTTGATCTTGGCGGCCAACCGCGTCAGCCCCGGCAGATGGTCGTCCGACCAGATGCCCAGCTGCCCCGGAAAGCCCTGCCCCCGCCGCTGCACATGCGCCGCACAGGTCATGGTCAGGCCAAAGCCCCCCTCGGCCCGCATCGTCAGCCAGCGGAATTCCTCATCCGACAGCGTCCCGTCGGCATGGCTCTGCGTGTTGGTTAGCGGCGCCAGCATCAGGCGGTTCTTCATCACCGCGCCGGAAGCAAGCGTGAGCGGCGCGAACAAATCGGTCATGGCAGGGGTCTCGGAATGGGTTGGACCCGACCGATGTAGGCGGCGCGTCCGGCCGCGGCAAGGGAGCGGCGTCAACGCCCCCGGCTGGCCCTCAGGCTCCCGATCCTGATTTCCTGACCCGTGACGATCTCCAGCGCACCGGCATAGGGCGATCCGGTCACACCCTCAAAGCTCAGCACGCAACGCTGCGGGCCGGCCCCGGCCTCAGCCGTCCAGCGCCCCGTCTCCTCGCCATGGCTCGGCAACGGCCCGCCGGGATAGACCGTGTGCTTCAGCACATACGTCCCGTCGGCGTTCAGCTCGACGCTCGAATGGTGCGCCACGGCGCCCCGGTCCTCGATGGAATCCGAGATCATCTCGTAGTGCCAGGTGCCGATCAGAAAATCCCTGCAGTTGGTCGCCGGATAGGTCTCGATCAGCCGCTCCGGCTGCGTGGCGCAGCCGGCAAGGACAGTCGCCGCCATGGAGGCGGCGAAGGCCGCATACCGAAATCCTCGCCGAAAACGCATCCGCCCCGCCTCGCTTTGTCGTCCATCACTCAAGGCGACGCCGTCGCCTCGGCACGGATCACACCCGCCACAAACGGCGGAATTGTGATCCGCCCCCGGCTGCAATCGGGCTCAGAACGCCAGCACCTTGGCCTGCCGCACCGCCGCGATATTGCGGATCGCATCCAGCGTGGCGTCCGGCACCCCGCCATCCACTTCCACCAGAGAGATCGCGTCCTGCCCGGCGGCCACGCGGCCGAGGGCGAAGTTCGCGATATTCACCTTCGCCTCGCCCAGCAACGTCCCCAGCTTGCCGATAAAGCCCGGCTTGTCCTCGTTGGTCACATACAGCAAATGCGGCGCAAAGGCGGCTTCCAGCTGGATACCTTTCACGTCGGTGATGCGCGGCACGCCATTGGCGAACACCGTGCCGGTCACGTCGCGGGTGAAGTCCGGCGTCGTCACGCGGATGGTGATCTGCGACTCGTAGGTGCCGAGCTGCTCGCGGCGCGACTCGGTAATCACGATGCCACGCTCCTTCGCGACGACCGGCGCATTGACCATGTTGACGTCCGGCAGCGCGGGCTTCAGCAGCCCGGCAATCGCCGCCTGCGTCAGCGCACGCAGGTTCAGCTTCGCGACCGCACCCTCGTAGACGATCTCGACGCCCGTGATGCTCGTCTCGGTCAGCTGACCGGCGAACGCGCCCAGCTTCCCGGCGAGATCGATCCACGGCTTCATCACCGCCGCATCGGCCGCACTGATTGAGGGCATGTTGATCGCGTTGGTCACCGCGCCGGTCAGCAGGTAGTCGGAAATCTGCTCCGCCACCTGCAGCGCCACGTTCTCCTGCGCCTCGTTGGTGGATGCGCCGAGATGCGGCGTCGCCACCACCTTCTCATGCCCGAACAAAGCGTGCTCCTTCGCCGGCTCCACCTCGAACACGTCCAGCGCCGCGCCCGCGATATGCCCGCTGTCCAGCCCGCCCTTCAGCGCGACCTCGTCGATGAGCCCGCCCCGCGCGCAGTTCACGATGCGCACGCCGGGCTTCGTCTTCGCCAGCGCTTCGGCGGAAAGAATATTCTTCGTCTGCGGCGTCATCGGCGTGTGCAGCGTGATGAAGTCGGCGCGCGGCAACAGCTCGTCCAGCTCCACCTTCTCCACGCCCAGTTCCTGCGCCCGCTCAAGGCTCAGGAAGGGATCGAACGCGATCACCTTCATCTTCAGCCCCAGCGCGCGGTCGGCGACGATCGAGCCGATATTGCCGCAGCCGATGAGCCCCAGCGTCTTGCCGTAGAGCTCGACGCCCATAAAGCGGTTCTTCTCCCACTTGCCGGCATGGGTCGAAGCATTGGCGGCAGGCACGTCGCGCGCCAGCGCAAAGATCAGCGCGATGGCGTGCTCGGCCGTGGTGATCGAATTGCCGAACGGCGTGTTCATCACGATCACACCGCGGCCCGTCGCCGCCGGAATATCGACATTGTCGACGCCGATCCCGGCACGCCCGACGACCTTCAAATTCGTCGCGGCTTTCAGCACCTCAGCTGTCACCTTGGTGTTCGATCGGATGGCGAGCCCGTCATACTCGCCGATGATCTTCAACAGCTCGTCCTTCGCCAGGCCGGGCTTCACATCCACCTCGACGCCGCGATCCTTGAAGATCTGCACGGCGGCCGGCGACAGGGCGTCGGAAATCAAAACTTTGGGCATGGGTTGCTCCCGTATCGAAAACTGAACGTGTCATCCCGGCCTTGAGCCGGGATCCAGGGCCGCAAGCTCGGTGCTTGGGGCCTCCGGGTCCCGGGTCTCCACGGCTTCGCCGCTCCGCCCGGGATGACAAAATGGATTAAGCGGCCTTCGCCTTCTCAGCGGCCCAATCGAGCCACGGCATCAGCGCGGCGACGTCTGATGTCTCGACCGTCGCGCCGCACCAGATGCGAAGCCCCGGCGGTGCATCGCGATAGGCGCCGGCATCCAGCGCGACACCCTCTTTCTCGAGAATGTCAGCCACCTTTTTCGCCAGCGCCGCAGCCGCGTCCGCATCCGCCGGCGCGTCCTTCAGCGTCAGGCATACCGACGTGTTAGAGCGGCTCGCCTTCTCCTCCGCCAGGAACGCATAGTGCGGCGAGGCCGCCACATGCGCCTCGATCACGCCAAGGCTCGCCTCCGAACGCGCGACCAGCGCATCCAGCCCGCCCAGCCCATCGGCCCATTTCAGCGCATCGAGATAATCTTCCACGCACAGCATCGAGGGCGTGTTGATCGTCTCGCCCTTGAAGATGCCCTCGACGATCTTGCCGTCCTTGGTCATCCGGAAAATCTTCGGCAGCGGCCAGGCCGGCTTGTAGCTTTCCAGCCGCTCCACGGCGCGCGGGGAAAGGATCAGCATCCCGTGCGCGCCCTCGCCGCCCAGCGCCTTCTGCCAGGAATAGGTCACGACATCGAGCTTCGCGAAATCGAGCTTCTGCGCGAACGCGGCCGAGGTCGCATCGCAGATCGTCAGGCCCTTGCGGTCGGCGGCGATCCAGTCGCCGTTCGGCACGCGCACGCCGGAGGTCGTGCCGTTCCAGGTGAAGACCACGTCGTTGTCGAAATTGACGGTCGAGAGGTCAGGCAGCTTGCCGTAAGGCGCGGTGATCTGGCGCGCCTCGATCTTCAGCTGCTTCACCACATCGGTGATCCAGTCCTTGCCGAAGCTTTCCCAGGCCAGCATGTCGACCGGGCGCGCGCCCAGCAGCGACCACAGCGCCATCTCCACCGCGCCCGTGTCCGAGGCCGGCACGATGCCAATGCGGTAATCCGCAGGCACCTGCAGCACCTTGCGGGTCAAATCGATGGCTTCCTGCAGCTTCGCCTTGCCCGGTTTCGAGCGATGCGAGCGTCCCAGAACGCCGTCTTTGAGGATTTCGGGGGTCCAGCCCGGCCGCTTGGCGCAGGGTCCGGAGGAGAAGTAAGGACGTGCCGGTCGCACGTCCGGCGTCGTGCCGGTCATTTTAAGTGATCCTTCCAGATCAAAGCACTCCGTTGGGGGAGCGTGGCCCGCCGCCGCGTGTATAGATCGGCTCAGGCTCCCGCAACGCGGAAGTGCGCAACATTCTTGCTTTGTGAAAATGGGTGCCGCCCGTCACACCGGCCCTCACGAGACCTGAGTGCGGACATAAGTCCTATATACGTTCCGGCCGTACGCTGGTCAAGACCGCATAGGAATTATTTCTAAGGCGCGGAAATCCGCCTCAGCCCGGCTGCGTCAGGATGATCGCGCCGCGCTTGGTCGCCACCATCGTGTGCTCGAACTGCACGGTCGGCGCGCGCGGGGTCGAGATCAGCGTCCAGCCGTCGCCCGTCTCCGCCGCCATGTCCGCGCCCAGCGACAGGAACGGCTCGATGGTGAAGACGAGCCCGTCGCGCATCACGCGCTTGTCGCCCGGCTCGTACCAGGTCGGAATCTCGCCCGGCTCCTCGTGCAGCGCGCGCCCAACGCCGTGGCTCGCAAGGTTGCGAACCAGCGAATAGCGGTTCTTCGTCGCGAAGCTCTCGATCGCCTTGCCTATGGCGTTCAGTCGCGCGCCGGACTTCACCTGCGCGATACCGGCCCACAGCGCCCGCTTGCCGTCGCGCGTGAGCCGCTCGATCTCCGGCGACCCGACACCCACGATGCAGCTCGCGCCCGTGTCGGCGTAATAGCCGTCCTTCTCCGCCGACACGTCGATATTCACGAGATCGCCATCGCAGATCACCCGCGCGCCGGGAATGCCGTGCGCGATCTCCTCATTCACACTGATGCAGGTCACGCCCGGAAAACTGTAATCCTTCTCCGGCGCCGACCGCGCCCCGGCACTGGCCAACAGCTTCGCCGCCAGCGCATCCAGATCGCCCGTAGTGATGCCGGGCCGCAGCGCCTCCTGCATGGCGCGCAGCGTGTTCGCCACGATCCGCCCGATCACACGCAGCTTCTGAAGGTCGTCGTCATTGCCGATGGTCATGGCACTACCCTACGCTAAGAACGCCTTCCAGGAACGCCTCACAGCGCCCGGTCAGCGTCACCCGCTCGCCCTTCAATTCGCAGATCAGCGTGCCACCACGCGGCGAAACCTGCCGCGCCGTCAGCTTCGCCTTGCCCAACCGCCTCACCCAATAGGGCATCAGCTTGCAGTGCGCGGAACCCGTCACCGGATCTTCCGGAATGCCATGATTAGGCGCAAAGAAACGCGACACGAAATCATACCGCGCATCGTCCGACGGCGCCGTCACGATCAGCCCGCGCATCTTCACCTCGCTCAGCAGCGGCCCCAGCCCCGCCTCCGGCTTCAGCGCCCGCACCGCCGCCGCATCCTCCAGCACGATCATCAGATCCGGCGCAGTGAACACCTCTCTCGGCACCGGGCATCCCATCACCGCCGCCACCTTCGCCCCGATCACCGCCGCGCCCTCCGGTACGGCCGCGTGGATCGCCGGAAAGTCCATGGTCATCATCTCGCCGCCGGCACGCGTCACGGTCAGCGGCCCTGACCGCGTATCGAACGTTACGGTCTCCAGTCCCGGCGCGACATGGTTGAACACCACATGCGCACTCGCCAGCGTCGCATGCCCGCACAGATCCACCTCGCTCGCCGGCGTAAACCACCTGAGGCCATAACGCCCCGGCGCGGTCTCCACGAAGAACGCCGTCTCCGACAGATTGTTCTCCGCCGCGATGCGCTGCATCAGCGCGTCATCCAGCCAGGCCTTCAGCGGCACGATCGCCGCCGGATTGCCCTCGAACGGCGCGTCCGCAAACGCGTCGATCACCCATTGCTTCAAACTCATGTCGTCAGCCCATGCATATGGTTCAGCGGCCCATGCCCATGCCCCAGGCCCGGCGCCGTTTCTATGGCGCGCGTCACATAGGCGCGCGCCGCCGCCACCGCATCGCTCAGCGCTAGCCCTTGAGCCAGACCCGAGGCGATCGCCGAGGCCATGGTGCAACCCGTCCCGTGTGTGTGCCGGCTTTCGATACGCGGTCCGTCGAACCGCGACATCCCGGCTTTCGTGATCAGCAGATCCGTCACCTGCCCACCCGGCAGATGACCACCCTTCATCAGCACCGCGCGCGGCCCTAGGTCCAGCAAGGCGCGCCCGGCCGCCTCCATCGCCTCGACATCAACGATTTCCGCGATATCCAGCATCGCCGCCGCTTCCGGCAGATTGGGCGTGATCACACTCGCGCGCGGAAACAGATGCGCCTTCATCGCCGCGACGGCCGTCTCGTCGATCAGCCGCGCGCCGCCCTTCGCCACCATCACCGGATCGACCACCAGCGGTACATGCGGCGCATGTTTCGCCAGCACCCGCGCCACCGTCTCGATCGTGCCCGCGCTATGCAGCATCCCTGTCTTCACCGCATCCGCGCCTATATCGATCAGGCACGCCGCCATCTGGTCGGCGATCACCTCATCGGGGATCACATGCACGCCATGCACCCCGCGCGTATCCTGCACGGTGATCGCGGTGACGGCCGTCATGGCAAAGACGCCATGCATGGTCGCGGTCTTGATGTCGGCCTGGATGCCCGCCCCGCCGCCGGAATCGGAACCGGCAACAATCAGAAGCCGCTTCACGCCGCCTTCTCGATCACCGAAACGATCGAGCCGACGACACTCTTCACCAGCTTCTCGTCATCGCCTTCCGCCATCACGCGGATCACCGGCTCGGTGCCGGACTTGCGGATAACGACGCGGCCCTTGGCGCCCAGCTCGCGCTCGATCCGCGCGATCTCGTCCTTCACCGCCGGCAGTTCCAGCGGCGATCCGCTGCGATAGCGCACGTTCTGCAGCAGCTGCGGCAGCGGCTCGAACACGTGACACACCTCGCTGGCGCGCTTGCCCGTCTCCACCAGCGCCGCACACACCTGCAGCGCCGCGATCAGCCCGTCACCGGTCGTCGAGAAATCGCTGACGATGATATGGCCCGACTGCTCGCCGCCGAGATTCATTCCCCGCGCCTTCATCTGCTCCATGACATAGCGGTCGCCGACACCGGCGCGCACGAGCTCCACGCCGTCTGCCGCCAACGCACGCTCTAGGCCGAGATTCGACATGATCGTCGCAACGAGGCCGCCGCCCTTCAGTCGCCCGTCCGCCTTCCAGCGCTTGCCGATGAGACCCAGGATTTGGTCGCCGTCGACGATCCGGCCCTTCTCGTCCACGATTACCACGCGGTCCGCATCGCCATCGAGGGCAATGCCGATATCGGCGCGCGCCTCGCGCACCTTTTCCTGCAGCGCCGCCGGCGCGGTCGACCCGACCTCGTCATTGATGTTGAAGCCGTTGGGCGAAACGCCGATGGAGATCACCTCCGCGCCCAGCTCCCACAGCACGCTCGGCGCCACCTTGTAGGCGGCCCCGTTTGCGCAATCGATCACGATGCGCAAACCGTCGAGACGCAGATGGCGCGGGAACGAGCGCTTGGCGAATTCGATATAGCGCGCCTGGCTGTCGTCGATGCGCTTCGCCCGGCCGATCCGCGTCGGCTCGGCCAGCGAGTCGGTCATGTCGCCGGTAATGCCCGCCTCGATCTCTTTCTCCACCTGATCGGACAGCTTGTGACCATCCGGCCCGAACAGCTTGATGCCGTTATCGTAATACGGGTTGTGCGAGGCCGAGATCATCACGCCGAGATCGGCGCGCAGGCTGCGCGTCAGCATCGCGACGGCCGGCGTCGGCAGCGGCCCGAACAGGAACACGTCCATGCCGACGGATGTGAACCCCGCCGTCAGCGCGTTCTCCACCATGTAGCCGGAAAGGCGGGTGTCCTTGCCGATCACCACGCGGTGCACACCTTCGCTGCGCTTGAAGAGGCGGCCCGCGGCCTGCCCCACTTTCAGCGCGACATCCGCCGTCATGTTGCCGCGATTGGCTGTGCCTCTGATCCCGTCCGTGCCGAAAAAGCTGCGCGTCACGTCGAATCCGTCCTATCGTTACGTCAGTCAGATTGAAGGTTGCATAGCATGTTCCGTGCCGCTGTCGCGATAATCGGCCTCACTGCATTAACAAGCGCCATGGCCGACGAGGCCCCGCCCCCGCCCGTGCGGACAGAGCCGCCGGTCGTGGGCTTTATCGATACCGCCAAGCCGTTCTGCTACGCGCGCGACTACGACGCCGCGCATATGAAGGCGCACCCGAAACAGAAAGTGACCGGCATCGCGCTCACCTATGTGCCGGAGAAATACTTCCCCGATTATCCCGAACCCCAGAAACTGTGGGATCAGTACGCTGATTTCCCGGCTTTCAGCGCCATCATCGCCGTCACCGTCGCGGGTCACGAAGGCGTTGCGCTCGGCCCGGCCTATTGCCGCACCGGCTCCTCCAAGATGCTGGAATGCGGCGTCGAAGGCGACGGCGGGAATTTCAACGTCCTCCTCCAGGACGACGGCCGCGTTAAGCTGGTGAACGAGGGCAGCTTCACCGTCGCCTACCCATCCAAGAACCCTGACGAAGAAGACGGCGACTATGTCGTCATCGACCCGAAAGACGACCACGCCGCCTTCCTGATGTCCGAAGCCAAAGGCGGCCTCTGCAACGCCGACTGGTAAATCCAGGCTTGTCGTCCTCGGGCGCGAAGCACGCGAGAGCGTGTTCGCACCTGGAATTTGGCGGACCCGGGGATCCATGCCTCAGGCGTCAACCCAACGCACTCAAAACCTTCAACCCGTCGCTCAGCGCCTTCGGATCGTGGGTGCGGATCATCGCCGCCCCGCGCGACACGGCGAAAATCTCCGCCGCCAGCGTCGCCGCCCCGGCCTCGGCGGCGCTGACCCCCGCCAGCGCGCGGATGAACGACTTCCGCGACACGCTCACCAGCACCGGCAGATCATAACGCGGGCCAAGTTCAGGCAGCCGCCGCAGCGCCTCGATCGAGGTCAGCGGATTGGTGCCGAGGAAAAACCCCATCCCCGGATCCAGCACGATCCGCGATTTATCAACGCCCGCCGCCTGCAACGCTCCGATCCGCTGGTCGAAGAAATCGAACATAAGCTGCATGATCGCCTCGGGCGGCACATCCACCCGCGTCGCAATCCCCTGTGCCTGCACCGCATGCATGACGATCAGGCCGCAATCGCTGTCCGCCAGTTCCGGATACAGCGCCGCATCCGGAAACCCATGAATATCGTTCAGCCAGGCCACGCCCTGCGCCAGCGCCCAGCGCTGCACGTCGATCTCAAAACTATCGATCGAAACCGCCACGCCCTCGGCCATCAAAACGGGCACGACCTTCTTCAAACGCGAAAGCTCGGTCTTCGCGCCCACAACCGCCGCATCGGGGTTCGAAGACGCCGCGCCGATATCCAGAACGTCCGCCCCGCCCGCGATCAGCGCGCGCCCATGCGCCAGCGCCGCCTTGGGCGTCAGATAGCGCCCGCCATCCGAAAACGAATCCGCCGTGATGTTGAGAATGCCAAAAATCTTCAGCGCCATGGGCACTACATACGGACAGAAGGGTCGGCGTGCATCCCAAACGCCGTGGAGTCATGCACCTCATTCGGTTCTGCGGTTCGTGTCGCCGTCTGGGCAGCATGCCAACCCTGAAATGCGAGCGCCTCCAACCTCGCGACTTCGCTGTCGATCCAAAGGGGCCGCCGCGCACGTGCCCGATATGCCTTCAACCGGCTCAAGGCATGAAGCGCCCCATTCCAGTTCCCCTCGCACATAAGCAGCCGCGCATACAGCAACGCCGGATAGAACGGGGCGACCGCACGCAGGTAATGCTGGGGGATGGCGTCGAGGATCGCATGCGCACCATCGGGGTCTTCAAGATCGAGGGCGTACCAAGCGGTGTCCAGCGCGCGGATGATGGCGTCAAAATGCCCCGGGGGATCGCCCTGCAGCAGTACAGGGATGAGTTTTCGCGCGTCGTCCTTTCGGCCCGCCGCATCGAGAATAAGAAACTTCAGTGGCGCTTCGTTCCACGTCAACCCATCGTCGGGCACGTTGAGCAAAGCGTCCGTGTCGGACTTTGGCCATTCGCCGACAGGAATGCCGAGTCGCCGAAGTCGGACGAGGCGTTCGGCGAAGTGATCGGTTGGAAAGTCAGGTATGGCGCGGTCGACCCAATGCCAGAACTGCGCGGCAGCGTTGGGACCGCCGAGCAGATGCTGGCCCGGCGTGAAGGCCCACAAGGCGAGAATGATGCCAGCGAACCAGAAGCTCCACCCGGCAATATGATCAAAGCTGCCGACAGCTTCCTGCCGCAAGGGAGAACTCAGCCAAACCGCCGCTACGCTCACCGAAAGCCGCGCCACGATCCGGTTCAGCGCGGGAAGGACGGAACGCGACATGAGGGAGCGGCTCCAGGGCCGTGCGCGCCTGCGATACCCGAGCGAAGGATTGGGGACGCGAGGCTGGATCCGCCGCCAGGGCAAAAGAAGGCTGACGATCTCGCCCACCAACCACAGCGGCAGGGCAATCAGAGGCCACGCGATCACGGGCCAGATAGAACTATCCTTCTCTGACAGGAAGTAGATTGCGAGAAGAACCAGCGAGGCAAGGCTCAGGAATGCGCTCTGCGTTGCCGCATCCATCGTCTCGCGCCTCAAAAGATCACGGGCCGCCGCAGCAAGCGGCGACCCGTTTTCAGGCACGATTTTTGGAGTCTCAGCCAGGCTGCGGAGCCGCATCGCCGAAGCCACCCGCCGGCTTGCCGCGGCCGCCTGTCGGCACCGACGACTGCGGACGGTGCGTCTCGGCCTCTTCCGGCTCCTCGCGGTTCGGCTTCTCGCCGCGCAGCAGCGCCTGGATCTCTTCGCCCGACAGCGTCTCGTACTCGAGCAGGCCCTGGGCGATGATCTCCAACTGGTCGCGCTTGGTCTCGATGATCTCGCGCGCCTTGTTGTAGCCGCCTTCCACGATGGCGCGGACTTCGGCATCGATGATGCGCGCCGTCTCGTCCGACATGTGGTTCTTCTGGCCCATGGAATAGCCGAGGAACACTTCCTCCTGCTGATCGCCATAGGCGAGCGGACCCAGCTTGTCGGAGAGGCCCCAGCGCATGACCATCGCGCGCGACAGCTTCGTCGCCGCATCGATGTCCGACGAGGCACCCGACGTTACGGCGTCATGACCGAAGATCACTTCTTCCGCCACGCGGCCGCCCATCAGGATGGCGAGACGCGAATGCATCTGCTGGCGCGACATCGACAGCTTGTCGCCTTCCGGCAGCTGCATCACCATGCCCAGCGCACGGCCACGCGGAATGATCGTCGCCTTATGGACAGGATCGGTCGACGGCACGTTGAACGCCACCAGCGCGTGGCCGCCTTCATGGTACGCAGTGAGGCGCTTTTCGTCCTCGCTCATCACCATGCTGCGGCGCTCGGCACCCATCATGACCTTGTCCTTGGCGTCCTCGAACTCGCGCATCGTCACGACGCGGCGGCCACGGCGGGCGGCCAGCAGCGCCGCTTCGTTTACGAGGTTCGCGAGATCGGCGCCCGAGAAGCCCGGCGTGCCGCGCGAGATCGTGCGGGCATTGACGTCCGGCGCCAGCGGGATCTTCCGCATGTGGACTTTCAGGATCTTCTCGCGGCCGACGATATCCGGGTTGCCCACCACCACCTGACGGTCGAAGCGGCCGGGGCGCAGCAGCGCGGGGTCCAGAACGTCAGGGCGGTTGGTCGCCGCGATGATGATGATGCCTTCGTTGGTCTCGAAGCCGTCCATCTCGACGAGCAGCTGGTTCAGCGTCTGCTCGCGCTCGTCATTGCCGTTGCCGAGGCCGGCGCCGCGATGGCGGCCGACCGCGTCGATTTCGTCGATGAACACGATGCACGGCGCGTTCTTCTTGGCCTGGTCGAACATGTCGCGCACGCGGCTCGCGCCGACACCGACGAACATTTCGACGAAGTCCGAACCCGAGATCGTGAAGAACGGCACATTGGCTTCGCCCGCGACCGCGCGCGCGATCAGCGTCTTGCCGGTGCCCGGCGGGCCAACCAGCAACGCGCCCTTCGGGATCTTGCCGCCCAGGCGCTGGAATTTCTGCGGGTCGCGCAGGAATTCCACGATCTCCTGCAGTTCTTCCTTGGCTTCATCCACGCCGGCCACGTCTTCGAACGTCACGCGGCCATGCTTTTCGGTCAGCAGCTTGGCCTTGGATTTGCCGAAGCCCATCGCCTTGCCGCCTGCGCCCTGCATCTGGCGCATGAAGAAGATCCACACGCCGATCAGCAGCAGCATCGGGAACCACGAGATCAGCACGCTCCACACCGACGTGCCGTCGTCGATCGGCTTCGCGTTCACCTGCACGCCCTTGTCGAGCAGCGCAGTGATCATTTCGGGGTCATAGGGCGCGGTCGTGGCGAACTGTTCGCCATTGGCGCGATGGCCGGTGATCCGGTCCATCTGGATCGTCACATCCTTGATGTTGCCTGCGTCGGCCTCACGGCGGAAATCGGAATAGGCGATCTCCGTCCCGGCGCTGCGCTGGGCAGTCGTCTGGAAGACGTTGAAGATCACCACCAGCAAAATGGCGATGACGATCCAGAGACCAAAATTCTTGGCGTTATTCACGGCATTCGGCCCATTCGGTCGTCCGGCCACGCGTAAACCCGCTTGCCGGACACTTCACACAATTCGCGGACGCGCTGGCCATCGTCGCGCCACTCGCTGAAGACGAGGTTACGGCGCGCCAACAGGCTTTAACCGACGAGTCCGACAGAAAAGATAGGGCCGAACCACCCCCTCCGCCAGTGACAGGCCAGCAATCTCAAGGATTTCTCGAAAGACCGTGAACGCGGCCGGTTCCCGGCTCAAACGGCCGCGTTTTCGCGGAAAACGGGGAAATTCCTCATTTCTCCAGCGAAACACCCGCCGCCGCCGTCTCCGTCAGCCGGTATTGCAACGCGATTTCTGCGCCGGGCGTGCTGCAGCGCGCGGTGTAGCTTCGCTTGCCGTCGACCGGCTCGGCCGTCTCCACCAGACACAGCCTGTCGCCGATCAGCAGCGCCATGTAGTCGCCGCTGCGGCCGTTCAGCATCGCGGAATCGATGCCCCGGACATCGCTTTTGTCGCCGGTCGCCGTGTCGGTGAACGAACCCGTCCATCCGGCGAGGTTCGGCGTCATGGCGGAAATCTCCAGGCTCCCGGCCTCCACCCAGGTGCCGTCCGCCGCCTCGCTCTCCACCCGGTAGCTCGCCGTCGAAAGCCCGCTGGCCGCCGCGATGCCGGCAGCCGCGACAGACAGGGACAAAACCGCCAACACTTTGAAACGCATGATCAAGCTCCTCCTCGCACCGCCGTTCGGGCCGGCGCGTGGAAGCTAGCCATCTGGCGAAAACGCGCACCTCCCGGAAATGAGGGGGACTAGGCCGCCGCGAGGACGCCATCCGGCCCAAGCTGGGCCAATTGCGCGAACGGCAGCCACCACGCGCCGGCGATGCCGCTGCCGGCCGTCTCCGGCGCGAAGACAAGGCTGGCATGGCCGCGCCCGCCTTCCGCCCGGGTCGCCGGGCGGATGATCGCGCCGGCAAGGGTCCGCCCCCGGAACACCGCACCGCTGCGCAGGGCCTCCAGCACGCGCCGCCGCTCCGTCTGGGTGCCTGGGTAACCGCGCCCCCCAACCCGCCGTAGCACCGCCGCGATCACGGCATCGCCCACCGCATCGGACAGCTGCGCGAACGCCGTGCGATCAAGCATCACAGCGGTCGCCGAACAGACCGCCGTGTCCAGAAACTGCAGCGCCGCGGTCTCGACACCCAGACGCAGGCGCTGCGCCGCCGCGATCTCATCGACCGAAATCGTCTGCGGCGCGCCGGCCCGCATCCGCGCACGCTCGAAACGCATGTCTGCATTCGACGGGTCGGTCACAAACGCGATGGCCTCACGCTCCAGCATCGCCAGCAGGGCGGCCTTGCGCACCCAGATCAGCGGCCGCCCCAGCCGCACCGCGCCGCCGGCCCCCGGCAGAAACGTCTGGAACGGCATCCCCGCAAGCCCCGCCGCGCCGCTGCCCTTGCTCTGGCGCATCGCGACCGTCTCGATCTGGTCATCCAGCGTATGCCCGGTCAGCAGGAGGTCTGCGCCCGCCGCGCGGCAGGCATCGGCCAGCAGCGCATAGCGCGCCGCCCGCGCCGCTGCCTGCACACCCGCAGCGGGCTTTTCGCCAATCCAGTTCAGGGTTCTGTGCTCGAGGCCTAGCGCCGCAGCCCAGGCGGCGACCTGCGCCGCCTCCGCCGCCGATCCCGCGCGCAAACCGTGATCGACCGTCAGTACCAGAGGCTTGAGCCCGGCCGCCAGCCGCATCAGGGCCACCGAATCCGGTCCGCCCGAAACCGCAACGGCCACGCGGCCGGATGGCCTCAAGACCCCCAGCGCAGCGTCGAAGGCGGCCTCTACTTGCACCCGGCCTTCTTGGCCTCGCGATCGGCGCGGCCAAGAATGGCATCGCTGGCCTTGGGGTATTTCCCCTTAATCGCCGCCAGCGTCGTGCAGCCGTCCTTCTTGCGGTCCAGCGCGATCAGCGAGAGGCCGAGCTTCAGCATCGCCTCAGGCCCACGGCCGGCATTGGGATATTTCTTCAGCACTTCGGCGAAGGCGACCGCCGCGCTCTCATAGTCTTTGCGGACATAGTGGATGTCGGCGATCCAGTACTGCGCCTGCGCCGCTTCGTCGCTCTCCGGGTAGCTCGACACCACCTGTTTGAAGAGCCTGAGCGCCTCGTCATATTCGGCGCGCGTCAGGTGATCCATCGCCGTGTTGTAGAGCGACTCGACATCCTGCCCGCCCTGCGGCGCCGGCACATCGCCGATCGTGCCCGGCGGCTTCGGCCCCGCGACATCGTTATCGTCGGATGACGGCGGCGGCTTGCTGCCCGCATCGCTGCCTGCCGACGGCGGCGGCGAACCGCCCGGATTTCCTTCCAGTTGGTTCAGGCGGAAATTCGTTTCCGTCTCCAACTGGCTCAGCTTGTCTTTGATCGTGCGGATGTCATAGCCGAACTGCTCGACCTGACCGGTCAGGTTGCGCAGCGACTGCTCCATGTCGTTGATGCGCTGCTGCGAGACATTGCCGCCGCCACCGCCGCCACCTGAGCCGCCGCCCTGATACATCTGGTCCTGCAGGTCGCGGAGCTGCTCCTCGATCCGCTGCAGGCGGTCTTCCATGTTGTAGGGGTCGTAGGACTGGCCGATCGCCGGACCGCTGAGGGCCGCCGTCGAAAGCGCCAGTGCAAACAGCGCGGCGCGGGGTCGGATCATCGTCTGCATGGGTCCTCTCGTAGCGAAGGCAGCCCGGCACGCCAAGAGCCGCGCCACGAGCAGGGAGGGGTTCTCTCCCGGAAATGGGCCGAATCTGTGACCAAGGAACCCCTGTTCACCGGGGCTTGAGCCCCGTTCATCTGCGGGTCACTCTCGCAGAGCCTCCCAACACAAGTTCCGTACCCATGACGCTGACGCCGTTCGACATCGACCTGCCCAAGACCGCCGCCAACCATCAGGCGCTCACGCCCCTCAGTTTCCTGAAGCGCGCCGCCTCGGTCTTCCCGGAGCGCCCGGCCGTCATCCATGGGCGCACGCGCTTCACCTATGGCGAATTCGCCGCCCGCTGCGCCCGTCTCGGCTCGGCGCTGAAATCCATCGGCATCAAGCGCGGCGACACGGTCGCGACCCTGCTCCCCAACACCCCGGCGCAGCTGGAATGCCACTACGGCGTCCCGATGACCGGCGCCGTGGTGAACGCCATCAACTACCGCCTCTCGGCGCAGGAGATCGCCTTCATCCTCGACCACGGCGAGGCCAAGGTGCTGATCGCCGATCACGAATTCGGGGCGCTGGCCAACGCCGCCCTGAAACTCTGCAAGGCGAGGCCCCTCGTCCTCGGCATCGACGATCCCGAACATGACGGCCCCGGCGAAGCTACGGGCACGGAAACCTACGAAGCCTTCATCGCGAAAGGCGATCCCACCTACGCGGGCGAAATCATTCCCGACGAATGGGACGCCATCGCCCTCAACTACACCTCCGGCACCACCGGCAACCCGAAGGGCGTCGTCTTCCACCATCGCGGCGCGTATCTGCTTGCGCTCGGCAACGCCGTCACCGCGTCGATGGGCCAGCACCCCGTCTATCTCTGGACGCTGCCGATGTTCCACTGCAACGGCTGGTGCTTCACCTGGACCGTCTCGGCCGTCGCTGGCACGCATGTGTGCCTGCGCAAAACCGAGTCCGCGCGCATCTTTGCCGCGATCAAGGAGTCCGGCGTCACCCATATGTGCGGCGCACCCGTCGTCATGAACATGATCGTCAACGCACCGGACGAGATGAAAGCCACCGGCGGCCGTACGATCGAATTCTACACCGCCGCCGCGCCGCCGCCCGCCGCCGTCCTGCAGAAGATGGACGAAGCCGGCTTCCACGTGACTCACTTGTACGGTCTCACCGAAACCTACGGCCCCTCCACCATCAACGCCTGGAACGAAGACTGGGATAAACTCGAAGCTGCCGAACGCGCACGCCTCAAGGCCCGCCAGGGCGTCCGCTATGTCGTGCTGGAAGAGCTCGCCGTCATGGACCCCGAGACCATGAAGCCCGTCCCCAAGGACGGCGAAACGATGGGCGAGGTCTTTTTCCGCGGTAACGTGGTGATGAAGGGCTATCTGAAAAACCCGAAGGCGACGGCAGAAGCCTTCGCCGGCGGCTGGTTTCATTCCGGCGATCTCGGCGTCTGGGATGCCGACGGCTATATCCGCCTGAAGGACCGCTCCAAGGACATCATCATCTCGGGCGGCGAGAACATCTCCTCCATCGAGGTAGAAGACGTCCTCTACCGCCACCCCGCCGTCTTCGAGGCCGCCGTCGTCGGCCGCCCGGACGAGAAATGGGGCGAGATCGCCATCGCCTTCGTGAACCTGAAACCCGGCGCGAGCGCCACCGAAAACGATCTCATCGACTTCGTCCGCTCCGAGATCGCCAAATACAAAGCGCCCAAACAGGTGATCTTCGGCGAACTCCCAAAAACCTCCACCGGCAAGGTCCAGAAATTCAAACTCCGCGACCAGGCCAAACCCATTGGGGTCTAACAAACTTCCTCATGGCCGCCCTTGAGGCGGCCATCCAGAAACGTGCGACGGATGCTGGATGGCCGGGTCAAGCCCGGCCATGAGGAACCGATAGTTCAGACGCGCTTCCTGCTCAGCGCCGCAAACACAGCACCGGCCACAAACCCCACCACGCCCTGCGCCACCAGCCCCGCCATGGTGCGCGCGCCCGGCACCACCATCATGCCCAGCGCCAGCTTCAGCGCGATGAAGATCGTCACCAGCGCCACCGCGCCCGCGCCCGCATACCACCAGAAGCGCAAACTGCCGCCCGCCAGCCACACCACGATCCCGGCAACGCCCAGCCCGATGAACAGCGCGATCGCCACCAGCACCGGATAAAGCCCGAAGCCCAATCCCGTCCCGTTGATGAAGACGAGGCCGTAAAGCGTCCGCCCGAACCACTCCACGCGTTCGGCGATGGAAAGGCTCGCGCCGCCGCCAGCCGCTTCCAGCCAGCCCTGCTGGTCGAAGAACGACAGCGCCACCGCGCCCACCACGACACCCACGACAACCGCCGCCAGCCATCCCAGAATGACCCGGATCATAGACCGCCCCCTTGCGTTATATCCCGCGATGTTAGTCCCTAGAGCCCGACAAGCGCAAAGCGCCCGCCCCTGAACGAGGAGCCGACGACCAGAATGATGAAATCCGCCCTGCTGGCTTCCGCAGCCCTGGCCGCCTTCACCACCGCGCTCGCCGAACCGCCGATCCTTGGCGAACCGAAGGCCGGCGATCCCGCGACCTACATGGTCACGCCGGTCGTCTCCGGCCTCGACCATCCTTGGGGCCTCGCCTTCCTGCCGGATGGCGGCCTCCTGGTGACCGAGCGCAATGGCGGCCTCCGTGTCGTGCGCGACGGCAAGGCGAGCGACGCGCTCGAAGGTCTGCCGCCCGCCTTCAAGGAAGGCCAGGGCGGCTATTTCGATGTCGTCCTCGATCCCGCCTACGCCACCAACGGCCTCATCTATGTCGCCTATGCTGAAGGCAACGGCGAGGCGAACCACACCGCCATCGCGCGCGCGAAGTTCGACGGCGCCGCGCTCAGCGACGTGAAGGTCATCTACAAAAACACGCCCGACAAGGACACCGGCGCCCATTTCGGCGGCCGCCTCGCTTTCCTGCCCGACGGCACGCTGCTGCTCACCACCGGCGATGGATTTCAGTACCGCGAGAAGGCGCAGGATAAATCCAGCGGTCTCGGCAAGATCATCCGGATCGACACCGACGGCAACGCCCCCGCCGACAACCCTTTCGCGGGCGAGGAAGGGACGCTGCCCGTCCTCTACTCCTACGGCCACCGCAACCAGCAGGGCCTCGCCATCGATCCCGCAACAGGCACGATCTACCAGACCGAACACGGCGCGCTCTCGGGCGACGAGCTGAACATCATCAAGCCCGGCCTCAACTATGGCTGGCCGGTCGCCACCTACTCGGTCGACTATTCGGGGTCCGAGATTTCTCCGTACACGGATCGACCCGGCATGGAGGCCCCCCTCGCCGTGTGGAAGCCGGAACGCTTCGCGCCGTCGGGCCTCGCCGTCTACCACGGCGCCCTCTTCCCGCAATGGGAAGGCGACATCCTCGCCGGCGGCCTCGCCGAAATGCGCGTCGACCGCATCGATCTCGACGCAGACGGCAAGGTTCTGGGCCGCGAGGCCCTCTTCGCCGAGCTCCAGGAACGCATCCGCGACGTCCGCGTCGCCCCCGACGGCGCCGTCTACCTCCTCACCGACACGGAAGACGGCAAGATCCTCAAAGTCACCCCGCCCCAATAAAACCTGTCATCCTCGGACGCCCGAAGGGCGATCCGGGGACCCATGCCTGAGGCCTGTCAGGCAAGCCGCCGTCTCGAAGGTCGCCCCAACCCCGCCGCAATCACCGGGTTCCCTCATGGAACTCTGCCGTCTATCGTGCGGCAGAACTTGGGGACTGCACACATGAAGACTTTGTACGCTTTCGGCGCTGTCGCGGCGCTTGCCTTGCTCACGCCTGCCCTCGCCGCGCCCGAAGGCCCGACGACCGAGCCTGCGAAGATCGCCATCATCGAAGAAGACCAGCCCGGAGCCTATGTCACCGACGTGAAATGGCTCGAGAAGTCGGAAGCCGGCGCCAAGATCTACTCGACCGCAGGCGGCGACCCCGCCATCAACGGCCTCTACACCTATCTCGCCGTCTATTCCGACGAGCCGGGCGGCGGCTGGAATGTCTTCCAGATCGGCGACTTCAACGAATGGAAGATCGTCGAGGAAACGAAGGAGCACGTCGTGCTCGCCGTCAGCCGCTCCTGGGTCGAACAGGCCTCGGGCGACATCAAGACCGTCGAGGAAAAGCTCTCCATCCCCATGGTCGGCTCCGACGCCAAGGAAATCACCGTCACCCCGGTGAAGTAGAGTCGTCGGACGAACTCTGCCCATCCCCCTCCCCCTTGTGGGGACGGGGTGAGCCGGATCAGCGAAAGGTCCGGGGGACCTTTCGCCCGGCGAACAGGTGGGGGTCGGCCTAGGCCCGCCGCTCGCGCCCCTCAGGGCTCGACATCGCAATCGTTGATCGTGATCTCGCAGAAGCCTTCGCGCCCCGCGCCCGCCGTCGCCTTGCAGGCGTCAAGCGCGGCGGCGGCGGCCTCTTCCTTCGTCGCCGCCAGCGCCCAGCCGCGCCCCGGCGTATGCGGCGTCTGGTCGAGCGCTATCCCGACGCACTGATACGTGAAGGTCAGCACGACCTTGCACAGCGCCCCCGTCTCCGCCTTTGGCTTGGGCTCGCCGCCGGCCTTGCACCAGTTCAGCGCCTCGGCCGAGGCCGCCTCCTCAGTGGCGATATCGGCGGACCAGCCCATGGCGAGGCCATCCTTGGCCACATCGTCGGGCTCTCCGATAGCCAGCGCACCATAGGCCAACGCCGGCGCCGTCAGCCATGCGGCGCACGCCATCGCGGCCAATCCTGACTGTGTTTTCAATGGACCGTTCCATCGACAGCGCCGGCGGACAAACGCCTGCGTCCCAAGGCTAGCCCTCCGCGCAAAGCGCGGCGCTGGGCCTTGTGTCGCAGCCCTTGAAGGTTGGGCGATATGTGCCAATATTCCTATATCAATTGACCCTCTCCATCGCCCTTCGCGATGGGGAGGGCAGGTTTGCGGAACGCAAACCGGGAGGGGCAACGGGCGTAGAGCGACAAACGAGTGGAAAGACAGCGCGAAAACCGACAAACGAATGGACCAACGAACATCTATCCACAGGCAAAACGAAAAACGCGAAAACGAGTCGTTGTGGCTCCAATCCTCGCCGCCCCTAGCCCTAGACAGCCCCACGTGAGAAATTGACATTCAAAGATGCTTTGTTTCGTGGTGACGAAATAAAATGACCATCCTGAAAATCGCCCGCATGGGTCATCCGGTCCTCGCCCGCGTCGCCGATCCTGTCGCAGACCCGACCGCGCCGGAAATCCGCCAGCTGGCCCGCGACATGATCGAGACCATGATCGATGCCAACGGCGCCGGCCTCGCCGCGCCGCAGGTGCATATCCCGCTCCGCCTCGTCGTCTTCCAGGCGCCGGGCGATCGCGCCGATCCGGGTCTCAGCGAGGACGAAAAGTTCGATCACACCGCGCCCCTCACCATCCTCGCCAACCCCGTTATCGAAATCCTCGACGACAATCGCGAGGCCGGCTGGGAAGGCTGCCTCTCCGTCCCGGGCCTCAGGGGCCTTGTCGAACGCCCGGCCCATATCCGCTATTCCGGCACCGATCTGGACGGGAACACCATCACCCGCATCGCCAAGGGCTTCCACGCCCGCGTGGTCCAGCACGAATGCGGCCATCTCGACGGGATGCTCTATCCTCAGCGCATGGGCGATCTCACCAAGCTGATCTTCGAGAGCGAAGCCCGCCACTTCATCCAGCCGAGGGATTGATCATGGCCGCCAAAGACGACGCCAAGCTCGCCAAGGCCCGCGCCGCGCTGCTGGACGCCGCCATCGAAAACGCCGCCTTCGACGGCTTCACCCCGCGCGCCATCGACGAAGCCGCTCGTGGCCTCAAGATCGCACCGGAACTCGCCGCGCTCGCCTTCCCTGGCGGCCCGAAGGATCTCCTCCGCGCCTGGAGCGAGAAGCTGGACGATGAAGTCCGCGCCGAACTCGAGGCCACCGATCTCACCGATCTGAAGATCCGCGCCAAGGTGACGAAGGGCGTGCGGCTACGCCTTGAGAAAATGGCGCCGCAGAAAATCTCTGCCCGGCGCGCCGCCGCCTTCCTTGCGCTGCCGCTCAACGCCCCGATGGGGGCGGAGCTCTCCTTCCGCACAGCCGACGCCATCTGGAAAGGCATCGGCGATACCGCCACCGACTTCAACTACTACACCAAGCGCCTGCTGCTCGCCGGCGTCGTCACCTCGTCCATGCTCTACTGGTTCGGCGACGACAGCGACGACAGCCAGCCGACCTGGGACTTCCTCGACCGCCGCATCGAGAACGTCATGTCCATCGAAAAGGCGAAGGCAGGCCTTCAGGGCGTGGTGTCAAAACTCCCCAATCCGTTCAGCCTGCTCGGAGGTCTTCGCTATCCCTCGCGCGGGAAATGAGCGCGCATCAGACGCGCGACGTCCTCACCGTCCGCGCCGCGCTCGGCGAGGCCCAGCTCGACGCCTGACCGGTCATCCTCGCTGCGGTTCTGGCTCAGCTTGAACTGCGCCTCGATACGGCTGATCTCCATCGTCACGCCCACGATTCCGCGCATCATCGCCGCCATGAAGGCTGTCGGCGCATCGTCCACCGACCAGGGCTTCAGCTCGTGCTGCTCGAAGCGATCCGTCAGTGTACGGACGATCTGCAGCTTCTCGGCATCGTCATGCGTCCAGCGGATCGTGCCGTGGACATGGACGGCGATGTAGTTCCACGTCGGCACGACACGCCCATGCTCAGCCTTCGAGGCATAGAAGCCCGGCGAGACATAGGCGTCAGGGCCTGTGAACACCGCAACCGCCGCTGTGCCATCTGCCGCCCGCTTCCAGTGCTCGTTGGCCGCTGCCACATGCCCGATCAGCGCGTCGCCCTCGCGCAGCATCGGCAGATGCGTGATCGCCGGCCCGTCGGTCACCAGCATCGCCAGCGGCCAGCGCGTGATGGCTTCCAGCGCCGCGCCGTCATCGCCCGGCTGAAAGTGTTCTGGCGTATACATCAGCGCCGGCCCGAGAACGGAAACAGCCGGTTCACATGTCCCATCTTGCGCCCCGGCCGCGCCTCCGACTTGCCATAGAGGTGCAGGCAGGCATTCGGCTCCGCCGCGATCTCACGCCAGCGCAGCACATCGTCGCCGATCAGGTTCTCCATCTCACAGTCCGCGAACCGGACCGCCGGCTTCAGCGGCCATCCCGCGACGGCGCGGATATGCTGCTCGAACTGGCTGACCGCGCAAGCATCCATCGTCCAGTGGCCGGAGTTATGGACCCGCGGCGCGATCTCGTTCACCAGCAGCGTCCCGTCGCGATCGACGAACAGCTCGACGCCGATCACGCCGACAAAGCCGAGCGCCTCCAGAATCGTCCCCGCCATCCGCCAGGCTTCGGCGGCAACTTGCGGCTTCACCACAGCCGGCGCGACCGACCGGCGCAGGATGCCGCCTTCATGCGTGTTGTCCGCCGGCTCGAAGGCCTCGATGCGCCCATCGATCCCGCGCGCCGCGACCACCGAAATCTCGCGGGTAAAGTTGACCAGCCCTTCCAGGATGCATGGCGCCCCGAACCGCGCCACCGCATCAGCCGCCTCATCGGCGCTCGACACCCGCGCCTGACCCTTGCCGTCATAGCCAAACCGCCGCGTCTTCACGATGGCCTGACCGCCCCCCAATTCGGCAAACGCCGCACGCGCCTCGTCGGCGTCGTCCGCCTTTGCGAACGGCGCGGTGCCGAGCCCGATCGCCCTCATGAAGCTCTTTTCGGTCACCCGGTCCTGCGCGACCTCCAGCGCCTTCGCGCCCGGCCGCACCGGCTTCAGCTCGCTCAGCAACGCCGCACACGCCGCCGGCACATTCTCGAACTCATAGGTGATGACATCCACCGAGGCCGCGAAGGCGCGCAACGCGGCCTCATCGTCATACCCGGCGCGCGTCAGCTTTGCCGCCGCCTCTTCCGCCGGGCTTTCCGCCTCGGGCGCGAAGATATGAACATGGAAGCCGAGCGGCGCCGCAGCCAGCGCCAACATCCGGCCCAACTGCCCCCCGCCCAGGATCCCGATCGTCGCGCCGGGCGCCAGAGCGTCGGCCATGCTCAAGGCTCGTCCTTGGGTTCGATCGGCACTGCCGCCGTCTGGCGCTTGCGATGCTCTTCCAGCCGCTTCATCAGCTTGGCGTCGCTGAGGCCGAGGATCGACGCCGCCAGCAGCGCCGCGTTCACCGCGCCCGCCCGGCCCACCGCCAGCGTCCCGACCGGCACCCCCGCCGGCATCTGCACGATGGACAAAAGGCTGTCGAAACCCTGCAGCCCCGTGGCCGACACCGGCACACCCAGCACCGGCAGCGGCGTCATCGACGCGGTCATGCCCGGCAGGTGCGCCGCCCCGCCTGCGCCCGCAATGATGACCTTCAGCCCCCGCTCCTGCGCGCTGTCGGCATAGGCGTAGAGCCGCTCAGGCGTCCGGTGCGCAGACACGATCCGCGCCTCGAACGGCACGCCCAAAGAGGCCAGCGTCTCGGCGGCATTTTTCATGATCTGCCAGTCCGACTGGCTGCCCATGATGATGCCGACCAGCGGGGAGGCCGGCAGCTTGGAGCGGGACTCGGAGCTCTTGCGCGATCGGGCGGCCATCGGCCTTCCTCTGAAGGAAAGCGGCGATATACAGGCGCGCCCCCGCGCCGCGCAACCTTGAAACGGTCCCGCCGCGTTAACGGTTTGGTTCTGACTCCCGCGCCATTTTGTGCGCCTGCAAACGGAGCTTTCTGCGCAATGCGGGTGAATGGCCCCAATAACTCCGGCTCGATCATCGGAGGCGTCTCGGCGCGTCCGTCCATCGGCGCGTCGGTGACGCAGGCTGCGGCGACGGGCCGCCCGTCGATCGCCGACATGCCGACCGTGCTCGGCATCCCGCAGGCCGAATTCACGCCCCGCGTGCGCGAGGCCATCATGCGCCTGATGGGCGAAGTCGACGCGATGCGCCAGGAACTGGCGCAGCACCGCCGTCGCATGGCCCAGATGGAGACCGAGGCCGACCAGGACGTCCTTGTCCCCTGCCTCAACCGCAAGGCCTTCGTGCGCGAACTGTCGCGCGTGCTGTCTTTCGTCGAGCGCTACGGCCTGCCCGCCAGCCTCGTCTATATCGACATCGACAACTTCAAGTCGGTCAACGACCGCTTCGGCCATGCCGCCGGCGACGAGGCGCTCCGTCACATCTGCGAGGTCATCAAGGGCCACATCCGCGAATCGGATCTGCTTGGCCGGATCGGCGGCGATGAGTTCGGCTTGCTGCTCGCCAAGGCCAATCAGCAGGAGGCCGACATGAAGGCCGAGTTGATCAGCCAGATCATCAAGGCGAGCCCCCTGGTCTGGGCTGGCAAGGCCGTGCCGCTGTCCTTCACGACCGGCGCCTACGCCTTCCGTCCCGGCGAAAATCCGGCCGAGGCCATGCAGCGCGCCGACCGCGCCATGTACGAGCGCAAGAAGAACCGTCCCGCGCCGTGAGGCGGCTCAGGCGATGATGTCGGGGATCAGTTGATTCTCGAGCTGCAGGATCTGGTCCTTCAGCATCAGCTTCTTTTTTTTCAGCCGGGCGAGCTGCAGCTGATCCTTGATCATGGCTGCGCCCAGCGCCTCAATGGCGCTGTCGAGATCGCGGTGTTCAAGCCGCAACGCTCCGAGCTTGGCGTAGAGCGCCCGCTCTTCCTCACTCACATCCGGACCGGCAACCTGCATTCCCGCGAAATCCCGCTATACGCCCCTGTTGTCAGGATAGCGTGAAGGCCGCCGTCTGTCTCGCTTTGAACAGGTCCCCGCAAGGCGGCAGACCATTGTGCGCCGCACCACATGAAATCACGGTCATGCCCGCTCTCGCCTCGTGACAGATCGATGAATCCGTGTTGTCATTTCCTTCCTGAAGCAAGGAGAAGGAGACAGGTCCAATGGGGCTTGAGTCGCACATCCATCAGCTTTCGGAGAAGCATCGTCGGCTTGAAGAAACGATCGCCGACGAACTCGCCCATCCGGGTTTCGACGAACTCAAAGTCGCGGCAATGAAGCGCCAGAAGCTTCGCCTCAAGGAAGAACTCGAGCGCCTTCGCTACGACACGGCGCACTAGCCACCTCACTAGGCTGATCTGACAGACCCGCAAGCCGCCGATTCCCGGTCGCTTGCGGGTTTTGTCGTTTCTGAAGGGCTGCACCGCCCCGCAAAGACCCGCCCGGCGCTCCGTTTCTCCCCGGAAATCTTGGGAAAATGCGGGTTAAATCTGCTGTCAGCCCGGGATTTCCGCCGCTTTGGGTGGACAACCCTCCCCGTGTTTGCTACTTCGCCGCCTCCCGGAGAGGCCCAAGGGCCTCATCCGTATCCAAATTTGACCATCGAGAAGGCTATCCGTGCAGATCATCGTCCGTGACAACAACGTCGATCAGGCTCTCAAGGCGCTGAAGAAGAAGATGCAGCGCGAGGGTCTCTTCCGCGAGATGAAGCTGCGCAACCATTACGAGAAGCCGAGCGTGAAGCGCGCCCGCGAGCACGCCGAGTCGATCCGCCGCGCCCGCAAGTTGGCCCGCAAGCGCCTGCAGCGCGAAGGCCTGCTGGCCGCGCCGACCAAGAAGTAAGATTCCGCGCTACAGCCGGAATGAAGAAGGGCCGCCCACCGGGCGGCCCTTTCGTTTTGAGCGCCTCAGGGCAGCTCTATTGCATGGAGATGGCGGTCGAGGTGTGGCCGCTGACGATGCGCCACTCACCCTTCTCCAACTGCAACACCAGCGACATGACGCCGCTCAGCACCACCTTTTCCTCGCCGGACTTCTCGTCCTTCACGTTCAACGTGAAGGGAGCAATCACCTCTGCGCCGCCGGAGCCCACAGCGATGATCTTGTAGCCGTCGATCGTCTCAAGACGCGCACCCGGCGTCGCTTTCAGCCGCTCGGTCATCCCGGCCACCGCCGCCGCCTTGTCGGAATAGGTGACCGAGCCGTTCTCGACCCAGGCGAACGCGCCGCCATCGGAATAGGTCGAGGCGATCCCCTCCACATTCCCGGCGTTGAAGTTCTCGAAGAAGGCATAGGCCGTCTCGCCGGCCCGTTCGGGCGAGTCCGGCGGCGGCGGGGCGACATTGGCAAGGGCGGGAACTGCGAACAGGAACGCAGCGAACAAGCCGGCTGACACGCGCATGATACTCACCCCAGGGCTTTGACGATTTCCTCGGTCATCTTCTTGGCGTCGGCGAACAGCATCATCGTGTTGTCGCGGAAGAACAGCTCGTTCTCCACGCCGGCATAGCCCGAGCCCATGCCGCGCTTGATGAACAGCACGGTTTTGGCCTTTTCCACGTCGAGAATGGGCATGCCGAAGATCGGCGATTTCGGATCGGTCTTGGCCGACGGATTGGTCACATCGTTCGCGCCGATGATGTAGGCGACGTCGGCCTGTGCGAACTGGGAGTTGATGTCTTCCAGTTCGAAGACCTCGTCATACGGCACACTCGCCTCGGCCAGCAGCACATTCATGTGGCCTGGCATGCGGCCCGCAACCGGATGGATGGCGTACGATACCTTCACGCCTTCAGCCTTCAGCTTGTCGGCCATTTCGCGCAGCGCGTGCTGCGCCTGCGCCACCGCCATGCCGTAGCCCGGCACAATGATGACCGAACCGGCATTCTTCATGATGAAGGCCGCGTCGTCGGCCGAACCCTGCTTCACCGGACGCGTCTCGACCGCGCCGGTTGCCGGGCCGGTCTCGCCGCCGAACCCGCCCAGGATCACCGAGATGAAGCTGCGGTTCATGCCCTTGCACATGATGTAGCTGAGGATCGCGCCCGACGAGCCGACCAGCGCGCCGGTGATGAGCAACGCCTCATTGTGCAGCGTGAAGCCGAGCGCTGCAGCGGCCCAGCCCGAATACGAGTTCAGCATCGACACGACGACCGGCATGTCAGCGCCGCCGATTGGGATGATCAGTGTCACGCCGATCACGAAAGAAAGGGCCGCGATGATCCAGAACAGCCAGCCCGCATTGGCGCCGCCGTCCGAGGCGAAGGCCCAGATCAGAAGGCCGATGGCCAGCGCGAGGGCGATATTGATGAGGTGGCGGAACGGCAGAATGATCGGCGATCCGGACATGCGCCCGTCCAGCTTCGCGAAGGCGATGACCGAGCCTGAGAAGGTGATCGCGCCGATGGCGAGGCCGATCGCCATCTCCAGCAGGCTTTCGACGCGGATGTCGCGCCCGTTGGCGGCGAGAATGCCGAAGGGACCGGGGCTGTAGACCGCGCCGGCCGCCACGAAGACGGCGGCGAGGCCGACGAGGCTGTGGAAGGCCGCGACGAGCTGCGGCATCTGCGTCATGGCGATGCGGCGGGCAATGAAAGCGCCGCCCACGCCGCCGATGGCGATGCCAAGGATGATCAGAAGCCAGGTCACCGCGCCGGCGTCGGGCGTCGCCGCGATCAGCGTCGTGCCGACCGCGATAGCCATGCCGATCATGCCGTAGAGATTGCCACGGCGGCTGGAGGCGGGGCTGGACAGCCCCCTCAGCGCCAGGATGAAGAGGACGCCTGCCGCGAGATAAAGCAGCGCTGCGATATGGCCGTCCATCTAAACTCCCCCTGCCCGCGCGCCCGGCTTACTTGCCGGACGTGCTGAGGCCCTTCATGTCGGCGGGCGTCACCGTGCGGCTGGACGCCATGAAAATGAACGCGATGAATGCGGCGACAGCGGCGGCGATGAGGAACAGGATCTGGTCCTGCTTCTGCACCCACATCGCCAACAGGGCGATACCGACCGCGAGCACGATGAACCCGGCGGAGCGCATCAGACGGTCCATGCTGATCAGCGCCATCAGCAGGCACAACGCGCCCGCCGCGACGATCACATAAAACGCCATCTGCTCTACAGGAATGCCGAACATGGTCGCCTCCCTCAGTGTTTGGCTTTGGCCTTGTACATACCCAGCATGCGCTGGGTGACCAGGAAGCCCCCGAAAATATTCACGCTGGCAAGGATGACCGCCAGGAAGCCGAAGATTTTCGAAACCCAGGACGCCGCGCTCAGTGCAGGCACCGCCAGCGCGATCAGCGCGCCGACGATGATGACCGACGAGATCGCATTGGTGACAGCCATCAGCGGCGTGTGCAGCGCGGGCGTCACGCTCCACACCACGAAGTAGCCGACGAAGATCGCCAGAACGAAGAGCGAGAAGAAAGAAACGAAATGGTCCATGGCGGCCCTCTCAGCCCTGCAACTGCGGATGCACGATGGCGCCGTCGCGCGCGATCAGCGCACCCTTCACGATCTCGTCGTCCCACGGCACGTTCAGCTGCTTGGTCGACTTGTCGATCAGCAGCGTCACGAGGTTCAGCAGGTTTTTGGCGTAAAGGCTGGACGAATCCTGCGCGAGACGGCTCGGCACGTTGAGGTGGCCGAGGATCGTCACCCCGTTCACTTCGACGACTTCACCCGGCTTCGACAGCGGGCAATTGCCGCCCTGCTCGACCGCAAGGTCGACGATCACCGAACCTGGCTTCATCGACATCACCATCTCCTCGGTGATCAGCACCGGCGCCTTGCGGCCGGGGATGAGCGCCGTGCAAATCGCGATGTCCTGCTTCTTGATCGTTTCGGCGATGAGCGCCGCCTGCTTGGCCTGGTATTCGGGGCTCATGGGCTTGGCATAGCCCGCCGCCGTTTCGGCCTGCTTGAACTCGTCATCGATGACCGCAACAAAGGTCGCGCCCAGCGATTCAACCTGTTCCTTCGCGGCGGGACGCACGTCGGTCGCCGACACGATGGCGCCGAGACGGCGCGCCGTCGCGATGGCCTGCAGCCCCGCGACGCCCGCACCGAAGACCAGCGCACGCGCCGGAGCGACCGTACCGGCCGCCGTCATCATCATCGGCATGGCGCGGCCATAAACCGCTGCCGCATCGATCACTGCCTTGTAGCCGGCGAGGTTCGCCTGGCTGGAGAGCGCATCCATCGTCTGCGCGCGGCTGATGCGCGGCACGAACTCCATCGACATCAGCGCCGCACCGGACTTCGCCAGCGCCGTCAGGCCCTCGCGCTCGCCATAGGGCGCATAGAGACCGATCGCCACCGCGCCCGGCTTCACGCCGCTCAGCGCCGCCGCATCCGGACGCTGCACGCTCAGGATCACGTCCGCGCCCGCAACCGCAGCGGCGGCATCGGCGGCGATGGTCGCGCCGGCGTCGGTGAACACCTGATCGGCCAGGCGCGAGCCTTCGCCCGCACCGGTTTCGACGGTGACTTCGGCTCCGAGGCCGATGAACTTCTTGATCGTTTCAGCCGATGCAGCGACGCGCTTCTCGTGCGCCTGCCGGTCGCGGAGGACCGCGATCTTCATCAGTGTTCCGCGCTTTCGCCGCCTTCAGCGGGCAGCTTGCCGCAGGCATTGATATGCGCCGCAGCCTGGTCGGCCTTGGAGCAGTCGACCGCATTGGTGCGCGTGAATGCGAGCAGCACGACGGCCAGGATCACCAGGACGCTGCCCCACTTGGTCAGCTCATAGAACAGGCCGAACGTCGCCTTCTGTTCGCTGATGTCCATCGAACCGTGAACGTACTCGCCGTCGGCCATATCAATCCCCTGGTCCCGCGCTGGATTGCGGTATGCCGGGGGTTATAGCAAACGCCCTTGCCCCCGCAACATGCCGTGCCGGAAGGCGTCAGACCCGCCGGTTGGGCCGGGAATGGTTCCAGTCGGCGAGCAAGGCCCTCAGCGCCGCGACGAAGGCCAGCGGCTGGTCCAGCATGACGTGATGCTGGGCCTCCGGCACGCCGGAAACCGGCACCGCCTTGCCAAGCAACTCGAACATGTAAGCCCCGATTTCGGGCGGCATCAGGACCGAATTGTCGCCCCTCATGATCCCCACACGGCAGGCGATGGAGCGCAGCATCTCCGACGTATCGCCGCTCTCGAAGCGCTGCCAGATCGCCGGATCGAACTTCCAGGTCCAGCCGCCTTCCACCTGCTTCAGCGAGCGCCGGGCGACATAGTCGATGAGGTAGTGATTCTCGCAGGGCTGCTCCGGCGCCAGGCGAAAGCGGTTTAGCGCCGCTTCCATGGTCGGATAGATGCGGTGCGGGCGCATCTCGCGGTTGGGCGGTCCGCCCGGACGGCCCGGCGGGTTGACGGGTGAGTCAACCAGCACCGTCCCCGCCAGCCGCGCGCCATGCTTCGCGCCGGCCGTCATGGTGACGAACCCGCCGAACGAGTGACCGACGATCACCGGCGGCTCACCCACATCGAACATGCCGCAGCCTTCGGCGACCACGATCGGCTCGTCGGCGAATGTCCGCATCGCATAGCCCGGCCGCCAGTCGCTATCGCCCATGCCGGAGAGATCAAACGCCGCGACGTGATACTCATCCGCCAGATAGGGCGCGACGAAGGCCCACCACCAGGCATGCGCGCCATTGCCGTGGATCAGCACGATGCCCGGCTTCGACCGGTCGCCCCATTCGAGGCAGTTCAGCCTGAACCCGTCGCATACCGCGGTGAACGGACGCGGCTGATGCGCGATGGCGCGATGGAACCAGTCCGGCGCCGGCGGCTCGCGGCCCTCATACGGCGTCAGCGGACCGGCGCGGCCGCCCTCGTCGTGGCTGAGATTGACCTTGGCCGCGCTCAAGCGTCGGCCCCCACTTTGATCCAGGCCGGCTTTTCCGGACGCGGCCCCAGCGCCTTGAAGACAGCCGTGCCCGTCATGATGGTCGCATCGCCCACCCAGATACGTCCGCGCACGGTGAAGAGGTCGTCCTCCTCGCCGACGATCTCGCCGGTGCCTTCCACGAAGTCGCCGATCTTCGCCGACGAGATAAAATCGGTCAGCAGCCGCACCGTCACCCAGAACCGCCGCACCTTCAGCGAGATCGCATGGCCGAACGCCATGTCGGCGAAGGCCATCAGCATGCCGCCGTGGCAGTTCTTCATGCCGTTGGTGTGATGCTCTCCCACCAGAAAGGCGCGCGTGTAGTCGTTCTCGTCGACGATCCGCTCATAGAGCGGGCCGATCTGACGCCCGAACCCTTGAGTCCAGTTCATCTGCACATAGCCGGCCGGAATTTCCGGCAGCTTCTCGTCGAGAAGGTCATCGGTCATGGGCTTTCGTCCCACCGATGGCCGCTACGCGCAAGTTTCCCCTTAGGTCACGTCCTGCCACTCAATCCAGCTTCCGTGGTGATGCACCTGCGCCAGCACCCGCTCGCGCATTGCGCCATCGGCGTAATGCCTGAGACGCAGCGGATATTTCGCCGGGTCATATGCGTGCTCGATCGTGTCCTGGAACAGCCGCCAGACGGGGCGCGCCCGCCCCGCCTCCAGCAATGTCGTCTCCAGCCGCTCGCGCATCGGCTGGTCCCACTGATAGGTCACCATCGAGTGCGTCACGACCGCCGCGTGCTCCTCCGGCATCGCCGCCAGCACGCCGGGCAGATTGGCCAGCGCATCGCCCGCGATGATCGGCGGCGGATGATCGGCCGCGATGGCGAGCGCCTTTTCCATCCGGTCGATGCGCTCCGGCAGGCCCGGCCACAGCAGCGCCACCAGCCAGCGGCGGTCGGCGGGTGAACTCAAGTCCACCGCGTTCAGCTCCAGACCGACCCGCGCCGCGACCTTGGGCGGAGCGGCCGGCACCGGCGGTGGCGATCCGCGCACCGCACTGTCGATCACCAGAGATGACAACGGCCCGCCGTTGAGCACGCCGCCATCCGCCAGCCGGTATTCGTACTGATAGCGGTCCCAGTTGAGGTTCAGCCCGGCGCTCGGGCCAAGCTCCACGATGTTGAGCGGCCGATCGTCCAGCGCCGCGATGGCGGCATAGCCCGCACGCAGATAGGACGAGCGCCGTACCTCGTTGGTGTTGGTCACCCGGCTCGCGATCAGCGGATCGATCGCATCGCGATGCCGCGCCACGAAATCCTGAAACACCGCATAGGTCGCCGCATCCGGCACGCGCACGCTCTCACCGGGTTTCAGCAAATGGCTGTAGGACAGCCGCAGCTCATGGTCCGCACCCCCAAGCAGCGTGTCATGCACCGCCGCGAACAGCATATTCGCCGGCGGCTGACCCGGCCGCGCCGGGCTGGTCACCGCCTGCATCGCCGGATCATCGGCAATCGCATTCGACACCAGTTCATACAGTGGGCAGTCCCCGCCCTTCGCCGCCTCGCGGGCGAAGTAGCGCCAATAGTCAGGCTTCAGGCTGAGGGCGTTGGTCATGGACGCGGATTGGGGCATGGTTGGCGCATTCCGCAATATTGACTGACCGAGTCCATGAAGCCCGAACCCGCCCGCCTGCTGGAAGCGACGTACCCCGAGTTCATCCGCATCACCACGCGCTTCGGCGACATGGACATCAACGGGCATCTCAACAATGTCGCCTTCGCGCAGTTCTTCGAGGACGCGCGGGTCAGCTTCAACCGCAAGCTGATCTTCGACGAAACCCTCCTGCCTGGCAGCCGCAACTACCGCGTGCTCGTCGCCTCGGTCGAGATCGCCTACGTGCGCGAGGGCGTCTACGGCCCGGATGTGACGGTCGGAGTCGGCGTCAAGCGTATCGGGCGCTCGTCCTTCGAAATCGGCGCGGCGGTCTTTCAGGACGGCAACTGCCTCGCCGTGCACGACTCGGCCATCGTCTTCAAAGGCGTCGCCGAAGGCATACCGGACCGCGCCCGCGCCGCGCTCGCCTCCAAGATGCTGATCCTCCCCGTCGCGGCCTGATCGGACACTTGCGGGGGACGAGTTGTTTCGGGATTTTTCCATCCCCCTCCCTCCTCCTCCGGTGGCGAGCCGGCCCAGCCAGGACAAAATGGCGCCGAGCAGCGCGATTGCGCTGGCCCGCACCGAAAATGCCTGAATGTCCAAACTCACTACACCGCCTCCTTGCCCACTCAGCCGGACTAGGCCTTTCATACTAGGAATATAAACATGGACTGCCTTGCGTCAAGGGCCAATACTCAATTGTGCGCCCCGTCACATTTATAAGACTTTTGTATTGTCGTGAGATGTCTGTCTCATTATATAGATCCTCATCAGACACCGCAGAGCGGCGCGACAAGGACGACGACAATGGCTTTGACCCACGACCAGATGAACCGGAAGATCGACGAACACTTCCATTTCGAAGTGACCGACAATGTGGACGGCGTGCTCTCCACGCTCGCCCCGGATGTCGAGCATGACATTGTCGGCTGGCCGACCGGCCCGACGCATGGCCGTGACGGCGCCCGGCCGTTCTACGAAAACCTGTTCGGCGATCTCTCGGACGGAAACGTGAAAACCCTGAAGCGGCTCTACGGCGAGACATTTGTCGTCGATGAATCGCTCTGGACGGGAAAAGCGTCCGGCCGCCCGTTTGGCCTGGAAGGCCGCGGCCGCCCGCTCGCTTTCCGCCTGCTCCATGTCTTCGAGTTCTCCGAAGGCGGCGATATCGCCCGCGAGAATGTCTGGCTCGACATGGGCGCCATCGTTCAGCAACTCCCGCAGGGCTGAGGGGCATGGCACAGAGCGGAACGGGCCGCGAGAACCAGAAGCGCCGCACCCGCAAGGCGCTTCTGGAATCGGCCGCGCGTCTCGCCCGTACGGGCGCGCAGCCAACGCTGGAAGACGTGGCTGCCGATGCCATGGTCAGCCGCGCGACCGCCTACCGCTATTTCCCCAGCGTCGAGGCGCTGATGGTGGAAGCGGCGCTCGATGTCGCGTTCCCCGAAACAGAGGCGATCTTCGCCGGCACGGACCCGCGCGACACGACGGCGCGCCTGGAGCGCGTTGATACGGCCATCGAGGCGATGATCCTCGCCAACGAGCCGGGCCTGCGCATCATGCTGAAGAACGCGCTGGAGCCGCAGAAGAGCGATGGTGACGGCACGCCCGTGCGCCAGAACCGCCGCCTGCCGCTGATTGAAGCGGCGCTTGCCCCCGCGCGCGACACGCTGCGCCCCACGGCGGTGAAGCCGCTCGCCCACGCGCTCTCGCTCGTCTTCGGGCTTGAGGCGCGGCTGGTGCTGAAGGACGTCCTCGGCCTCGACGACGCGGAGGCCGCGAAAGCCCGCCGCTTCGCCATCCGCGCGCTGATTGAGGCGGCGAAGAAGCCGTGACTGCCACCATACCTGTCATCCTCGGACGGCCCGCAGGGCCGATCCGGGGACCCATGCCTGAGGCTTTTCAGGTCAAAGCGAACATGCCTGCAGCCGTCTCAGGCATGGGTCCCCGGGTTCCGCTGCGCGGCCCCGAGGATGACAGCCGCTAGCGTCAGCTGTCGAGCAGCCCTGCGTCTTTTTCAAGCTCGTCGATGAAGCGTTCGATCATGCCGAGCCCGCGCTGCCAGAACGCCGGGTCTGACGCATCCAGCCCGAACGGCGCGAGCAGTTCCTTGTGATGCTGCGATCCGCCCGCTTCCAGCATCGCGAAATACTTGGTGACGAAGTCGGGATGCGCATCCTCGTAGAGCGCATAGAGCGAGTTCACCAGGCAATCACCGAACGCATAGGCGTACACATAGAACGGCGTCCGCACGAAATGCGGGATGTAACACCACCAGTTCGCATAGGCGGCCTCGAACGTGAAGGCGGGGCCGAGGCTCTCGCGCTGCACGTCCATCCAGATCGCGCCGATGTCTTCGCCCGTCAGCTCGCCCTGGCGGCGCTTGGCGTGGAAGCGCAGCTCGAATTCATAGAAGGCGATCTGGCGCACGACCGAGTTGATCATGTCCTCGACCTTGCCGGCGAGGAGCAGTGCGCGTTCGCGCGGGTTCGGCGCGGCGTCCAGCAACGCGCGGAAGGTCAGCATTTCGCCGAAGATCGAGGCGGTCTCGGCGAGGGTCAGCGGCGTCGACGAGAGGAGGACGCCCTGCTTGGCGGCGAGCGTCTGGTGGACGCCGTGGCCGAGTTCGTGCGCCAGCGTCATCACATCGCGCGGCTTCCCGAGATAGTTCATCAGGATATAGGGGTGCGCGCTCGGCACCGTGCCGTGGCTGAAGGCACCGCCGGATTTGCCGGCGCGCGGTTCGGCGTCGATCCAGTTCCTGTCGAAGAAGCGCTTGGCGATCTCCGCCATCGGCGGCGCGAAGCGGCCATAGGCGCCCAACACCGTCTCACGTGCTTCCGGCCATGAGATGTCGGTATCGCTCGCCTTGGGCAGCGGCGCGTTGCGGTCGTAATAGGCGAGCGTCGGCTGTTTCAGCCAGCGGCTTTTGAGCTTGTAGTAGCGGTGCGAGAGCTTCGGGAACGCCGCGACGACGGAGGTGCGCAGCGCCTCCACGACCTCCGGCTCCACCTGGTTCAGCAGATGCCGGAACGACGTCGCTTCGGGATAGTGCCGCCAGCGGTCATCGATTTCCTTGTCCTTCGCCAGCGTGTTCAGGATGAAGGCGAAGATGCGGGTGTTCTCCGCAAAGGTCTTGCTGAGCGCCGCCGCCGCATCGGCGCGCAGCGAACGATCGGGGCTGGAGAGCAGGTTCAGCGCCTGCGGGCCGGTGAGGCTTTCGCTCCGCACCTCGTGGCGCAGCGCGGAGATCTGTTCATCGAACAGACGCGCCCAGGCCGACGCGCCGGTGAGGTCGCGCTCATAGAGCAGCCGCTCCATGTCTTCGGCGAGCTGATGCGGACGGAAGGCGCGGACATGGCCGAACCAGGTGCGATAGCGCGCGAGGGATGCGTCCGACGCAAAGGCGGCTTCCAGCGCCGCGTCGGCGATCTGCGCCAGCTCGAGTTCGAAGAACAGCGTCTCGGTGCCGATCTCCGACATGCGGCCCTGCAGGTCGCCATAAAATTTGCCCACGGCAGGGTCAGCGGAATGGGCCGCGAACAACAACCCCGCATAGGAGCCGATGCGACCCGAGAGATCGCCCAGCGCCTCGTAGTCGGCGATGGCGGATTTGAGCGCCGCCGCATCGCCCGAACCAAGCTTGCCCTTATAGGCGGCGGCGAAGGTCTTGGCCTTGTCCAGCGCGGCCGACAGGTCGGCATTGAGGCGCGGATCGTCTGGCCCGGCATAGAGATCGCTGAGATCCCAGGTCGGAACGGCGGAAATCGGGGCGTTGGGGTTGGCGCTCATAAGGATCACTTAAGGTTCTGAAAGCCCAAGATAAACCCGGAATTAGGGGTTTCGGAGGCAAGCTCGTCCCGAATTGAACCATTCGTGAAGTCCGACAGCCGGAATGATCGGCGCGGACGGTGGGTTTTGACGGGCAAAGATGACGCACACCATCCTCATCGTCGATGACGATCCGACCCAGCGCCGCCTGATGCAGGCGGTGATCGAGCGGAACGGCTTTGCCACGCTCCAGGCCGCCAGCGCGGATGAAATGTTCCGCGTTCTCGGGAGCCCGCAGGGGCCGGATGTCGGCATGGTCATGCTCGACCTCGTCATGCCCGGCGAAGACGGCATTTCGGCGCTGAAGCGCCTGCGTCCCGGCAATCCGGAACTTCCCGTGATCGTGCTGACCGCGCAGGGCGGCATCGAGACCGTGGTCTCGGCCATGCGTGCGGGCGCCGATGACTTCCTCGTGAAGCCGGCGAGCCCCGAGCGCATTCTCGTTTCCATCCGCAACTGCCTGAAAGTGAAGGCGCTCACCGGCGAAGTGCAGCGCCTGAAGAAGCGTTCCAACGGCCATCTCGGATTTTCCGACCTGATCGCCAAGTCGGCCGCCATGCGCACCGTCGTGCGGCTCGGCGAGCGTGGCGCGCAATCGAACATTCCCATTCTCATCGAAGGCGAGAGCGGCGTCGGCAAGGAAGTGCTGGCGCGTGCGATCCAGCAGGCCTCGGAACGCTCCAACAAGCCGTTCGTCGCCGTGAACTGCGGCGCGATCCCCGAGAACCTGATCGAATCCATCCTGTTCGGTCACGAGAAAGGCGCCTTCACGGGCGCCGGCGAAAAGCATATCGGCAAGTTCCAGGAAGCCGATGGCGGCACGCTGTTCCTCGACGAGATCGGCGAGCTGCGCCTCGACATGCAGGTGAAGCTGCTGCGCGCGATCCAGGAAGGCGAGGTTGATCCCGTCGGCGCCAAGCGCCCGGTGAAGATCAATATCCGCCTGATCTCCGCGACCAACCGCAACCTGACGCAGCTCGCGCAGGATGGCCGGTTCCGCGAAGACCTCTATTACCGCCTCAACGTCTTCCCCGTGCAGGTGCCGCCTTTGCGCGAACGCATGGATGACGTGCCCGATCTCATCCAGTTCTTCATCGAGCGCTTCGCCGCCGAGGAGAACAAGAAGGTCATCGGCATCGAGCCGGCGGCGCTGACCATGCTTCAGTCCTACGCCTGGCCGGGCAATATCCGCCAGCTGGAGAACACCGTCTTCCGCGCAGTCGTCCTCTCCGACGGCGCGCAGCTCTCCATCGCCGACTTCCCGCAGATCGCCAGCCTCATGGGCGTCGAGATCAAGGCCCGCGCGCCGGAGATCGCCCAGCCGATGCAGATGGCGGTCGGTCACGACGTCTCTTACGCGCCCTCCACCGGCGGCGGCGGCACGGGCTTTGAACCGCCCTCGTCCGGCACCGTGCGTCTGCCCAATGGGCTTGAGATCAAGGCGATGGACGGCGCCGGGCACCTGCGCCGGCTGGAGGAGATCGAGAACGATCTCATCCGTTTCGCCATCGACCTCTATGACGGGCACATGACGGAAGTCGCCCGCCGCCTTGGCATCGGCCGTTCCACACTCTACCGCAAGCTTCGCGAAATGGGCCTCGCCGACAAGGCCGACGCGGCCGAGTAGGATTCCCATTGCCGACAGCGTGGTGCCCCGGCTAATGCTGGGGCCGCCCTGTTGCACTGCACAATGGAGTTTGCGTGGCGGATACTGTGCTCGTCACCGGGGGGGCCGGCTATATCGGCGCCCATGCCTGCAAGGCGCTGGCGAAAGCTGGCTATCTGCCCGTCGTCTATGACGATTTGAGTCTCGGGCACGCCGCGCACATCAAATGGGGGCCGCACGTCCAGGGCGATATCCGCGACCGCGCCGCCATCGAAGCCGCCCTGAAGGCACACAAGGCCGTCGCCGTGATCCATTTCGCGGCACTCTCGGCCGTTGGCGAATCCATGGCCGAACCCGCGCGCTACTACGACACCAATGTCCGCGGGACGATGGCCCTGCTGGACGCGATGGTCGCAGCGGGGGTGCCGCATCTGGTCTTCTCCTCGACCGCCGCCGTCTATGGCGAGCCCGACAAGCTGCCGATCACCGAGGATTCCAGGCTGGAGCCGGTGAATCCCTATGGCCGCACCAAGCTGATCTGCGAGCGGATGGCGGCCGACTATACGACGCACGGCGTGAAGGCCGTGGCGCTGCGCTACTTCAACGCCTCGGGCGCCGACCCGGAGACCGAGATCGGCGAGAAGCGCGCGGTCGAAACGCATCTGATTCCCCGCGCGATGATGGCGCTGCAGGGCTATGTCCACGATTTCCAGGTCTTCGGGAGCGACTTCCCCACCCCGGACGGCACCGCCATCCGCGACTACATCCACGTGACGGACCTCGCGGAAGGTCACGTTCTGGCGCTGCGCTACCTCGAAAACGGCGGCCAGCCGGGGGCGTTCAATCTGGGCGTCGGGCACGGCTATTCGGTGCTGGAAATCCTCAAAGCCGTCGCAGCCGCGTCGGGCCGCGAGATGCCCGCCCCCAAAGGCGCGCGCCGCCCGGGTGACCCGAACGTGCTTGTCGCCGATCCGTCACGGGCGCGTGCCACCCTTGGATTCGAGCCGGTTCACTCCGATCTCAAGACCATTGCGGAGACCGCCTGGAAGTGGCACCGCATCGCCCATCCGGCGCGTAACGATCCCGCGCCGCCAGGCTAGGGAGCCAGAATGCGCATTGCGATGATCGGGACGGGCTATGTCGGCCTCGTCTCGGGCGCCTGCTTCGCCGATTTCGGTCACGACGTCGTCTGCATCGACAAGGATGCCGGCAAGATCGCGCGGCTGAACAAGGGCGAAGTGCCCATCTACGAGCCGGGCCTCGACGAGATTATCGCCCGCAACACGCGCGAAGGCCGCCTGTCGTTCACCACCGAGGCGGTGGGCATGAAGGACGCCGATGCGATCTTTATCGCGGTCGGCACGCCCTCGCGCCGCGGTGATGGCCATGCCGACCTCACTTACGTCTATGCCGCCGCCGAAGAGGTCGCGTCGTTGATCGACGGCTTCACGGTCGTCGTCACCAAGTCGACCGTGCCGGTCGGCACGGGTGATGAGATCGAGGCGATCCTGAAGCGCGTGCGGCCCGATGGCGATTTCGCGGTGGTCTCCAATCCCGAATTCCTGCGTGAAGGTTCGGCCATCGAAGACTTCAAGCGGCCCGACCGGGTTGTGGTTGGCACTGAGGACGCGCGCGCGCAGCATGTGATGCGCGAGATCTATCGCCCGCTTTTCCTCAACGAGACGCCGATCCTTTTCACGTCGCGCCGCACCTCCGAACTGACGAAGTATGCGGCCAACGCCTTCCTCGCGATGAAGATCACCTTCATCAACCAGATGGCCGATCTCTGCGAAGCGCTGGGCGCCGATGTGCAACAGGTCGCGCGCGGCATCGGCCTCGACAAGCGCATTGCACCGAAGTTTCTCCATGCCGGTCCCGGCTATGGCGGCTCGTGCTTTCCGAAGGACACGCTGGCGCTGGTGCGCACCGCACGCGATGCGGGCAGCCCGGTCTCGCTGATCGAGGCGACGGTCGCGTCGAACGACGCGCGCAAGACCGCCATGGCGGAGAAGATCATCGCGGCGATGGGCGGCGTGCAGGGCAAAACGGTCGGCGTGCTCGGCCTCACCTTCAAGCCGAAGACTGACGACATGCGCGATGCGCCCAGCCTCGCCATCGTGCCGGCGCTGCAGGCGGCGGGCGCGAAGGTTCAGGCCTTCGATCCCGAAGGCCGCCACGAGGCGGAGCCGCTGCTTCCCGGTGTCGATTTCCGCGCCGGCGCGTATGAGGCGGCAGAGGGCGCGGACGGTCTCGTCATTCTCACCGAATGGGACCAGTTCCGCGCGCTCGACATGACGCGGCTGAAGGGCCTGCTGAATGCGCCGGTCGTGGTGGACCTCCGCAACATCTACGATCCGGCCGATATGCGCAGCCGGGGCTTCAGCTACACGAGCGTCGGGCGCACGTAGTGAAGGTGTCGCGGCCCGCGCTGATGCTGGCCGCCCTGACGGGTGCGGCCGGCACGGCATCGGCCGAGACCATCACGCTCGACTACCAGATGCGCGCGATGGGCTTTCCGGTGGCCTATGCCCGCGTCGATGCGACCATCGAAGACACGCGCTACAACATCCACGTGACGGGCGAGAACACCGGCCTGGCTGACCTGTTCGGCAGCCTCACGCTCGATGCCACGGCATCGGGCGCCTTTCCCGGACGTATCATCGTGCCGACCTATTTCGCGACCAAAAATCTCTATGACGGCGCACCGCGCCAGACGCGCGTCGTGTGGACCGGGACCGACGCCAACCCGGAGATCATCACGCCGACGCTGGAAGCCGAAGACCGCACGCCGATTCCCGACGAAGCGCGCGAAGATGCGCTGGATCCGATCAGCGCCCTGCTCTCGTTCGCCTATGGCGAGCCATCACGCTGGCGCTGTCTCGGCGCGGTGAAGGTCTATGACGGGCGGCGCAGCTATACGCTCACTCTCGATGAAGGCATTCTGGAGCGCATCCAGATCGGCTCCTACGAACTGACGGCCCTCAAATGCCGGATCACCTATCTGCGCACTGGCGGGAAGGCGCCAGGCGGGTGGCTTGGCTCCTCGGATGACAGCGAGCAGGCGGAAATCTGGTTCTGGATCGATCCGAAAGGCCGCGCCCTGCCCGTCCTGCTGGAAGGCGACGCGCCGATCGGATCGGCCGTGGCGGAGCTGCAGGCCCTGCCCGGCTATCCGAACGACTGACGCGCCTAACGGCCCGAGCCAACCGCGCTGAGATAGAGGTCCAGCATCTCTTCTTCGGTGGAGCGTTCGGCGGCGTCCATCTTGCGGATACGGATCACCTTGCGGAGGATCTTCACATCGAAGCCGTTGCCTTTGGCCTCGGCATAGACTTCCTTGATGTCGGCGGCCAGCGCCGCCTTTTCTTCCTCAAGACGCTCGATCCGTTCCACCACGGACTTCAGCTGATCCTTGGCGAAATTGGTCTTGGTCATGGGGGAAAGGCTCCGCGAATATCCGAAAGGGCGCGGACCCTACTCGGGCGCTTTCACGGGTTCAAGCGGCGGAAAGTTTCCCCACACGCGCGGCTTCTGAGATCGCGACGTACACATGGTAGAAGCTTGAAACCGGCATGCGGCCATCGCTGAGCGCGCCAGTCGCATCGTAGCGGTCGACCCACCCGCCGCGCGGCAGATCCGTGAAGTAGGACGTCATCAACGCCGAGAGCACAACATCGGCGGCCGCGGCCGCCCCCTGCACACCCACTTCCTCGCGCGCCAGATGCGCCTTGATCAGTTCGGTCTGCGGCCACAGCCGCCGCCCGCCGTCCTTCACCACGCCGTCCGTGTGGCAGGCATCGATTGCGAAGCCGCCCATGTCGATTCCGTGCGCCATAGCCCAATCATGAAGTCGCGCTGCTGCCGGCGATGGCGGACGTCCCGCCAGCCGCGCATGACGGTGCAGCAGCCAAACCCATTCGAAGTGATGGCCCGGCTCGGCGCATTGCCCATCAACGAGCGGCGTAAAGCCTTCATCGAAGTACTCACAAAGCGCGCCCGTGCCGAGGATCATGCCGCGGTCGAGATGCGCCACGATCGCGTCGGCACGCTGCAGGAACGCAGCATCGCCCGTGGCCTCGAACAGCGCGATGAACGCTTCGAAGGCATGCATCTGCGGATTCTGCCGGCGCGGCAGAGACGGAGGCGCACCTTCGAACCAGAGGCCGGTCCCCGGCTCTGCAATCGCGGCGTCGATATGCGCCAGTTCAGCATCGATGAGCGTGCGAACCTGTGCATCACCGGTCATGCGGTAGACGGAAGCCAGTGCCAGCAAGGCAAAGGCCTGATCGTAGGCGTCAATCTTCGCGTCGACGATGCAAGCGTTCGCGTCCATAAGATGCGCAAAGCCGGTCCGTGCGCCCGCTGGGCGGCATCGGGTCAGGAGAAAGTCCAGCGTATCGAGCGCCAATTGCGCGGCGGGCGGATAGAGCCCTTCGAACGCGGCATTGGCATAGACATAGATCTGCCGCATCTGCACGCGCACGCGGCGCGATGCTTCAAGATCGGGAAGGCCGTCCGGCGTCAGCCGCTCGATAAAGCCGCCGCTCTTCGCGTCCCAGCCGAGCCGGTGCCACAGCGGCAGTGCTTCGTCGCGAAGCCAGCCCAGCGCCGCCTGGCGCACGGGCGAGGTCATTCGGCCGCTACGGCCTTCGGGGCGAACAGGGCGGACGCCTGCTTCACGCTCTGCGTCTTGTCCTTGTGGACGACCAGGACCGCATCGGCGGTTTCGACGACAATCATGTCGTCCGCGCCGATCACCACGACATTGCGTGACGAGGCGCGCACATAGCAGCCTTTGGATTCCAGCGCCTTCGCGGTGCCGATGAGCGCGTTGCCCGCTTCGTCGCGCGGCGCCAATTCCATCAGCGTCGCCCACGAGCCGACATCGCTCCAGCCGATCGAGGCCGGGACCATCGCGGCCTTGTCGGTTTTCTCCGCGACGGCATAGTCGATCGATTCCGACGGACATGCGGCCCAGACGGCGGCGTCCGCGATGCGGCCTTCCGCCGTCATGCGGCTCGACTCCCACGCTGCCTTCGCCGCAGCGGCGATGTCCGGGCGATGCGCCTGAAGCTCGTTCAGGAAATCGCGCGCGCGGAAGACGAAGATGCCAGCATTCCAGAAATAGCCGCCGGAGGTCACGAACTTCACGGCGGTCGATAGGTCGGGCTTCTCGACGAACTGCGCGACGTCGAAGCCTGCGCCGTGCGGCGCGCCTGCGCGAATATAGCCGTAACCGGTATTGGGCGAGGTCGGCACGATGCCGAGCGTCACAAAGCGGCCCTCGGCGGCGAGCTTCGCCGCCTCGCCGATGACGCGGGTGAACTCTGCGCCGTTGGCGATGTGATGATCGGACGCGAGCAGCGCGAGGATGGCATCTTCGTCGTCAGCCAGCGCGGCGTGCGCAGCGAAGGCGGCGGCAGGCGCCGTGTTGCGGGGCGACGGCTCCAGCAGCATCACCGCATCCGGCGCACCGCCGGCAGTCGCGTGATCGCGCGCTTCACGCGCGAAGGCGGCGTTGGTGACGATCAGCGGCGGGCGGCTATGCGGAAAATCGAGCGCGCGCGCGACGGTTGCACTCAGCAGCGACTTGTCGCCGATCAGCGGGTGAAACTGTTTGGGTGCAGTATCGTTCGAGACAGGCCAAAGGCGCGTACCCGCGCCTCCACACAGAATTGCAGCCCGTACGGCTGACATGATGCGCCCCAACTCTGGCCGTTGACGTCCTGACGCCGATCATCTCGCAAGTGCGAAGGCGGCGTCAAGGCGGCCCGCCAGATTCTCTCATCAACCCTTGGGAAAGGCCGAAAAAGGGAACGGCGCGGTATCGCGGGCAAAGGTGATGTAGCCGACGATTTCGCCCATATAGGCGCCAAGCCGCGCACCAAAGCGGGCCAAATCCTCGCTGGCGTCCGAATCGAAGGCGCGCAGAACGAACTGCGCGATCGCCACGAACAGGGCCGCCCAGAAGGACAGCCAGAACATCGCGAACAGGAAGACGCTGATCAGCAGCTTGCGGAACGGGTAGCCGGTGCCGGCGCGCGGGGCATCGGGAGCCGGGGTGAGGCCGTTTTCAGCCGGATTTGCGCTCGTCATGGGTCAGTAAACCTCCAGACACACTGAGATGGCCCCGCCGGTCCTGCTGTTCAACCCGTGATCAACCCTGGGGCGGCCAGGGCCGTGGCCGGGCACCCTTCACGAAAACGCCGGCCAGCAGCAGGCCTGTAAGATAGCCGCCGATATGCGCGATGGCGGCGATCCCCGTCACAAACCCGCCGCCCAGCTGATCCCACAGGAAGAACGCCGCGTTGAGGCCGCACCAAAGCCAGGTGAAGGTGATGACGGGCGGCCGGCTCATCGGGGCGACGATCTCGCCCTGCGACAGGCGACGGGCGCGATAGCGCAGCGCGGCGCCGATCAATCCGCCGGCGCCGGCCGAGGCGCCGATGACAGGAACAGGCTCGCCCCAATGGACCGCCAGATGGGCGAGGCCCCCGCCGATGGACGAGACCAGGAACAGGGCGACCATGCCGAGCGTGCCGCAATTGCGCTGCACCGGCCCGGCTGCAGCCATCATCAGCGCGCAGTTCAGGATCACATGCGTCCAGTCGGCGTGCATGCCTGCATAGGTGATGAGATTGGAGAAGGCGAGCAGCAGCGTGTTGGCGTCGTCGGTCAGGAACCGCGCAGGAACCAGCGGCAGGCGCGCGTCGGCCCATGCATGCCAACCCGACGGCGCGTAGGCGTAGAGCGCGAACAGCGCGATGAAGAAGCCGGCGAAGGCCGGAACCTGCCAGGGCACCAGGAACAACGGTTCGCTGGGGCGCTCCGGCGGAAAATCGTGGCTCACGCGGCGGCCTTTTTCAGAGCCGCCTCGACCAGCGGCAGCCTGTCATTGCCGAAATACATGTCGCCATCAATGAACATTGTCGGCGACCCGAAGCCGCCCCGGGCAATCAGCTCGTCCGTGGCGGCGCGCAACCGCTCCTTGTTCGCCGGGTCGTCCAGCACCGCTGCGAAGGCGGAAACATCGAGCCCCGCCGCCGCCGCGCAGTCCGCTAGAACCGCCGGATCGGAAATATCGCGGTTGTCGCCCCAATAGGTCTCGAACACCGCCGTCGCGTAGGGAACGATCTTGCCCTGATCGAGCGCGTGGTACGCCCCGCGCATCGCCTTCACGGCGTTCACCGGAAACACCTTTGGCGGCCAGGCGATCTTCACGCCCACCAGACGCGCCCAGTCCTGCATGTCCTTGTTGAAGTAGTCGCGCTGGCGCGGTTCGGGATTGGCGCGGCGGTCATAGACGCCCTTGTTCACCGCGTTGAAGACGCCGCCAACCAGGATCGGCTTCCAGTCGATCGTCGCGCCCGTGCGGGCGGCGACATCATGCACGCGCGTGAACGCCAGATAGGTCCATGGCGAGGAGCAGTCGAAATAGAACTCGAGCACCGCCATCGCGTCCGCCACAATCCATTTTAATCGTTTGCTAACGCTAACAACATTCGCCGGTGTGGCGCAAATGTCGTGTCAGAGCGGGACATCTTCACCATGAGCGTGCCACGCGACACATCGGTTGAAAGCGCTCCTCACCGCACCGCTTCGGCACGGTAAGATTAAATTCACCATCGTCATCCGCCTGCCGCCTGTCGCCGACACCTTGCAAAAGCTTGGATTCGCGCTGGCACATGCGTTGCAGCCCTGCTGCCCGAACGCCCCTCCTTGAGGCTTACGGATATGCAGTACCGCTCCGCCATCACAGCTCTCGTCGCTACGACCGCCGTGGCTTTGACGCTTATTTCATCTGCCTCTGCGCAGACTGTTCGCCGCACGACCGGAGACGGCGCCGACGTTATGGCGCGGCCTTACGGCACGTCGCCAGGACAGGAGAACCAGCCCATGACGGGTTCGACGCGCGATGCCAACGGCAACCGCGTCATCGTGAATGGTGTCTACGCAGGTAGCTCGTACACGAGCCAGGACGGATTGACCTATGGCGTTGGCCGCAACTCGGCCGGCGCTGGATCGGCCACCGGAACCGCCATCGGCAACTCTCTGAATGTCGTGGTGGCCGGTAGCTACAACACGGTCATCGTGACCGCAGACCAGAATAACTCGGGCGACCAGACGGTCGTCCTGAATGGAGGGCTGAAATTTGACTAAGATCGAAACCGCCCCGCAGGCGCGCCGCATCGCGCGCCCGCTTGCTGCGGTGGTCGCAGCCGCGCTGATGCTCAGCGCCTGCGTCAGCCCCTTCGCCGGCGAGGACGGCCGCTACGCGGCTCCTATCGGCAACTCGCCGGTCGTCTCGAACGAAACGCCCTACTCGGCAGGCCTGCGCTGCCTCGCGGCCTATGCGATGGCTGCGGGCCGCCCCTTGCGCGTCGCTGTCGGCCAGATCGCCGACTACACGGGTAAGGAAGAATACGAAGGCGGCCGCCGCGTCACGCAGGGCGCCGCCCTGATGGCGATGTCGGCCCTTTCGAAGACCGGCGTGAACCTGGTCGAGCGCTTCGACACCTCGGTAGCCGAGCTTGAGCTGAAATATGCCAACAACCGCCTCATCGGCGACGGCGCCACGCAGAACTTCCGCGCCATCACGGCCGGCCAGTTCCCCGGCTCCGACCTCTACCTCGTCGGCGGCATCACCGAGCTGAACTACAACATCCGCTCGGTCGGCGCCGACGCCTTCGCGTCGGACCCCGCCACCGAAGGCGCGAAGGGTCAGCTCGGCTACAAGGCCTATGTGATGAACGTGGCGATCGATATGCGCCTCGTGAACACCAACACGCTCGAAGTCGTCGACGTGATCTCGTACCAGAAGCAGATCATCGGCCGCGAAATCTCGGCCGGCGTGTTCGACTTCCTCAACGGCACGATCATCGACGTGGGCGTCGGTGAACGCGCGCTGGAGCCGATCCAGCTGGCCGTCCGCTCGGTCATCGAGCGCGGCGTGCTGGAGATGGTCTCGCGCCAACTGGGTGTCGACCCGGTCGTCTGCTCGGGCGTCGATCCGCTCGCTTCGGAAGGCGAAGTCGCGCGTCCCGCCCCGGTCCAGAAGGCGCTCAACATGCGCCGCCAGGAAGAAGTGCGCCGCGCCGACCCGTATGCCGGCTACTCGAACTCCGACCCGGTCGGCGACAAGCTAGAACTCCGCAAGCCGACCGACGACCGAACGCGCTAAAATCCCAACAGTGTACGGGCGGCCCCAGGGCCGCCCTTTTCACATCTGACGCTATGAGCTGTGTCCGGCACCGTGTTCGCGGATGCCAGTCCACACGAACCAGCCGACCAATGCCAGAATCAGGTTGGCGGCCAGCACCGCGAGAACCGTCTGCAGCCGGCGCGGCGAGGCGGAGGCGTCCGGACGGCTTGGCTGGACCACGCGCTCAAGGAAAAGCTGCTGTTTGCGGGCCTCGCCGCGCGCGAGTTCCAGCGCCGCCAGCGCCCGTCCGAGATCCTCGTTGGCGAACTCGTGCGCAATCATCAGGCTTTCATACTCGGACATCTTCCGCGCCAGGCCCGCATCGTCGCCGCTCGCGGAAATCTGCGAGCCCTCGCGCGCCAGCTGTTCCTCGATGGCCGACGCGCGCGTACGCAAGCCGGGCAGCATGGGGCTTTGGGGAGCGCTGGCTTCAAGTTCAGCAATGCGCGCGCGCAGCGCTGCAAGTTCGGCCGACATCTTGGCATTGAGTTCAGCGAGCGACTTTGCCCCGACATCCGGATCGATGGTGAGCTCGCGGTTTCTGAAAGCCGTCACCAGCGCCTGGCTGTGGATCAGCCTGTCCTGCGCGTCCGCGACATCCTGCTCCGCAAAGCCGACGGCATCCTCGTGGATCGACTGGTTCATCTTGTTGACGAGCGTCTCGCTGAGATCGAGCAGCGTGGAAGCGATGCGCTGAGCATCCTCCGCGCGAAATGCATCGACCGCGATCTGGCTGATACCGGTGGTGCTGGAGTAGGTGATGGTGATCGCGTGCTTGTAATAGGAGAAGAGTCCCTCTTCGCTGTCATTGAAGAGCACCGAGGGATAGCGGGCGATCCAGTCAGCCTCGTCGCGGCTGAACATCTCGCGCAGCGGCAGCGCGGCTTCGAGCTGCTGCACGGCATCGCGCGAGATCATGAACTCATGGACGGCGAAGGTATCGTCCTGCGACCGCGACAGCCCGGCAAGTTGAAGGAAAGAGCCGAGCCCGGATCCGAAGGAGGGTTTTGACCCCGACCGGACGACGAACGACGCCTCCGACACGTAGCGATCGGCTGCAATCGCGAAATAATAGACCGCAGCCAGCAGGGTCGGCAGGAAAAGAACGCTCAGAACGGTCAGCCGCCGCCAGCGCGACCTGGCACGCGTCACCAGCCCGTCGATCCGTTCGAGGGCCTTGCCAGGCAGTTTCGGCACGCCGATCTGCAAACGGCCGGACCGTTTCGCAACCGGTCCCGACTCTGCCTTCTCAGCAGGCAGGCGCAGTTTGTGGTCGCTCATGAGACCGCGTATACTTTCCAAGCCCGCCCGTGAATCAGATACCAGCAGACTTGGCATGTTGCCAAGCACGGGTCTCCGACGGGGCATTGGAGCGCCAATCGCGATGGCCGGCCAGTCCACGTCGCTCACGCAAAAAGCCTATTTCGACGAGTATGTCGATCTGGTCCCGGTCAATCCCGGCCGGCGGGTCACGTTCCTTCCGCAGGTCGACGCAGGCGCAAAAGCGCGCACGTTCTTGTCTCGATTCGGCCTTCTGCTGGCGCTTGTCGTCCTGCCGACGGTTCTGACCGCCGTCTATTTCTACGGCTTCGCGGCCGACCGGTATGAATCCGAGGCCCGGTTCTCGGTGCGCCGCCCGACATCGACCACATCGGGAATGCTGACCGAACTCCTGCCGGAATCCGGGCCCGTCCGGGCTGGTGATGAAGCCTTTGCGGTCGCCGAATACGTCGTTTCGCGCGATGCACTGAAGGATCTCGTCGATCATCACGGCTTCGACGAGGCGATGGCGCGCGCCGGCTCAGACGCCTTCTGGGCGTACCCGTCCTTCTTCGGAACGACCAGTTTCGAGTCACGATTCGATTACTTCCAGCGGATCGTCTCGATCCACAACGACACCACAAGCGGTGTGAGCACATTGAAGGTCGAGGCATTCCGGCCCGAGGATGCTCAGCGCATCGCCAATGCCCTGCTTGCCGGCGCCGAGAGCATGATCAACCGACTGAATGACCGGGCGGCCGCCGAAGCGATGACGGCGGTTGAGTCTCAGGCAGAGTCGCTGCGGCAACGACTGGAAGCGGCACAGACCGCACTCGTCGGATTTCGCACGCGCGAGGAAGTCGTCGACCCTGCCCGCCTATCGTTGGCGGTTCTGCAGACCATCGCGCTGATGACCGTGCAACTCGCGGAGACGCAGGCGACCTTGACCGAGCTTCAACGGACCGCCCCGCGAAGCCCCCAGGTCGACGTTCTCCGGCGCCGGATTGCCGCCATTGAAAGCCAGATCGCTCTCGAACGGCGCAAGCTGGGCGGTGACGACGACGCACTTGCGAATGTCATCGCCGAATACGAATCGCTGATGCTGGAGCGTGAGTTCAGCCAGCGTGCCTACTCAGCCGCATTGGCGGCCGTGGAGATGACAAAGAGCGAGAACCGCAAGCAGCGGGTCTATCTGGAGCGCATTGTCCAGCCCCAGGCGCCCGACGACGCGCGCCATCCCAGCCGGCTGTTCTGGACCATCGTCGTTTTGATTGCAGGAGCTGTCGCCTATGCGCTGACCAACATGGTCCGCGACCGCCGGGCGATGCTTTCGCAATGACGGAGATGCCGCGCATAGGCTCCGGCGAACCGATTCCGCCGCTGCCGCGCGCCGGTGAGTCCTTTCAGGCGATCAGCCTCAGCAAAGTCTTCCATTCCGACAACGTCATCATCAAGGCCGTCGACAATGTCAGCTTCCGGATCGAGCGCGGCGAACGGCTTGGCATTCTCGGCGGCAATGGCGCGGGCAAATCCACGCTGATCAAGATCCTGTCCGGCGTCATGACGCCGACATCCGGCGCTATCCGCTCCGACCTGACGGTCTCCTGGCCGCTCGCTCTGGGTGGCGGCTTTTTCGAAGGCCACCTCAACGGCTACGACAACATCCGGTTCGTTGCGCGCCTGTATAAGCGCCCCTACCAGGACATCCTAGACTACGTCTCGTGGTTCAGCGAACTGACGCGCAAGCAGTTGCAGACGCCTGTGCGCTTTTTCTCGTCTGGCATGACGATGCGCCTCGCATTTGCGCTGTCGCTGTCGATCGACTTCGATGTCGTCCTGATCGACGAAGTGCTGGTCGTGGGCGATCGCCGCATCCAGCAGCGCTGCCTCGATGAGGTGTTCACAAAACGTCCCGACCGTTCGGTCATCCTCGCAGTCCACAATTCCGATACCGTGCAGGAATATTGCGACCGGGCGCTCGTGATGAAATCCGGCCGCGGCCGGCTGTTCGAAGATCTCGCTTTGGCGGCGAAGATCTATTCGACTCTTTAGCCGCGCTTGCCGGCCTGCACCCGCCGATGCTGAACCGGCCTGTCCTTTACGACATTACCCATCTCAGCGCCCGGTTCTGGACGGATTCGCCGTCCGGCATCGACCGGGTGGACCTGCTTTTCGCCAAGGGCCTGTCGTCTCTCGCCTCTGGCGCGCCCTCAGGTGTGCATCAGTCCCGCGTGGGAGCCTCGCGCGTCAGCGCTTTGAGAGTCGCCGCCCTCATTCGCCGCCTGGAACGCCGCTGGCAGGAAAATCTCTCGTCCGCCGAGGACGACCCTCTATATGCCGCCACCATCGCGTGGATCGCCGGCGAAAGCACAGTCGCCGCTGCGGGTGCCCACCGTCACGCGAACGCGCGCGCGACATTCCAGCGCGCGATACGCGCTCACTTCTTCTATCGCCAGAGTTTTGCAGCGATGACCGGCGCGTTGAAGGGCGCAGCACCAGGCAGCCTTTACCTCAATGCGTCGCAATGGGGTCTCGGTGCGCCAGATGGCCTCGGCTGGCTCGCACGTCGCCCTGACGTGAAGCCGGTCTTCTTCGTGCATGACACGCTGCCGCTCGACTATCCCGAATACTTCCAGCCCGAAATCGCCGAACCGTTCCGGAATCTGCCCGCCAATCTGGCGCGTCACGCGGCCGGGATCATTGTCTCAACTTCCGATGTTGCCGTCCGACTCAAGGCGCACCTGGCGAGGCATGGCCGGCACAACATACCGATCGCCATTGCGCCTTTGCCGCCTTTTCAGGCGAACAACCCAGTCCGCGTGATCCCAAAGCTTGCCGGCACGCCCTATTTCGTCGCGGTGGGAACGATCGAGCCGCGCAAGAACCATCTGCTGCTGCTCAATCTATGGCGCGATATGGCGCACGCTGCAGACAAAGGCGGCAAACCGCCGCCCAAGCTTGTGATTGTCGGCGCGCGCGGCTGGCACAATCGGCAAGCCCTCGACATGCTGGAGCGGACGCCAGGTCTCGGGCGCTACGTTCTTGAGCTTTCGGGCCTTTCAAGTCCCGCCCTCCACGGCCTTCTCTCGCACGCTGCAGGTCTGCTGTTTCCGACCTTCGCGGAGGGCTTCGGACTTCCAGTCGTCGAAGCGGCAGCGGCCGGCACGCCAGCCGTGCTGTCTGACATCCCGGTACTACGCGAGGTCGCAGTACACGATGTTCTGTTCCGGCATCCCTTGGACGGCCCTGGCTGGCAGACCGCGATTGAAGAGCTGGCGGCGCGACATGGCGATGGCGGGCATGTCGCCGGGCGGATCGCATCGCGACCGGCGAGCACATCCGGAACGTCGTTCTTTGATCGGCTGGCCCCGTTTCTCGACAGCCTATGACGCGCTGCCGACGGTCTTCGCGTAGACGGCTTTGAGCCGTTCCTTGTAGGCCTCGCGGCTGAACAGCGAGGCGCGCGCTGGCCCCTTCGCCTTTAATCCCGCGACCAGCGCGTCATCGGTTTCGAGTTGCCGGATCGCCTGCGCCAGCGCCCGCACATCTGTCGGATCGACCAGCATCGCCGCGTCGCCCGCCACTTCCGGCAGAGACGATGTCGTCGATGTCAGCACCGCGGTGCCGAGCGACATGGACTCGACGACCGGCAATCCAAAGCCTTCGTAAAGCGAAGGAAAGAGCACGGTCCGGGCGCCGGCGATGAGCACGCTGAGGAATTCCGGGGGCACATAGGGAATGCGCCTGACCTTGCGCGAAATCGCATAGCCGCTGTCGCCATCGCGCGTCAGGCGCAGGAATTTTTCATCCTCGATGCGCTTCAGCGCCTCTTCATATTGCCAGCCGAGGCCGCCTGCGATGATCAGCGGCCGCTTTGCGCCTGACAGGGCGTAGGCCTCCACCAGGCGGGCGACGTTCTTTTTCGGCTCCAGGGCGCCGTAGAACAGAAAATACCCGCCCGCTTCGAGACCGAAGGCGTTGCGGATGTCCGCAGCGACTGTCTCCGGCGCCCCCGCAGGCTGAAGAGCGAAGGACTGGTAGGTATTGGTGACCTTGTCTTCAGGCACCTGCAGCAGCTGCACGATATCACGGCGCGAATGCTCGGAGACCGTGACGATCCGGTCGGCGTGGTCGGCCGCCGCCTTCACCATCGCGTAGTAGTAGCGTTTATCGTCCAGCGACACATGCGGCAGGCGCAGCGGGATGAGATCGTGGATCGTCACGATGTTCGCGCGGCCGGGCGCCATCATCGGCAACGGGTACGTGGCGTGGAAGGCGTCGATACGGCCTTCGACATTCAGGCGCGCGAGGCGGCCCGTCCGGAGGAAATGGGCCCGGGCGCGCTCGAATGTCCGGCGCGCGATGTGGATATGGTCGAATGTCTTCAGATGTCCGGCCGCCACCACACCGTCGTCGACCGGCACGCGATATGGCCTCAGCCCGAAGGGCGCGCCTGGCCAGATGGACAGATAGCGCAGCAAGCGCGTGATACGCCGCTGCGGCGCGTCGCTCTGGGCATCGAACAGCCCGACCATCGACAATAGCGGCGTTGAGCGCCCGACCTTCGCCTCCACGCCGAACACCGCCTCTGTGCGATAGCCCAGCTCATGGACGACGGAAGCAACATTCCGCGCATAGGTCGCGATGCCGGTACCGCCCGAACCGGCCAGATGGAAACCGTCAAACAGAACAGTCGGTGCCCGCGCCTGGCCGGTATAGGTCATGCTGAGTGTCATAACTGATTCGGAACTCCGGGTTGGGCAGCCTTGCCGGCATCAGCTAGGCAAGGCTGCGGAACGAGGCCATAATCCTGACGTTGCTGGCGAACGGTTTGAGCGGTGGCTGACAGCATCTCGAGCGAAGCGAGCGGGACGAACCGCAAGAGTGTGCGCGCCTTGCCGTCCGCCTTTGTCGCCGGCAGCAACGGGCCGCTCTGGATCTGGGCCAAGGCGCTGATCGAGGCCGCTGCGGGCGAGCTTCGAATTCCCGTGTCGATTCATGCCGATCTGCCCTCGGCCCAGGCCGACGGTTCGACACAGCGGCTCATCATGTCAGAAGCGCCTGACGCCGCCTTTGCAGCCGCTGCCATGCGAGGGCGCGGACCGAAACTTCTGTTCGTCGGCGACGCGGCCAACGACTTCGCCTATCAGCAGCGCATTGTCGGCCTGCCGCGCTTTGAAGCCATGCGCGCGATTACGGCGGCTGCCGTTCTGTGCGAACTGCGTCCCGTCGCCAGTCTCGCCGTGCGGCTCTCAACGAGGCCGGCGCGCACCATCATTGAGAAAGTGCTTGCCGCGCTGGGGTGGAACCGGCCGCTCTCTGAGGGACTGCTCCGGACTTTTGCCGGCGAGGCCCATGACGAGCCGCTTTGGTCGGCGGTTGAGAAATTCTGCGCCCGTCATCTGCCGGAGGGCCGTGCACCTCAGCTGGATGAAGCGATCGTTTCCAGCAAGGCGATCCAGTCCGCAGTGGCGCCCATATACCAGTCGGCTGCGACGGGGACGCAGCCCCCCGAGATCATCTGGCCGCGCCCCTGCTTTTTCGACGGCGACAATCCGGGCCAGGTCGCGCCGCCCTGGATCGAAGTTGCCGGCGGCGCCCGCATTCTCTTCTACGGCCCCTACCTGCATCTGCCCCGCGGCCAGTGGCGCGTAACAGCGAAACTCGCGTTCTCGGACGATCTTGATAAGAGCGCCTTTTCGATTGAAGTCGTTGCGGATCAACCACTTGCTCGCGGGCGGATTAAACCGCAGCGGAGTGGGGTGTTCACCGCCTCGTTTGACTTCGCGCACACCAATGCCGCGCATCCGCTCGAGGTGCGCATCTCGACCGATCACGGATTGATCTTTGGCCGCATGGCCTTGATCGACGTCAGGTTCACGCCGGTGACAGCGGCCGGGACGGATGTCGAGAGCTGATGTTCGGCCTGTTCCGCCGGCGCGGGCGAAAAGTCGACGACATGATCCGCCGCGCCGACGCACTGCGCGACACGCAGCAGTTCGCCGAGGCTGCAACCGCCTACGCTGCGGTCGTTCCGCTCGCGCCCCGGCGCTTCGACCTGATCGTTCAGCAAGCCAATATGCTGAAGGATTCAGGGCAGCTGGACGAGGCGGCCCGCACCTACACCCGCGCGCTTCAGCATCTGCCGGATGACGCGGATATCCGCGTCCAGCTCGGCCATCTCGCGCGGCTGCGGCGCGACCTCGACGGCGCCCGCGCCGCCTATCGCGCCGCCCTCCGCTGCAGGCCGCCCAGCCTCGTCGCGCTCAGCGAACTGCGGACGATGGATGACGGCGATGGCATCGCCCGCAACCTGACGCCGGACGGCACTGCCACCCTCCTCGCCCTTGGCGGGACACGTGCCGCGCGCGCGCTACCTCCCGGATGCTGGCAAGGCATCCGCCGCAGCTGGGACGTGCCGCCGCCTCCGGAGCCTTCGACACCCGCCATCACCGACCCAAAGTCCCTTGCTCAAGGCGGCAGCGCGCTCCTGCTCGTGTCGCCGGGGGCCACGCTTCATCTGCACGCGGCCGACTGGTTTGCCTATGCCGCGCACCTGACGGCCGATCACGGCTGGATCGCCGACAGTGAAGTCCTCGACACGCACGGCGCGCCGTACCTTCCGCTCCTCAGGGACAGGCCCGACCGCCATGCGATGACGGCAAACCGGCAGCCGCTCGGCGCCGTAATGGTGCCCGCCAGCGCATTACACGGGCATGGCAACGACAGTCTTGAGGACGTAGCCCTCCGCCTTGCCCGGGCGGGCAGGCTCTCGCACATTCCTCTTCCGCTGACGGCGTTCGCCAGCCAGCCCCCGACAGTCGCACCGCCCGCGCCGGCGCCGGCGGCGCGGCTGACGGGTGAGATCGGCGTCATCATTCCCACACGCAATGGCGGCGCCGACGTCGCGCGATTTGTGCAAAGCCTCCGCGACACCGCCGAGACGCCCGGCGGCATCACCGTCCTCGTCATCGATAACGGCAGCGACGATCCCGAAACCCTCGCGCACGTCGCCCGTCTCGCCGGCACGCCGGCGACGCGTGTTCTCAGGATCGACGAACCCTTCAACTGGTCGGGGCTCAACAACACGGTGGCAGCCGCGCTGCAGACGGATATCCTGCTCTTCGCCAATGACGACATGCGCATGCTCAGCCCCGGCTGGGACGGCGCGCTGCGGCGGCGCCTCGCCGATACCACCGTCGGCGCGGTCGGCGCCCGCCTGGTTTATCCCGACGGGCGTGTCCAGCATGCCGGCATGCTGGCGGGGTGGGACGGCGAACTGATCCATGACGGCCTCGGCGCCGCAGGCGAAGATCCCGGCCCCGGCCATGTCTGGATGAGCCCGCACGAAACCTCGGCCGTCACCGGCGCTTTCCTGGCCGTCCGCAATGCGGATTTCCAGCGCCTTGGCGGCTTCGACGCGGCGCGCTTTGCGGTGTCGTTCGGCGATGTCGACCTCTGCTATCGACTGCGCGCCTCGGGCCTCGCCGTTCTCTACGAGCCGGCCATCGTCGCGGAGCATTTCGAATCCAAAACCCGCGGCCGCGACGATGCCACCCCCGCGCAGGCCGCCCGCCATGCGGCAGAGCGCGCGGCGTTTCTCGGACGCTGGGGCGGCCAGAGCGCCGATCCCTACCTCAATCCGTGGTGGGTGCAGACCGCCCAGCCGCGCCGGTTCCTCGCCGCGATCGACTGCGCAACCGTGCTGCGCCGCATCGCCGAGCAAATTGGCGGCCCGCCCGGCGAATCGAAGTAGCTTCCGGGAGCGGCGCGCTCGAAAGATTTGGCGGAACCATGCTGTCGGCGGTTTCGTTCGGGTACTTTTGCAAAACCGTACGATTCAGCGCGCCGAAATTGTCGATGGGAAAATTAGCCGCAACTTGGAGCAATTTAAAGGTAACTCCCTGGGCACCCCAGAGAAGACTCGCCGGTGCACGTGGCGCCGGGCTCGGACATTCTCAACGGTATTAGCCTCAGGGTTCGAACCTGTAGAGGTTGCCCTTGATGCGTCTGTAGCAAGGGGTATCAACGCAGCCGAGTTGGCAGGCATTCTTAGACCAAAGCGAAGAAATGAAGATCGGGGTGTCGTGGAACGACGACGCCTAGCGCATATGGTGAATGTGCCAACGCGAGAATCGCCGAGCGAACAGCGGGATTCTACTCATTCTGAGACACGCGACTGATCGCTCGGCTGAGCCTGACACATGGCGGTTTGGTAAACGCCTTCGCGCAGCCTGGGCGGCATGACGGCGCACCGCCGACATCACGGTGGTAAACGCCGCAGCGCCCATCCCGGCCACAGTTAACTGGCACAGCGGTTGCTCCCTTCGCTGCGTGTCGCCGTCGGATGAAGTGACGACGAACGCGTCCGATCCATGTGTTTCGCTTCACCAACCGACCAAACTTGAGGGAACCTCCATGCGTAAGATTTCGATGCTCCTGATCGGTGCGGCTGCCGCCATCTCGGCGACGTCGGCCGCTTCGGCCCAGAACTTCAACAACCGCCTGTTCAACGAACTCCAGTGGAACTTCAACACCGTCTATTCCGACCTGTCGCTCTACGCGAAGTGGGTTGAGGGCGGCGTGAAGGCGACGTCGGCCGCCATCGGCAACAACTTCGTGGCCGACGTCGAGGGTTCGACGCTGTGGCGCAATGAACAGCTCCAGCTCGCCGATGTCGGCGCAACGCTGACGGCGACCGTGAAGGCTCACGGCGATGTGGACCTCTCGGCGGTCGGCATCTGCAACAACGCCTCGCTGACGCAGATCGGCGGCGGTTCGGTTGACGGTTTCTCGAAGCAGCGCTGCAACACGCTCGACCCGTATGCTCTGAACCAGGCCACCGTCTTCGGCGGCGCGGATGTCAGCATCGCCGCCACGGCGATCGCCAACAACCTGTCTGTCGACACGGTTTCGCAGGACCTGAGCATCGGCTTCGCCCAGGCGAACGCTGCCGGCACCTACGCGAACGTCAACGCGACCGTCATCGGCGCGACGGGCGACGTTACGGCGACCGCCGTCGCCATTGGCAACAACGCCTCGATCAAGAACCGCCTGCCGGGCATGTAATCGCCGCAAGGCATTACAGCCGAAACGAAGAGGCCGCCCGGAGGGCGGCCTCTTTTCTTTAGCATTTGGTCTGAAAACTGAGGTCTACTCGGCGGCGAGCAGTTTCATGTCGGCATCGACCATCTCCGCAACCAGCTCGCGGAAGCCGACCTTGTGCGTCCAGCCCAGCGTTTCGCGGGCTTTCGTCGGATCGCCCACCAGCAGATCGACTTCCGTTGGGCGGAAGTGGCGCGGGTCGACCTGAACCAGCGTCTCGCCGCTCTTCTCGCAGCGGCCGATCTCTTCCAGCTCCGAACCTTCCCACACCAGCGGCCGGCCGGCATGGCTGAACGCGATGTCCACGAACTCACGCACCGTATGCGTTTCGCCGGTGGCAAGCACGTAGTCGTCGCCATGCGTGTGCTGCACGATGCGCCACATCCCTTCGACATAGTCGCGCGCGTGGCCCCAATCGCGCCGGGCGCTCAGATTGCCGAGCGACAGGGTCTGCTGCCGTCCGGCCCGGATCGCCGCGACGGCGCGCGTGATCTTGCGCGTCACGAAGGTCTCGCCGCGCAGCGGGCTCTCGTGGTTGAAGAGAATGCCGTTCGACGCGTGGATGCCGTGGGCCTCGCGGTAATTGACCGTCGCCCAGTAGGCGTAGAGCTTGGCCACCGCATAGGGCGAGCGGGGATAGAAGGCGGTGCGTTCCGACTGCGGAACATCCTGCGCCTTACCGTAAAGCTCCGACGTCGACGCCTGGTAGAACCGGCTGTGAGACTGTAGGCCCGCAATGCGGATCGCCTCCAGAAGGCGAAGCGCGCCGAGACCGTCGGTGTTGCCGGTATATTCCGGCATGTCAAACGAGACCTTCACATGGCTCTGCGCCGCGAGATTGTAGATCTCCGTCGGACGGATCTCGGCGACCAGCCGCGCCAGCGCCGTGGAATCGGTCATGTCGCCGAAATGCAGCGTCAGGCGCGCGTTCTTGCCTTCCGAGCGGTCGAACAGGTGGTCGATCCGCGAAGTGTTGAAGGTAGACGAGCGCCGCCGCAGCCCGTGGACCACATAGCCCTTGTCGAGCAGGAGCTCGGCCAGATAGGCCCCGTCCTGCCCCGTAATTCCGGTAACCAGCGCTATTTTATCTGACGACATTCGAATCTGTGTACAAAGCCGCGCCCCGGGGCGCCTGAGGGCGAACCGGATCGCATGAAGAGCGCCCGATATCAACGGCCACCCCTCCCCTGCAGGCCGAATCTTAAGCTAGGTCTGGGGGCCGTCCGGAGGGAGATTTCAGCCGTATGCCAGCCCCCGCGCCCCGTGCCGTGCTCCGGAAGACCCGCGCCCGGGCGCCGCTGCGCCTGGGGCTCGCCGGTGGCGGCACAGACCTGCGCAGCTACTTCCTCAACTATGGCGGCGCGGTTTTGAACGTCACCATCGACCGCTTCGCCTTCACCACCATCCTGCCGCGCGACGACGGCAAGGTGGTGTTCGAGGCCGACGACATCGCCAGCGCCGAGGAGCGCGATCCCGCGATGCCCGCCGCCGATTGCCGCCTGGCGCTTCACCGCGGCGTCTACGACCGCTTCATCGACCATCACAATGACGGCCGCATCGTGCCGATGACGATCAAGACCACCGTGGACGCGCCACCCGGCTCGGGCCTTGGCTCATCCTCTGCGCTGGTCGTCTCCATCGCTGCGGCAATGCGCGCCGTCCTGGAGCTGCCGCTCGGCAGCTACGAGATCGCCGAACTCGCCCACACCGTCGAACGCAGCGACCTCGGCTTCGCCGGCGGCCTTCAGGACCAGTATGCGGCCTCCTTCGGCGGCATTAATTTCATCGAGTTCCTGCAGAGCGACCGCGTCATCGTCAATCCGCTGCGGGTCAGCGATGCCATCTTCAACGAGCTGGAATCCTCCATCGTCGTCTGCTTCACGGGCCAGTCGCGCATCTCCTCCGAAATCATCGCCCGCCAGAACAGCGGCATCACGGGCGGCGACACGCGCGCGCTGGAAGGCATGCACAAACTCAAGACCGATGCGACCGAGATGAAGCGCGCGCTTCTCGTCGGCGACGTCGAAGGCATCGCCCGTATCCTCAACGAGTCCTGGCTCGCCAAGAAGGCGACGGCCAGCGGCATCTCCTCGCCGCAGATCGAGAGCCTCTTCGATCTCGCCATGCGCAGCGGCGCTTTGGCCGGCAAGGTCTCGGGCGCCGGCGGCGGCGGCTTCCTGTTCTTCCTCGTTGACCCCGAGAACCGTTTTCGTCTCGTGAGCGCGCTCAACAACGCCGGCGCGCAGGCGACACCGGTCAAGTTCACCGTCAGGGGGTGCGAGACATGGCAGTTCTAGCCGCCGCCCGGCCGCGATGATCTTTCCCCGCCAGGCAGCCATCCTCTGCGGCGGACTGGGCACGCGTCTCGGCGCGCTGACGGCTGCAACGCCCAAGCCGCTGCTCCATGTCGCCGGGCGCCCCTTCCTTGAGATCCTGATCGAGGAGATCGCGCGCCAGGGCGTTCGCCACGTCATCCTCCTTGCCGGTTTCGAGGCGGGCGCGATCCACGACTTCGCGCGCGGCCTCGCGCAGCGCCTCGAACTCGATTTTTCCGTCGAGGTGGCTGTCGAGCCGCACCGGGCCGGCACGGGCGGCGCGCTCTTCCACGCGCGCGAGCGGCTGGATGAGCACTTCTTCCTGCTCAACGGCGATTCCTGGTTCGACGTGCTACTCGCCGATGTCGCGGGCGCCCTCGGCGACAAAACCATCGGTGCGCTAGCGCTCCGCCGCCTCACCGATACCGACCGCTATGGCGTCGTCGAAGTCGAAGGCCCGGCCATCACCGGTTTCTTGCCGGCGAGACCCGGCACAGGCCCCGGCCAGACGAATGCCGGCGTCTATGCCTTCCGCCGCGCATTGCTCGAACGTCTCTCGCCTGACTGCTCGCTGGAGAACGACATCCTGCCCGGTCTTGCCGAAGAAGGCCGCCTCTCCGGCGTCGAGGCTTGCGGCTATTTTCTGGACATCGGCATTCCGTCCGATTTCGAGCGCGCGCAGACCGAGGTCCCCGCCCACCGGCGCAAGGGCGCAGTCTTCTTCGACCGCGACGGCGTTCTGAACGTCGACCACGGCCATGTCGGCTCGATCGATCGCTTCGAGTGGATGCCTGGCGCCCGCGAAGCCATAGCCCGCGTCAACCGCACCGGTCGTTATGCGTTCATCGTCACGAACCAGGCCGGCATCGGCAAGGGCAAGTATACCGAGGCGGACTACCGGGCCGTGCGCGCGCACATGGCTAGCGAACTCGCCCGCGCTGGCGCTCATATCGACGACGAACGCTTCTGCCCCGATCATCCCGACGCCGTCATCGCCGCCCACCGTCGCACATCTGACTGGCGCAAACCCGGTCCCGGCATGTTGCGCGATCTCATGCGCCGCTGGCCGATCGATCCAGGCCGCAGCTTTATGATCGGTGACAAGCCGTCCGACATGGAGGCCGCGAAGGCCGCAGGCATCGCCAGACATCTCTTCACGGGAGGCAACCTCGATGTCTTCATCCGAAGCCATCTCTGAGCCCCTCGCGCGGTTGGAGCGCATAGCGGATACGCTGAAGACGTGGCTGTTCGCCAGCGCGCTGCCCTTGTGGTGGCAGATCGGCGCCGACCGGCTTTCCGGCGGATTCTACGAAAAGCTCGATCCCGACGGCGATCCGGTTGAGGAGCCGCGGCGCGCCCGCGTCGTCGCGCGCCAGCTTTTCGTCTATGCCACCGCCGCTCGCATGGGCTGGGAGGGGCCCGCCCATGACGTCATCGATCACGCGCTGCTGTCGCTGCGCAGCCAGCACCTGACAGCCGATGCCCGCGTGATCCCGCTGCGGCGTCACACCGGCGAGATCGTCAGCGCGTCGTTCGATCTCTACGACTGCGCCTTTGCCCTCTTTGGCCTCGCCGCAGCGGCGACGTCCGGCAGGCAGGCCCACATCGCGACCGCCACGGCGATAGCCATCCTTCAGGCGATGCAGCCCTTCCGGCATCCACGCGCAGGCTTTGAGGAGGCTGTGCCGCGCACACTCCCTCTGAAGGCCAACCCGCATATGCATATGCTGGAAGCCTGCCTTGCATGGGAAGCCACGTCAGACGATCTGCGCTGGCGCGGCCTCGCGGATGAGATTGCCGAGCTGGCCTTGGCACACTTCATCGCGCCATCAAGCGGTGCACTTCACGAATATTTCGACAGTGACTGGCAGCCTCTCGCCGGCGACCCGAATGACATCGTAGAGCCGGGCCACCAGTTCGAATGGGCGTGGCTGCTTCTGCGCTGGGGCGTTTCGCGCAACCATCACGGTGCGCGTGCCGCCGCAGCCCGTCTCGTCGCGATCGGCGAGGGGCCAGGCGTCGACCCGGTGCGGCGGCTCGCGATCGACGGCCTCACACCGGACCTCGCGCCCTTGCCCGGCAATTGCCGCCTCTGGCCCCAGACGGAGCGCATCAAGGCGTGGGCGATCACGTCCGTGCTGGCGCCCGCACCGGAGACTCGGCGTCACGCTTTGGAGCGCACGTCGGAAGCGGCGTCAGGACTGCTGCGCTATATTCACCATCCCGTTGCCGGATCGTGGTGGGAAAACATCGGCCAGGACGGCGCGCCGCTGGTTCAGCCTGCCCGCGCCAGCAGCCTCTACCACATCACCTGCGCGATATTCGACCTGGAGACAGCGCTCACAGCTCTGCGGACCCCCTAATCGGGGACGTTCGCAGCCAGCTCGTCGAGCCAGGGTTTGGCGTTTCCGTCGCTCGGCGCGCGCCAGTCTCCGCGTGGGCTCAGCGATGCGCCGAACAGCACCTTGGCGCTGTTCGGCATGGCGGATCGCTTGAACTGGCTGGTGGTGAAGAACCGGAACAGGAAGACGCCCAGCCATTTCTTGATTTCGGCGAGCGAATAGGCGCGCCGCGCATCGGCTTTCAGTCCGCTCGGCCAGCGCCCGGCTTGTGCGTCGCCCCATGCGGACAGGGCAAGAAACGCCGTCTTCGAAGGCGCGAACCCGCACCGCACCGTATAGAACAGGTTGAAGTCCTGCAGCGCATACGGACCGATCTTGTCTTCCGTCCGCTGGACGCCGCCCGTTGCACCGGGCGGCAGCAGTTCCGGCGAGATCTCCGTGTCGAGGATTGACCGGAGAATGTCCGACGCGGCGTCGCCGAACTCGTCGCGCGAAATCACCCAGCGGATCAGGTGCTGGATCATCGTCTTCGGCACGCCGGCGTTCACGCCGTAATGCGACATGTGATCGCCGACGCCATACGTGCACCACCCGAGCGCCAGCTCCGAAAGATCGCCCGTGCCGATCACGATCGCATCGTGCAGGTTCGCAAGACGGAAGAGATAAGCTGTCCGCGCGCCCGCCTGGACATTCTCATACGTGATGTCGAACGCCTCGGCGCCGCGCGCCGCCGGATGGCCGATATCCTCAAGCGTCGTCTGCGACACAGCCTTGATATCGATCTCGGAGGCCGTGACGCCGAACGCCTCCATCAGCTTCCAGGCGTTGTCCTTCGTCCCGTCGGAGGTGCCGAAGCCCGGCATCGTGTAGGCAAGGATGTTCGTGCGCGGCAGGCCCAGCCGGTCCATCGCGCGTGCGCACACGATCAGCGCGTGGGTGGAATCGAGGCCACCCGAAATGCCAATAACGGCCTTCTTGATTCCGCTGTGCTTCAGCCGCGTCGCCAGCGCCTGCACCTGGATATTGTAGGCTTCGTAGCAGTCCTCATCGAGCCGCGCGGTATCGGAAGGCACGAACGGGAAACGTTCCGGCGGACGCATCAGCGGCAGGCGCGCCGTGGGATCCGGCGCTAGCGTGAAGCCGATACGGCGAAACGCATTCACCCGCGCACGCTCAAAATCCTGCGCGTCTCCCCACGTCCCGACCTTCATGCGTTCCTGGCTGATGCGCTGAACGTCGATATCGCCATAGATCACGCGATCAGCGTCGAGAAACCGTTCCCCGTCAGCGATCAGGCCGTATTCGTCAAAAATCGCGGCCTGCCCGTCCCAGCTGAGATCGGTGGTGGATTCGCCCTGCCCCGCCGCCGAATAGAGATAGCCGGAGATCGTCCGTACCGCCTGCGCCGCGCACAGCGTCCGCCGCAGGCTGCTCTTGCCTACCGTGATATTGCTCGCAGACAGGTTCAGCAGAACCGTCGCACCGGCCAGCGCCGCATAGGTCGAAGGCGGCGTCGGCACCCACAGGTCCTCGCAGATCTCGACACCGATAACGAAGCCCGGCACGTCCTCCGCGTCGAACACGAGATCGGTGCCGAACGGCACATCCGCTTCGCCGAGCCGAATAGTCTGCCCGGCGACATGTGCGCCGGAGGCGAAATATCGCCCCTCATAGAATTCGCGATAGTTCGGCAGGAACGATTTCGGGATGACACCCAGCACACGCCCCGCGTGAACGACCACCGCGACATTATACAGCCGTCCGCCTTGCTCCAGCGGCGCGCCGAAAACGATCACCGTCTTCAGGCTTGTCGATGCCTGTGCGATCTCGCCGATGGCCGCACGCACGGCGTCCAGCACCGGACGCTGAAAGAACAGCTCGTCATTCGTGTAGCCGGAGAGGCCGAGTTCGGGAAAAAGCGTCACCGCGCTTCCTTCCGCATCGGCCTGGCGCGACAGCGCAATCACCGCCTTCGCGTTCTCTGCCGCGTTGGACAACACGACACGCGGCGTCGCCACGGCCGTGCGCACAAATCCATGCGTGTAGAGATTGTAGAACGAGGCTTTAGGGGCAGAAGTCACAGGGCCGAACCTTTATACTCATGTGGAGTATATAACGTGGTAGAACCCTACTCAAGCGCCGCTTACCCCTCCTGCGCAACCCGCAGCAGGTATTTCCCGTAGTCGCTTTTCGCCAGCGGCGTAGCAAGCGCCGTCAGCTCGTCGGCCGAGATATAGCCGAGCCGATACGCCACCTCGTCCGGGCAGGCGATGCGAATGCCCTGGCGACGCTCCAGCACGCGCACGAACTCCGCAGCCTCCAGCAGGCTGTCGGGCGTGCCAGTGTCCAGCCAGGCATAGCCCCGGCCCATGCGTGCGACACTCAGCGTGCCACGCTCCAGATAGACGCGGTTGAGATCGGTGATCTCCAGCTCGCCGCGCGCCGAAGGCTTCAGCGAGCGCGCGATCTCCGTCACCTCGCTGTCGTAGAAATAAAGGCCGGTCACCGCCCAGTTCGAACGTGGAGCCTTGGGCTTTTCCTCGATATCGGTTGCTTTGAACGCGGCGTCGAAAGTCACGACGCCATACCGTTCGGGATCGGCGACCTGATAGGCGAAGACACGCGCGCCGGTCAGGTCTGTCGCAGCGTCCGCGAGCAGCGCGCTCAGCCCGTGCCCGAAAAAGAGATTGTCCCCAAGGATCAGCGCCGCCGGCTCGCCGTTCAGGAACGGTGCGCCGATCAGGAACGCCTGCGCGATGCCTTCGGGCTTGGGCTGTTCGGCGTAGGAGAGTTTCAACCCCCACGCCGCCCCGTCGCCGAGAAGGCGGCGCAGCATCGGCAGATCGTGCGGCGTCGAGATGATCAGGATATCGCGAATGCCCGCGAGCATCAGCACGCTCAACGGGTAATAGATCATCGGCTTGTCGTAGACGGGCAGTAATTGCTTGCACATCGCCAGCGTCATGGGATGCAGCCGCGTCCCCGATCCGCCGGCGAGAATGATGCCTTTCATCAGCCGCCCTGTCCCCGCAGCTTCAGCCAGCCCGACTTGATCGACCGCATGGGCGCCGTGACGCGCCAGCTCGTCGACTGCAGCAGCGCATCGACTTGCTGCTTCAGCCGCGCGCGATCGTCTTCCAGCGCGGTCGCGGTTCTGCGCAGCGCACCAATCGCGTCCATTGTTTCGACGAGCCGTGCGTGCATCTCCGCAACGGCGGTTTCATGCGCGGTGAGATCGGCGTGGCATGCAGCCTCTTTCGCCTCATACTCATCCCGCATCTCGCCAAGACGGGCGCTGAGCCCGGAGGCCTCGCGAGCGAGCAGATCAAGCTCCTGGTTTCCCGCCTGTATCGCTGCTTCGTGCGCCGCAGCACGCGCTTCACTGTCTGCCGCCAGGGCCGCGAGGGCCTGTTCTGCCGATGCGGCGCGGGCATCTGCCGCCTGCCGTGCGTCGCGTTCATGCGACAGTGTCGCAGAAGCCTCCGCATGAGCCGCCGACCAGTTGTCCGAGGCCTGGCGCAGGGCGTCCCGCTCGGACGTGACGGCGGATAGAGAGGACCTGATCGCCGAAAGCTCGTCCACCAGCGCAACGCGCTCTGCGGCTGCTCGTTCGGCCTCGCGCCGGCTGACGTCCACCTCGGCCTGCAGGGCCTGAGCGCGCCGCTCGGCCACGCAGAGATCGGCACGCAGGGCCATCGCAAGCGCCGACGCGTCCCGCACGGCAGACACGAGCTCCGCGGTCGTTTCCGCAAGCGCTGCATGCGACGCTTGCTGACTGGCAAGGCGCTCCTCAAACGCGGCATGCTGCGCTTCAAGACACGCGAGCTCCCCGCGAACCTCTTCGACCTGCTGCAACGCGCCGTCGCGCTCGGCAGCGAGATCCGCGATCTTCTGCTCGATGGCGAGCTGACGCGTCACGCCGGCCTGATAGAGCTCCAGCCGCTTCTGCAGTTTTAACTGTCCGAACGCCGCAATCGACTCGTCGTCGGCCATGCCGGTCGCCGCCATGATCTTTTCGGCGAGGCGGTTGTAGTAGTCGGCGATCTTGTGGCCGAAATGCGCGCCATACGGCGAGTCAAAAACGCCGACGTGGTACGCGTCCTCGACCGAAACTCGAATCACCCGCGCATCGAGCGTATCTACATAAGCGTGCATGCGCCGGGCCATTGCGATGCGATCGGCGGCGTCCGCATCGTGGGCTGTAGTGTCGACGAAACCGTGCTCACTGAATGTTTGGAGCGCGGGTATCAGCTCCGGAACCACGACCGTCCGTCCCTGGTCGAGCATCGGTATGACGATCAGGTCGTAGAAGCGCCGCACACCGGCGGTCCACTCATCGAAGAATTCCGGATGCTTCCAGTCGATGATCTCGTAGGGATCGACGAACGTCGCTAAATAGTCGATCGGCTCGCCTTCGACGTACTCGTTCAACTCGGTGACATATGTGCCCGACGTCCTGATGAACCCGGTCATTAGGTCGCGCATGTAATCGACGAGAAGAACGTCCCAAGGTTCGTTTAGCAGGCGATAGGCAAAGTTCTTCGCAAAATCGCCGAGCATGAATTTCGATTTCAGCGGGCAGGCCGAAAACTTATAGTGATGAATATGCAATGGCGGCGCGGCTATCGAACATGTCGAGGTTCGAAAGATGGCCAGCCCGCCCCGGACCCCGGGCAATAGCTCCATAACTTGCGCCAGATTGCAGCCGCCAAGCTGGGCAAATATCCGAGGGAAGCGCGGCGACGGCATAGATGGCTGCGAAATTGCATCTATTTTTAAATCAGACCCCATAAACTGTCATCGCCCTGATGCGTCGCCCCGGGCGAGAAGCTACCTGCGGATCGCGGTCTGACCAAGCACGATTCTGAAGGCGAGATAGACGGGTGGCTGCGATACGACACCCGCAGCAGGCCGCAAAACGTCATCCTCCACGAAAGCGTTTTCGCCCGTAGCAGCTCTCTCAAGCTATCCGGCCTTCATCACAGCGATGATTTCATCAATTGTCATGACCGGCAAACGAGGTGCGTACTCGTGCCTGTATGTGAAGTAGCTACAGTCTTCGATTTCGCGCATGCTAGTGGTAAGCGGCACAATTGACCGCTGCTGGCGCCAAGTCGCCACAACACCCATAGTGTTTTTGATGAAAGCGAAGGAAAACGCGTCCACATAGTCGTGGATGAACAACGCGGTTTTGTACACGTCGCCCATCCAGTTTCGGTCGTGCCAGTTTTCGTTTCCCTTAGCCTTTTCGCAATCTTCAATCCGCTTCAGCGATGCGTAGTAGTCCGACGGATAACAGTCGTCGATGAGGATGGCACCATTCGCAGCGATTCGAAACGCGCAGCGCGTAAAGTCGCGCAGGGATTGCTCGAAAGTATGATGTCCATCCACAAATGCGATATCATACCGATGATCAGGATACTGGTTGAAATAGTCATCCGATGTCAGGGCAAACGAATCGCCCTTGAGCTCGCTCTGATCAATCATAAAGCCAGGATCGACAGCTATTTTTCGGGCAGACCTAACTTCGTTGAAGGTGATGCCCGCCTGTACGCCGATCTCCAGATAAGTCGCGTATTTCATCTCAGAGATCAGCCGATTAATGCTGTCAGAGCGTTTGATCATGCAAAGTGTTCCTGGCGGTCTCTTGATGGAATATTTTGTCCAACGACTGCGCATCGCACGCCTAGGCGGCGACGGCGCTAAGCAAGCTGGAACATAGTGGAAAGATGGACTCAAGCGCCAAAAGCATCACGGCGATTCGGTTGGACAGCTTGTCGCTGGGCGATCGGCTGCTTCCGAATGGATTGGCGCACCGCCATAGCGGCTGGGAACCAAATCCCTATTTCCTCAGGCCCGCACTTGGCGACTGCGAACTCAGTCGCGATATCTCAGAGGCTTACGAGCGTATTCGGGCGGAGGTGAACTCGTATCGCCTCGGTGGGGTGCACTTTGTTCGGCACACGTTTATGGGCTCAGAACTCCTTCCGATAAATCTCGAGCAAGGCGAGCTTATTTACGGACCAGGCATCGGCTGGGCTGATTCGTATCTCGAATATTATATGGGAGAAATGGGCGCGACCGCCGACACGGAGTCGGTCTGGCAAGTTCCCCGCGTATCAGCCGAAACGATTTCAGGGCCCGCCCTCATTGTAGGTATGCCAGGTGCATCCGTATTTGGACACTGGCTGCTTGATATCATCCCGGCTCTGCACCGGTTTCGCCGACACGCGAACCCTGGCGGTTATACCTTGGTGGCAGGCAGCAACATTCCTTGGCTGCACCACTTTCTTAAGTTGATGGACTTCAACCCAAGAGAACTTCACTTGGTCTCGCCCACGGGCGCCATTTCGGCCGACTATGCCGTCAAGCCAGATCTACCCAAACACGGCTTTGGGCTTTTCATACCTGCGGTGCGCGAAGGGCTACTGGACTTCCGAGGTCGTTGTTTTCGCTATCAGCACATGAAAGGCGAAATTGTCCCGTCACCCGAGCGGATTTTTCTGTCCCGCAACAAGTGGGGCAGCAGAATGCACAGAGAAATTCAGAACGTGCAAAAGCTCTTTGAGGCCAAGGGATATACCGTGGTGTATCCGGAAGATCATCCGATCGAACGGATGACCCATATTATGCGGAAGGCTCGCATCATCGTCGGAGAAGACGGAAGCGCACTTCATAACGCGATTTTTGCACCGCCGGGCTGCGCTATCGCCATCATCGAGAACCGGGACTTTCGCAACTTCTGGCACATGGGCCTCGCCGAAGCGTTCAGGCAGTTCACATTTTATCTTGCGACATACTATTTGTCCCCTGCCTTCGCGTCGCCCGCAGAAGAAGGTGTCAGACAGATATCTCGGGCGGTTGGGGATGTGTAACTAGTCCACTTAGCGAGACGTCACCTAGCCGACTATCCGCCAAGCGCCACCGGACGAAGCCGCCGGGCGCTCCTCCTTGTGGCCGTCGACGACGCGCAGGAACGAGACGCGCGTTTCGCGCGCGGCCGCGAACACCGCGTTCGCCGCCGCTTCCTGCGCCGCGCCATAGGCGGCGGCGGACTGGGCGGCTTCCAGGCGCAGCGCGACATAGCATTCGCCGTTGCGCAGCGCGTCATTGTCTTCCGGCAGCAGCGCGCCCAGCAGGCGCACGACGCGGCCTTCGGCGTCGGTCAGCGGCATCAGCACGATCTCGGCGCCGACGGTGGTGTTGTCGAGCATCACGGCGCCGGCCTGGATGACGACCGATTCGCCGGTCTGCAGGGCGCGGTTCAGCTGCGCCAGCACCTCGCCGTGCTGCTTGGCGGGGAAAAGGCGGACGAAATCGTGGTCGCGCAGCTCGCGGCCGAAGCGCTGGCACATGCGCGTGCCGGCCAGGCGGAAGGCGAAAACCGCGCGGTCGAGGCGCTCCAGCATGAAGAGATCGGGCAGATGGCTCTTCAGGGCGCGCGGATCGACCGCCGAAGCGGCAGGAACCAGGGATTCGCTGTTCAGCGAATCCCAGTAGGCGAGGATCTTGGTCGCGGCGGCCTGGCGCATGGTACTAACCCAGTGTGCGGGCGCTTCCGCGACAGCCCCATCGCTGTTCGCATCGCGCCTCTGCCCCCTATGAGCATGAGGCGTGCCATGAGTCGGCAGGCCCAGACACCCCGGAATTGCAGGAAAATCTTGGGTTTCAGCGGTCCGGGACGGCCCTTTTGTGCCGCCTTGCGGGATTAACCTTTGCCAAAGGTTTAAGGCGACGGGCCAATTCGATCGGCTAGTGTCCCAACACGGCACACAAGACCGATCTGGTGGGTTACCCGATGCGCACGCTTCCTCTTCTCGCTCTCGCCGCCTGCCTGGCCGGCACGGCCGCCGCGCAGGACGCGATGGGCGGTTTTGACCGTCCCTACACGAATTCCGGCAATGTCTTCGGCAAGGGCGCCTGGGGCGACGGCTCCGGCACGGCCATGCCGCTGCCCGATCCGAACCCCGAATACGGCCTCTATTACGACCAGCCTTACGCTTCGGGCGGCTCGAACCTGTTCGGCACCGGTTTCTGGACTGCGGAGTACATGGTGCGCCGGGGCGAAGGCGGTGTCGGCGGCGGATCGGGCTCCGGTTCGGGTTCCGGCTCGGGCCGCGGCTCTTACACCTACACCGAGGCGGTCTATGAGGGCGGCCCCCTGGGTCACGGCCATGCCGGGAAAGACGGCAAGGGCGGGAAAGACGGCCACGACAAAGGCGGCAAGGACAAGGGCGGTAAAGACAAGGGCGGCAAGGGTCACGCCAAGGGCGGCGACAAGGATTGGGGCCACGACAAGGATAAGGGTCACGACAAGGACTGGGGCCACGATAAGGACAAGGGCCACGACAAGGGCAAAGACCACGACAAGTGGGGCAAGAAGTGGAGCAAGAAGTACGAGAAGAAGTGGGAATACGAGTACGAGTATGAATACGAGTACGAGTATAAGAACCGCACCCGCTACATCCCGTATCAGCGCACACAGAAGATTGTCGTGGGCCGCCGCTCGACGAGCGTCGTCGTGATCGACCGCAAGCCCTCGACCGAGCTCGGCAAGCTGAACGTCGTGACGTATCAGCGCCGCGTCCAGCACCTCGCCGCGATCTGCATCGACGGCAAGGGCAACGAGCACCCGGCGATCCGCGTCAGCACCTCGGACGGCCGCGACGACTATGACGGCGAGGTCTTCCGCTGCGCCGGCGACCGCATGCTGCGCGTCTCGTTCACCACCGGCACGGAAGACGTCAGCGGCGCGGTGCGCACCTCGGACGGCTCGTCCTACAAGGACTGCGACGGCGGCGACGCGCTGATCCGCACCCGCGCCGGCGAGCTGATGTGCCGCGCCAAACGTCCGATGTCGGCCAAGGCCGAGCGGGCGCTGGAGGCAAGCGGCGCCGACTATGCGGAAGCCTCGTATGAGGAGACCTATGCGACCGACAGCCTGGCCCCCGGCGAGATCGACCTCTCGGGCATGGTCCTGACCGGCGGCGTCGGCAACTAGTGCCGGCGCCCCTCGCCTACTGACCGCTCAGCTCGTTGCGGGCACGTGGCATCAGGGCGATCGCGATCGCAAAGCAGACCGCACCACAGACGATCGGATACCACGGCGTGTAATACGTCGTGATCCGCGTCCCCATGAAGCCTTCCCGCAGCATTTCATAGCTGTGGATGAGCGGGTTGAACGACAGATAGTACTGCGCGCTGGGCGACACCCACTCCAGCAGGAAGAACGATCCCGAAATCGGGATCAGCAGGTACTGGAAGGCCAGGAAGAAGCGGTCGAGCCAGTGGTAGATGGCGCACAGTGTCGCGAGCAGACACAGCGCCGCCGCCGACATCCACAGCATCAGCAGCCATGATGCGACCACAAGGTCGAGCCGCTCGAACGGATCGATCAGGCCGAATGTCCGCAGCACGAAAAAGATCAGCAGCGTCGAGGTCGTCGTCGCCGCGAACTCGCACACGATCCGCGCGACCAGAATGTCAGCAAGCGTGATCGAGCGGTGATAGAGCAGAGAGAACGAGCGCAGGAAGAGACCCGGCGCGACACCCGTTACGTGCCGCCACAATGTCAGCGGCATGTATCCGGTAAAGACCATGGTGATGATCGAGATACCGTGCTCGAACTGACCCTTCGTCGCCGACCACAGAACCAGAACGCCGACCGCCAGCAGCATCGGCTCCACGAAGGCCCACAGAAAGCCGATATTGCTGCGCCCGTAACGCTCCATCATGTCGCGAATCGACACCGCAACGATGGAATTGAGGGTCAGCCGATAGATGTTTTCCTGGCTCACGGACCGGCGTCTGTCATTCGTAAAGTCGGGCTCAGCGCCCTATGCTTAACGCAGTTCGCGTCGCTTGGGCAGCCTTGTGCCATCCGGGCGATAGTGGCGGGCGCGCCCGGGCGGGCGATCACGCTTTGGACGACTCGGGAGGTTAGGAGGCCGTTATTCCGGCAGACACACTTCTCACGCCGCAGATCGCACGCATGTCCCGCGAGGCCGGCGAAGTGGCGATTCGCGAGCGGGTCCAGACCATCTATCTGGGAAATAGTCAGGTCCTGGCGCGCGTTCTCGGGCGCTACAAGATGGTGCTGGAGACAAGCGACCAGGGCTTCGCACGCCATCTCATGCTGGATGGCTACTGGGAAAGCTGGGCGACGCGCTTCCTCGCCAGCCGCCTCCGGCCCGGGATGACCGTCGTCGATGTCGGCGCCAATTATGGCTACTACACCCTCCTCTTCGGAGGATCGGTGGTTCCGGGCGGCCAGGTCATCGCCGTCGAACCCAATCCGGCCATCGCAAGGGTGCTGCGCCAGAATGTCGAACTGAACGGCTTCGCCGGCTACACCGCAATCCACGAAGTGGCGCTCGGCGACCGGCAGGAAGCCGCGATGCGATTCTTCGTGCCGCAGGGAGAGCCGAAGAACGGTCTGCTGGCGCAGCATGTCGTCGACCGTCCGGGCGAGACGATCGAGGTTCCCATGACTACGCTCGATGAAATTTTGGGTGAGCGCCGCGTCGATCTCATCAAGATCGATGCCGAAGGCGGCGAGCCCGGCATCATAATGGGCATGAAGGGCACGATGGCGCGGTGCCGGCCCGCCGTGCTCGTCGAATTCAACGCTGCCCGCTATCAGGACGCCGGCGCTGTCCTCGACATGCTCCTGGATGTCTACGGCCGGGCGCACGACATCAGTTTCGAGGGAAAAGCCGAGCGCATCAGCCGCGAGGCCATCCTAAGCGAGAAGGTCGGCGAGGACTGGCTGCTGTTTTTCGAATGACGGCCTTCCGGGCGGTTTTGCCGCCCGGTTTCGGGCTATGCTTCGCCTTCGCTTCGATTCCCTCGTTTCGGGTCCGATGACCGCTGCTTCCATCTATTCCTTGAGCGGCAAGCGCGTCTTTGTGGCCGGGCATCGCGGCATGGCCGGATCGGCCATCTGCCGCCGCCTTGTGCAGGAAGGCTGCGAGATTCTCACTGCCCCACGCGATGCGCTTGATCTTCGCCGTCAGGCGGACGTTGAACGCTGGTTCGCCGACCACAAACCCCAGGCGGTCTTCATGGCCGCAGGTGTGGTCGGCGGCATTCTCGCCAACTCCACCCGGCCGGTCGACTTTCTTTTCGATAACATGATCATAGAGGCCAATCTTTTCGATGCGGCGCACCGCAACGGAACGGAGAGATTCCTCTTCCTCGGCTCCTCCTGCATCTATCCGCGCGACGCAGACCAGCCCATTCGTGAGGAGGCTCTCCTCTCCGGCCCACTGGAAGCGACCAACCAGTGGTACGCGATCGCCAAGATCGCCGGACTGAAACTGGCGGATGCCTACCGTCATCAGTATGGGGCGGATTTCATCGGCATCATGCCGACAAATCTCTACGGGCCGGGCGACAACTTCGATCCCGAAAGCGCGCACGTTCTGCCAGCCCTGCTCCGCAAGACCTACGAGGCAAGACAGACCGGCAGCCGGTTTGTCTCGGTCTGGGGATCGGGCCGTCCACGTCGCGAATTTCTCTATGTCGACGATCTGGCCGACGCAGCCGTCTTCGCCATGCAGCGGTTTGCCGGCCCGGGCTATCTCAATGTCGGCATCGGCAAGGATATCTCGATCGCAGAGCTCGCCTCGGAAATCGCGGGGGCGGTAGGCTTTGACGGCGCCCTCCGCTTCGATGCATCAAAGCCCGATGGAACGCCGCGCAAGCTGCTCGACATTTCCCGCATGAAAGCGCTCGGCTGGACTGCTGCGGTATCGCTCAAGGATGGGCTCGCAAGAACCGTCGCGTGGTACAAGCAGAATCGGGAAACAGGCTGATGCGCGTCCACGTCCAGAACAGCATGACGAACCGTCTCCATGTCTCATCCTGACCTGGAGCGCTTCTCGCCCTCGCTGAAGGGGCGGATGCTGTATGAGCACATGCACCGCTATGCGGCATGCCGCGACTACGTGGCTGGGCTCGAGGTGCTGGATGCCGGCTGCGGCGAGGGCTATGGCACCGCCATCCTCGGCGCCGTCGCCGCGCGCGTGACCGGCATCGACATCGACGCCGCGACCATTCACGCCGCGCAGGCGAAATACGGGATCAAGGGCCGCGTCCTCTTCCGCGAAGGCGACAGCCGCAGAACCCAGCTCCCGGAAGCGAGCTTCGACGCCGTCGTGGCGCTGGAGACGATCGAGCATATCGAAGATCCGGAACGTCTGGTGCTCGAGGCGCGGCGCCTGCTGCGGCCAGGCGGGTTGTTCATCGTCTCCACGCCCAATCGCGATATCTACAACCGCTACAAGTCGCCCAATCCCTTCCACATCAAGGAAATGGATCAGGGCGAGTTCACGTCCCTGCTCGAACGCCATTTCGCCCATGTCGATCTGCTCGGCCAACGCATGGCGATCGTCTCGACCATGTCGCCGGTTCAGGCTCCGGTCGAATCCAACAATGGCAGCTATCGCGGCTTCACCGCGAGTGAGGCCCCAGGCGGCGCACCAACCCTCGAAACGCGCACGGTGCGTCTGGACGAGCCGGAATACTTCCTCGCTGTCTGCAGCGCGGAGCCCATCGCCCATCCGGCAGAAGCGAGCTCCATCTTCCTGTCGCGCAGCGACGATCTGTGGGCGGAACACGAGCGAATCTTCGCTTGGGCATCCGGCCTGCACGAGGAAGACGAAGCGCTGCGCCGCGATCTGCGGGAACTCGCCGAGCGCGAGGCGGCGGCCAACGCCGCGCTGGCGGATCGCGACCAGGCTCTGACGGCAGCCAGGGCGGACGTCGCCCGCCTGCAGGACCTTGCCGATACCTTTGCCCGCCAGGCCGAGATCCACAGCCGCTCGCTGGAGGCGATGAACGCCACCAACGCGGCGCTTCGCCAGCGGCTGGAAGATGTCGAACCGGCGCAGGAACTGGGGCGGCAGGGACGGCAGATGCTCGGTTCGCTGATCGGCCGCGCCAGTGGCCGTCAGGTCGCCGACGATCCCATCAGCCTGTTCGATTCGCTCGCTGGCCTGCTTCTCGACAACGCGGTCGCGTCCGCGGACCGCGATCGCGCGCGCCGCGAAGCAGAAGATCAGCAGAAGGCACGAACTGCCGCTGAGGCAGCCCTCGCCGACCGCCTTGCCGCGCATGAGGCGGACCAGTCGGCGAGGGCCGCAGAGATTGAGTCGCTGCGCAACGAACTTGCCGCGACGCAGACAGCGCTGGCCGACCTGTCAGACGCCGCACGCCGGTCGGTCGAGGACCATACCCGCGAAATCGGGCAGCTGGGTGCGGCGCTAGAAGAGCGTAATCGTGCGGAAGTGCTGGTCTCCCGTGCGCTCGACGCCTCGATTGCAGAACGCGATCGGATTCAGCAGACGATTGCCGCGATCAACGACGAGGCCCGCGCCAACGCGCTGCGCCTGATGGCCGAGGCCCAGGCGCAGGCCGAGGAGTTGGATGCGGTGCGCGAAGAGGCGGCGGGCGCCAATGCCCGCCTCCGCGCCCTGACCGACGCTTTGGTCGATGCCGAACAAACGGCCGAGGCGCTTCGCGCCGAAGCCGAGAATGCCGGGGGACTGAAGAAGCTCGCCACCGAGCTCGCGGATCGCGTCACGGATCTCGAACGCCAGCTTGCGGCAAAGAACGCCGAAACGTCCGAACGGCTGTCCGTCGCGTCGGCCGCCGAAAGCGATGCGCTCGCGGCAAGGGCCGACCGCCTCAAACTGATTGCCAGCCGCGCGCTTCGTGAAGCGACTGCGGCTGCGCGCAAGGCCGCGCAGCACGCCGACGAAGCCGAGCGCGAGCGCGAAGCTGCGGTGGCCGGCCTTGCTGAGGCTCTGCCCTTTTCCTCCGGTGGTCCCCGCACACCGCCGCCCGGCAAATCGCGCATGTCGCGCCTGATGGCGCGGGTGCGCCGCATCCCGACGACCTCACGACTCATCCAGCAGGGCGACGTCGCAAATCGCCAGCGCGACTGGCCGGCCGCCGAGGCGTTCTATGCCGCCGCGCTGCGTCACGATCCCTCTCTTGCCCCGATCTGGGTGCAGTACGGTCATGCGCTCAAGGAACAGGGCCGCCGCGCGCCTGCCGAGATGGCGTATCGCCGTGCGATTGCGCTCGAGGGCGACAACGCCGACACCCACATCCAGCTCGGGCATCTGCTGAAGGTCGGCGGACGGCTCGATGCGGCTCGTGCGGCGTATACCCGGGCGCTGGAGCTCGAACCGGGCAATGCCGACGCGAAGCGCGAGCTGAAGTCCCTGCCTCCGGGTACAGGGCCTCAGGGCGAGCGCGAGCTTGCGGCGATCGCGGACGAACTGACCAAGGTCGTGGCAGGCGGCGCTGAAGTCCCGCGCGCGCCTGCGGCAACGCCGGCGCCCTATACCGGCCCATGGCCGCCCAAACCGATCCGCGACTACTGGCTGCCGCAACGCATGCGCGACTATCTCGCCGACAACTATCAGGACGGCGTCGCCGAGCTCTGCCGGTATCTCTTCTCGGCGGTGGAAGCCTATGGCGAAGACGGCGCCGCCTTCGAGGCATCGCCCGCATGCGCGGCGCTGATCGCGCGTGCAAGCGTGCTATCGGCCGCCGCTCAATCGGGCCGGCCGCAAATATCGATCATCATCCCCGTCTACAATAACCTCGTCTTCACGCTCACTTCGATTGTGTCGGTGCTGGAGTTGGCGGGCGAACGGACCTTCGAGATCATCGTCGGTGATGACGGTTCGTCGGATTCAACGCCTCGCGCCGTCCGCGCGATCGGCGGCTCGGTGCGGCTCGTGCGCCACGACCGCAATCTCGGCTTCCTGCACAATTGCAACGAAAGCGCCCGCATTGCGCGCGGCACCTATCTCGTCTTTCTCAACAACGACACAATCGTTCTTCCCGGCTGGCTCGATCGCCTCATCGCGCCGTTCGCGCAGTTCCCCGATGCGGGCATGGTCGGATCGAAACTCCTCAACGGCGATGGCACGTTGCAGGAAGCTGGCGGCATTTTCTGGCGCGACGGGTCTGCATGGAATTACGGCCGCGGCGGCGACGCCTCGCTGCCGGAATTCAACTATCTGCGCCGTGTCGACTATTGCTCGGGCGCATCGATTGCCATCCCGACCGTATTGTGGCGCCAGCTGCAAGGCTTCGATCCGGCATTCACGCCGGCCTATTGCGAGGATTCCGACCTCGCCTTCCGCGTGCGCGTCGCTGGCTACGAGGTCTATTACCAGCCGCAGTCCGAACTCGTGCACCACGAGGGTCGCAGCCACGGCCGCGATGTCGCCAGCGGCATCAAGGCCTACCAGGTCACCAACCAGAAGAAGCTTTTCGACCGCTGGCGTGACGTGCTTGAGCGCGAGAACTTCGAGAACGGGACCGATCTGCTCCTCGCCCGCGACCGCAGCCGCACCCGTCCACATATCGTGGTCATCGACCACTACGTGCCGCAGTGGGACCGCGACGCCGGCTCGCGCACAATGTTCGACTACCTCAAGCTCCTCGCCAGCAGCGGCTTCCAGGTCACCTTCTGGCCGGACAATCTCAATTACGACCGTGAATACGCCAGGGTGCTTCAGGGCCTCGGGATCGAGGTCATCTATTCCTCGCTCTATGTCGGCAAGTTCGCCGAGTGGATCGACGAGCGCGCGCCCTATATCGACTTCGTGCTGTTCAGCCGCCCCCACATCACCGACAACTACATCGATGCGGTGATGAAGCACCGGCATATCTATCGCCTCTACTATGGCCACGACCTGCACTATCGGCGCATGGAGGATCAGCGCGCCATCGATCCTGACAGCGTCAGCACTGACGACATCGCCCTGATGCGATCGCTGGAAGAAAGCGTTTGGCGGCGCTGCGACCAGGTCATGTACCCGAGCGAGACCGAGGCGGAGATCGTCCGGCAAGCGCTTGGCGATTCGGCGCGCGCTCGAGCGATCCCCATGCTCGCAATCGATGCATCCATTCTCGCCCCCCGGCGTGACAAGCTCGCCGCCCAGTTCACCGCGCGCAAGCTGACGGAGCTGCTCTTCGTCGGCGGCTTTGGCCATCCACCCAATGTCGACGCCGTCACCTGGTTCGCGTCGAACGTCATGCCGCTTCTGCGCAATTCGGGCCACGCCTACCGCCTGTCGATCGCCGGCTCCAACGCGCCGCCCGCGATCATCGACCTCGCCGGTGGCGACATCACCTATCTCGGCCGCGTTACCGACGCAGAGCTCGAGAAGCTCTATGCCAGTGCCGGATTCTCTGTGGTGCCTTTGCGTTTCGGCGGCGGCGTGAAGGGCAAGGTGATCGAGGCGATGGCGAACGGCGTGCCGCTCGTGATGACCTCCGTCGGCGCGCAGGGCATCCCCGCTGCGGGCGACATCGCCATCGTCGAGGACGACGCCCATGCCATGGCGAACGCGATTATCCGGGGCACCGAGGCACCGCACGAGCTCTTCGGCCGGGTCGACCGCGCCCTTCAGTTTATCGCGAGCAACTACTCGCGTGAGGCCGCAGGTACCGCCATCGGATTGAACGATCTTATGACGCGCTTCCGCGACCATCGCCGGCCATGACGCTGTCGCTCGTCACGGGGGCGTCGGGCCTCATCGGCGGAATGTTGGTCGAGGCGCTCCAGGCCGACCGCCTGCCCTTCGTCGCGACTGGCATCGGCCCGGCGCCGGAAGGGATTGGTGCCTGGGTGAGCTGCGACGTCCGCGACAAGGACGCCGTCGCCGCGATGCTCGAGACAGTGCGACCGGACGTGATCTATCATCTCGCGGCGCAGAGCTTGCCGCGCCTCGCGGTCAGCGACCCCTGGCTCACCTTCGACATCAACGTGAACGGCACGATCAACGTGTTCGAAGCAATCCGGGCAATCCGCACGGCCGATCCGGCTTATGATCCCATCGTCGTATTGGCGAGCTCGGCGATGGTCTACGGCGCCAGCCTCGCGGCGGCGGACGGCCCCGTCACCGAATCGGCACCTATGCAGCCGATGCATCCCTATGCCGTCAGCAAGGCGACGCAGGACATGCTCGCCTTCCAGTACAATCTGAACGATGGCGTCCGCACTATCCGCGCCCGCATCTTCAACTGCGCCGGCCCAGGCAAACGCGGCGACGTCGTGTCCGACTTCGCCCGCGCCGTCATCCGCGCTGATGCCGGCGGCGAACCTGTCCGCGTCGGCAATCTGAACGCCCGGCGCGCGATCATGGATGTCCGCGACATGGTCGCTGCCCTGCGCGCGCTCGCCGCCAGGGGACGGCCGGGCGAGGCCTACAACATCTCGGTCCGTGAGGCGGTCACGATGGGTGCAGTGCTGGATGCCTTCTTCGACATGTCTGGCCGCCGCCATCCCTTCGTCGTGGATCCGGCGCTCCTGCGCGGATCGGACGAGTCCGTCATTGTCGGTGACACCTCCAGGATCGAGCGTGACACGGGCTGGTCGCCGCACATTCCCCTCGCGCAGACGCTGCGCGACGTCTACGCCTTCGAACGCGCCGCCAGCCACGAGGCTGGCTGATGGAAATTATCCCGCTCGCCATTCCTGACGTCAAGCTGATCCGGCCCAAGCGGCACGGCGACCATCGCGGCTACTTCTCCGAGGTCTACAACAAGCAGACGCTGGCTGAGCATGGCATCGCGTACGACTTCGTCCAGGACAATCAGTCTCTTTCCAGCGCCCGTGGCACGGTGCGCGGCCTACACTTTCAGACTGCGCCCTTCGCACAGACCAAGCTCGTCCGCGTCCTGCGCGGCGCAATCTTCGACGTCGCCGTCGATCTGAGGCGCGCGTCGCCGACCTTTGGCAAATGGGTCGGGGCCGAGATCACGGCCGAGTCCTGGCAGCAGATTCTCGTGCCCGAAGGGTTCGCGCATGGCTTCTGCACGCTCCAGCCCGACACCGAGATCGCCTACAAGGTCACCGCCTTCTACGCGCCGGCCCACGATTTCGGTTTGCTCTGGAACGACCCGGCCCTTGGGATCGGATGGCCGGTCGAGACAGCGTCCGCCATTCTGTCGGACAAGGATACGCTCTACCCCACGCTCGCCAATCTTGAGCAGACATTCGCGTGATGATGAAAAGCGGCAGGTCACGGCGATGAAAATCCTGGTTACCGGAGGCGCCGGCTTCATCGGTTCGGCGGTGTGCCGTCACCTCGTGCGCGATCTCGGGCACAGCGTCGTGAACTTCGACAAGCTCACCTACGCCGCCAGCCCCGAAGCCGTGGCGGAGGTCGCCGCCGATCCGCGCTACGCCTTCGTCCACGCCGACATCTGCGACCGTGCCGCGCTCGATGCGGCATTTCAGGCCCATCGTCCCGACGCCGTCATGCACCTGGCGGCGGAGAGCCATGTCGACCGCTCGATCGAATCCGCCGCCGCCTTCGTCGCCACAAACGTGGTCGGCACGGTCAATGTGCTGGAGGCGTCCCGCCGCCACGTCGAAGGACTGCCGCCGGCCGAACGGTCGGCCTTCCGCGTCCTCCACGTCTCGACGGACGAGGTCTACGGCTCGCTGGGCGCGGAGGGGCTTTTCACCGAAGCGACGCCCTACGATCCCTCCTCGCCCTATTCGGCGAGCAAAGCGGCATCCGACCATTTCGCCAAGGCGTGGCATCGCACTTACGGGCTGCCGGTGGCCGTCTCCAACTGCTCGAACAATTACGGGCCCTATCACTTCCCGGAAAAGCTGATCCCGCTCACCATCCTGAACGCGCTGGAAGGCAAACCCCTCCCCGTCTACGGCGCAGGAACGAATGTGCGCGACTGGCTCTATGTCGAGGATCATGCCCGCGCGCTCTTCGCCATCCTCACGCGCGGGCGGCCCGGTGAGACCTACAATGTGGGCGGCCGCAACGAGCGGCGGAACATCGACGTGGTGCGCACCATCTGCAGCCTGCTCGACCGACTGCATCCCACGGGGGCGCCGCACGACCGTTTGATCACCTTCGTCACAGACAGGCCGGGACACGACGCGCGCTACGCCATCGACGCCACGCGGCTCGAAACCGAGCTCGGCTGGCGCGCGGAAGAAAACTTCGACACCGGCATCGAAAAGACCGTCCGCTGGTATCTGGACCGCCGCGATTGGTGGGAGCCGATCCGCAGCCGCGTTTATGCCGGCGGGCGTCTCGGTCTCATAAAGTGAGCGCGACGCGTCCGCTGCGGATTGCTGTCACCGGCGCTCATGGACAGCTTGCAAGTGCCCTGAAAGCACAGCAGTCAGCCGCGTTCGAGATTCTGACGTTTGCCCGTCCGGAGTTCGACCTCGCCAACCCTGCCGCGCTCACGGCCCCGATCGCCGGTCTGCTGCCCGACCTCGTCATCAACGCAGCGGCATGGACGGCGGTAGATGCGGCGGAAACCCACGAGGCGGACGCCTTTGCGATCAACTGCGCGGGCGCCGAAGCTGTGGCGCGCGCCGCCGCAGCAGTCAGTGCGCCGATCATTCAGATTTCCACCGACTATGTCTTCGCGGGCGACAAGCCCGGGCCTTATCTCGAAGACGACCCGACCGGACCGCGGACGGCCTATGGGCGCAGCAAGCTGGCCGGCGAAGCGGCGGTCCGCGCCGCCAACCCGCGGGCGGTCATCGCGCGCACCTCCTGGGTCTATGGCCCCGGCGGCGCCAATTTCGTGAAGACCATGCTCCGCCTCGCAGGGCAAAGGCCGGAGCTTAGAGTGGTCGCCGACCAGCGCGGCCGGCCGACCTATGCCCCGCACCTCGCCGAGGCGCTGCTCGCCATCGCGCCCCGCCTTGTCGCACCCACATCGCGCGATCGGTTCGCAGGCGTCCTCCATATGGCCGGGGCGGACGCGATGAGCTGGCATGAATTCGCCCTCGCCATTTTCGCGGAAAGCGCCGCCCGTGGTGGCCCGGTTGCGACGGCCAAACCCATCGCGACCGCCGATTACCCGACACCGGCGCCGCGGCCCGCGAATTCGGTCCTCGACATCACCCGCCTCCGTCGGATCTTCGGCATCGAACTTCCGGGTGTGACGGCAGGCCTCAGGGCCTTCTTCGATATGGAGGCAACCCAGCCAGCGGACCCCAAGCCGTAAACAGTCCCTGACGATCCTGATGGCGCTGGAACCCTTTCTTTACGCTGTCGGCATTAGCTTCGGGCTGACCTCGGGGGGGTAGCGTGACGGGCGACGACGCCGCCACTGAAAATGTGCCGCAATCGCGGTTTGAATCGTTCATTCTCGGCGCACGCGCCGATGAACGACGGCATCGCCGTGTTGTCATCACGCTGCCCGTCCGCTTCATGATCGAAGGCGGCGAAGAACACCGCGCCCTCCTCTTCGACATGTCTCCTGGCGGCGTCTCTCTGACGTCCGAACTCCGGCCGGATATAGGGACCAGATTGATCCTCTACATCGACGATATCGGCCGCTGCGAGGGCATGGTGGCTCGGCATCACGATTACGGCTTCGCGTTGAAACTGATTGCGACCCAGAACCGCCGCGACCGTATCGCCGAGCGTCTGACCTATCATGCCAACAGGCACCGTCTGCGCGATGAAGACCTGCGCACGCACGAACGTACCGAGCTTGATCGCCAGACCCGCTGCACGCTGCCCGACGGCACCGTCCTCGACTGCCGTGTCACCGATCTGTCGCTCACCGGCGCCGCGATCGCGATCCAGCCCCGGCCGGCGATCGGCACGGAAGTCTCCATCGGCCGTCTCCGAGGCCGCGTCGTCAGGCATCTGCCGAACGGTGTCGCCATCCGATTCCTGGCAGTCCTGCCCTCGCACGGGATCGCGGCGGAGCGGCTAACCTCGTCCTAGCTGCCTCAGTCGTCAGATCTCGCCCGCAGCCTTGCGGATCGCGGCGACGGCGCCGACAGGGTCTGCGAGCGCCGATTGCGGCAGATAGAAGCACGTCTGGCGAAAACACTCTGCGAAGCCGAGATGCCAGAGATTGCGGACATTTCGAGTCTCGACCATCGCGACGAGACATCCGGCCGGCGCAAAGATCGCGTTGTGGAGCGCCCCGCCTTCTTCGCCGACGACGATTCGCGCCTCGCTCATGATTGCCGCCAGGCGCTCGACGGGATGCTCCTCCGGGTGGATCACGCTGTACCCTAGTGCCCAGAACATGTTCTCAATGTCCTGCATCGCCGCGCCAACACGGCTGCCCCACTTGGCGCGCGACAGGTAGATGCGGGCAGGCCGCGCGACAATCTCGCCTGTTATTCGCTGGCGCATGAGACAGCGCGCACGCAGATCCTCGAGGCCCGCGCTCACAATCGGCACGAACACGCCGGCGCCGATCTTGGGGAGATCGGGTTTCACCGCATGCCTCGGGCGCAGCATCTCTTTTAAGTTCACCTGGCGAAGCTGAGATCGAGGCACGTCGAGAATGTCGAGAAAGCGCAGAACCCAGTCGTGCAGCGTAGAGGTCAGGATCTTGAACTTCGAGAGGTCCTCCCGCGTCCGAAACCGGTAGAGCGCGGGAATGAAATCCAGCAGCCAGTGGCCGTGAACATGACTGCCAGGACCGCCGAGCAGCAGGCACGGCTCCGCAATCTCCTCCGCTGCGCCCGGCTCGAATGACCAGGACAGAGGGCCCTGCTTTACGCCGCCGCGATCGGGCAGATAGAGGTCAAGATACGAGCTCGGCCAGCCGACCCCGTCGCCGCAGATCGCGCGCTCGGGCATGCCCGCCAGCGCAAGCATCTCGGAGCCGAAGAACCGTGCGCCGCTGAACGTCACATGGCCATATCGATAGGTCGCCACCTCCTCGCGGATGCCGCGATAAGCCGCGCCGATCTCCGTGTTCAGGGCATCAATTGCCAGTGCGGGCTGATGCCGCATCGCGTTGTCCTCTGCGCCGGCGTGATCGTGACGCAGTCCTGCGGGGAAGGCGCGATCGGTCAGGGCAAGACTTCCGATCTCCGTCACGTCCACGCCAAACATCTCCCGAATCCCGGACCTGACAGCAGCATATAGCGTTCAAAGCTTGGGAGCCGTGCTTCGTTCAGGCGGCGTTCAGCGCGGCTCCATCATGGTCGCGTCCGTAAATTCAGCTGCCCTGCTCCCCGGAGTGATCCCATGTCGCCTATCGTGAAGTTTCTCGCCGCCTCTGCCGCCGCGCTCGCCCTTCTGGGCGCCGCCGAGGCTCGTGACGGCCGTTACGGCTGCGGCTCTTCGAACGACCGCGCCCTTGGCACCATCGCCGGCGCCGTGATCGGCGGCGTCATCGGTGGCCAGTTCGGCAATGGCGGCGACGACCGCGCGCTCGGCGCGGTGGCCGGCGTGCTGCTTGGCGGCGCAGCTGGCAACGCCATTGCCGGCCAGGGCGATTGCGACGGCTATGCCCGCCGCGATGCCTTCGCCGAAGCCGGCTATGGCGACCGTTACGATGATCGCTACAACGACCGCTACGACACCAGCTACGACGATTACGACAGCTATGACAGCTATGACCCGTATGCCCGCAACGCCTACTATCAGGCGTTCGAGAATTCGGACCCGTATGAGCGCGTGACCTGGAACAATCACGGCTACGCGAACTATGTCGAAGCCCGTGACTGGTATGAGGACGGCGACGGCCGTGACTGCCGTGAGTACGAGCAGGTGATCTATATCGACGGCCGCCGCCAGACGGCGACCGGCACGGCCTGCCGCGATTTTGACGGAACCTGGCAGATCGTCGAATAGGCAACCGCCTCGCGCATCCCTGATTAACCGTTCAGGAACCATTCAGCCGCCGGCGCGTAGCCATATCAAGGTCAGGCTCTCTGCACGGTCGCAGGGAGCCGCCCGCTACGAGGTTCCCGCCATGCGCTCCAAGCGCCTTCTCGCTGCCGCCGTCATTCTCGCCGCTCTGCCCGCCGCCGGCTGCGTTGGCTACAACGGCTACAACGACGGCTATTACAGCTCGTCCTATTACGACGACGGCTATTACGGCGACGACTACTACGACGGCCAGTGGGGCTATTATAGCCGCGACGGCTACTATCGGCGCGGCGATTACTTCTACAACAGCTACTACCCTGGCTACACGTTCGGGAACGGCGGCTATTGGTATAGCGGCCGCTGGTATGCACGCCCCGTCGTCGTCGTCCGCTACGACAACCACAATCACAACAACAACCACAAATGGCGCGACCGCGACCGGGATCGCCATGACCATGATCGCAACCGCGACTGGCGCCGGGATCGCGATCGCAACGACAATGACGGCCGCCGCTGGAACCGCGATGACAACGATGGCAGCCGTGACCGCGACCGCAATCGCGGACGTGTCGAGCGCAGCGACAACGACACCACCTACACGCCGCGCGGCCCGCGCCGCGATCAGCCCGCAGTTCAGCCGAACGAGCCCCGCCGCGATCGCTCCGAAGGCCGCCGCGAGCGCACCGAGACGCCGCGCGTAGAACGCCCGGCCGAACAGCAGCCCGCCTACCAACCGCCCGTTGAAACGGCGCGTACGGCGCGTTCGGAAGATCAGCCGCGTGGCCGTTACGGCAACATGCGCCGCAGCAATGACGGCAACGAGCCGCAGGAAAACTGATCCGTGATCAAACGTGCGGCGATGTTCAGGAACCGCCGCACCGCTTCCGCGTTTTGACCGCACAAGGCCGCTGACGAAAGCCACGGCCGGTCAAGACAAGGAGAATACAGATGCTTCGCAACGTCATGGCTGGTGCGGCTGCTGCCGCCATTCTCATGGGCGTCAGCGCCGGCGAAGCCGAAGCGCGCAGCCGCTACGCTGACTGCTATCAGGACAACCGCAACGACCAGGTTGCCGGCGCCGTGATCGGCGGCATCCTCGGCGGCGTTGTCGGCAACCAGGTATTCAAGGGTGAACGCGGCCTCGGCACGGTGGCTGGCGTCATCCTCGGCGGTGTGGCCGGCTCGCAGATCGCCCAAAGCGGCGACAATTGCGACCAGTACTACGCGTCCTACGCCTACGACGACGCGTTCAGCCGCGATCCGTATCAGCGCGTGCGCTGGGAAAACCCCCGCTCGGGTAACTATGGCTACGTGATCCCGGCCGACTACTACCGCGACCGCCGCGGCAACACCTGCCGTAACTACGAGCAGGAGGTTTATATCAACGGCCGCCGCCAGATTGCGGAAGGCGTTGCCTGCCGCAATCGCAACGGCACCTGGCGCATCGTCCAGTAAGCCTCATGGCATAGCGTAGCGCCCTGACGGCGCTACGACATGAAGAAGGCCCGCGCCGCACCTCTCAGGTGCCGCGCGGGCCTCGCCGTTTTCAGGCCTTGGAAGGCGGGCGCTTACTGCGGCGCCGCGCCGCCCTGCAGCTTCGTCATGGCTTCCTGCTGGCAGGCCATCGCCGCTTCGGCGACCTGCGGGTTCACGCGGTCATACGTCGCGCCCGCTTCTTCCTCGCTGATGCCGAACTCTTTCACCAGGATCGCGACCGTCGCGGCCTTCTGCGCGGCAGGGTCCGAGATCATCGCGTCTTCCTTCGACTGCACCGCGAGCACACGCAGCACCTTCGCGCCGTCGTCGCCCATACCGGCGAGCTTGGTGGTCAGACAGCCGCATACGTCGGTGATCATCGTCGTCATCATGGCTTTCTGCTCCGCCGGCGTCTCCGCCGGCAGGTTCGCGACCGCCTGCTCGGTCGCCATCGCGACGCACCGCTCGTTCGCGGTGGCCTGGTCGTCGGCCAGCGCAGGGGCGGCCATCGCGGCGGCGAACAGTGCCGCGGTCACAAAACGCTTCATGTGTTGTCTCTCCAAATAGGGCATTTCCCTGCCCGGCGGGTGGCGTCCTACGCCAAATGCGGCCCGGTTGCCATCCCGGGCCTGAATTGGCGATGAACGATCGCTTAAACGGCCGCCTTAGCGGCCCTTCCACTTCGGTGCGCGCTTCTGGCTGAAGGCGAGCGGCCCCTCGATCAGATCTTCCGATTTGAACATCGCGGTCAGCGCCGGATAGCTGCGCTGGTTGACGATGGCGTCCTTGAGGCTCGGCTCGTCAAAGCCCTTCATCACCGCCTCCTTCGAGGCGCGGATCGACATCGGCGAGCACTCGGCGATCAGCCCCGCCCACTTCTTGGCGGCTGCCAGCAGATCGGCCTGTGGCACCACCTCGTTGACGAAGCCCAGCTCCTTGCCTTCCGCCGCGCTCACCCGGCGCCCGGTCAGGATCATGCCCATCGCGCGCTTCAGGCCGATCTGGCGCGGCAGACGGTGCAGACCGCCGGCCAGCGCCGCAAGACCGACCCGCGGCTCGGGCAGCGCGAAGATCGCGTTGTCCGACGCGACGATCAGGTCGCAGGCGAGCGCGATCTCGAACCCGCCGCCCATGGCGACCCCGTTCACCGCCGCAATCACCGGCTTGGTCAGGTCATAGCGCGAGGTCAGGCCGGCGAAGCCGCTCGGCGGCACAGTGATCGGCTTGCCGCTCGCCTGATAGACGAGGTCGTTGCCGGCCGAGAAGGCGCGCTCGCCTTCGCCAGTGATGATCGCCACCCACAAATTGGGGTCGGCGGCGAACTCGTCGAACACTGCCGCGAGTTCCGCATTGGCCGGCGGATGCAGCGCATTCATCTGCGCCGGGCGCTTGATGGTGACGATAAGGATGTTGCCCTCGGCCTCGGCCGAGCAGAATTCGCGTGCAGTCATAAGCGTTTCCCGTTCGTTAATTGTCTTCGTGGCATTCAGCGTGCGGGCGCTGCAGCCGATTTGCAAGAGCGCCCGGAACGGGAATTCGATGCTGCACTCGCAACCGCTACGCGCTGCAGCGCGTATCGGTCACTAGGCAAGAGATCCAGCGCATGGGGGCGCCGGGTCGTCACCAACCCAATTTTCTGACGAAGCCAAAGTCATGACCGCATCCGCCCCCAGTCTCGACCCCGATCAGCCGCGCTTCGCCATCAGCATCGGCGGTAAGATCTACGGCCCCTACGGCGCCGACCAGATGCGCAGCTACATCGCCGAAGGCCGCATCACCGCGTCTTCGCTCGTCTCGCGCGAAGGCGGTCCCTGGACGGCGGCTTCCGACGACAGTTTCTGCGCCCATATTCTGGCCCAGCGCGCGCGCCGCGTGCCCGACCTGCCGCACGCGCCGGTTCCGCACGAAACAGCAACCGAGGCCGAAGCCCCGCGCATGTCGGCAGCCACGCCGCAATCCTCCCCGTCCAGCGCCCGCGAAGCCTTTCTGAAAGAGCTTGAAGGCATTCGGAGCATCAAGCCTGCCGAACCCGCCACGCGCACCGCAGGCCCGCCGCGCCCGGGCGAGCCGGCGCCCGCCCCTACAGCCGCGCCGATCTTCGCCGCCGACCGCGATACCGCGCCAGAGCCGTCGAACTTCATTATCGTGTTCGACCTGAAATCGCGCGGCCACAACAAGCTTGAAGAGCACATCATGCAGCTCGGCCGCGCGGTGCGCGTGCTGCCCGGCTTCTGGATGCTGAACGCCACGATGACTTCGGGCGCCATTCGCAATGCGCTCATGAAGCATTTCGGCACGATGGACACCTTCGTCATCGTCGACGCCACGCGCGACAAGCTGGCCTGGTTCAATCTCGGCCCCGAGATCGATTCCCAGATCAGGCAGGTCTGGCGGCGCACCTGAGGGGGCGGTAACCTGCCGGGATAAACAACATCCCGGAGGAGCCCATGGACCTCAGCAACGACGCCGCCGAACACGCCTTCCGCATGGAAGTGCGCGACTTCATCGCGAAAAACCTGCCCGAAGAGCTGAAGATCAACACGGCCAACGGCCTGCGCGGGCCCAAGGAAGAGGGCATCGCCTGGCACAAGATTCTCGCGAAGAAAGGCTGGGCCGCGCCCAGCTGGCCCAAGGAGAATGGCGGCTGCGAGTGGACCCCGACCCAGAGCTACATCTTCGAGGAAGAAATGGCGCTGGCCGGCTGCCCGCCCATGTCGCCCTTCCCGATCAAGATGGTCGGCCCCGTCATCATCCATTTCGGCACGCCCGAGCAGAAGGCGAAATGGATTCCGCCGACGCTCGCGGGCGAGATGATCTGGTGCCAGGGCTACTCGGAACCCGGCGCCGGCTCCGACCTCGCGACGCTGCAGACCAAGGCGGTCAAGGATGGCGACGACTATGTCGTCAATGGCATGAAGATCTGGACGTCCTACGGCCACCAGGCCGACTGGATGTTCGCGCTGGTGCGCACCTCGTCTGAAGGCAAGCCGCAGGAAGGCATCTCCGTCCTTCTCATCGACATGAAGACGCCGGGCGTCAGCCACCGCCCGATCATCACCATCGACGGCTCGCACATCCTCAACGAGATTCGCTTCGACAACGTGCGCGTGCCGCAGTTCAATCGCATCGGCGAGGAAAACAAAGGCTGGACGTATGCCAAATTCCTGCTCGGGAATGAACGCGCGCTGATCGCCCAGATCGCCCAGTCGACCCAGCTCGTGAACAAGCTGAAGGACATCGCCAAGCAGGAAGCCGACGGCTTCGGCGGCCGCCTCATCGACGATCCCGACTTCCGCGCCAAGCTGACCGCCATCGAGATCGAGCTCGACGCGCTCCGCACCACCAACGAGCGCGTGCTCTACGAGGCCCGCACCGGCACCGCCGGCAATGGCGGCGCGATCCTGAAATCGAAGGGTACCTTCATCAGCCAGGCGCTCAGCGAGATCTACACCGAAATCGTCCACTATTACGGCGACGTGTGGGAGCAGAAGGCGCTCTATCCCGGCTGGAACCAGCCGCCAATCGGCCCCGACTACGCCAAGAACGCCGTCCCGCTCTACATGCGCCAACGCGCCAACACGATCGAAGGCGGCTCGGAAGAGATCCAGAAAAACGTGATCTCCAAACAGGTGCTGGGGCTTTAAAGGTCCCCACAAGTGTCATGGTCGGCGAAGGCCGACCATCCACGCCTTTGCGGGGTCACAAGCCCCACGCGCACAGATGGCCAGGCCTTTGGTCTGGAACGTGAGGCAAACAAAAGTGTCATGGTCGGCGAAGGCCGACCATCCACGCCTTTCACGCGTCGCTAGTCCAGCAATCCCCGCTCAGACAGATCATCCCATCCCGGATTGACGCTCTCGATCAGCCGCACCTTCCAAGCCCGTCGCCAGGTCTTGATCGCCTTCTCGCGTGCGATCGCCAGTGTCACGTCCTCGTGGACCTCGAACCACACCAGCCTGTTCAGCCCATACCGCTTCGTGAACCCGGCAGCGATGCCGTCCTTGTGTTCCCACACGCGCCTGCCGACATCATTCGTGACGCCCGTATAGAGCGTCCCATGCGGCCTGTTGGTCATGATGTAGACGTAGTAGCTCACGCAAAACCAAAGGCGTGGATGGTCGGCCTTCGCCGACCATGACAGCCAACGTGCCGAACGCTGTCTCTAATCAAGCCTCGGGCCTTTCCGTCGGTCCCGACCATGCCGACCGCCCATTCAGTCATGGCGCACCAGAGCCGCCTCACCCCGGTGTCATGGTCGGCGAAGGCCGACCATCCACGCCTTTCCGCTGCCACAGCAGCGCAAACCAACAGACGCCTACCCCTACCGCGCCGTCACCTTCGCATCGAAGCCGGTGATCACCGTCTTCCACCAGTCCGCCATCTCCTTGACGTTCTGGCGCGTCACGCCGCCCTGGATGGTCTGCGTCATCGAGACGCCCAGCGTGCCGTCATCGTTCAGATAAGCGACGCCGAACATCTGCGAGGCGTTGTACTTGTTCACCATCATCAGCGTGACGGGCCGTGACGCCTCGGTCGAACGCATGAACATGATGTCGTAGCAGGCCTTGGCGTCGTCGCAGCGATAGAGCCCCACGTTGAACGCGTATTCGATGCCGGTTTCGCTGTCGGTGAAGCTGGACGAGATCATCGGCTTGTCGTCGATGATCTGCACCGTCGCGCTCCAGCCGATATCAGTGAGGATCGCCGCCAGCTCATCGCCGGTGATGCGCGTGACCATCGCGCCGGCATCTGCTGCCGGAGCCTCCGGTGCCGCCTCCGGCGTCTGCGCCGCGCTTGCGCCCGTCAGCGCTGCAGCCAGCGCCGCCCCGATCAGAAAACGCCCCATCGCACCCTCCCTCAGATCGCCTTCAGATCGCTTTCAGGCCGGCCTTATAGCGCCGCCAGTTGGCGACATAATGCTCGGCGCTCCCCTTCAGGATCGCCGCCATGCCCTCATCCAGTGTGCGGATCACCTTGCCCGGTGCGCCCAGCACCATCGAGTTGTCGGGGATTTCCTTCCCCTCACCGATGAAGGTGTTGGCCCCGATCAGGCAGTTCTTCCCGATCTTCGCGCGGTTGAGGATCACCGAGCCGATCCCCACCAGCGTCCCTTCGCCGATCGTGCAGCCGTGCAGCATCACCAGATGTCCGACCGTGACGTTCTTCTCGATGGTCAGCGGCGCGCCCGGGTCGGTGTGCAGCACCGAATTGTCCTGCACGTTGGAACCCTCGCCGATGGTGATCAGCTCGTTGTCGCCCCGGATGGTCGCCCCGAACCACACGCTCGCGCCCGGCAGCAGCTTCACATTGCCGATCACCGTGGCCGTCGGCGCCACCCAGTAATCGCCATCGGCGGGAAGCTGCGGTTCCACCCCGTCCAGCCCGTAAACCGTCATGCTTCCGCCCCTGTTTTCCGCTATGGAGTGCCATCGGCTTAGCCCGTGGCGGCGGCCTTGTTAAGTACGGGAGTTTGATGAACGCCTTCGAGATCGCCGGCCTGCTCGCGGCCGTGCTGACCACCGCCTCATTCGTGCCGCAGGTCGTTCATACGCTGCGCCGCCGCTCGGCCGACGATATCTCCAGCCTCTGGCTGATCCTCTTCGGCACCGGCATCATGCTCTGGTTCCTCTATGGGATCTGGCTGAACGCGATGCCCGTCATTCTCGCCAATGCCGTCACCTTCCTGCTGTTGATGGTCATCGCCTGGATCAAGTTCGCGCCGCGCCGTGCGGCGGAGGAGTCCCGTTGATGCGTACTGCCCTGTTCGCCCTCGCTCTTGCGCTCACGCCCGCCGCATTCGCCGAGGACGAGCCCACGCTCGAAGCCATCGCCACCGATGGCGTCCGCATGTGCATGTCGATCGCGCAGGGGCGCGCGCCCGCCGACGCCGCCACCATCTTCGGCTTCACACCCTCAGAGGCGCTGTTCCAGCGCGAGACGGCGCGCGGCAAGGTCGAGGTATTGCCGGCGGACGAAACACGCCGCTCCTGCCGCATCCAGGTGAGCGCCCTCACCCTGGACCCCAAGACCGTGCTCGACGCGGTCGCCGACTTCATCACCAAGCCGCCGCAGAGCATGGCGGCGCTGCAGATGCGCATTGGCGAAAGGATCGGCAATTACGCCGCCCGCGTCTCCATCTGGGCCTCGTCCGACGGCCGCGACCTCGGCATGGTCACGCTCTACGAGATCCTGGCGAACGAGTACTATCTCGGCCCCAAGGTGATGATCGACTACCTCATCGACCGGAAGTGACACCTCGTTCCCCTCCCCCTTGTGGGGAGGGGCTAGGGGTGGGGGTCGCACCGCTACCTGACAAACCCTACGGCATCACCCCGTCATAGACCGCATCGGGCCGGATCAGCCGCCCCTTGCGCGCGTGATGCTCGATGGCATGCGCCGTCCAGCCTGCCACGCGACCCATCGCGAACACCGGCGTGAACATCTCGCGCGGGATGCCCAACGCATCCAGCAGCAGCGCCGTGTAGAACTCGACATTCGTATCCAGCGCCCGGTCTCGGTTCTTCGCCGCCAACTTCACATGCGCTGCCCGCTCCACCTTCACCGCGAAGTCCAGCCGTTCCGACACCGGCGCCAGCCGCGCCAGCGCCGCCTTCAGCACATCGGCGCGCGGATCGCGCACGCGGTAGATGCGATGGCCAAAGCCCATCAGCCGCTCACCGCGCCCCAGCGCATCGTCCAGCCAGCCATCGATGGCCTGCTCGCCGCCGATCGCATCCAGCATGTCCAGCACCGGACCCGGCGCCCCGCCATGCAGCGGCCCGGTCAGCGCGCCATAGGCCGCCGTCACGGCCGACACCAGGCTCGCCCGCGTCGAGATCACTACCCGGCACGCAAAGGTCGAGGCGTTCATCCCGTGATCGCTCACCGTCACCAGATACGCATCCAAGGCCTTCGCCTCGGCCTCGCTGCCCGGCACGCCCCGCAACATCCGCAGAATGTCCGCCGCATGGCCAAGCGAGGCATCCGGCTTCACCGGCACCCGCCCTTCGCTCAGCGCTTTCAGCGTCAGGCCCATCACCGGCACCGCCGCCGTCACGGCGGCCGCCGCTTCCGGCCCATCGGGAATATCCAGCGCCGCGATCCCGGCACGCAACGCATCGATCGCCGCCATGCCCTTCAGCACGGGTCCAACCGCCATCGCCCGCGCAAACGCCCGCTCGCGCAGCGGACCCAGCGCCGGGCCGCTCTCCGCGCCCGCCAGACGCCACAGCCGCCCCGCCAGCGTCTCGAAATCCGTCACGCCCGCCAGATCGTCCACGCGCTGGCCCGCGATCACCAGTTCGCCCCGCGCCCCGTCGACATGGCTCAGCGCCGTCACCGCCGCCGGCACCCCGTCTAGCCCTATCGCCGCCGTCTTCTCCATCACGCTCATCTGAGCCTCCGTTGGAATTCGGGGCTGAGATGGACTTGTGGCCATGAATCATCAATATTGACGAGCATGATCAATATGAATGGCGCCGAAGGCCTCTACATGACGGCGCAGGAGGCGGCCGCGACCCTCTCGGTCTCTCCCGCCACCATCTATGCCTATGTCAGCCGGGGCCTGATCCGCTCCGAGGCCGCCGCCGACGGCCGCAACAAGCGCTACCGCGCCGACGATATCCGCGCCCTGAAAGAGCGGCGGGCACCCCTCGAAACCCGCGCCCCGGTCGAGTCCGCCTCACCCGTCATCATGGATTCTTCGGTCTGCCTTCTGACACCGGAAGGCCCCTTCTATCGCGGCGCGTCCGCAGTCGAACTCAGCCAGAAAAGCTCGTTCGAGCACGTCGCGGCACTTCTCTGGAACGCCGCCGAAAGCGACCCTTTTGCCGAGAATGACGCGACGCCGCTCTGGCAGGCGCTGCTGCCCGTCATCGCGGCCACAGCGGATCGTCCCTTCATCGACCGCGCTGCGACCGCCATGGCGCTGAGCGGCGGTTTCGACCCGGCCGCCTATAACGGCACCACTGCCGGCGGCGCGGCGATCGGCGCCAAGGCCTTGCGCGTGCTCACCTCTCTCGCGACCGGCACGGCCCCGTCACGCGAACCCATCCACTGCCAGCTCGCGCCAAAAAGCCGCGAAGCCGCCGATCTCATCCGCCGCGCGCTGGTCCTCCTCGCCGACCACGAACTCAACGCCTCAACCTTCGCCGCCCGCGTCGCCGTCTCCACCGGCACATCGATCTACGACGCCCTCGCCGCAGCACTCGCGACGCTCAAAGGCCCGCGCCACGGCGGCGCTTCAGCCCGCGCCGCGCGCTTCCTCGCATCTCTTCCTGCCGGCAGCCCTGCCGAAGCCATCAAGCAACGCCGCGCCGAAGGCGAACGCCTTCCCGGCTTCGGCCACCCGCTCTATCGCGCCGCCGACCCACGCGCCGTCGCGCTTCTCGAAGCTCTGGAACAGGCAGGCGCCGACCGCCGCCTGACACGCGACACAGTCGCCGCAGCACGCGACATCGCCGGCGTCGATCCCAATGTCGACTACGCGCTCGCCGTGCTGGCGCTTCATCTCAGCCTGCCGCACGAGACCGGCCTCACGCTCTTCGCACTCGGCCGCACTGCGGGCTGGACCGCCCACGCCATCGAACAGCGCGCGACGGAAACCCTCATCCGCCCCCGCGCCCGCTACACGGGCATCGCGCCGCGCGGCTCCACAAACGCGCCATAAAGCGGCATCATAAGCCCGGAGATCATGTTCGGGCGCATCGCCTTCTTTCTGCTGCTGGGAACGCTGGCGCTCTGCGCCGGTGCGATGGTGTTCGACTGGCGCATCACAATCCCTGAAGACGTCGCCGAAGCCATCGGCTGGCGCGAGGGCATGACCGACGCCGAAATCGTCGACGACGACCTTGCCTGGCACATGAACGACGAGAAGATCGCGGGCCGCCTGCAGGACGCCGTCGCCCGCGACGACTACGCCGACACCATGCTCTGGCTCGACATTGCCCGGAAGGCCGGCATCCCCCTCGCTGGCGGACTGGAAGCCGCCGCCTATTCCATCGGCGCCCGCGAAGATTCTTTCGACACGCAGCTTGAGGATTTTCTCACCGGCTTCGCGACTGGCAAGGCAGACTCCCTCGCCGGCCTTGGCGGCGCCGTCACCTCCGACCTCACGGTCTATGGCGATCTGCGCGACATCACCGTCGAGGGCGGCAAGGCGCTGGCGGGCGAGGAGTACTCCGAATTCATCCTCGGCCTCTCCGCCGTCGGCATCGCCGCGACCGCCGGCACCATCGCGACGGGCGGCGGCGGCATCGTGGTGAAGGCCGGCGTCTCCTTCGTGAAGTTCGCCAAGCGTGCAGGCCACATGACCGCGGGCTTCGCCGCCCGCTTGCTGCGTCTCAGCGACGAGGCCATCGACTTGCCCGGCCTCAAGAACGTGCTCCGCTCCATCAACCTCACCGATCCCGTCGGCTCATGGGCGCGCCTCTCGGCCTATCTCTCGAACGTGAAGGACGCGCGCGTCTTCAAGGTGCTCGGCAAGATGGAGGACATCCGCACCGAGGTCGGCACCGTCGAGGCCCTGCGCCTGATGAAGCGCATGGAGAGGATCGAGGATGTCGACGACATCCATTCCATCGCCAAGGCCGCCGGCAAACGCACGCGCGGCGTGATGGAACTGACCGGCAAGACCAGCTTCCGCGCCGTCAAGTACACGGCGAACCTCGTCCAGATTCTCTTCGAGTATGTCTGGGGCTTCCTGCTCTGGATCGTCGGTCTCCTCGCCGCGATTCTTTTGAAGGTGCTGATCTCGCTCTGGCGCATCGTGCGATTCGCCCGTCGCCGCCTCAGCCGCGCGCGGACAACGGCCCGGCCTGCCGCAAGGACACCGCGCGCCGCCGGATTCGAACCGCAGGTCTGGCGCATCGCCCGCTAGCCGCGCCTTGCGCTCATTCGCGCGCCCGGCCACCTTCGCGCATATGCAGGACCTCAGCGACACGGGCCGATCGATTCTCGCGCGCCTCAATGCGGTCGTCGAAGCCACCGGTCAGCCGGTTGAAGGCAATCTCTTCTACCACCACCACACACCGCTCACGGCAGGCATGCCGCCCGACGCGGCGCGCGCCCACAAGCGCCGCAACTTCATGCGCGCGACGGCCGAAGCAACCCATTTGCTGGAGATCGGCTTCAACGCCGGCCACTCGGCCTTGCTTGCCTTGGATGGCAACCCGGCGCTTCGCTACAGCGGCCTCGACCACGGCGGCAATCCGTGGGTGCGCGACTGCGCCGGCGTGATGGCGGATGCCTACCGCGAACGATTCGCGATCACCTATGCCGATTCCACGCTCGATCTGCCCTTCCGGGATGCTGCGGCTGATCCCGTAGACGCCGTCCACGTCGATGGCGGACATGACGAGTATGTCGCCCGCTCCGACATCCATCACGCTCTGAGGCTGGTCCGCCCCGGCGGAATCGTTCTTGTTGACGATACGCGCCACCCGCCGATCCGGGCCGCCGTCGACGAGGCGATTGCCGCCGGACGCTGTACCGTCGAGACATTTGGCGGCACGTGGGAAGGCGATGAGAGCATCGCGCTTCGTGCAGCCATCGACCCGCCGCAGCGGCGGCCCTTCACGATCGTCTACACAGCGGTCGGCCGTATCGCGATCCGCGAGGCGGCGATCTCCGCATGGAGCGCCAAGCGCGTCATGCCCTACGCCCGCACGCTGCTCGTTGCGGACGAAGCGGTCTCAAGCCCGTATTTCGACGAGGTCATCGTCGTTCCGCCGCCCGTCCCGGACAATCCGGCGCGGTCCGCCAAACTCCACAAGCTCGTCGCCATCCGGGCCGCCCGCACCGGCCGCGTCCTCTATGTCGACGGCGACACCTACTTCATGGCCGACATTGCGCATGTCTTTGAGACACGTCGGCCCTTCGACATCGCAGCGGCGCTCGATACCTGGCAGTTCGGCGACATCTACCGCCGGCACAATGGCGGGCTTCCCGAGATCGCCCCCGATCAAAGCGAGCCGTTTTTCAACAGCGGCGTCCTCTTCGCTGTAAAATCCGAAGCGACCGAACGGTTTCTCGATGCATGGATCGGCGCCTTCGCCGCTGACCCACGCATTGGCCTGGAACAGATGACCTTCCGCGACGCCGCCTATGACGCGGGGCTGCGCGTCCATGTGCTGCCCTCGACCTACAACGCGCGAATCGGTGAGGCCGTGCATCTCAGCGGTCGGCTGATGATCGTGCACCGCCCATCGGGTGCGCGTGACCCGTGGGAAACCAGCACGCCCTTCGCGGCGGACTTCGTGAACCAGACCCAGCTCAACCGCATCTTCATCCCGGCCGAACGGCGCATGCTGGTGATGGACATGGATTTCGCGCAGGCCGAGATCCGCATGGAGGGCTACGCCCCGGCCCGGGAGCAATCCATCTTTCTGGACCCGCGACTGACGTTCGGGCGTCCCACTTAACCATCGTTAAGTGTGCGTTAACTGCAACGGCGCACCCTCATCACCGTAGTCGTCGCCTCAGAGTCGCAAAAACTTTGACGGCCCGACAAATCCTTCGGCTAGCGTCGAAGGGTGAGACGATTCGAGCCCGTCCCGCGGCTCGCATGATGAAGGGGATTGCCCCCAGGTGATGGAACGCGCCGGCTTAGCCGAGCTTCCTGCCCACCGGTTCCCGGCCAACGGCCGCGCGGAACAGGCTCCCCGTCGCACCTTCGCTCTCAAATCCATTCCACCCGGCGCGCGCGTACCGCACGCCGGCGGATGTGTTCGTCAGTTTCCTCTGTTGAAAGGACGTACCTAATGGCGAAGCGGGCAGCGCGTGAGAAGTCGCGCAGCTATGAGGACCGGTCAGGCAAATCGAAAGTGCGGGCGCTGTTCCCCGGCAAGCAGGCGGCGTGGGATCCGCTCGGCGGCGAAGAACGGGAAACCCGCGACAAGTCATACGTCCGCAACATCCGCCCGCAGAGCGACAATCAGCGCCTTCTTCTCGAAGCGATCGACAGCAAGAACGTCGTCGTCGCCCTCGGCCCCGCCGGCACCGGCAAGACCTATCTCGCCATCGCCAAGGCCGTCGAAGCCTTCGAGGCCGGCAAGATCTCGCGCATCATGCTCACCCGCCCCGCCGTCGAGGCCGGCGAAAATCTCGGCTTCCTCCCCGGCGCCCTCGAAGACAAACTCGCGCCGTATCTGCGCCCGCTCTACGACGCCCTCTCCGATCGCCTCGGCGCCAAGCGCCTGAAGCAACTCCTCGCCGATGGCTCGATCGAGATCGCGCCCGTCGCCTATATGCGCGGCCGCACGCTCAACAACGCCTTCATCGTGATCGACGAAGTGCAGAACTGCACCTACGGCCAGATCAAGATGATGCTGACCCGCCTCGGCTGGCACTCCACCATGGTGCTGACCGGCGATCCGGACCAGAGCGATCTCCTGCCCGGCATGTCGGGTCTCGCCCAGGTCGGCGAGAAACTGGATGCGCTGGAAGACATCGCCGTCATCCGCCTCGCCGACCGCGACATCGTCCGCCACCCGCTCGTCGCAAGCATGCTGACCGTCCTCTAGGGCTTCAGCATCAATACAGCGAAGCGCGCCGGTTCATCCCGGCGCGCTTTGTTTTTGTTGCCGCAACGCTCTAGCTCGCGGCTTCAGGAACGAGGTTAGCGACCTCTTGGCTGTGAACAAGCAGCGCTGCGGCCTTTTCCATATGGCTGCGCGTAGTCGCCTCGACGACGACAAGATTTGCGTCAAAGAACGCTTCGCCGTTCTTGAAACAGTCTTCAATGGTTTGAGCTAGACGTAGGGGTCATAAAAATTCAGTCGATGCCTTTGACCCGACACGACCAGCACGACGTCCGAGAAGCAACCCTTGCCTTTGATCTCAGCCGAGTAGTCATCGAAGTAGTCAGGAAACTCCAAGACGTACTCTGTCATAGCCATGTGCCCCCCATGAAAGGTATCTACCATCAGGGGGTTGCATGTCGGAATTCGAATTCATTTTCGCGCTGTTCGGCCTGCTGCTCGGCCTCTCCATTGCCGAGGTGCTGGGCGGCCTCGCCCGCGCCATCGAGGCGCATCTCAATCCCAAAACTCATGTCCGCATCGGCTGGCTGACGCCACTGCTCGGCGCCTTCGTGCTGCTCGACCTTTTGTCGTTCTGGCAGGCGGCATGGGTGGTACGCGATCTCGTCGCCGTCT